>JAABUK010004952.1_pt1 | contig 21234 bp, 20 predicted proteins | sample 5559141 | NCBI WGS metagenome assembly JAABUK01 (sample SAMN10711869, study PRJNA513367) | rock metagenome | isolation source: Antarctica rocks | place: Antarctica: Victoria Land, Pudding Butte nord | collected 2016-01-03
CTAAATATGAAGGAAATGGGGCCAAGATTGGCCGGAGATTGGCCCAAATAGGCCGATGGACAACCTGAGGCGCAGGCTGAGGCGCAGGCTGTCTGACACAGAGGAAGACATTTGTCGCACCCGCAGACCCTGATAACTGCCTGGAGCTCATCCGCCAATCTCAGGGACGGAAGAAATATGATCGCTTCATGGTGGCTTTACGACCACTAATTGAACCCCTGAAGCGGTTCGAGGGAAGCATCGACGTCGCTGTCCAGGCACAGTCAGGCATTGCTTCACCAATATGGGGTCCTCTACGGATGGTCGTCACTGTGTGTACTTCAGCAGTGTAGCTGCAATCGCAAGACCAATTGGCCACTTTCTAACCAACAGCAGCTCATTAGCGATCGGCTGAAGACGCTACAGAACTTAGTCGTTCTACTTGATAGGATCGTGGATCCCCTCAAGCGATTTGCCAACTATGAGTCTCTGTTCCACGGGAACGAGCTCCTGCAAAATGCCATTGCTGCTCTCTATTGCGATCTCCTTGAATTCTGCTCTCGAATTATTCGTTACTATTCGAGGTCATCATTTTGTTTGTCATATTCCTAAACCCCGTTTTTGATAAGTTAGCCTTACGTCTTTTGCAGTAAATGTCTTCAGCTCCTTCGACCAGGACCTTCTCGAGGTCTCTGATAGCATACGCCACCACTGGACTGAGATTGACATTGTTGCTAATGCAGCAAACATAGAAGAGGCAAAGAAGGCTCGAGAAGCCGAGAATATCCAGCGGCAATGTGTGTAAATCGACTCTATCTCAATGGAGCAGTAGCTAAGTCTATCAGTGGATATATGTAAAGATATTAATCGTTGGCTGTCACCATCAAATGTCACCGATGATCTCACAAAGCATCTTTCAGACTACATGGAAGGCTCTTGTCAATGGCTCATCACAGATCCAGCTTTAGACAATGTCCTGTCAGGCCTGACCGCGTCCGTCCTACACATCGTCGCACGACCTGGGGCAGGCAAAACCACTGCTGCAGCTTTCCTGATCAGGCACCTCACCGAATCTGTGTCTGGTGCAATACTATACTTCTTCTGCAAAGCATCCGATGCAGAGAAGCGATTGACTCTACACGTTCTTCGATCTCTCCTGTGGCAATGTTTGCAATGCGACCGCGGCCTATATTTGGCAATGGTGCAATGGTACTACCAAAGTGGTCGATCTATTGCCGACTCGCAGACTGATGTTGCTGCCATGTTCAACGCCTGCGTGAAAGCGACTGCTCTGCCTATCTTCATCGTGATCGACGCGCTTGACGAGTGCCTGGACAGTATGGACCTCTTGCTAGCACTATCGACCGCAATGGCGGCTTCACCTAGGCCAGTGAAGCTGATTGTGCTCTCGCGTGACGACGTAAGTCTGCCGGATATGCCACTAACGCAAGTACGAACTATTCATTTGACAGCCGAAAAATGCCAAAGCTCGATAGACTCTTTTGTCAAGGAGCAGCTGGCTGGGATCAAATCCCTCGGAGAATACAGGCATAACGAAAAATTGGTCGAGTCTATTTCGAACGCTGGTGGGGGCCTTTGGCTCTTCGCAAGAGTCCTCTTGAATGAGCTGCGTCATGCTCCAAGTTGGGGAGAAGTACAGCGACAAATTTCCGGACTTCCGCACGGAATGAGACGTCTTTATTCATCCATTCTGACTACAAAGGAAATGACTTTCTCCGATGTCCAGCTGAAAATGGCCCAAGAATTATTTCTCTGGATTGATACGACCGAGTACATCCCAGAATGGCTACGTTGGGACAGTAATGGCGATTGTCTAGAAGATGAGGCCATTTGCGCCATACTTAGTGTTGCAACATCAAGCACGCAGCTCTTCAATCCGACAAAACTTGTGAAGCACCTGGCATCACCCCTCCTAGAAGTGCAGACAATTTCTCCAATTTCTGCGTTTGACCAGCATGGGGTGCCATATGACTGTGCTATATTTACCGTCGAGTATTTCCATCAGACAGTCAAACAATACGTTGAATGGAGTGTGGATGCAGCCTACTTAGACCTACCAAGATCGTTGAGACCGCGGCGACTGGCTACTCTGTACCGAGGTGTCACGGCTACCCGTTATCTGAGTCAACATTATGACTTCAGAGATAATTTGCAGCAGCTTCGTGAGCGTCCGAGGAATGGCATATTCCCCAATTACCTCGAAATGGTATATGGTCTCTGGGGTGCCCTGACTCTATCGCATCTGAGGTGCGATCTGGATGCGGAAGAGACCGTCAAGGTAGGAAGTCTCTTCGATCAGCTCTCACACTTTCTCACAACAGACAAATGTCTTGGTTGGATCGAAGCTGCGATAATTATCAACTATGCTGGACGGTGGATCCGACTGATCGAGAACGTGGAAGATGTCCTTGAGGTCGCTTCGGACTTACTGAGCTCGACCCCTGCTTTCCACCGCTTTCATTGCGCACGCCAGGCACTCATGACCGATTTCATCTATGTTCTGGCATCGACGTGGCCGAAGAGTGACCTTCCGCCGCAAACAGCGACTAGGATCGATAACATGCCTCATGGATTCTACCAGAGGCCGCTAGCCAGAAAAATCATGGCTCTTGCTCGCAAATATCAGTGGTTGTTTACACCAGCAAACGCGAGGTCGAGTAATTGCTTCTCTATCAATGGCGGGGCTGAATAGCGACAATGGACAACACTGTGACATTGATTGTAATGACGGTACAACCCTCCTTGGGCAAACCCAGATGCAGCTCTGAAAATGCATTGAAGTGGCTCGGGTCGCGTCTTAGCCCGATCATGCTCGACAGTCATCGTTCAAACACTCTTCATCGATGGCCAACACGGCAGCCCCCACAAATCGATCACACTAGACACGAAATTTGCAACTTTGAGGCTCCTGGTGCGGTCAAACGTCAATGCCCTTTGCTGGAGAAGAATGATGATCCGGTGGTCGACGTTGGGTTCCTCAGCTTGTTCGACACGCATACCACTTTTCGCCGATCCCGTGTAACATATGCATGTTCATGTCGCGCTGTGAGTCCAAGAGACCTTTTCGACCCTCTGGGCCTCTCTGTGCCATTACTTGCACCGAAGCTTATCGACAAACGACTAGCCAATTGAGGGTCGTGGCTGAAGCGCCAAAAGTAATGTTGCAGGCCAAAAAGAAGTAGTTCAAGCTCTTCGGATCGAAGATTGGGCAGCTGTTCATCTTGTTCAAGAGCTACGCGAAGTAAATCCGAAAAGAGATATCCTTGCTTCTCTTGAGCAGAAATGGCATGATCAGACAACTCCTGACTTAGGCTGTTTTCCCCTTGGGAGCCATTCCACAGCACATTCGAAGCGGGCGTATATAGGTTGACTCCCTCGAAGGATAAAAGTGGCCGTGTCCCAAGGAGGAGGCTCACGAAGACTTCTGTGCGCAGGATGCCAAAAGCGGGCCGCTTCCGAATCTCCTCCTGTAACATTTTCGGCTCGAGTCGTCCTTTGTCGGTCTGGACCTTTCACCAGAGCCGGGACCCGCAGTTGAAGTTGTGATCTATGTGAAGAGGTTGGTTTTGCGGGCCATTGACACGACCATGCTGCCGAGGTGTTGTGCAGATTAAAAAGCCATTTGGTGCCCAAAGTACATAGTAAATAGCAGCTTAAATCGAGACCAACGACTAGCAAAGGGATTCGTGTGTCTCCTCTAGAAACTGATGCTGAAAAGTTGCCAACAAGAGCTTCTGGAAAAGTGGCCAAAGCGGGTGATAGTGCTCGAAATAAATCAAATGAAATATGCTAAGGAATGTTTTGAAGAGCTCGCTGCGGGTAGAATCCCTTGTAGCTCAAAGGAATCTTCTACTTTACGCGAAGTATGCTGCCAGAGCGAAGCACGGTCGCTCAGATCGCTGATAGAATTCGAAAAATCCTGAGCAATCTTTATCAATTCGGACATGACTTGCCCTTGCGGGCTGCAAGTCTAGGAGGTAGAGCCCCACCGACGGGATGCTGCTGTAGCGGCACGCTCAACAGACTCAGTCCGGTCGAGAGATCATCCGGTATACTTGCTTGTGATGAGCCAGCCCAACCCGAGCTGGAAACTGGGTGAGAATTCCCCAGCACTGCAACCTGTGAGGTGTCGTTGTTGCTGGTGCAGCCAAGGCCAAGTGGCCGTCTGAGACCACAGAGTGTCTTCCCGTGCTGGTGCAACCTTCAGGTCTTGCGTCAAGTCCATTGCTTGGTGGGTAACTTCTGTGAAGTCTGTCTCCGGCATGGTGGCTGCCATGACCGTGCCACCAGCCCCCTCCTCTACACTGCCAGCGCTGTCGGATGAGCTCGTACCATGGCTGTGGTTTGATGCTGGCGACTTCCCTCCTATTTGCCTGCCGCTCCGGTCTTTGGACTTGCAGATGCAATCATACTTGCCGCGAGCACATCTAGAGCAAGGAGTGGAGATGTCACACCTGATTTTCAGCCGAGAGCATCTCGTGCAAGCTCGAGGTCTTCTCCACCGCTTTCCGGCCGAGCCTCCTTGTTGGTGGATCTGCAGGTGCCTGTCCAGGAGGTCCTTTCCGCCAGAAGCCAGCTTCGCAAATGTCATATATGTGCTGGACGCTTGCGGAATGATTCTTCCGGTGTCTGTTTAGGGTCTCGGTAGCTTTGTAGCTTCAAATGCAATCCGGAAATACGTATCTCGATGGCGCTGATAACACAGCAGGCTGGTGAAGAGCTGATTCGCGCTGTTCAGCACTCGAGGTCTCCCATTCTTCAATGCAGTCATTCAGCAATTCCCACTCGTGTTAGTGCCCCTGTAGGTATTTAGGGAGCGGAGCTGTAAGCTTGCGCCGCTGTAGTACATTCGTCACATAAGATGAGGCAGAGACACGTAGGCTTGCTCGCCATTTGTCTACATCACTTACTTCGTACCGACCTGCTATATTCTGTACTTAATCAATATGTACGTTGGGTACTACTGGTTGAGATGGACGACACAAGACTTCGCATAGCATCGGTATTTAGAAGCGAGGGAAATGAGACAGAAGACCCGCGAAATACGAGATTTCCGTTAGCCATGGGTAACGTACGGAAATACAAGCTAAGTTGGCGTTCGGCCCATCAAACTGGTCTCCCACTGGCCACGTGGAAAATAATAAATAATAGCGATGTAATTGATTTGTGGCTTGGCGAAAGTTCCCGTATTTTACGATCAAAGTGTGTTACAGACGTACAGTCACTCATCTCATCCCATCCCATCCCATCCCATCCCATCTTAATAATTGCGCTGATGTCAATCAATTCCTGGCCGTGGGACTAGACCTTAAACGGAGGTGAATGAGGGCCCTGACCGCTCCCCTTAACGGCGCCCGACGGCGACTCCCGGACGATACGGACACCACACTCTCGTTGGGGCCTGGATGCAACGCCCTGCGGCCGATCTACAACCAGGAATGGAGCGGACAAATCGACCACGCCTTTCTTACACGAGTAAACCACTCGTCCTCTCTTAGCCTCGCTGTAACTGGTTGCAGGTTCAACAGCGGCGCTGCTCGTCCTCCACGAGTTCAAAGGCGGCGCTCCACTTTCTGGAAATCCTGACTGTGTCATTATCGGAGCCCCATGGCTGGTGATACCGTCCTTGGCACCTTGCAGACATTCGCCGTTGGCCCGCGCCCGCTGCCGCACGCCCAGGGTAGCTGCAGCATTCTCGCGGTGGGGGTGGCAGTTTAAAAGGACTGACCACCCCCTTGCCCTCCACGGAAGTTGCTCGCATCCCTTACCAGAAAAGTGGAAGGCGAGACAGGAGGCAAGGCACAGGAGCACCAGGCGCCGAGGGCCCATATTTCAGCAATTAGTAGGCAGGTTAACGTTGACTTAGGCATCCAAGCTAACTCAACTGAGACCAAGACTGCTCTTCGCACCTTTCCTTTGTCCTGACTACCAAGATGGTCGGAAGCTAAAACCTAGTCCCAACCGCCCTGTCCCTTAGACCTAAGTCCGAGGCTAATTGGTCCCGCTGAACCTCTCGTGCCAGAGAATCTCTCATCTCCTGTTGAACCCACTTCGACGACTATCGTTTCTGTGGCTGGTCTATGCTTCGTGAGCAGCGGCAAAAGGAATGTCTGCCTCCGTAATCAAATGCGCTGTCCCTACGATCGAGAAGGATGGATTCTTCACGCTTCCCACCCAGGAAATCCTCCCTCTCCCCCCCTCCTAGACCGAAGGAGAACAATCGACCGATCATCCCCACCAATCTTAACATCTCCTCTTTCTTATCCTTTGGCAAACAGCCACCCAATGCCTCCTCTCCTGTGAAGCGAAAACCGCTTCCACCAAATTCCCCTGCCCTTGCGACAAACAAGAATGGCGCATCTGCAAATGATGCAAAGCTGAGGCCTTCCTCTGCGGTAGCTGGCTCAGAAGCGCCGTCACCTTTAATGGTGAGAGACCTTGATCAGTAAGTCACCGCGCGCTTTCCGTTACGCGCCCTCCATGAATCTCAACCTAACGAGACACTTTAGATTTCCTCGAGGACAGTCCCCTCTTCTTCCCTCCGCTCCCATAGCTCGGAAGCCGGTCAATGGTGGCAAAGAGAATCAACCACCAGCAAATGTTTCCTGGTCGCAACGCAATCCCCTCAACCACCCCAAGGCTCCGAGTGGTCCTACCGTCCAGAAGCAGACGGCGCAAGAGCAAGAAGACACAATGAGGACGTCAAAAACAATGGGTCTGCAGCCAAACTCGCGCCCGCCACCCCTCAAGGTTAATGTGAATGAGCGTTTCGCCTCCAATCATGCGGCAGACCCAAAGCAACCAAGGACGCCAGGCAGCAAGATCACACAACTCTTCAATTGGAAAAGCACGGCTTCTCCTGACGATGATTCTTCCACTACAGACGAGTCTGATAATGGCCTTTCTCCTCTTCCTTCACCTCTTGCAGTCTCACCACAAACTTCTCGCTACTCGGCTCGATCCATTCCTCATGCTGTCGACACATACAAAGCAAACACTGGCGTTCTTCAGGACGACGAACTAGGAAGCCCATTGATACAATCGTCGCTCGGCGATCATGATCTTTCAACCAAAGTCGGCCAGCTTGAGGGAGAGTTGAGGGAGATCAGTTGTGAATTAGCAGGCTCCATCAAACGAGAAATGGAGCTCGAGGATCTGGTGGAAAAACTACAGTCGGAGGCGTCGGGAGCCAACGATGATACACGGACCAGTGACTATTACTCCGACTCCAGCACAAGCTCCCTGCGCTATGCTGGGCTAGATGGTGCGTTGAAACTCGACGATTTTGAGAAGCTCAAGAGGCAGTCAGAACAAGAAAGGGCTCAATTGAAGGTTGACCTCTCTCAGAAGTGGCAAGACGAAAGAGCTCGACGGAAAGTCTTGCATTCACAAGTTCAATTGCTCGAGGGACAGGTCTCGCAGTTCCGTCGTGAACATGCCGACACATCAAAGCTATCCTCCAAAAGCAAGGAATTAGAAGCGTCGCTTGAAGATGCGCGGCGGCGCTTCGTCGAGGAGCGAAAGATTAAGGAGGACTTCGAAAGCTTGTTGACCGGCCTGCGGAACGATCTTGAGCATCACCGACGCGAACGGAACAATCTGCGAGATGAGGTCGTACCACAGCTGCAGGCCAAGCTTCTTTCCCAAAATATTGGACCCCGACCGCCCTCTTTTGACTTTGCACGAATGCAACAGGAGATTCAGGCATTGAAGAGTGAGAATGCAGCACTCAAGGATGCTCGAAAAGCGCAGCAAGAAATGCAGCTTTCTCAACCTCGTTTCAACACCATATCTGAGGAAGGCGAACCGTCTTCTTCCTCAAATCCACGAAGCCCTATTGGCCTCAGTAGGGCGAATTCCCTCGCCCGAGCTCCAGCCCGAGCCAGTGGTTTGGCGAGGTCAGGGTCCTTGTCAAGATCAAACTCGATTGGTGGCAAGAGCCCTGTCGAAGCCCGCGAAATGCTCGTCGACCGAATGAAAGATGTTGAATTCCAACGAGACGCCCTTCACTCGGCGATGAAGGCATTACTTGCACGGCAAGAATGCCAGAACAAAGAATTCCAGAAGCAAATTCGGACTCTCGAACAAGAACGAGATCGAGCTCTGTTGCCCCCAACTCCGAGAAAGCAGGGATATGAAAAAGAAGTCCGGAATTTGCGTCAAGAAATCAACAATCTACGGCAGCGAGCTGAGGAGGCTTTCACGCAGAAATTACAGTGCGAGAAAGGCCTGGGAGGATTGAAGATGGACCTGGATCGATCCGAACAGGAGACGGGCACGCTTCGGAGACTGCTGAAAGAGCACGATATCGCCCTCCCAGAGCAGCTTTCGCATTCCCTCCAACACGCCTACAATCAATTGCAGCAAGACCGCATGGATGCCGAAGCTCGAATTGAAGGTGATTCCGTGTCACGCTCTTTGGAAGAGGAACAGCTACTCGCAGACCAGCTTAAACAGAGTGCCGAGAGATCAGAAGGGCTTGCTCTACAAATGTCAGCACAATTAGCGACAAATCAGGCGCTGCGGAACAGATTAGCTCTAGCCATCGGACGTGGAGAAAAGAACCAGGCTACTAGTACGGGACAGATTACCGACCTTGAAACCAAACTTCGCAATTTGGAGGATACCGTCACGTCAGCACAACAACAATCAGAAACGGCAGTCATGAAACATGAGGAGGAAATTCGAATCTTAAAAGAGGCACACAATGCTCAACTTCAACGGATGAAAGCATCTGGCAACCTTAGTCCAACGTCACCTGAGGCTTCCAATAAACGAGGGCTTACTCCTCTCGTGTCTCCGATGTTCGCCCAGCGCAGCCCGAGGTTGGACACGACAACCTCTGGACCGGGCATGCGTCTCGATCAAGCACTCAAGACGGAAAGTCTGGAGAAGAAAGTAGCAGAATTAGAATCTGCGCTCGAGACTGCAGACAATGAGATGCAGCAAGTTGTAGGACGAATGAATACTGCACAGATTGAGGTCATGGAATTGCAGACAGAAAGGTAGGTCACAGTCTCTACACTTGCTAGTTTTGGAGTCTGTATGCTGACATTGTGCTGCAGGGATGAAGCATTGAAGCAGACAAAAAAGCTGCAAGCTGCCATTATGGCTGAGCGAGAGAAAGTGCAGTCACTTATGAACAACTCGAAACAGTTCTAACTTGATTTTTTCCGATTCGATTTGAACATGACGATTACGACCTTATACCACTTTCTTACCTGAAGCACCCTTTGACATCACGTGTCCTTCTTCTAGATGGCATGCTTGACGCTCTGGGGAAGTTGTTTGGGCAGCGTCAAGGGGCAAACATGAACGGCGCACTTACTTCGCCGCTAGTTCCGTCGGTGAGGATCTTTTGATCGACTTGGGAGTTCTCAATGGCAAGATTTGCGGACCTCGCCCATTCGTGGTCGACGGGACAAGATAGTCCTCCTATATTAGATCGGCGGGCTGTCCTGGATATATGCTGTTATTGTTTACATCGATTTGGATTTACTTACTGTATATAGTTACAAGACGCTTATGCTGGATCATGCTTGGATGTGGTGTTCACATACAGCAGCTGCATATTGCAAAGGGGGGATGTTTGGTGTCTTGCAAAAGCAAGTGACTATTTTATCGAAGCAGGGGCAGGTGGGGCATACAGTAGTACTTTTTAAACCTGTGCATGGAGGGAATACACAAAGGACACACAGGACGCACAGGGCAGAGTCAATCCGTTCCCTGTAGTACTACAAAGTCACTTGAGAAGCTTAAAACATTACGCTTTGTCACCATTTGCAATTGTATCGTCTTTGTCGAATAGATATGATATTTTAAGTCAAGCTTTGTAAGCATGATCCATCCCTGGTAACCATACAAGCAAATTCCATTTTTGATCGCACATATCATATTTGTCTCGAATTGTGCGTCCCAATAGACCAGTCCATCAAAGAGCCCCAAGAACATCTTCTTCCAGAACACTATTCACTGCCCAGTTTATGTTTCTTCTTGGTCCTCCACAATCGCCCTCCCACTCACAAGATGCCCACCAACGATCCTCCCGCTCTCGATGCGGGGAATGAGGAAGGGGAGCAGGATAAATCCTTCACGTTCATAATCGAGCACCTAGACCCTGAACTAGGTCCCTGGTCCGCGCTCGAATATCGTACTATCGCCCGCGAATGCCACCAATCGCACAATAGATTTGTTCTGTCGTCTGTTTCGGATGAATTGATTGGTGGGGGCTCAGAGGGATTGAGAGGCATGAGGGATGTAGTTGCTGAGCCGGGAAGGGTCGAGAGAGCAGGTGTGGAGGAGTTGTTCCCTGGTGCTGCTGGGGACGGGAAGGAGATTGGGGGGAGAAGCGGGGTTTGTCTTTTAGATCCTCAGGCGGAGAGGGAGTTGAGTCCCGAGGACGGGGAAGTGTTTGAGGGGTTTTTGTTTGGCGGGATTTTGGGTATGGATTTTGCATTCTTCTCCTCCTCTAAGCGAGGAATGTGGTTGAGATCATGGAAGAGGCTGGCTGACGGCTTTTAGGGGACGATCCACCAAGAGGTACGACAATTTCCTCATCCTCTCTTCTCCGTTCTTAACAGAGGCCTCCGGCTGAATGAGCGGATATGGCAGATCGCACTTCAGAACTACGCAAAAAGGGCTACGAGGGGAGAAGATTGGGTCCCAAGCAGATGACTACGGATACTGCTGTGAGGGTCACGAGGATGGTTGTTCAAGACAAGAGTACGCCATCAAGCCTCGGCTCTAAGTCAGAAGAATCTACTGGACTAAAAGCTGACGAGTGACATTCAGTTCCACTGGAAGAAATTCCGTATATTGATTTCCCGGAATTGAAGCTGGATGAACATGAAAGCACGGAGATGCCGTTTCGGTATGTGAGGGGGGAAGATGGAGGGCCGGTTATGCCTGAGGTATGTCTCGGGATTTGTATTGCGGGAGGAGTGGTGGTTGTGACTGACTGACTGATTGTATGCATAGGGGATGATTGAACTGATTAAGGAGGATGCAGACAAAGGGTTTGACGACTTCCTTCATAGCTGAAAAGCGAAGCGTAGGTGTATGGAGAGCGAGACATCAGATTCCAATTTCTACATTATTTCTAGATCAGGACGCTCGTGATAAGCCAGTACGAGTGACAGACTGCTAGAGCGCGGCTATCGGCTAATTAAGGGCAGCAATCCTCGGGGTATCTGCGGAAGGCTCTTGATAGATTTTAGTCCTTGCGGGAATCCGCAGGCCCACGTCCGCAGTCACTTTGACAACAAACGACGATTGATCACAACTACCAACGAGTCTTAGTGCTCCGCCTCAGGTCTGTCTGCGGATACTTCTGAACAACAACGTGGGGGCTCAAGACGTTTCAGCCCCGGATGCGCAAAAGGCAGTAGCCTTCCACTTTAAGGGGTGGACACCCTTGTTCGTCCTGGCCCACCATATCACCAGCAAAATGCTCAGTCGAAGTCTGCCAGGTCATACTGGTCCTTCGACCTCGCTATGGCTTCTCTGCACCGCTGCAGTACTGCTGTTCGGCCAGCAATCAGTGGCAGCAGACAAAACTGCTGCAGACTACTTCATACATTCCCTCCCCGGACAGCCAGAAGGACCTTTACTGAAAATGCATGCTGGGTGAGATGAGGCAAGAATTGAGCAAGACTCTGAAGCTAACAAGGTGCAGACACATTGAAGTAAAACCGGAACATAATGGGAACCTCTTCTTTTGGCATTACCAGAACCGACACATTGCGAACAGACAGAGAACAGTAATATGGCTGAACGGCGGGCCCGGATGCAGTTCCATGGACGGAGCTCTACTGGAAGTCGGACCCTATCGATTGAAAGATAACGAACACTTAATCTATAATGAAGGGTCATGGGATGAATTTGCCAACCTCCTCTTTGTAGACAATCCTGTCGGTACTGGATTTAGCTATGTTGACACGGACAGCTTCTTGCATGAACTACCAGAAATGGCAGATCAGTTCGTCATATTTCTGGAGAAGTGGTTCGCAATATTGCCTGAATATGAGCACGATGATGTAAGCATTTTTGCTCACTTCATCACCCTACCACAACTGACAACCAAACAGATCTATCTCGCGGGTGAATCCTACGCTGGACAATATATTCCCTACATCGCTCAAGCTGTTCTCGATCGCAATGCTAAAGTGCGTGGTCAGAATAAGGTGGAATGGAATATAAAAGGACTGCTCATAGGCAACGGTTGGATATCCCCATCGGAGCAATATCAGTCATATCTCCAATTCGCCTATGCTGAAGGTGTAGTACAAGGTGGCTCCGATGAGGCGAACAAACTTGAAGCTCAGCAAACCAGGTGTCTTGCAGATCTCAATGCTCCTGGTGGTACTGACCACGTTGACGTGGGTCAATGTGAAACGATTCTCACCATGATGCTTGAACTCACCCGGAAGAACAAGCAGTGTTACAACATGTACGATATACGACTTCAGGATGATTATCCATCCTGCGGAATGGCGTGGCCACCTGATCTCGCCACCGTTACTCCTTATCTCCGCCGCGATGATGTTGTTCAGGCATTACACATAAGCCAAGACAAACGAACTGGTTGGACGGAGTGCGCAGGTGCTGTCAGCGGAGCATTCCGCGCACGACACTCGAAACCAAGCGTACAGTTGCTACCCGGGCTGCTTGAATCTGGCGTACCGATCCTGCTCTTCAGTGGAGACAGAGATCTCATCTGTAATCACGTTGGCACCGAAGACCTCATTCATAATATGGCTTGGTCAGGCGGTACTGGCTTCGAACTCTCTCCGGGCGTATGGGCGCCGAAGCGTGATTGGACTTTTGAAGACGAGCCGGCAGGTATCTACCAGGAAGCTCGCAACCTGACATATGTGCTATTCTACAACTCCAGTCATATGGTTCCCTTTGATTATCCGAGACGTACACGAGATATGCTTGACCGGTACGTTGGCGTGGATATTGCAAGCATCGGCGGAAGTCCAGCCGATAGCCGGATTGACGGTGAGAAAGCTGGACTCGAGACCAGTGTGGGTGGTCATCCCAACAGCACTGCAGCGGAAGCAGACGAAAAGCAGAAGCTGAGGAATGCTGAATGGAAGGCTTACTATAAGAGTGGAGAGGCAGCTCTTGTGGTTGTCGTGATCGCCGCTGCAATCTGGGGATGGATCGTCTGGCGGGGACGACGGAGACAGAAGGGTTACTCTTCCGTGCCATTTGAAAATGGTCATTTGGGGCTGGAGAATCTTAGATCCAAACAGGGCAACAGAGATGTCGAGGCAGCTGATTTCGACGAGAATGAATTGGACGATCTGCATAGCCGGCCAACTCCAAATGGCACCGCAAAGGATTTAGACGCCGACCACTACTCGATAGGCAGCGACGGCGACGACAATGGGATGGACGAAAGAGGCAAAGATAAGGGCAAGGAGCGAGCGCCATTTACTGACTGATCTGACTCAGCGAGCATGCGGATGGGATGTAGACGATCAAAAGGTCGGCTGCTGCATGGTCTTGGGCGTTCAAGCAGCTACACTGTTCAGATTTCAAGCTTCCTCCTTCCTCTTCTTTACCAGAGTGAAACGTCTTCTGCCATCGCTACTTCGTGCTATTGTGATCATGACACGAACTCAAATTCGATGTCCCCGTTGCCTTACTCTCCCTTACTTACGAGATAAGGCGGATCTGTCGAAGACTGAGCAAGAGACCATGGCCCACAAGGCGGCTTGCTTGAGGGGAGGCCTCGACTCATGAGCTGGCCTTGTTGAAGGCTGCGCGCGTGGGCTGAGCATCCAGCGGAGACTCGCTGAAGGCTGGAGATCCGGCGTACTAGATGTGGTCATGCTCCCTCGACTAGGTGGACTGGTAACCGACAACAGCCGTCGACCATCTACATCCATTTAATGTTGTTGTGTCTGTCTTCTCAATGGTGAGCTCTGCGCGGCCGTCAAAGGAGGCTTTCAAGTCCCCACAGAAGCACCAGATTTCGCTGCCCGACTGGGGAAAGGATGCTTCTGTTGATAATGGAGAGACATGACATACTTTGCAACGGCCAAGAACATCGCTGCGGGAGCCGCCATGGCTCTGCAAATCCCAACTCAGAGCGCCGGTATCCTCAACTTCAGCAGTGGATGGCCATAGCAAAAGGGCCAACAGAAGAAGGGACGTGAGGCCTTACAGATTGAAGTTCTTCCACCCCGCGGCTCGAAAGCTGACGCGAGCGCACTCGGTATTGCCAGAATCAAGCGGCTTGTCTTTGGCATATGGGAGATCTGATCCGTCCCCTCGAGCAATACCAAGGACATCGAATTGAAGCCGAGCTAAGTTGGCCTGAAACTTTCTCTGAGCCTCTGATTTCTGTTGTCCACCGCTCAAAGGGGCGGAGTAGAAGTTTCTGATCTCTTTTGGGCAGCTAAATGATCATTACCGATATGAGTCTGCGGGGTGAAGTGGGTTGGGTTGCGCAAAGCGCTCGTGGACACTGCAACGCTTTTCGTGATTGGTGGTTTCAGCCATTTTGGCGGTAAGAGAGTGGTTGGGCTTCGCAGCTTAAGGCGAGGGATTAATGTTACCACCATGTTATGTCTTGACAACTTTGATGCATCTAGTGACGGTGTTACTCCGTATCTCTGTAATTGACAAGTCATCACGGATTATCGTGGTAGGAATGTGAATAAAGACATTGCAATGCCCACATGCCTGCGTCGAAGGAGCTCTCACGTACGATACAACTGATACGTTTTGGAAGGTTCATTAGCTGCCACACAGCCCCATCCTTCTCAATAGAAGGATTTGTTCAGTCTTTCTGCGATACCCCGTACCGACCTGATGATGGGTTCATGAGGCTGTGCACCTCCATCCTTACACCTCGTTCGATATCTGCGTTGTCAAGTTGGTAATGCTGATTAGACTGAGATCACTTGCATGGTAGAGGCGAACGAAGATGCAATCCCCGGCCTCTTTACCAAATATACAGCTCGAGGCAATCTTCTCAATCCTACTAGAACTGCCAACCGAAAAGAGAAGAAACGCTACTCGGTCCCAGTATCCACTCTTCAAGCGGAATGCTTGATGCGTTGAAGCAGCAAATCCTGTGTTATTGGCCGTTCCAAAAGTGTTGCGAAGGCTTGGCGATAGATTGGGAATTGGTCGTCTCCTGACAATTCGTGCGAAGAAGGGCCTTCACATCCTAGAATTGATCCTCTTTGCTCTCTGGGAATAGGTGTCTCAAAGTTTTCGGAAGCCAGGTCTCGAACAGCACTGTAACTCTCTCGGCGAGAGGCTAATTCCATGGCTGAAGATATTGCTGTTTGAGTTGACAAAAGGATGAGAATGGATTTCGGATTCCCGAATCTATTCCGATATAGAGGTGACACTCATACCTCAGATTTTGAGGAAAATGTCACTCATTCATGCTATTATCTTGCTTTTAGCGTTGATACAACTCCGCACCGATTTGCAGAACTTTCAAAATGTGAGTGAATCATTTCCTTGAGTCAACCAATGTCTAAATGTGGCGCAGTCACTGTCAGATCACGCCACAGACAGTAACCTCACGACATCTCTCAGCGTCGTCGTTACTTAACAGTGAGCAAATTCCTTGGATCATTGCCAGAACAGGAGCTAACAGCGATTCAAAGTGTCTCTTCCCCAGGGCAAAGGCAGTGGAACCACCAGCAGCCAATGAACCACGGTCAACCTTCAGAACCCTCAACCGCCGCGGCCAAACAACGCTTGTACATATTGTAATGGAACAAAATCACACGTAACACGACATGCTCGTTGTCAGGGTGCTGGATGTGATGCATGGACGTCCGGACGAGTCTCAGTAACTTGAAGTAAGTGTCTGCCAAGAATATCGCTAGAATAGCTCGAAATAGCTAGAAATGCTTGTGGAATCGAATTGAGATGATTGGAATGTCTGAATCAGCTGCCTAGAATCTATGCAGAATTGCTCCTGAAAATGAAGCTAGATATGAAGAAAATGAGGCCCAAAAGGGGGCCGGAAATTGACTCAAAATAGGCGGATGGAGAGCCTGAGGCGTAGGCTGTTCGATAGTGTCCTTAATGCTATGTAGTCTCTATCAAGTACTTCAGACATAGAAACCGTCGCATAGGACTCATTATCAAGAAGGAGCTCGAGCCACATAGCGCAGACAAATGCAATCAAAATAGAATGTTGAAAATGCTTGACGTTCTTCAATCCTCCTGACTTTTCGAGAATGCATTTCTTTTCAAGAACTTTCTTCAGGAAATTGCCGTTGACGGACTGATGAATCATTGCTTGAAACCACCGAATCAATTGGATCCACCGTTAGATAGTTAGCCTGCACGTCTGATAGTAGAACTCTCCTCGATCGGGATCTCATTTGCCAGGTAGGTACTTCTCGAGGTTTTCCTCCAGCTGGAACGGCAGGATTGAAATGGGAGCGAAACTTCATAGGACTAACTATTTGGTCTCTGTAGGTGTATGTATGTATGTATGTATGTATGTATGTATGTATGTATGTATGTATGTATGTGTGAGGCAGTTTTCTGTTAATTAGAAAACTGGATTTCGAGTCTCGAGTATTGTTCGTTCTCTTCCTCCGTTCTTGAATGTAGAACGAGGGCATCCATTTGCTCGACGGAAGTCTCCGTACCGTACGATAGGATATCGTCAAGCTGGATGCGCCTCAGGCCTAGCATCGGTCAAGATCTAGCTAATTTCCCGCCACTTTGGGCCTCGTTCTTTCATATTCAGGTCCTTCTCAGAGGGCAATCCTACAACAGCTTTTAGACAGTCAGTCTGATTTGATTCGACTGCATTATTCGATTTAATCTTGATAAATATCGAGGTTTGCAACACACCTAAGTCTGCATCACAGATCCTGAACTAACTCCAGAAGTTAAAGATAACTTTGCTATCTGTAAGGAGTAGTTGGACACTTCGTCAAGAGCATAAATTCCTGGTAAGTCCAGGCAGGGGGCTTCCACCTACTGCTCTGCAAGATTTCGGACAAGCTTGAGGCAGCTCGACCAAGGAATACGTCGTCACCAATGCGACAAGCTTTTATGCCCTGGCTCGTACGCATCAGCTTCGACATCTTCGCCCCAAGGCGCTTTTGTGCCACCTCAATTGAATCTTATCTTCTGCGACCTCGATCGACATCGGATTGCGCCTTTACAAAGCCCCGACATGCCCGGCTGAATGCATCTCACAGTAAGGTTTCCGGAACTGTCAATCATGGCTGACGCCTCCGCGAATCATCCTGAATCAATCCTCCAAGTAGTACGTGACAGGTCACATTTTTGCCAACCACACCAGTCTGTTCCATGGAGCTCCGCATCTTGACCGACACGTCTTGAGATCTTCTGACGTGGATGCCCCGTCTTTACTGGAGATTTAACAGCTTGGAGACAGAGATCGACATGTATCTTCGAAAAACAATAGTAAGCCTTTGGCAATCTTTCATGCAAGGCTGTTGTTTTCAGCAAGTGGGCGGGCTTCGAGATGCGGTCCCTTCCCGACCCAGATTTGCTCTTTCCCTGCTCTAAATTGTGCGTTAAGAAAGTCTATCTTGATCAAAGGGCTCCTCGCCAGTTGGCATCGTTGGACATATCATGTGGGCGATGTTTTGGCTGTAACGTCGTCACTTTCCCCGGAGTGTTGAAAGTATCTCGCTCTGTCTTCGAGAGGATCACCGGCATGGTTCCCGATCGTTTCAAGCCTTTGAATCAGAGCTAAAGCGTCTCGCAGCAGCCATCTCTCCTGTTTTCGGCCTTGACGGCTGTTGGATCCTTGAGCGCCTTTCCTCCTTTTCCGTGCTTGGGGGTCGATTGCCGTCATATCTCACAAGTGCGACTCGGCTGCGTCTTCTACTGGAGTGTTGGATGTGATAGAAGCGTAACTGCGATCACGCCTTCAACTGACACACTCATGTTGAGTCGCAGCTCGGCGGCTCTTCAATATTGTTGAATGGCTGCCTGTACTATTTGACAACCAGCACAGTCAAGACACCAAGCGCTACATTGCGACTTCGCTTTTCCGTAAAGTATGTCCAGCCATGACTACTACTTCTACGCTTTGCTTATTTCATCGCAGGAAACAACTACCATATAGCAATTCCTACAATTCCTGGTTCATATTTTGTGCCGTGGAGAGCTCTTCTTTTCTTACTTTGATACGCATAACGAAATGCGTCTCCACACTTGAAGTTCTCTTTGCAGCACATTTGTAGAGCAATGACCGACACCGGCCGCGAAAATGTCGTGGCACGATACGATTCTATTTTTATTGTGTTGTCCTATGTTGTCTCGCTTGTCGGTTGTGTCACCACGCTGGAGCTTCTACATCTAAGGACTTCGAGACACGGAGCTTACAATTGGTAGTCTCGCCCATTACACACCTTTGGCAAAATTGCTTTCTAACGCATTCTACAGGTATCTGCTCGTGACATCATCGATTACAATGGGCGGAATAGGCATTTGGTGCATGCATTTTATTGGGAACCGGGCAGTCGTCATGGCTCAAGGCCAGCCAGATATGCAGATTGTCTACAACACCGGCTTCACTTCTGTCTCCTTTTTTCTACCCATTATCGTGTTGTCTGGAGCATTCTATCTCCTGGGTGCTACTGACAGAATAAATCGCTACTATATTGCTTTCGCCGGGGTATTGATGGGTGTTGCAGTCGGCGCAATGCATTATGTAGGCCAACTTGGGATATCAAACTATCATTGTACCTATCGAGTCGCAAATGTGGTTGCAGCGTCTATCATCTCGATCGTTGCAAGCATGATTGCACTGAATGTCTTCTTCAGACTTCGGGAGGCTTGGACAGACAGCTGGTGGAAGAGGGCGTTATGCGGGCTCGTGCTTGCAGGCTCCGTATCTGGTATGCATTGGACGGCCACGGTCGGCACATTGTATCGATTCAAAGGATTTGGCTCAGGACCGCCGCATCCGTTGTCAAGGAAGCAAAATGTCATCGTTTGTACAACCCTGGTAAGACGCCTTTTAACTCATTCTTGAAACGGCTCTCACGTACCTGCAGTCATGTGCTACCTGCCTTCTTCTGCTCCTGGTTGCTTTAATTGCAGGCTACAAGAGGAAAAGATGCAGAAGTCGAGCTCAACAGCTAGTTCTCGCGTGCGGGTACTTCGACAAGGCTGGCAGAATCATGGTTACTGCTGAAGGCGCCCTGCCTACACAGAAGATCATGAACCACTACATAGACAAGGTTTGTTTGGTGGCGATGATGGTGGAAATCAGCTGACGTTTTCTGAAAGACTTTCTGTGACCAGGACTTTAGCAGGACGCATCCAGCATTCATATGGGCTTTCAGAGCGTCCTATAATTGGCATACATTGAAAGCTTTGATCCCGGGGATGAAAGGTCATATACATGCCACCGGTGGTGCTGCTCCGCACTATTTTGAAGAATGGAGATCTATGGTTAACCTGGAAGCATCTTGCCTAGATTTTCCCATTGTTTTTAAGGAACTTTTCGGTATTGCAGCACTCGATCTCGCCAACCAAACTCATCAGCCTCTGGAAGCTCTGGGAACTTTGTTTGAAGAGCCCCTGGAAACTGGTCGTCAACCACTCAGAGCGCGACTGACAAAATTCCGAAGATGGTCAGAGACCGAGTCCGAGGATGTCGACATGGAGAAGTCTGTTCTTCCCAAATTTCTCAGCTCCGGCAAGTTTCTCTTCGTCGTCCGTCGACTGAACAAAAGCGATGTAGCTCAATTTGCTGCCGCTGGTTTCAGATTCGCTCCAGTGGCTCAGATTTCAAATGCGCTCTCGAAGGCCATGGAACTCCCTAGTGATGAACTGGCCGCTCGGCTTCATCACATGCAGGCCCAAACAGCCTCCGAGAAACTAATGCCGCCTGGAGTGCATCTGGCATGCTTTATGTTGCGTCCGCGACTTCGTCAAGGCTTTGACGTTCTAGTGTCCACAAGATCACACAATCAATTGCCCGCAGTCAGGTTACCATATGACGAACTCACCATCCGGCAAATCGGAGTACTCGAGAGATTGGACAATTGGACCGTTGCGCAGATGCTTGGATGGCTTGAAGGTAACACTGGCCTCGATCTGAAAGCTGAAATGGACTTTCGCAGAGACTTTCTGCGCGCCCTCACCCAACTTATCAGGCAAATTGATGATCCGTCGATCTTGCAAGCCAAATTCGCCGCCCGATTGATTGAGGCTCCTTCTCGACCGCAAAGTCATACCAACACAATTTTGAAGCAATCTCTCTTAATTTCGATTCACATGATAAGCACAATATATACCCTCTCGCCAACATCGGACTTCGTCTTCATACCCCTTCGCTCCTTTACTATGCAGCAGCAAGTATATATGGGTGTGGCTGATCAAGAGGCATTCGCACGGCAGGCCTACCTGGAGTTCGCGCATTACTTTACACCGAGAGATGATGAAGAGCGAAGAATTTCAAGGCATTCGTCGCGTGCATCGATCATGCCTTCCAGGCCTCCCGAGGTGCCTACCAATTTCCAGTGGACAAGAGGCAGCACACGAACAAGCACCAACAAAGCTCGGTGTTCAGGCAGCACGCCCGAAAATTTGGCCAACTCTACTTCCGGCGCTATAGTTGTCAGCAATGACTCCACGGTCGATATAAGTGATGCGTTGAAACCGTCTGGGAAGGAGGGGGAAGGTCATGATAAGATGGGGACAACCGGCTGTGCGAGCACTGCCGCTGTTGAAACGGAAACGTATGTTGACAAGCTCTTTGCATTGTGTAGAGGATAGTAAATAATTAATGACCAATAGAGGACATTTTGTAGCAGCATTGTCAAGGACCTCAACCTTCTTAGATCTCTTCAAACAATGTTCCTCTTCTAGGCAATGCCTCTGGTAGTGTCTGCAGGACTAAACTTTCAGATTGAAAGAAAAACAATCAGGAGAGGGGCTTGGCATGGACGCAACGGACTCACCACAGCTCAACGCCCAAACCACTGTCCATCAGATCTCAAAACCGTTGTGCCTCTTTGTGACCTGTGAAGATGGACTTCCTTCAAGGCAAGTTCCTAACCCAGATTTACGTCCTTAAATTCTTTGCGTTTCTTTCCTAGCTGGATGCAAAATCTGGATCTTCCTCCGAACCCGTCCATGCGTATTCTGCCCACATTTCACTGACCTAGCCATGTCTCTAGATCAAGCACTATCCTACCTACGCTCCTCGCCTGCTCTCTTCAGTGCAATGTCCTCTCTTCTCTTCTC
>JAABUK010004953.1_pt1 | contig 21233 bp, 24 predicted proteins | sample 5559141 | NCBI WGS metagenome assembly JAABUK01 (sample SAMN10711869, study PRJNA513367) | rock metagenome | isolation source: Antarctica rocks | place: Antarctica: Victoria Land, Pudding Butte nord | collected 2016-01-03
CAACCTGCAGCAGCCAGAACAGGCTTGTTCGAAGCCTTTCACATAGTATTCAGCACTGGGTGCACTGTGAAGGCCTCGAACAAGCCTGTTCTGGCTGCTGCAGGTTGCAGCTCCTGACCATATCTTGCTCATTGATCTCGTACCACTCTTGCGACGTCTGAAACATGTGCCTGACGTCTTGGACGGTCGTCAGATCTTCACAACTTCAGCGTGGCGGGTTTGTCATCAGTTGCACCAAAACATGTGTTGCAACCAGGCTGATGTGTTATGTCTGGCCATCCTCTTATATCACCTTATGCAATGATTCCTCAATGCACATGTCAAGTACATGCCTTCAGACTACTCTCAATATGCTGTCTGCCAACATGGGACATCATATAGCGATCTACTCTGGAGGACTTTGCATACCTGATGCTGGGAAGAGACAAGTGTCCAACGAGTGCTTGGACAATTCAATACATGCTGCTCCTGCTGCTGGGAACAGACAGGTCTTCAACAAGTGCTTGAATGAAGAAAAGAAAAGAAAGAAAAGAAAAGAAAAGAAAAGACAAGAAAAGAAAAGACAAGAAAAGAAAAGACAAGACAAGACAAGACAAGACAAGACAAGACAAGACAAGACAAGACAAGACAAGACAAGACAAGACAAGACAAGACAAGACAAGACAAGACAAGAAAAGAAAAGAAAAGAAAAGACACAGAACAGAACAGAATAGAAAACAAAACAAGAGACTTCACCTTTTGGCGTCAATTCAACGAGAACCCAACCAGGTTGAATGAATTGGTATGTGCTGCTTGGCAGGTGGGAGATGTGCTGTACATGCCACGAGGCACTGTACACCAAGCAGTGGCCCAGCAAGACGCTTCCACTCACCTCACCATGTCCACCTACCAGAATCACTCTGTTGGAACTTTGGCCCAGGCTGTGCTGCAAAGCGCCATGCAGGGGCAAGAGGAGCCGCTATGCCTGCCACTGTCGCTAAGGAGGGGACTGCCACCTGGCTTCCTGTACTCACATGGCTACCAGGTCAGCTTCCAGATCCACCTCAAATGACGAATCTGCATGCTTCTTTCCCTGAATCCTCCACACGTAACCGATTTTCAACGTACAGCAGTGTCACTGCAAATGTGTTTGAGTGTCTGTCGTCATTACATGCACAGTAAGCTGGCATGCAGTGGACTTTGCAGCTTGTCATCACCTCTTGTTCATCAACTGCTTTCCAGACGACCCTGGTCTGCAAAGCATATTGTACCAGTCAGCGCAGGAAGTGCAAGCCAGGGAATTGCCAGCATCAATCTTGGCTTTGAGACCATGCGTCTATGATGCATGGTCTGAGAGCAGGACTCAGCGCAAGTCTGCAGGAGACAAAGCACTGGCAGCTGCAATGTTGCAATGTCATGCCTCACTGTTCCCTGAAGCTGTTGCAGTGTGATTATGCCTCACTGTGCTGCAACTTCTTGCTCAGGCAGACACGATGAGGGACCTCAGGAAACGTCCAGCTGCACCCACTACTCCTCCCCAAGGAGATGATGCATCAGGGCAGAACCTAGCCCAGCAGTTGGCAGCAGGCCTGCGTGAGCTGGCTGACAAGGTGGAAGCTCAGCCAGAGCTGATCAGCAAAGCAGCAGATCTGATGTCCCTGGACTTCATGGACAGCAGAGCGCCACCCTCAGAGGTGAGACTTGCAAACATGAAAATCTCCGGTGGGACCTTAATCATCTCCACAATGTAGAAACACGGTTTTACTGTCCCCAGGCGCTTCTGAGTTTTGATATCCTGTGTAGGTTGACGTTTTTGAATCAAAATAGACGTTTCGAGATTGAAAAGAGCTGTTCTGGGTATCTGACCATTGGTATCATAGCTTTCTAAATGTTGGCATGCCTCATACTCATCCCCAGGTATCGCTGAGGTTACTTGTACAGTAAAAATGAGCATTTTTAAGAAGAAAGGTGTTTTTCCTGTCTCTCAAGGAGCTGCTGACAACAGCACAGCATTGACATCAACAGTAAACAAACCTGCTCATGGACATCAGAGCAGCAGCCATACAGGTAAAACCAGCACCAGTTGCACGTTTGTCACTTGCTCTCCAGGGACAATGTGACCCAGCCAGGCCACAAGGTACGCTGGGTCACAAAGTCTATGGAAAGCAAGTGACCAAACATGCAACTGGTGCTGGCTTCATCTGTATGGTAATATGACTAAGCATCAAGGTTCTGCACCCAAACAATGCCATTGTCATCGTGTAGGACCAGGACCACATGCAGGCCACACCAGAAGGAACTATTGTTCAAGTAGGCGCAGGTTGAGCGCCCTGGTGAACAGTGCGCAACTTTTTTGAGACTGTAAACTATATGATGTGATAGAGCACCTCACTACAGCTACTGTGAATTTCACCATGTTAGCAACTGCTGCTGCTAGAGTCCATATGCCTTTAAACGACCGGCGATTGATGCATCGTGTACAATCCTGCTGTCTGTATCATGTTTCCCTGAGGAAGAAAGAAAGACTCACAAATGTCATCCCTGAAAGAACAGAGCAGTGTCATTCACTACAAGTGACTACGATGCTAACAGCAGTTGCAACTCCAGAGCTAGATTGCAAATGTGACCTCGATGCTGAACAAGCCTGGCGTGGGTGTGCAGGCAAGCTTGGTGGCCATGGGGTCAGAACCTACCTTGAAGGATGCAGTCATCTGCCGGGCAGCCACTGCATTCAGACTGGTACCTTTCGATGCACCTGGGGCTGATCCAAGAGTGCCCCTTGTCAAGGTACAATATTCATTTCATCACTGGGCAGCCCAGAAATTCCTGGCCTTCTCACTAAATTAACGCCAAAAGGCGTAGTCTTTTCTTTTCTATTCAGTTTATCCGCGAGAGTCTTGTAAACTTTGCAAACAGCTGTTGTGCGGTAGGTCATGCCCTAAAGGCTCTGTTTGTGGGTCAAGAAGCTGAACGTGTCAACATGGTGTCTGCCCAGTATGACCATGTTTGTTTTGCTTGACAATGACTGTAGGAATTGCTGGGGAATTGCTGATTTTCCTTGCAAGGCCTTCCTCTGCTAGTGTTCATCATGCACTGCACTGCTGCTGCCAATTGATAGGCTTGAGTGCTTGCATTGCATGCTGACTGATTTCATCTGTGCAATCTGCTGGACCAAGGTGAATGCCAAGAGCCCTAGCAGTGTTATAGAGCAAGATGATGGTGTGCTGTTGCAGATCATTAGCTGCCTGGGGAACTCCATAGAGGACCACATGATGGGGGAGCAGCATGAGCATACGCATACGCATGAGCATGAGCATGAGCACTCAGAAGCCTGCTGTCATGGAGATTCCCACAGTGAACATCACACAGCATCAAATAGCAAGAGCAGTGACAGCAGACAAGCTACAGACCCGGAATCTGATCAGGAATCTGGCAGTGAAGAAGGAGAGGATGATGAGGAGGAGGAGGAAGATGAAGAAGAGGGTGAAGGACAAGCAGACCTGGTGTTTCCCGCCATGTACAGTCTTGCATTGGTGCAGCTGCTGAGCGCAGAATCAGCGGTGGTCAATGTAAAGGACATCAAGCTGGATGGTGATGAGACAAAGCTTGACTTGGCTGTCACACTGTGGAAGGAAGGCATTGTAGCTGTTCAGCCACAGCATAGCAAAAAGCCAGGAAAGAAGAGTAAGAAATGAACATGATCGGCTTGTATTGTCTGAAACCGATGTTGATGCAGAGTCTATCGTTTTGTCTTGGGTTGTCTTGACTGCATCCATGCTAAAAAGTTTTTGGAATAGAATTGTTTCATTCCCTCTATCCTCTTTATCTTAGCTGCCTCAGAGCTGCTGTAACAGGGTGGATGATACGTATCCTGACACATAGCACGACCTTTTCACCTTTGCCCCGTCACAGCTGCTGGCGTAAAACGTATGCTTACTGATCTCACAGCTGCAATGCAGCACCTTTAGTTGATGCTGTTTGCATCTCATCTGCAGTTCTGCCATCACGTGACCAGCTGGGGAGAGTGAGCAAGCTGTCTACAAGCAGCCTTGCAGCCCAAGGTTGGGGGGAAAGTGGTAATTGTGAATGATGGCTTGCATCCCTTTATTTGTTTATTCTGTGAGTGCACTTGCGTGATGCTTGCATGCCATCTGACAGCCTGAATGCCAGAGCCAAGTGAGGCACATGAGTTTGTAGCCTGGAGCTATTGGGCAATAAATGTTGGCCTCGCCTAGGTATGAATATCAGGCAACTATAGCTAGCTAGTTGAGACTGTCTATACAGGAGGTTTAGAGCAAAACTCTGGTGTCACTCATGATCACTCATGCTTATTGAATCACAACTGCCCAACTGCCGCTGATGTAAGGCCAGACACCTGCGGCCTGACGTTGGCAAACTACATCTTTATCAGCACTATGAGCAGTGATGTGCATGTCCGCCACATGTATAGTTGTCTTTCATAGCAACCCTGCACTAGTATTCTACCACGCACCCCAGACTCAAGATGGCGCCATGCAATGGTCGCTGTGCCAGCGCATTGAAGCCTTCCTTGCTGTATGTAGTGCTGCAAGCATGAACAAAGGACTCTCTTGAACGGCAAAGTGAACGACCCCTCATACAGTGCTCAAGGGAACAAAAATGCTGAACTACTGATCGCTTCGACACAAGTCTCCGGGCAGGGCTTGGCCTAACGGTTTTGCCTCTGACGCAGGTCCGCCTGCTAGACTCAAAATGCATTAGGCTCATCTGCATAGCAGCATTTCTATTCAGTTCGTCCGCAGTGCGCCTGGCTTTCACAGTCTCAGGTTTGCTTGCAGAGCACTCATGGAGAAACTCACCCGCCATACTGATGCGCTACAGCTGCCCGTTGAAGTGTGGAACAAGGTCTTTGCTTGTTTGAAGCCCAACTGTATGCGTCTTGAGCAATCTCACAGTAAGGTAGCCAAGGCTGTAAGTTAACAAGCACAGCTCAACCAGTTGAGACTGGTCTGCACCAAATTCAACAAAGTCATTGAGCAGCATCCTGAGCTCCTGGACCAGTTGTTACCAGCCTCACTATCCTGGCAGTCCTGGCCCAGCCTTCTACGCTGGTTGTAGCGGTACAAAAGCCACGTTCGTATCTTCATGCCATTCTGTGACGCTGACTGCCAGGCCCTTCTGCTTGGCGCTCTGGCTTGCCCTTCCTCTCAGCTGACCGAGGTCTTTCTGCTAGAAAGTGGGAGGCTTCACATACAGGCACTGTCAGTCTTCACCACCATCACAAAGTGCTCGCTATCAACCCCCCAGAAACACGAGATGGATCTGAAGCCGCTTCATGGCTTGCACAGCCTTCAGGACATGTTCTTGGAGTATGCACAGTACAGCAACGTGCCTCTCAGCAGTCATCTAACTCGCCTTGATGTTGAGGACAGTACAGCATCATGTGTTGAGCTGGCCTGCTGTACACCAGGCTTGAAGGACTTGACAGTCTCCAATGCCACGTTGTCTGCATTGCATGGCCTGACGTTTGTCCACCTGAGGTAGGTCCATCTGCTATATTCAACATGCATTGGGCTCGTCTGCGCAGCACCGTGTGTACTCAGAACGTCCGCACTGCGCCTGATTATGACAGTCACGGGTTTACTTGCAGAGCAGTGATGGAGACAGACAACCGCCACACCGATGCGCTACAGCTGCCCTCTGAGGTGTGCAACAAGGTGTTTGCCTGTTTGAAGCCCAACTGCAAGCAACTTGATGAAAGTACGGTAAACGAAATGGTAACTCAACAAGCACAGCTCCACCAGTTGAGACTGGTCTGCACCAAGTTCAACAAAGTCATTGAGCAGCACCCTGAGCTCCTGGACCAGTTGTTACCAGGTCACATGTCCTGGCAGTCCTGGCCCAGCCTTCTACGCTGGTTGCAGCGGTACAAGAGCTATGTTCGTATCGTCGTGCCATCCAGGGACGCTGTATGCTGCCTGACCAATTGCAGGAATATTACACATTAGCAGGCGCAAATTAGTCTAAAGCACTGGAGGGAGTACTTAACACTGGTACAACATGTGACTTCACTGTGAACTGCACCTGTGGCTTGTGCGCAGCTAAACTGTACGCCAAACGTGCTAGATGAACAGCTGTCTGGCAATCTCCTGGTTCAAATTCTGTGATTGACACAAGACTTAGGTCCTTGAGGAGTGATATCTCTTCAATGTTGTCCGAAAGGATCATGTGGCCAGACAAGACTATATGCTGCAGATTGTGCATAGCTTTCCAATTCACCTCAAAACGAGCCATTGGATCTCAGATACACGTTCCCAAGATACACTGATTTGCAGAGCTTGGTAACGTGCCTGGATCATAGGGGTGCTGTGTTAGTGTTAGATACAGTATGCAGTCAAGCAAGGGTTGTGTTAGGCTGCGCAATGCATTTGAATGATTTGAAGTGCATCTCGGAGGCTAATACCATGATACAACATTTTCCGAGATGAGACACTTGGCATTCCTAAATGTGATGTAGATGGCTAAAATGAATGCTTCTGTCTCTTTGCTTGTTGCAGATCATTGCAGAAATGTTACAAACATTTCAGAATATGCTTATCACTTAAGGAGCAGCATTTGTGTGCAACTCATGCTGAGCAGCAATGGCAGCCACTAGATTGCACACGTACAGACTCAGAGTGAGCACCAGCAGAAGACATGCAATCAAAAGAACTGATCTTGATACCGGTATCAATAATTGGTGGTACCACCAATTATTGGCAATGCCTGCTACATGCAGCTACATTGCACAACGCATCCCAACAACACTTGTCGATAGAAGTGCCCATGCCAATTTGATACTCAGGTCTGCCAGATACATGCTGCCTTACACCATTGCCTCAGTTGGTGCTCCCGCAGAACAAACCATCAATTCTTAGATGTACTAAGGCAATCACAAAAGAGTCACACATCAACTGTTACTTCAAAACGCAGAACTTGGAGATGCAAGCATGCCAAATTGACAGCAAACAGCTCATTTGTGCAGGGCTATACTTCACAGTAGATGACCTCAGGCAATGCAGACCATGTACATACAACTTAGTCTTTGTCAATGCCCCTCAATGCCATGAACAACATCGTTGGCCGCGTCAGAGCCCAGCGTGAAGCCAAATCCTGAAGCAACTGCATAAAAGGCTGTCTTGACAAATCTGCCGGCACATCCACCTCCCTGCTGCTGCTGGCCAGCCTGACCCTGCACATGTAGCAGATTGTTGAGGCCATGCATGGGGTGACACGGTGAATATCTGAGTTTTCTAATCAGGTTTCTAACCAGTTGCAACACCAAGTTTGCGGGCAAAATGTGGTGCGAGGTCTAGTGTGGCAGCTTAAAACGTGATCAACATATTAGGGCAAAGAGTCACTATGTCAGCTACGATGCTTGCTAGATCTGCTCCGAGTTGAAGCCCTACCGAGGCGCAGTTGCCCATACTGCTTGTGATCCCTCAACTTGAAGCCGTGTCCAAGCTGCTGTGTTGCTCTCGAATTACGCACGAGGTACTGATATCTCACCGAAACACTTTGTGCTTGCTATGAGAATACGGATCTGAGCAACACAAGCTTTTGTGTTCGGGCAGCAAGGTCTGGCGACTGCGTTTGAATCCCGCTGAGCCTTTAAGCCCCAATTACGTTACACAGGGCGCCTAAGGCATCAGGGCAGGACCTGCCCGTGCAGTTCATCCAAAACCAGTAGTGCGATTCAAGGCATGTGAAATTGTGACCCTTGAGTGAAAAACACGTATACAAGGACGCAATAGTATTTTGAGAACTTGTTGTCGTATCTGTCTCATGTGTACACATGTACAAATCTATTTAAACGGTTATGTTGTAAGTTGAACCTCATTCAGAATGCCAGCAAGAGTTTTATCCTGATGCCAGCAAGAGACTACAATCACAATCAAGATCATGAAACGCTTTCCTAAGCTGTCTGTACAGATATTGCACACAAGTCGCTGAAGTGCAGCAGCAATGGAGTAACTGTCTCAAGGCTGCTGGTCACATCGTCAGCACCTGTCTCCTAGGTAACATTGCTTCGTGCAACAGTATTCCTTGCTCACGGCACTTGAGGGCAGCATGACAATCATGATGCAGACATGGCTCGCAGGCATGCTGCTGAGTATGTGATCATGACATGATTTGCTCATGGCAGAACTACCAAACGTCTATTGTCATTATGTATCACCATGTATCAGACGGACATTCACCACAAACAACACGACAGCACGCTTCCAGCTTTGCGACCTGCCGCAGCAATGCTGTGTCATGATACTTGTTTCACTTCTGATTCATTGCCTGCTGTCAAGATGTATAGCTGCATCTGTAGCTGAGAGCAGATGTGCACTGCACCCATCACTTCTTGAGGAACTTTTGAACATTGTCGAGCCAGCTCCTGTATTCTCTCTGCTCCTTGTCATTGACAAGGCCGAGCAGGTAGGCGCCCATGTCAGCATCAACTCCTCGCTCCTCAAGGAAAGCTGGGAACTCTTGTAGCAAGCGGTCATCTAGCTCATTATACACCTGCACAATAGACCACCCCAATCCAGAAAAAAAGGAAAGGAAGAGATAGAAGGAAAGTTTTCTCTGAGATAGTATCTCTCCTGCAGTCCTCTTCTGGGTTTTGTAATGGGAAGAACGGAAGCACCATTGCATCTGCATGCTCTCAGTGTAGTAAGATGCCTTCAAGCAGATTTGTCTGTGAGTAAGCGCATGACAGCAGGCCTCAGGACACCTGCCCGGCAGGGCGCAGGAAAGCAAATCAAGCAACAGAGTCAGCATGCGCATGCAAACTCATCAACTACTCTTGCTTGGTGCCTGCATCACAAAAAGACACTGCACAGAGTGCGCTGCTGTGTTGGGCTCAAATCTGAACAGCAGCTAACAGCACACAGCTGTGGCTGCTTCTCAGATTGACAGGTCCAGCAACATGTCTTCGAGGATGCACTGATCTACAGAGCCTGGCGAAACGCCTGATCATGAAGTGCCAAAACCAGGTGCACATGTTGTTGCTTGTGCAGCGTATGCGACACGCTGCAGTGCACATGGGCATGCTCACCGGGCCTGTGTATTGCGACTCCTCGGGCTCCTCATCTGTCTTCTCCAGGGAAATGTGGTTGATGTCCAGGTATGTGCCGTCACTCTTACACTCAAAGCTGCAGCAGAGTGAACGCACTTTGTGGCAATGCCAACCGCGCCTTGTAAGGCTGCTTTACAGCTGTGCTAAATCAACACATGACACAAAGATTTCAGCCAAGCAATCATGCTGACAACCTGGGTGCATTGCATGCAAGAATCGCCGTGATGCGTGGTGCAGCAGATGCAGATCTGTAGCTGCATGCAAAACAGGGTGCACAATGTGCATGCAACATGAGGAACGTCGTTCTGAAAGAAAGCCAACATGTGATCTGGGTAGCATAAATGCCAAGCTGCACACATACAGCTACTGCTGAAGCCGAAAGCAGAGGATTGCTCTGCCTAGAGCCCAAAGACGTTAGACAGGAGGCAAACAATAAGCCAAGCTATCCACATGCAGCCGTTTCTTGCATACAGAGTTGGATATGAGAAGGCATACACAAGGGTTCATTTCCCCCTTGGTCACAGGACTGCTTGCATACAAAGTTGGATATGTGAGGAAGCATACACAAGAGTTTGCTCCCCCTTAGTCACCGAAGCGTTGAACACAACTCCAACATCAACATCCACCTGGTCGTCGCCCTCCCCTGCAGCATCCTGGAACACCTCCCCGGGGTCTACTGGCTGCAAGTGCACACATGTGAATGTGAGGAAGGTACGACACAACAAAAGAATAGCAGGTCTGAAATGCTGATGCTTCTCACGGGACAAGGGTGTCAGACTGATCCCAAAGGGTTTGCATAGGGAGGGAATGAACAACGCCACTGAATGTAAGAACAGCGAGTCTGCAGCTTTCTGGGTTTCAACCTGTCTGATGCTGCTTGTGCAGGGTCTGGAATGTGTGCATGACAAAATGCGCATTGACTCCCAAACTGGTTCACGCCATGACAGGTCAACAACCAACCAGGAATGCCATCAATAGGCCAAAAAAGCCAAGTCAGGACAACTCACCTGGTCATTGACCATCAGATCTATGTGTAAAGTTTCACTGCCATTCTTCTTAGTAAGAGTCATGTGAGTGTCTCCTGGAGTTTCAGTCAGCTGCCAATTTTCTGGAGGTCCAGCACTGACTTCCTACACCCACAACAGTGCTATTGACACGCTATAACGACACCAACAAGGTTGTCTTGAGATACAGGGCACATCCTGCTGAAACATCGAATTGAAAATAGCTGGAAAGCACAGCATGCTGCAGACCTCGGGCGGCTGGTAGTTGTCCTCCTCATACTTGATCTCTTCCTGTAAGATGTCTGTCAAGGCGCTTCTGACTACTGCTGACGAGTTGAAGTGTCGCAAACAGAGCAAAGAGGTTGGTTCCTTAAGCCACGCTGTTCGGGACAACGTGCCTGCCGCATGTCGGAGACCACCTGCGTGTGGGTGATATAGCTGGCTCGAGGCTGCTCTAGGCAAAACAGCAGCTGCCACAGACTTTGACGCGAGGCTTTTGCAGATCATTCTGAAGGCCATGACGGTTTGCAACAAAGCTTCCAGCTGTGCTATTGTGACGTTCAAGCTGCGCAAAAACCTTAAATGCAGGTTGCTAATTTGGTGAGCCCTTTGCAGCCGAATTGGCGATTTGGACACCAAATGCTTCATCTTAAGCCCCCTCAAAGCATCAATATATCACCGCATACCTATGAGTTATCGTAAACATGGACGTCGCAAATTCCTGTAACGCTAAGATCTGACCCGGCCCTGAACCATGAGAACCGTTTCTCAGTTACCAATGGCATGTTGAGTTGCCAACAAACCGCCACAGTATGGCTAAAGTGTGACAGTTGTGCTGGACGCAAAGGCCCAGACTAAATCTTCTGGCCATCAATGTTATCCTAGCTAGCGCTATGGCCTCAAGGTTGTCGAAACATGCAGCTTCAGCTGCAGCTTTCATTGCGTTCTTGCGCTGTGTGGTGATCCTATGTATTCAGCATGCTGCGAGCAAAAAACAACAGCATATATATACGTATGTGCACGATAACCAGCATGGCTACATGCTTGCAGAGAGTACATGGGGCTATGTGGCTTCAGAGCATGCTGACCTGTGACCTGGCGCATGTGTGTCACTGCACCATATCACCATAGACATTGCGTTTGAACAATCAGCAGCTGTCTTTGGTGATCACGTGCAGCTCCAAACCGCACACGGAAGAAAGTCCAATACGGCAACGCGCACTGACGCATCACATGTTGACGAAGAGCTTGTCCTTAACGCGTCACTGATTGCTCTGTGCGCCGAGATGCTCAAACTTGCTGCTACACAGAGACAAGACTGACTTTGAGGTCAAAGCTGCCTCTACAGAAGCTGTTTGTACTGTATCTACCAGGACATACAGCTGCATCGAGAAGGTGGACAGATCCACAAAGCAAATTGTTAGAGTCTGCAGTCTGCAAGTATGGTTGCTGGCAGACTGATCTTGACAGGTAGGTCATAACGCACGAGCTCGTCAAGGCAGCAGTCGTAAGACTACTGAAGGACTTGCAGTCAGATCATCTCTATGCAAAGACAGTGGCGTGAGTGACATTGCATGCAATGATGATGCAGTGCAACATGCTACCAATTTGCAGCCCCTGCTTGGGATCCAGACAGAAAACAGCATGCCAAACACCAAGTTTGGCAAGTGCGAGCCCATGCAAGCAGCAAAACTGATCTGCAAATGCAGGTGTGTCAGCTGACTTATGCAGCAGTGTCAAGCATTTGCACATGTCTGCACAACCAGCACTTTGATTGCAGCTTGATCCTGTACACTATTTGCTCACATGACTTGAGTACCAAGTCATGTTAGGCACCCATGGTGGCTACAAATGGAGGCTCAGATGCTTTCCACACCCCTCAGTCATTTGTTGTCTGTGCAGAGTTGGCCATGATAACCAATGGACCAACTCCAAGGCAGCTGGCACATCTGGTGCTGATGTGGACACACTGTCTGCTGCCTGGAATTGTGCCATTTCCTTTGATGTGCATGGCAATCCGACGGCCCTCCACCTGGGTGTATATGCTGCTCAGCAAAATCAAGCCCACGATCTGGTGGACAGGTCATCTTCATTCTTGTCTGTGGTAAGCTGGCTGCTTTTCTCTAGCTGTGACCGTCAACGGACTGTGCTGCTGAAGTGCAGCCGTGAGTCTTTGAGTGTACACAAATTGCTCTGCTGTACTTCTGATCCTGGCAGCATGCTTTCACCATTCCTGTCTTTGTGGTGCGAGTGCTGTTTGCACCTCAAAGACAGGAATGGTGCACGTTGCATCCAATCTTGAAAAGGTGATTGGATGCAGTTGGTGCAACAAGCATTCGAATCACAGAGTGCATGCTCTCGATGGCATATTGGAAGGCACAACATCAATGTATACTTGCATCATAGTTCCTCAGCAATTGTCAGCACACTGCTTCCCCACCTCCTGCATGCCCGCATGGCAGGAGCGTATACATCATAGCTTATAGCTTTCCAAGCACCCCCGCCTAGCGTCTTGTAGCATCCATCTCTCAGGACCCTGCAAATTTGGATACCGATGAGCATAGATCTGTTGAAATTAGACATACAACATTAGCCACAAGCCATTGCAGACTCTCACCAGTTTCCTCCGTTGTGTACTAGTTCACACCATTGTTGCTACAAACCAACAACTTTGTTGCCACAAACAAACACCACTGGTCCTAAGTTGGCACAGACAGTATGCGTATGCTGGCAGGTCAGTAGGAGCCTCAGCAGTCTGTCCATCAAGTCTCCTGTGCCCAGCGTGCTGCAGCGCCTCTCCTCCAGGACCCTTCGGGGGCTGCCCAATGGCAATGTGCAAGACTCAGACGTGCCTTTGAGAGAGCTGGCGCTGCAGACACCTCCCGACATGATGACACCCTTCACACAGCGCCTGCAGGTACATGACCTGTGTCAGTGATGCATGGCTGGCATCATGCCTAGCGCAAGCTGGAAGGGGGCTGTTAGGACGAGCTGTACTGTACTGCGCTGAAAGGACGCTAGGCATAGACACTTCTCTGATACAGCTGGCTGGACAACCTTGTACATGACAAGTGAAGAATGATGGGTATCATTAACAACGCCCAATGTCATGTCCTGGCAGAGAGAATTGTGACCATGTCAAAGCACCTTATCTGCCGTCTGAGCAGATTCCTTGTGGGTGCTGCATGCAGAACACTCAGTACCTCACTCAGCAATCTCACTGTGTGAACTGTAGAATGCAGAACAGAGTCTGCACCTGACTTGAAACCCAGGCAGACTGACTGCAATTTTGCTGCATGCAGAACACTCAGGAGATCAATCTGGCAGCTGCATATTCAGAGAACCCAACTCCCTGCCATTCCAGCAGAGGCAGCTGCACCACCACCTCCTCTACAAGCTCTACCAGGGGCTTCAGGGGCAATAAGGAGAATGAAGGGGGTGGCAGCCGCAGCAAGGCCAAGTCTGAAGCCAAGAGCAGGCAGAATCAGACTCTCACGTTGCTAGGTAAGCTTTTTGCATGATAGTCAGCGTAGACTGTGCCTGCCATGCTGTTGATCAGTAAACATTAATAAGCACTGCTCATCGTGTAATTTGTGATTTTGGCTTTCCTGTGAGCAAGGTTGATGGCATCAGGCATAATGCACAATCATGTCATTGCAAGGCAACTCATACTAGGAGCTTGTTTGGCAAAGTTCATTGCCATTGCTGACATGTGACTGTTCAGCAAGTTTTTCTGATCAAGTAGCATTTTGACATTAGACTTGGTACATGTCTGTGTTTTAGCAGGCATAAGCAGAGATGAGTCATGTGGTGATGCTCAAATTTGGATCGTTGGCCTGCTGACAACCATTCTCCACTCTGGGTTGCATGCCATGGCATACTTGACAGGCAGGATGCACAGAAGTCCCTCTGCATTTGACCACAAGCTTTGAGGATGCCGACAGGGGTGGAATGACTGATGTTTTGTCTCTGCCTGAGTAATGCTACTTGTGTCAGCAGCCGTGTTGCATGATCACAGGTGGAGTGCGCATTACTCTGGAAGAGCTGCTGCAGCAGCCCAACAGGGAGCTTGCCTTCCCACTGTACGACAGGACCAAGCAGGAAGCTGGCACCATTCAGGTGCCCAACTCACCTACATTAGTCACCTGCATTAGTCACCTACATTAGTCATACTCACCTACATTAGTCGTCGTCATGTCATCATCATCCCCGCCAATCACAAGTCTGCTAGGAACTCCATGGCCTGCCTAGACACCTGAGCATAAACGCACTGCAGCATTGAAGATGAGGTGGGGAGAGTGATGAAGAAGAGGTAATGTGATGTTGGATAGCGGCTGCTGCCTCAGCAGAACAGAGCACTGTGCAGATATAGGCAGGGAGGAAATGACTGCCGCAAACAAGCAAAAGCATGAATCTGGCACAGCCAGTAGTGGCTCATCTCAGGGTAGTCTGTGGTGCATTGATTAAGTTTCTGTAGGCATATGCTAGAAAGGTGCAAACCCCACAGTGCAGACTGAGCTCAGAGCAACAGGTACCTTGCTCAGATTGTGCTGGCATTGAAGTTTTGAAGGTCCATCAATCCTGTTGACAGGAGGTGTTGGTGTGAAGCCTACCCTGAGGAAAAAGTGGCTGCAATGCAGAAAGGAGCCCAGAGTAACAACATGTATATTGCAATATGCTCCTGTTACACAGATCTGACTTCAGCTGTCCGTACCATGAATATTCTGCTGTGTGCAAGTTTCTGAGGCACTCATAGTAGCCCAAGAGCCATTGCAAACTAGGGCAGCTGCAAAACGACTCAGGACTGTTGGCAATCCCTCAGGCATCCCCTCAGAGCCACCCCAGACCCCTCACAGCCCTCCCACCTGAGGGTGCTCAGAAATGGATGCAGTCAGCAAACAGCTTGTGTGTGTGTGTGTGTGTGTGTGCATGCAGGTGAAGTGTGAGTTTGTGCCCATCCTGAGAGAGGGGTGGCTGCTCAGACATGAATGCAGTCAGCATGCAGCTTGTGTGTGTGTGTGTGCATGCAGGTGAAGTGTGAGTTTGTGTCCATCCTGAGGGAGGGGTGGCTGCAGTACAGGAGGGAGCCCCGCAGCATGATGAAGGGGTGGAAGGTGGGCTGGTTTGAGCTGCTGGCTGACGGCAAGCTCTCCTGGTTCCCCTCCCCCTCCAAGCAACCACATGAGAGCAGGTGCATCAATGCACACCATATATTGTTATACATATACACAATATATATATATATATATATGTACATATTGTCCTGATGGGCCTAGTGTACAAGGCTACCCCAGAGGTTGCCAGCGTAGATTACAAGTCCTGCTGAGGCTGAGGCCCTAGCCCATGAGGGGGCATCGGCTCTTGTGGACCAATGCACACCATCCCTCTGTCTTCTTGTTTGTCTGTTGATATGTCTGTCTGTCTGTGTATGTCTGTCTGCATGTGCTTGGCTGGCTGGCAGGCTGAGCTGTAGATGCACTGAACTAGGCTGCCTAGTGGCGCTGTGCATGAGGTGTTGTGAGATCAGTATGACCTGCGTGTCTCTCCCTGTGCTTGTTGAGTCCGCCTCAAGGCGGTAGTATACACAGTGCAAACAAATATGTTGCCTGGCTGCCTTTCAGTCTATCCATTTGTCTAGCTGTTTGTCCTGCATTTTTTAGTGCTGAGCTGCACATGCACTTGATGCTGTGGTGACCGCCTGCTGGAACAAGACAGAAGGTTCTAGCAAAGCATATGTAGAGGTTCTCCCAGCTCTGTCAGTGCCTCCTGCTTGCTGCTATTCAGCTTCCGCCATGCCTGGCTTAGTGTTTAGAAAAAGGCTCAACCATCGTTCGACCCAGTTGCAAAAAGATGCAGCACTAATGCAGTACTGTCAACATCCAGGGGCTGGGCTTGAAGTCTACCAGCCAGAAACCATGAGTAGAAAGAAAAGAAAAGACCTTTGGCGTCAATTTCATGAGAAGCCGAGTATTATACCGGGCTGCCCAGGCAGGAACCATGAATATGGTGCACATGACAAAGACACAGTGCATCAGTGCCCACAGCAACTCACAAGACAGACAAGCCTGTGCTGTCTGACCATATGCCCCAGGCACTCTTGCACTTTCAAGCCAGGCACAGCACTTCTGAAGCATGCCATGTTCCTGTGCAGGGGTCAGATTCACTTGACATGCATTGAAGCCATGGGTCTGGCAACTGCCTTCAAGCATACTGTCAATGGGCGCAGCTATCTGGAAGTGCACCATAAAGTGGTTGGCAGCAAGGTGCCACATGTCCTGAGCCTGAAAGCCAACCACCCTGATGATGCTGCTTCCTGGCTGCGAGACATGCAATTACGCCAAAAGGTAGTCTGTGGGCCCCAGTGTGGAAGAGCAAGCTGCGTTTGTAGCAGTGCCTTTGGTCGGGACTGCACGTCGCGCATGAGTGTGACTTGTGACTGTATCTTGTCCTGGGAAGGCTGTGCCAATTGCAGGGCTAAAATGATTGCGATTCATGCAGCTGTGCTCGGTGAATTGTCAACCTCAAAATGAAATACTTGTCGAAAATTGTGCCTTCGAACACATGGCATGCCCTACTTGTCTCCAATAGTTGGTGTCTTGTACATGTGATAGACATGCACTGTTATTGCAGGTGCTGTGCAAGACATAACCAATTGGAATGCGACGGTGAGATTTGTCAGCAAGGACATGATTGTTGAAAGTCAATCCAAATTGCTGAGTGGTACCATCAGTGTCTCAGGGATTTGAAGATTCATCTGGACACCATTCATTCATTGTTGAAACAACAACTCTATGCTGAACTGGTGACAATATGTAATTGTAGTCTCAGACATTGTAGAAAATCAAGCAAGAGTGTACCAATAGTCTGTCTATGCTACATGTCAACACAGTAATGAACACTGTAGGTGGTTGATCAAGCCTTTGAGTGAATGCAATCTGAAGCAACAAATGAACCTGATTTAGTCAAGCTGAACATAAAAAGACGAGTTAGAATGATAGCTCAGTGGGATCTTCTTGCAACAGTCATTATCTTGTCTGCAACACCACATGTACATGTTGTCGTTTGTGATCTATCTGCAGTGCTAGAATACGGCTTTTGGCAATTAGTCATACACGTCATGCCACCAGCATCTGTGATCTGTACGTTATGTTGAGATTGTGGCATGTCCCATATATCGAGAACTGTTCCCTTGGTAGTGCTAGTAAAAAAGTGGAGCGCCTCAGCATGAGCAACCATTCATATACGCTGCAAGTCAGGAAAGATAATTCAGCAGGAGGATCTCAAACAGTGCCATGCAGCAATCACTGTACCTTGAGTCAGGTTCATTAGCAGCAGCGCACAAACCACGACAGCTGCGTATGCATCTCCTCCTAAGATCTCTAGAACAGGCTGGGTTTGTGCAGAACTTGAATTTGTGCTCTGTTGCTTATCTGCGGGGCCATTGCCGTCATTGCCATTCCCGATGGGGCCAGGAGGAGGCTGAGGACTTGCCATTGCGACTAGTCTGTAAGACAAGCTTTTGTTGTTGAGCTGTTTTGCAACTTGCTTTTAAGTCAAGAACAAGGTTGAAAAGCCTTGAGACACAATGCGCATGGGATGTGCCGAGCATGACAGTGCATATCTAGCAGGAACAGCGCTCTAATAAACACGAGTTGCTCTACAACTTTCTGAGGGTCACCTGTTGTTGACGTTCTCTCTCTCTTGAACAGACTGTTGTTGTACGGAAGGGCGGGCGTTTGTGACTCTGCAGCGTCTCAGGCCTCGAGAAAGAACGATGTCGTATCGATGAACAAGTGCTGCATGCAAGGTATCGATGTGATTGTCACAGCTTGTTCCGACAAGTCAGCGGGAATATTGTTCGGAAGCACATATAAGTCACAGTTGACTTTGACCTGAGTTGACACCTGAGGCTGCAGAGACACGATCGCAAAACTCAAACATGCGCACCTGAAACTTCGCCCGACCACATCCAATCATACCAAGATGAAGGCAAGCATGCATTCAAGTCCTCACACCGTGCATCGCCCGGCGCCTAGCGTCGCCAACTTTGGCGTTCATCAGCAGAGACTGCATGTTAGGGGCAGATCAACTTTTTGCACCTGCAAGTACGCTCTCGGGATGATCTCAACAAAATTCCTGGACTTCGTTCGCAGTTTGCTCCAGGCACTTACTCCAGAACATCTCCGCGTTGTCACTAGTCAGGCCAGCATAGTTCTGACACCTGCAGAGCGGGAGGACGGGGCCTAGAAGCAGCTGTTCAAAGCACCGCTGGCAGACCTTTGTGTGTGCAGCTGGGATCTGCTGCAAGCTCGGCTCAGCCCACAGAGGAACTTGAGGTGTTCAAAAGCGGTGTCCAGGGTGCCATGCTGGAGCCTTCTGTGGCAAACAAAAACTGGGTACATTGTTTGCAAGGCATAAATTGGAATGTACTATTGCGCACTGCATGCATTCAGTGTTCTAGACTTAACAAATGAATGCTGTTCCAACCAAACCTGGAAGAGCGAAACATGACCAGCGCACAACAATGGCCACGGCCTACACACCAGCACAAAGTCCGCACTGCATGCGTTTGACGAGCAGTTCAGATATGTTTGGTATTGGTATCTGACTGATGGCACACGCAGTCCTACACACTCCAAGACATGTGCATACAGTAACTTATGCAACTTGAGATACCTGCAAGCATTTTGCAGGTACGCCTACTTGCTGTCAGTGTGGCGGTGCTGGCTGCAGCACGCTTCTCCCCTGCCTATCTTTCCAGCAAGGCGCTTGGTTTTGTGCACCTTATAGCCTTTGGCACATTTTTGGGAACCAACATCTGGACCACCTTTGTGGCTGGTCTGACCATGTTTAAGAATCTGCCTAGACAGGTACGAATCTGCCTTCTGTGACTCTGTTGCTCCTCAGACTAGATTCCTGCTGTGTTTAAGAGTCTGCCTACGCAGGTATGCACCTGCCATCTGCGGAGGCTCCTTATACTACAAATCTGCTCTGTTGATCCTGGACCATGCCTGCATGTTTCATGCATGCATCAAGGATTCCAGACACTTTGCATGCTGTGACACTAGCCTGAAAAGTCTGTTGATAACATGTTGCATGTGCAAAGATTGAGGGTGAACACGCTGCTGTGATTCTCAGTTTAAGCTGAGCCCTGCGCAAATGTGGCTATCAAACCTCACAGCATGTGACACATCTGAATTGCAGAGCATCGTGTGCCATTTCGGCAGTATTCTGTGTGCTCATCTGCGCATGCGCATGTAGGTTACATGCACATATTTGCCAAATGGTCATCAAGGCTATCATGGTGGGCTTGTGATGTGCCTGAGTCGCAAGCCATTTTTGTGATCTGGGCGACTCGTGTCTGCAGACGTTTGGCAAGTTGCAATCCAAGCTGTTCCCAAAGTACTTTGCCCTTCTGAGCACTGCAATGGCTGTGTGCTTGGGGACCATCACCTTTGCTCCTGGAGCTGTTTTGCCTCGGGGTCAGCTCATCTCCTTAGGTGAGAATCACATCACAGGAAAAGATAATATCACAGGAAAAGAAAAGAAACGAAAAGACTCCGCCTTTCGGCGTCAATTCAATGAGAAGCCAATCATTATACTGGGATGCCCAGCACATCATAGGATGCATGGCCATGAAAGCTTTGCTCGAAGGCACGGCAGGGTGCCATCAAGCACAAACAACTGCCAGGTTTAGTTTGCAAGTTGAAAGTGGTTGGCAGCATTACACTGTGCTTAGTCATACGTTCTTGATTTGTGCAGTCCTCTGTTTTTTGCAAAACTTACTTTTCCTAGGTGTGTTATGTCAGGACTGCAGCATATTATTTGTTGAGGTGTTAGCAATAGTGTTGCCTCACATCTGGCTGCTTTGATCATGTCTCTTGTGCTAGCAAGGTTCCATGCCATGAAGCAGACTGAAAGGTTGCAGACTGCACAACACCCAGGCAAGCAAGCAGTAGACAAGTCATACCTTGCTGGGTTCTTTGTGAGTCTACTTGATCCTAGGGGTGACAGGCTAGGGAACAAGCTGAGGAAAATAGTGATACCATCAGGCAACTTCACAGAGAAGCCTGACATGTCTGGTTGAGATTCTGGATCTGGGATGCATGGCTAACAGCTGAGCATGCATGCAGGTGTTGCATTGGGCACAACAGTGCTGAATTGGCTGTGGGTGGAGCCTGTCAACACCAAGCTCATGTTTGACCGATACGCCCTGGAGAATGACAAGGGCTCACGAGATGAGGCAAAGATCACACAGATGAAGAAGGATTTCGGCAAATGGCATGGGTTCTCATCAGTGCTGAATCTGGCTGGTCTGTGTGGGGTGCTAGCGCATGGCTGGTGGTTGGGAAGCCGCCTCACTCTGCTCCCAGCGTAAAATCACACCATTGGCTTTCCAAAGTGAAATTTTCCAGTTTCCAATTTTAAAATGTTCTTTACAACCAATCAAATATGATGGTGTTATTCGGGTAGAGCACCTTCTACCATGACAGTGCATGTCCAGAGATTGTCAGTGAATGTGTTGTGCTACTGCATCACTTACATGAGGCAGCTGCCCAGTGTTGTTTGTGTTAAACAGCCTGTGTTGAAAAGACAACACTAGTGCTGGCAATTGGTTGTGTAAGTTCATGAGCAGCAATTCAGGATCCCGGCAGTACAATGCTTATTGGCATAGGTATTGGATTTTGTGATATCGGCCAGCAAATGCGACACCATCGCCTGTAGCTGCTGCTTCATTGTATTATCAGGTATGTTAGTTTTGCCTTTTGAAGACAGATTGGTGGCAGTCTGCTGATGGACTGCAACAACATATGGTCATTTTGGAGATTGGTAGGCTGAAGCATACATAGATAGTAATTGGCTATTGGGCACACCCAGTTGATGTTCGCGCATAAGTTTGTAATTCTTAGTATCTGGCAGCACGTCACACCAACTCGCATCTTCGCAATAGGGGTGCAGTCACCCCACATCAGATTTGTGAACATTCGAAAGATTAAGTACAAGCCTTGGCAAGCTAGCAGCACAAACTAAGCCTGAAGTTGTCCACACCAAGATGCCTCGATCCTCAGTGACTTGCAGTGGTCATTTTGATTGTTTATCTCAGACATGATAGCGTTGAGAACGACGCAATTTAACCCAAGGCCCTCAAGGCGAGGGAAAGG
>JAABUK010004954.1_pt1 | contig 21232 bp, 14 predicted proteins | sample 5559141 | NCBI WGS metagenome assembly JAABUK01 (sample SAMN10711869, study PRJNA513367) | rock metagenome | isolation source: Antarctica rocks | place: Antarctica: Victoria Land, Pudding Butte nord | collected 2016-01-03
TGAAGAAGAAGCCTGAGCTGTCTGCTGAGGAGACGGCCGCCAAGGAGCTGGTCCGGTTGGCCCGGGAGCAGGGCCTGTCCCTGACCGGCCCGGACGGGCTGTTGAAGCAGTTCACCAAGCAGGTCCTGGAGACGGCTCTGAACCAGGAGATGACCGAGCACCTGGGCCACGAGAAGAACCGCGCCGACGATGGGCGGGACTCGACGAATGTGCGGAACGGGACCCGCCCGAAGACGGTGCTGACCGAGGCCACCGGCCACGTGCAGCTCGACGTCCCAAGGGACAGGGACTCCACGTTTCAGCCGGTGATCGTGAAGAAGCGGCAGCGGCGGTTGAGCGGTGTCGACGAGATCGTGTTGTCGTTGTATGCGAAGGGTCTGACGACGGGGGAGATCTCGGCGCACTTCGCCCAGATCTACGGTGCGTCGGTGTCGAAGGAGACCGTCTCGAGGATCACCGACAAGGTGGTCGAGGAGATGACTGAGTGGGCCAACCGGCCCCTGGACGGTGTCTACGCTGCGGTGTTCATCGACGCGATCATGGTCAAGGTCCGCGACGGCCAGGTCGCGAACCGGCCCATCTACGCCGCGGTCGGGGTCAGCCTCGCCGGCGAGAAGGACGTGCTGGGGTTGTGGGCGGGCACCGGTGGTGAGGGCGCGAAGTTCTGGATGAGCGTGCTCACCGACCTCAAGAACCGTGGTGTCACCGACGTGTTCTTCCTGGTCTGTGACGGCCTCAAGGGGCTGCCGGAGGTGGTCAGCAACGTGTGGCCGCTGACCACGGTTCAGAGTTGCATCATCCACCTGATCCGCAACACGTTCCGGCTCGCGTCCAGGAAGGACTGGGACGCGCTGAAACGCGACGTGAAACCGATCTATACCGCCGTCAACGCCGCCGCCGCAGCAACTGCCCTCGACGACGTCGCCGACAGGTGGGGCAAGCGGTATCCGGCGATCATCCGGCTCTGGCGCAACGCCTGGGCCGAGTTCATCCCGTTCCTGGACTACGACGTCGAGATCCGTAAGGTGCTGTGCAGCACGAACGCGATCGAGAGCTTGAACGCCCGCTACCGGCGAGCGGTCCGGGCAAGAGGGCACTTCCCAACCGAGCAGGCCGCGATGAAGTGTCTGTATCTCGTCACCAGATCGCTGGACCCTACCGGCCAAGGCAGGACACGATGGATGATGCGGTGGAAGCCCGCACTCAACGCGTTCGCGATCACCTTCGCCGACCGTTGGCCGGCAGCAGAAAACTACTAATGAAAACCGCCGGAAACACCCTTGCTGTTACAGACCCGCGGCGCCCGCAGGTCCTCGCTGAGCGAGCTATGGTGGTCCTGTAACGCCAACGGTGTTACAGACCCCGGGAGGGATGACGACATCGGGGCACGCGTCTCAGTTCAAGGCGCCGGCAGTGCGGTCCGCTTGCTCGGTCGCCGTAGTCGGCAACTGGGTTGGGTCGCCGTCCCGCGCCGCGTACGTCTTGGACGAACGCAGCTGGTACGGCACGGAGGTGACCATGACTCCGGGCTGGTGGAGCAGCCGGCCCTTCAGGCGCAGCGCGCTCTGGTTGTGCAGCAGGTGCTCCCACCAGTGGCCGACGACATACTCCGGGATGAACACGGTGACGACATCGCGGGGACTGCTGCGCCGGATGTGGCCGATGTGGGCCAGGACGGGGCTGGTGATCTCCCGGTAGGGAGAAGCGATGATGGTCAGGGGGATCGCAACGTCTTGGGCGTCCCATTCGGCTTGTAGCGCGTGACTCTCCTCGTCGCTCACGGCCACCGTGAGGGCGACCAGGTCGCTGGGGCGGGTTGCCTTGGCGTAAGCCAGCGCCCGAAGCGTCGGAGCATGAATCTTCGAGACCAGGACAATCGCGTGGTTGCGGCTCGGGAGCATCACCGCCTCCGGCGTCGGGGTCAGCTCGATGGCCACCGCGTCGTAGTGCCGGTGGATGGCCCGCATCAGGAAGTAGATGGCGACCATGGCGGCGATCGCCAGGTAGGCACCCCCGAGGAACTTGTAGCGCACGACGATCAGGAGGACGAGCCCGGTGACGAGGGCACCGGTGCCGTTGATGGTCTGGGACCGGCGGATGGAGCGCCGGTGGTTGCGGTCGGTGGTCAGGGTGAGCTTGGTCCGCCAGTGCCGCACCATGCCTAGCTGTGAAAGGGTGAAGGAGGTGAAGACGCCGACGATGTAGAGCTGGATGAGTTTGTCTATGTTGGCGTCGAAGCCGACGATCAGAGCAGCCGAGATGCCCGCCAGCAGCAGGATGCCGTTGCTGAAGGCCAGCCGGTCACCACGGTTGTGCAGCTGGCGTGGCAGGAACCGGTCCTGAGCCAGGATCGAGGCGAGAGTGGGGAATCCGCTGAAGGCCGTGTTGGCTGCCAGGATCAGGATGGCGGCTGTCGCGGCTTGGAACGCGTAGTACAGCAGGTTGCGTCCCCACACGCTCTCCGCGATCTGGCTGATCACGGAGGGGTTGCCGTTGGCGTAGGCGCGGGCGTGCGTCGCCAGTGCCAGCGCTGTGATGCCGGAGAACATCGAGATGGCCAGTGCGCCCATGATGAGAAGGGTCGTGGCGGCGTTCTTGCTCTTGGGCTTCTTGAACGCCGGTACGCCGTTGCTGATCGCCTCGACGCCGGTGAGGGCGGTGCAGCCGGAGGCAAAGGCCCGCAGCGCCAGCAGCAGGGTGAAGACGCCGCCGATGTGGGCGGTGTGCGCAAGGGCCAGGTTCGCGCTGGAGGCCTCGGGGACGCCGCCGGTCAGCGCGCGGTAGAGCCCGCTGCCGAGCAGCACGAACGTCAGTGTCACGAAGGCATAGGTCGGGAAGGCGAACGCGGTTCCGGCCTCCTTCACGCCGCGCAGGTTCAGCAGGGCCAGCAGCACGACGAACCCGACGGACAACTCGACGGCATACGGTGCCAGTGAGCTGATCGCCGAGGTGATGGCGACGACGCCGGACACCACGGAGACGGCCACGGTCATCACGTAGTCGACCAGCAGGGCCGCTGCCGCCGTCAGCGAGGCTCTCTCGCCAAGGTTCTCCTTGCTGACGACGTAGGCGCCTCCGCCGCTGGGGTAGGCGTAGCAGGTCTGCCGGTATGACGCGACGACGATCGCCAGCAGCATGGCCACTGCGACGGAGATGGGTGCGGCAAATCCGAGGTAGGAGGCGGCGCCGGCGGTGCCGAGCACGAGCACGATCTGTTCCGTTGCATAGGCCACCGAGGAGATGGGGTCCGAGCAGAACACCGGCAGGGCGATCTTCTTCGGCAGCAGCGTCTCGCCCATCCGGTTGCTGTTCAGAGCGCGACCGATGAACAGGCGCTTGACCAGATCAGCGTTTCCGGACACCTACGCTCCTCTTTGGGTTGGCCGTGGCGGCCAGCGGAGTGGCGTGGGTCGAGATGGCGCCCGGGTGCTGTTCTGTGCGTTGGGATCGACGCGCACGGGGAGTCGGTCGCGGCGCATGGGGAGGGCGCAGGACTTCGAGGTCAACGACCGTCAACGGCTCGCCGTCCACCTCTAGGACGGCGAGGTCGAAGTCCCCGGCAGCTTCGGCGACCCATATGTGCCCCGTCACCGAAGTCACCTCAACGGTCTCCTCGACCCGCCACCGCAGACGTCTACAGGTGAACCGGACGGCCAGATGGGCGGGCTGGGCGTTTGGCCGGCCCAGCGCCAGCCCGGCACCCCCTCGGTCCCCCGGGATGAGGAAGCCAGCATCAAGCAGCCGTACGCCGGAGCCAGCGACGTAGGCCAGCATGGAGGCAGAGCCGGTCCGTTGCAGCGCCCACACATCCGCGTCTGCGTCAACGAGAGTGAGCACGAGCCCGGACACGGGTAACACCTGCATCACAGCGCCATCGGGCGCGCTGTCCCGGGTTCTACGATCCCGGCTGCTGCGGCTGATCTCTTGCACCGCTCATCCTCCACTGGCTGCCAACTCCGACTACCAGTTGACTGCCGCCGCAGAGGTCAGACCCTTCGTGTTAACGCCCTTCTAACGGTGCGGGCTTGGTTTTTCACGTCTCCTTAACGGCGCCCCGGGTTGGGTCAGGGTTGGTACCGGTAGCCCATGCCGGGTTCGGTGATCAAATGACGCGGCCGGGTGGCCTCGATCTCCAACTTGCGTCTCAGCTGAACGAGGTAGACGCGTAGGTAGCCGCTCTCCTTGACGTATGCGGGCCCCCACACCTCCGTCAGGAGCTGGCGCTGGGTGACAAGCTTGCCGGGGTTGCGCACCAGCACCTCCAGGAGATGCCATTCGGTCGGGGTAAGGCGCACCTCCTCCCCCGAGCCATCGGGGCGGGTCCGGACGGCGGTCTTGGCGGCCAGATCGACATCGACGTGGCCGATCCGCACCCGGACCGCATCCTGCCCCGGCCCACCTCGACGCGACAGCGCCCGAAGCCGGGCAAGCAGCTCGGCGATCCCGAACGGCTTGGTCACGTAGTCGTCGGCGCCGGCGTCCAGGGCCCGCACCTTGTCATCACTGCCCGCACGTCCGGAGAGCACGATGATCGGGGCCGAGCTCCAGCCGCGAAGACCCGTGATCACCTCGACGCCGTCCAGGTCTGGCAGGCCAAGGTCCAGCACGACCAAATCCGGGGGTCTAGCGGCGGCCACGTGCAACGCCGCCTCGCCGCCGGTGGCGGTGTCGACGTCGTAGTGGCGGGCCCGCAGGTTCACCGACAGGGCCCGCAGCAGCTGCGGATCGTCATCGACAACCAGCACGCGGGTCATGCCAGCGCACCGGGCCGCTGCGCAGGTGGGACGGTTCTGTCCAGCTCGCGTTCCCGGGCCCCCGGCTCCAGCCGCGTGGCTGCTGCTGCCGGCAGATTCACGGTCATCGTCAGCCCACCGCCGGGCGTGTCCTCGGTGCTCAGCGAGCCGTCCATGGCCTCGGTCAACCCGCGTGAGAGGGCCAGGCCCAGCCCGATCCCCGTGGTGTTGTCGGTGTCACCCAGGCGCTGGAAGGGGGTGAAAACCTGCTCACGCGCGGCAACCGGGATGCCGGGGCCTCGGTCGACCACCCGGATCTCGACCCTCCCGGCATGGGCGCTCACCCTCACCCGCGGCGGGGTCCCGGACGGCGAATGGCGAAGTGCGTTGTCTACCAGGTTGGCGATGACCCGGTCGAGCAGGGCCGGATCCGCCACCACCTCCGGTAGCCCGTCGGGGACGTCCACCTCGACGTCGCGCCGCGCCGGGTCCTCGGCGAGCGCCTCGGCGACGACATCGTCGGCCGCCACCGGGCGCGGGAACACGCTCAACGCCCCGGCCTGCAGCCGGCTCATGTCCAGCAGGTTGTCCACCAGGCGGGTCAGCCGGTTGAGGCTGTCCTCCGCCGTGGAGAGTAGCTCCCGCTCGTCGGACGGACTCCAGTCGACGTCGCCGCCGGAGAGGCTGGTGACTGCCGCCTTGGCCGCAGCCAGGGGTGTGCGCAGGTCATGGCTGACTGCGGCTAACAACGCTGTGCGCATGCGGTCCGCCTGCTCCAGCGGACGGATGGCCTCAGCGGTCTGCGCCAGCCGCTGCTGGACCAGGGCCGTGGCCGCCTGGGCGGCGAAGGCGACCAGGACACGGTGATCCTCCTGGGTCAGGGTCCGGCCCCGCAACGCCAGCACCAGGCCCGACCCGGCCGGTGCGGTGACGTCTGCCTCTTCCGGGGCAGCGCTGGACGACGGGCCGGTCGCCGCAACCACGCGCCATCCGTCCCCGTTCCGCTCGAGCAGGCTGACGGCGGTCATGGCGAACGTCTCCCGCGCGCGTTCCAGCAACGCCGGCAACGCCGAGGCGCCCTGCAGCACGCTCCCCGCCAGCACGGACAGGGTCTGCGACTCGGCGCCGGCCCGGGCAGCCAGCCGGGTCCGCCGCGCCGCCAGATCGACCACGCTGGACACGGCGACCGCAACCACGACGAAACCCACAATCGCCAGCACGTTGTTGCCCTCGGCGATCGTCCAGGTGTGGAAGGGCGGCGTGAAGTACCAGTTCACGATCAACGTGCCGGCAACCGCCGCTGCCAGCGCCGGCCACAGCCCCCCGACCAGGGCCACAGCCACGACGACGAGCAGGTAGGCAAGCAGCTGGCTCGCGAAGTTCACCTGCGCCCGGCTGTTCACCAGGACAATGGTCAGCGCCGGCAGCAGCGTTCCGGCCAGTGCCGCTCCGTACGCGCGGCGCCGGGAGGTGAGCCCTCCACCCACCCGGGGCAGGTAGCCGCGGCCGACACCGTCCTCGAGACCGACCATGTGCACGTCGATGGTCCCGGCGCGGCGGACGGTGCGAGCCCCGATGCCGGGCCCGGAAAGCAGGGTGCTCAGCGGCGAACGTCGACTCGCGCCGAGGACAAGCTGGGTCGCGTTCTGTGCCCGGGCGAAACCGACGAGCGCGTCGGCGACGTCGTGGGCGACCAGCTGGTGGAACGTCCCACCAAGGCTCTCCACCAGCGCCCGCTGCGTGGCGAGGGCACCAGGGTCGGCAGTGCTCAGGTCCCTAGAGCCGGTCACGTGCACCGCGCGCAGGTCCGCCGCGCCACGAGCCGCGATCCGCGCGGCTCTCCGGACGAGGGCCTCTCCACCCTCAGCGCCCGTCAGCCCCACCACGACACGCTCCCGTGTCTGCCACAGCTCGCCCACGTCGTGCTCGGAGCGGTACTGCTGCAGCGACTCGTCGACCCGGTCGGCCATCCACAACAGGGCCAGCTCGCGCAGCGCCGTCAGGGTTCCCACCCGGTAGTAATCCGACAGCGCCGCGTCGACCTGTCCCGGACCCACGGCGTTGCCGTGCGCCAGACGACGACGCAGCGCTTCCGGCGCCATGTCGACCACCTCAACCTGGTCGGCGCCACGGATCACCGCATCAGGCACCGATGCCCGAGGCCGCTGCCCGGTGATCCGCTCGACCACGTCGGCCAGCGACTCCAACTCCTCCACGTTGACCGTGCTCACGACATCGATCCCGGCCCTCAACAGCTCCTGGACGTCCTCCCACCGCGCCCTGCCCTTTTCACCCGCCGGATTTGGACGCGCCAGGTCATCCACCAATGCCAGCGACGGACGACGCTCCAGCACCGCGGTGACATCAAGCTCGACGCACTCGGCGACCGGCCGCGACGGAACAACCGGTAGGTCCCCAACCAGCGCCGCAGTTCCAGCCCTGCCTCGCACATCCAGTGCGGCCACGACCACGTCCGTGCCGCGCTCCGCCCGACGACGGCCCTCCAAGACCATGGCGCACGTCTTGCCCACCCCGGGGGCCGCACCCAGGTACACGCGCAAGGCACCGACACTCACCTGGCCAGTGTGCCGCCAACGGCCCTGTCCGCTGCTCAACGATCAGTCAGAGCATCCCTGGACGCCGTCTTCCACGATGCGCCCATTTGCCCCAGGCTGGTCCGTCCGAGGGTCTGCGGCGAGCTCAAGGGATCAACACAACCGTTCAGCAGTCGAACACTGACCAGCAGATGTCGTTCCGCATCCGCTGGTCGTCACACACGAGCTCGCGGATGTTGTCTGGGAGCTGGTCACGCTGCCACGAGCACTCCGATCGCCCGGCGGCCTTACTGTCGCCGTCCGGCGCGACGGCACGTGCTGCTCTGATGGCGTAAGCGGCAGCGCCGAGCTCGTGCGCGGCGACGTGCGCGACGGCACCGGCCTGGCCGGCGGCGTAGGCGGCGTGCCGTGCTGCGCCACGCAGGTCTTTGGCCGCGCCCATGGCATGACCGCCCGACGCGCGAGCCTGCATCATGGGGAGTTCGCCGCGCACCCAGGCGCGCGCGGCTTCGATTGCCGCACGCGGTCGTGGATCTTCGGGCTGAACCGACTCGAAGAGGTCGAGGACGTGCTCGGCGCACGAAGCCGCCCGCAGAGCGAGAAGATGGTGATCCGAGTCGGTGAGGGTTCCACCACGGCGGATCGTCACGAAGCGAGGGTCCCGGACTTTCGGGAGGATCATGGTCGAACCTTCCTCGCCTAGAACCAGCGTCTCGAGTGCCCACTCAGTGGACCACCGCGGCCGCCCGGTAGACCTCCTCGGGCGTGCCCAACCAAGCCTTCGTCGTGGTCGTCCCTTAAGGCGAGCGGCAAGGTCGTCGCGGTTAAGGACGCCTCCGGCAGGCGTTCGAACCAAGGGGGCGCCGCCGGTGCGCCAGAGTGTCGTCGGCTGTCAGCAAAGCCGCATACCACCTAGGGCCCCGCCCTGGTAGAGCCGGGTCCGGGTCGGGCATCGTGGCGGGGCGGCGCGGACGTGTCCCCCATCGCCGCACCCGCGCGTCTGAGCGACTTCGCCAACCTCGCTCCCGCCTACATTGAGGTCGCCGAACTGGACATCTTCCGCGACGAGTCCATCGATTACGCCCGACGACTCCTGGACGCCGGGATCTCCGCTGAGCTGCACGTCCACCCCGGCGGACCGCACGGGCACGACTGGGTCAACCCCAACGCCGCTATCAGCGCACGCGTCGTCGCGGATCGCGTCCGCGTCATCACCGCCCTCTAGATCGGCCGGGAACTGTGACACAGAGCCGGTCGGCAGAGTGACTTGGCTGCCGCCTCGGTACACCGGCCGGAGCCCGGCAGGAGCCGGAGCCGGGGCCGGCCCCTCCCCCCGCTGCCCTCAGTCGCGGCACGGGTCGATCAAAGGTGGCTGGTGCTGCCTTCGGGCTGGCTATTGAAGATCTGCAAGCAGTTGCACGATCCGTGCGTTGAGCGCATCGGTTTGTGTGGCGGCCTGATCCCATAGCCGGGTCAGCTCTTCGTGCTCTTCCCGGTCCGGCCGGCGCCCCATCGGCGCGACCGGCTCGTGATCCTGGACCGGCTGGTCGACACTGCCGAGGACTGCGTGCACGGTGGCCGGGTTGTACCGCCGGGCAAGGATCCCGGTGATCCCGCGCGGGGTGATCGGGGCGCCGGGTTGGATGGCGGCCCACCGGTCGATCGTGGGGATGACCCAGCGGGTGTGCCGCCACCCGTCTCCGAGCAGGACTTGGCAGTCGTGGTGTGGCCGGGTGCGCGTCCGGGCGGCGGTGAGCAGGTCCTCGACGTCGTAGCGGGACAGGTGCCGGTACGCGTCCAGGACCTGCAGCCACCGCACCACCGCGCAGCTGGGGCACTGCACCGGGTCGGTGTGCCGCGGCAGTTCCATCCCGTCGACGGCCACGTCGGGGAAGAGGTGGATCTGTGCGGGGCGCAGGGTGGTGATGCGGGTGCGGGTGAACCCGGTCGCGGTCAGGGTGAGGATGAGGGCGTCGCGGCGGGCGGCAACGCCTTCGGGGTGCCACTCCTGGCGCAGGGCGGCCAACGCGTCGCCATGAGACGCCCAGGCCGGGCCGGTGCCGACCGGCGCGGGCGGGGTGGGGCGGGGCAGGACATGGCCGGTGCCGGTCAGGGTGCGGACGATGCTGCGGACCCGCCGGTCCTGCACGCCCGAGGTGGCGGGGAGCTCGAGCAGGAACACGGCCAGGTCGGGGATGGCGCCGTGGTTGGGGTTACGGTCGGTGGCGGTGCACCAGTCCGCCCACAGCGCCCAGTCCGCCCGGACGACCCGGCTCAGCTGCACCGGTGGCCGCTGCCCCGGCGTAGCCGCCGGCGCGGTCCCGGTGGTGTGCGGGGCACTGGTGGTCACGGCTTTCAGAGGCCGATCCGGGTGACGGCGTTGGCCTCCAGCGGGGTGTAGTGCCGCGCGTACACCTCGACCGTGCCTGGTGAGCGGTGCCGGGTCTGCCGCATCACCTCGTGGTGGTTGGCGCCGGCGGTCAGGGCGTCGGTGATGAATCCGGCGCGCAGGCTGTGCGCGGAGAAGCCCGTGGGGTCGACACCGGCCGCCTTCAGGCGTCGTCGGAGGACTTCGTGCACGGCGTCGCCGGCCAGATGCCGGGCGCCGATGGTGGCGGCCTTGGTCACCGGCCGCAGCAACGGGGCCTGCGGGTCGAGCTCGAGCAGCTGCCGCCACTCGGTCAGGTAGTCGGGGTCGGTGCAGGCGTGACCACGCTGGCCGCGGGTCATGTTCAGCGATCGCAGCACCCCGACCCGGCCACCGGTCGTGTCGGCGTACAGCACAGCCGCCCAGTCCAGCACCGCGCACGCCACGCAGGTGCTGCGATGAGTCCCCCGCGGGTACCCCACCGCCTGCCCGGCGGCTTCCTGGTCGGTCTTGGACGACCGCAGCCGCAGGGTCAGCGCGCCGTCGTCAAACTCCACGTCCGCCAGGGTGAGGGCGACCAGCTCGCTGCGCCGGAGCGCGCCGGCGAACCCCAGCAACAGCATCGCGATGTCGCGTCGGCCGATGACCGCGGCCGGCCAACGCTCACTGTCGACCGCCGCCAGGGCGGTGCGCAGCTGCTCCAGCCCGGCGGGCTTGGCCCGGCGCGGCGGGCGCTTCCGGGTCGCCCGGATCCCCCGCAAGGTCGCCTTCACCCCCGCGTCGTCCCCCGGCGCCGGGAACCCGGCCATCCGGTGCACCGCGTTCAGGCTGGCCACCCACCGGGACAGCGTCGCCGGCGCATAGCAGAACTGGCCGGACTCCCCCACCAAGACGGCGGCCTGGGCCACGTACTCGGCCACCACCCCCGGATGCGCCGGCAACGACGTCACCCCGGTTCGCGCGCACCATCCCTGGAAGCGCGCCCAATCACCGGAATACGCCGCCCGGGTCGACGCCGGCAACGCTGCCGCCCGGAACGCAGCCGCCAGGCCCTCCCCCACCGCGCCGACGCCACCCGCCGCGTCGCGTTCGTCGAGCGGCCACCAGGGCGCCGACGAGGGCGCCGCGGCGTCCCGTATGCCCATCCCGGCCCTCCTGGTGCTCTCCCAGACAGCATTCACCCAACACGGATAACTATCATTATCACCGGTAAAAAATGCAGGAGTGGAGGCGACCGACTTGATCTAACGGTGCCCACCTTATGTAGTGAAACCGCAGGTCAGGCGCCTAAACGGCCTGGGATGCCGGCCTGTCGGCGAGTATCTGGCACAACCGCCTCCCCCACGTTTACAGGTGGTGTGACCGCCGTTAGGCGACCCTGCCCTCGAAGTCGACGTCGACGCCAGTAGTCAGAGTCGAGCCCGGCGCTGGCCGGCGGTGCTGGCACCACTGATGGAACGCGTCGAGCACGGAGCGGGCGTCCTCGAGCTGGTCGTCGACCGCGTTCTTGTATCCATGGAAAGGATCTAGGGTCGCGATTCCGATACCAGCCCGGAACGCCTCACCCCGCTCAACAAGCCAGCTCTTGTACGCCTCACCGGAGCGACCGGGGACTAGGTCGAGCAGTCGGGCTCGCACGACGAGGTTTCCGTCCTTATTCAGGTGGCGGGTCAGGTCCACCATTTCGGTCAGCTCCTTCGGACCCCGCCCACCGTCTTCGATCGCTTGGTCGACACCTGGTGCCACACGTGTTCATCCACGCCGCCCAGAATGGTGACGTCCCTGAAGCGATCAGCGTCGCTGTCGGCCTTCTCCAGCAGGGGCCTGACCGCATCCCAGACCGTCCTCCATCCCGTGCCGAGCTGGCGTCGGACCCCGTTGACCGAGGCGTGCTCGCGGCGGATCTGCTCGATCACCCACCCGCACGCCCGCGTCGTCAGCGTGGCCGTCGGCGCGGCGATCCGCTCGTGCCGTCAAGTCGACGAGCGCATCGGCCTCCCAGCCATGCGCGCCACATGGAGGGCCCGTCTCCTGCTCGACGAACGAGCCGACCGGACACACGTCAAGCCGCTGTGATGTCTGAAGCGCCCTCAACTGTCGGGGTGCCCGACCAGTCCCAGGCCAGCCACCCGGGGCTGCTGTCGGGTTGCTTGACTCCTGTCGAGTCAGGTCAGGCAAGCAACCCGACAGCAGCCCCATCGTTCAGTGCAAGTCGTTCGATCCGAAGGTCAAGGGCACGGCGCTTTCTCCGGCGATCAGAGCAAAGCGCTCGTCAAGACCGAGTTGCAGGTCCGTCGAACTGCCATCCATGACGGCGTGAATCGGCACGCTTTCGCTCGGGGACAGGGAGCCTTGTCGTGCCAATTCGAACTCAAGTAGCCGAGCGCGGACAACGGCGGCTGGGTCCTTGGCATGGCGCAGGCCTCCCGGCTGTGCGACCGAACGGAGCAGACAACTGACGTCCGTCCCGCGAGACTCGACTCGGCCCAGGGCGGCCACCAATGGTCCGAACGCTGGCGATACGCAGATTTGGCTGACAACGTCCGCCGCCATCCCGGCTTCCTTGAGCAGCACGGCGTACTTCTCGGCGACTGCGTGCTGGGCGATGGTGTCGTATTCGGCTCGCATCCTCTGGACGCCGTAAGCCTGGGTCCAGGTCTCGGAGATGGTTGTGGTCGCTGAGATCTCCGCTGCTGGGGTGTTGATGATGTGGCTGAGCACGGCCACGGCCGCCGCCTCAGGGGTCGGTATGTGCAGGGTGTCGGCGTCGGGGTCGTAGGTGGTGTCGACATACAGCTGGTTGGCGGCTCTTCCTCGCGTGGCCATCACGTACAGGGACTCCCGCGTGGTCGTCGCGGCCACGAAGGCGTGGGCTGTGTCCACGGTCCGCCCCTGCGCCCGGTGGGCGGTGGTGGCGTAGCCGAGCTCAAGGTGTGCCGCGGCGTACGTCGCGGGAAGTATGACGCGGCCGGATCCGCTGGCGCGCTGGACCGTTACGGCCCCGCTTGGAGCAACATGCTTCACGTTCCACAGGTCGCCGTTCTTGACCCAGCCGCCGCCGGTGGTGAGCCGGCGGTCGTTGCGGCGGGTGACGACCAGGTCGCCGATCCCGGCGACGCCCCCGGACGCGAGGGGCACGGCGGCGCCGGTCGCCGTGCCGGCGGCTGCTCGAGCGATACGAGCACGGTCGTTGAGGTCGCAGACGCTCTGCGCGTCGGGGGCGATCATCAGCGAGGTGAGACCGGATGCTGTGTCGTGCTGCCAAGCCAGGTACAGCTCGTCGAGCATGCTCTCGCGGTCTCCGCCTGCGACCCGGCCGTGGGAGTCGTAGGTCGCTGCGGCGCTGGGGGCGCCTGCGCGGATGCCGAGCGAGGCGTCCTTCTCCCATTGCTGGTGGAACCTGCGGACCTCGCTGAGCTCAGCGGCTGTGCCGCGGTCGCGGACGAGCATGTCGAACGCGCCGCCGGCGCCGACCGAGCTCAGCTGAGCGGGGTCGCCGACGAGCAGCACCTTGGCGCCGCTGCGAAGAGCTTGTTCGACGACGGCGTCTAGGGCGAACGTGCCGGCCAGGGACGCTTCGTCGACGATCACCAGCCCACCAGGGGCCAGGGTCCAGCGGCTCTGCTCGGCCTCGAGCTGGCGTAGCACTCGACGTGCCCGTGCGGAGGCGAGCGTGGGGGATGCCTGCCGCAGCTGGGATCGCAGCTCGGTGATCCGCTGCCGCCGCCCGGTCGCCCGGTCTTGCTCGACCAGCCACTTGGCGGTGTTCTCGGTGGCGATGCCGATCTCGTCGCTGAGGACCTGCGCCGCGGCAGCTGAGGGGGCCAGGCCGGTCACCGTCCCGGGCCCGAACTGGTCCTCCCACGTCGCTCGAACCGCGGCCATGGCGGTGGTCTTCCCGGTCCCGGCTGCCCCGACCAGGACGTCCAGTACCCGGCCGGAGGTGACGACCTGCCCCACCGCGTCGGCCTGGTCAGCGGACAAGGTGGGGCCGTCGACTCGCGACATCTGCCCCGCCAACGCGCCCAGACGGACCGGCGACAGGACTGGCCCGGTGGTGTCGCGTCCCGCCGCCAGCAGCCTGGCCTCGGCGTCCAGCAGCGACTGTGTGGTGTACACCTGCGACCCTCGATGCCTGAACCGGGATGACCCGTCCGGGCGCTGGAACGCCCGCGGTGTGTGCGTCAGCTCCGGTGGGCTGATCAACAGCGCGGTACCAAGGCCCGCGTCGACGGTGCGCTCAACGACCGCCATACGGTCCTCTGCGGTGGCGAAGCGGACGCCGTGGAACTGGCGCACGACCTCCGCGAAGACGTTCGACCGGCCGAACGTTGCGCGCTTCTCGGCCACCGTGTGGACCGCGACCCGCCCCGCGTCGGCCAGGATCTCGGCGCCGAGGTCCCGGTCGTGCAGCAGCGGCAGGTCGTTTCGGTCAGCCAGGCTGGCGACCCAGGCCACCGGCTCCATATCGAGCAGCGGCTCGGCCCGCGCCCGCCAGCCGCGGACCTGGTCCGACAGGCGCAGATGCGCCTTCTCCGGTCGGGTGTCCAGGGTCGCCCGCTGCCGCATCTGCAGAACCTCGCGGGTGGCCGGTTGCCGGCCGTGGGCCTGGACGAAGCGCGCGACGAGAGCGTTTTTGGCCTCCTCGATCGCCGACGACCGCTGCGAGAACTCCTCCCGCAATCGCTGCGGCACCCCGGCGACCTCGTACTTCGGCACGGATGAATGACGTCGACCCGTTGCTTCCCAGCCCCACCCCAGCGCCCGCGTCAGGTAATCCGACAGGACACCGTTGTACATCTCCGACAGGCCCACGGTCGCCTTGAACAGGGCCCGGGAGTCCAGCGTCCGCCACCCCCCGTCGGGGCCCTGGACGCGGTTGAGCACCACCACGTGCGTGTGCAGCTGGGGGTCACCGGCACGGGAGTCCCAGTGGTCGAACGCAGCAGCCAGCACCCCTTGTATGTCGACCTGCAGCACCCCGTCCTTGCCGCTTCGGGAAGTGAAAACGCCCTGGCGTTCGGCGTAGCCGATGACGAACTCAAGGGCATCCTTATGCGCTCGGTATGCCGCCTCCTGCGTCTGGGGGTCAGCAAGGGCCCACGCCCCACTCACCGACTTCGGGACACTGAACGTCAGGTCGAACCCCGCGACCGGCGACCCGGCCCGCCGGTCCCCGGACCGGACGAGCGCAGTCGTCACCGCTGCAGGCGCGCGCCCCAACGGATGGCCGGTGACCGGGTCCTGCAGCATCCCGAGCATCCGGAACAAGTGTTGTTCGCTGACCTGCGACCCGACCGGCACACCCGCGCCATCGGCGAGGCCGGCGAGCCCGGCGCCCAGGAACCGCCCCGGCGGAGTACCCGACTCGGTGTAGTACGCGGTCAACGTCGAACTCGTCCGGGACGTGCCGTCGGCGCGGGCGACGCTCTCCATCAGGTAGCGGTAGCCGCTGCCCAGGGTCATCCGCCGGATCGACACCGTCACGCCCCGCATCCCCTCATCGACTCTGCGGCCGGTGGACACCGACGGGTCGCTTAGCTGGCTTGTCGGGGCACCATCCGGCACGGAGGTAGTGGTGCAGGGTGCGTATTTGAACTGGGTTGTTTTCTCCGACACGTCAGTTGCCGTCCTTGGGCCCAGAATGGGCGGGTGGTTGGAATCCGGCCGAGGAGACGGCGTGCTCGCGGGCATGGTCGTTCCGGCTGCGTCATGAGGTTCGACCGGAGCCCCGGCATGCGATTGGGCCCGCGTGGTGGAAACGCTCCGAGGGTGGTGACTGCGGGAGCCAAGGCCGCCCTGGCGTGCGCAGGTCTGTTGCTATCGGGTTGCACGGGTGCGCCTGACGGCCCGACGGCTCCCGCATCGGCTTCCGCGAGGACGGTCGCGGCAACCGCAGCTACGACGACCGCGACCAGTAAGGGGACCGTGAACTTGCATCGGCCGCTGGTGCTGCCAGATGTCGATGCGGGTCAGTCTTGTCCGGTAACGCTGGCTCGACATCGGCCGGACCCTGGTCTCGGCGTCGTCCAGGGTGTCGGCGTTGCTGGCCCTGTCGGGCTGGCGGCGGACGGGACCTTGGCTTACGTGGCTCCCGAGGCTGGGTCGGCCTGGACTGACAGGTCCTGGGGTGGTCGGAAGGTGTTGTGGGCGGTCGACGGGAAGGTGCCGGGTCCGGTTCTGGTGCGGGGCCGCCAGCTCGATGGTTCGCATCTTGTTGGGTTCGACGATCCGGCGAGCCTGGAGCTTGTTCTGCAGCCGGGTGAGGCTGTGCCTTCCGGCGGCTGGCGCGACTATCCCTCGTACACCAGGCTGCGGGCTCCGGGTTGTTACGCCTATCAGGTGGATGCGCCGTCGGGGTCGACGGTGATCGTGTTCCGGGCCGTGGGCCCGGTGGTGCCCAGTTGATGGCTCACTTCGCAGCGCGGTCTTCGTGATCAGCCGGGGTCGTTCACGGCTGGGAGAGGTTGGGCGGTGCGTCGGACGGCGGTGTACTGGGCCCAGTCGCGGGCGGCGAGGGCGGCCCACCGGACGGCCGTGTTTGGGCTGAGGCCGAGCATCTCGGCAAGGATTGGGGTGGGAATCTCGGCGGCGAGCAGGTACATGGCGGCGTTGCGGGCGGTGCCGGGTTGGATGCCGCGCTGGACGAGTTGGCTGCGGATGTTCTCGGTGGCCAGGTGCTTGCCGGGGTGCCCGCCGGGGAAGAGCCACCGGTCGGGCCGGCTGGCGTAGGAGGCTTGCCCGCGGGCCGCGAGGTGCCGCACGAGGAGTGGGTCCAGGGGCTTGGGCAGCTCGATGGGGAAGGTGTCGAAGGTGGCGGTGACGCCCCTGTCCTCGTTGATGGTGATCTGGTCGGCGCGCATCCGGCAGGTCCGGGACAGCGGCTGGGCGAAGAGCAGGGTGAACAGTCCGGCGACCCGGACGTAGAGGCGGATCGTGTCGTCGTGCAGGAGCAGTTCGACGTGGGCCCACCGGTCCCGGTCGGAGAGGGTGACCTGCGGCTGCTCTCGTTGCTTCGCAGGCACTTTCAGGTCTTGGGTGAGCCCGGCGTGGTAGGCCCAGGTCAGGAACGAGACGACAGCCGTCGCCCGGCCGGGGTGCTCGGCGGCGTACTCCTCGATGTCGGCCTGGGTCGCGGTGGTGATGTCGGTGCCCCGCTGGTCGAGCCAGGCCACCAGCCGGGCGGTCGCGACGATAGAGGCGCGCCCGGCGGAGATCGCGCCGTGGCTCAGGGTCCCTGCCTGGTCCTGCTGGCGCAGCCGGCGCAGCACCTGCCAGCGCGCGTACCGGGCGATGATGTCGCCGTGGTCCTTCGGTAGCGAGGTGACCAGGTCGCTCAGCCAGGGGGTGACTCGTTCGAGCTCGGCGTGGAACGTGGGAAGAACGCCGATGGCGGCGAGCAGGTCACGCAGGTAGGTGTTGGTCTTGTTTGTCGGCATCGCCTCGAACGTGGTGTGGGAGATCGCAATGTCTCCGCGGGCCATGGACCGCAAGATGTCGGGGCCGGCGGAGCGGTCGAACCAGTACAGGGTGGTCTGTGGTCGCGGCCCGGCCAGGAGGGCGTCGTAGACCGGTTGCAGCTGCGGGTGGATCCCGCCGTCGGGACGGGACAGCAGCATGGTTGCCCGTTCGGCCAGGACGCAGGGGGCGCAGCGGCGGCCCCACTGGGAGTCCTCCCGGCCGCAGGTGCCGCACCCGTATACGGCCGGGTTGCCGGTGCACCCCGCGCAGGCCGGCCGGCGCCGCGTGTCATAGAACGCCAGGACCTTGACTGCACCGCAGCCGGGGCAGGTCCGCGCGGCGCGGGCGAACCGCAGCATGCAGCTCTGGCAGACCGGCTGCTCGAGGATCACCCGGGAGCAGCGGTCGATTCGGCTGCAGTGGCCGCAGACGGTGCGCGGGCGAGCCGGTGGGCTCACGTGCCGTCGGGGCGGCGGACGACGGCCCGGATCGGGCGCAGGTCCCCGATCCCGGGACCGGTGTCGCCGCTGCCGGTCCGGACCGTCTTGAGTGTCTCGGCGACGGGCTGGAGCAGGTCGTTTGGTTCGCAGTCGAGGATGTCGCACAGCGCGGCGAGGACCTCGATATTGAGTCGCCGCGGGGTTTTGGTGACGAGACGGTAGACGAACTGACGTGACAGCATGACGTCCCGTTCGGCCAGCAGCGGGACCAGGTCGGAGGTCTGATAGATGCCCCGGGCGGCCATCACCTGGCGCAGGTGCCACTGCATGACGATCCGCCGGGTCATCGCGCGTCCCTTCCCGGGTCGGGTACGTAGACCCGTTTCAGCGCCGCCTGCAGGGTCTTGGTCTTGAAGTCGTTGCTGACCGACGCGTAGATCGCGGTGGTCGAGGCGTAGGCGTGGCCGACCTGTTCCTGGACGAACCGTTCCGGGTAGCCGAACTCGACTAGGTGGGTCACGTAGGAGTGACGCAGGCAGTGCAGCGTCAACGCCGGATCCAGCCCAGCCTGCTCACGCAGCCAGGCGAACCGCTTGTCCAGATGCTTCGACGAGACCCGGCTCACCCGCTCGGTGACCCACAGCGCGGGGTGGTCCCCGGCCCCCACGATCGGGCGGCCCTGCTCGACCCACTGCCGCATCCCGTTGATGACCCAGTCGAACTCTGGGACCGCCAGGACGGTCCGCCGGCGGGGCACCCCGCCGCGCACAGCCTTGCCGTAACGCACATGCACCGAGCCGTACGTTCCCCAGTCGGGAACATGCGGATTGGGTCGCAGGTCGGCCACGTCAAGGCGGCACAACTCGTTGCGGCGCAACCCGAACGCGTACGCGGTCTTGACCATCTGAGCGTCGCGCAACGCCGCGAGCGCACCCTTGCGGCCGGACCCGGCGACCCGTTCGACGCGGTCGTCGAGGTAGTCGAACAGGACCTGCAGCTCGCCGTAGGTCAGCGGCCGCCGGGCCGGCCGGCTCTCGTACTCGTTCAGGTGCGCGACCGTGTTCCACTCATGGCAGACCTGAGACGGGACCTGCCCGAACCGCTCGAGGCACTGCCTCGGCCAGTCGTAGCGGGCGTCGGTCAGGTAGTCGCAGAACATCCGCAACGTCAGGTGATAGCCGCGGACCGTAGAGGGAGCCATCCGGGACGACCCCGAGGTGAGCGACACCGTGAAGTCCTCGACGTCACCCGGGCCCCAGTCCCACGGGAACGATTCGGCGAACTCGGCGAACCGGCGCAGCAACCGGATCCGTGACGTGATGGTCGAGGCTCCGAGCATTCGCGACTTCTGCTGGCTCGACCAGCCCTTCAGCATCGCCTCGAACACCGCCGCCGCCGCGTCCAGATGCACCACTCCGTCGACGAGAACGAGACCCGCTGACCCCGGAACCTGGCTCAAACCACTCCCCCGCTCGTCAACTTAAACGCGACAATGTCGCTGCTAAGGTAACAGACCCACAGCCTCGCAGGTCACCGTGGATGCTCCAGGAGCGGCGCCCCCCAATACGCCCCGATCGCGCTCGGCGGATGTCCACTTAGACGCGATAGGCGGCCGTGCCACCTCGGATGCCAGACGTGTGGCGCAATTAGAGGCGGCGCCATTAGACGTCCGCGCGTGATCGTGGGTCACCCGGATGACGCTGCTCAGGAGATGCTCAGGCCGGTCGGATGCTCTCCGCAGGGAGCCAGCCCTGGATGGTGGTCGACGTGATGCCGTCCGAGACGATGTAAATGACCAGTGCGAGCCAGCCGGCTGGACCGCGGCGCCACTCGATCAGCAGTCCTGACCACGAACCGGAATCATCAGCCGGTACCTTCCACCCAGCAATGGTGCTGTCTGACATTGGTCTCGTCGCTGGGCCGACCGGTGAGGAGCGGCCGTCGGCGCAGGACGGACTGCGAAGGACGCTGAGCCATGCCGCCATTCGCCAACTCCCACGGGCTTTTGTCGATCCCGTCTCGCTCACATGACGGTGGCCAGCTCCGCTGCGCTCTTCGCCGCGGCTAAGTCGCAGAGAGCCGCGACAAGCTGGTCGACTTCGTCCATCACGTCGATGGCCTCCCGGACTTGCCGCGCGAGGAATCCAACGCCCACCGAGTGATCGAGCAGGCGGACGAAGTGGTCGAGGCCTTTACCTGTGGTCACCGCCGCCAGTCTCGGCGCCTTCGCCGTCGGCTCCGCCGGGTCGGTGGCCACCATGCCGGACCAGAAAATCCGGTGACACCGGTCGTGAGGACCCGAATAATTGCCGCTGATGTTCGCCGCCGTCCTGCGCCACGCGCGTCCCCCGTCGCCGTTCGCCGGCCGGCTCGCTGCCCAGTCACTCCTGTTCGCCCTGGGTGAGGGCACGTTCATGACTGGCTCGGCGGTGTTTTTCACTCAGATCGTCGGGCTGTCCGCCGCCCAGGTCGGTCTCGGCCTGACCCTCGCCGGGATCGCTGCGTTCCTGGCCGCGCTACCGATGGGCAAACTGGTCGACCGCTTCGGACCGAAGAAGATGTGGGCCGTCAGCGCGACAGGGCAGGCGGCGATGTTCGCGGTGTGGCCGTTCATCACCCACTTCCAGGGCTACGTCGCCATGGCCGTCGGCATGGAGGTCATCGGCGCCCTCGGCGGCGCCGCGCACGGTGCGTACACGATCGACGTGCTTCCGCCCGACGAGCGTGTGAAGTCACGCGCCTATATGTACTCCGCACTCAACGTCGGCTTCACCCTGGGCTCCCTGATCGGTGGCTTCGCGCTGGCGTTCCACTCGAACAACGTTCTCCACGTGCTGCCCTGGTTCACGGCCGTCGTCTTCCTGGTGAACGCCGCCGCGATCAGCCGGCTGCCGCGGGCCTCACACGACGACCGCACCCCGGAGGACCGCAAGGTGAAGGTCGCCGGCCCCGGTCCGCTGCGCAACCCGGGCTGGCTCCTCACGACCTTCTTCGGCGGGGTCTTTTGGACCAACCAGGTGCTGCTCAACATCGTGATTCCGCTGTGGCTGGTAGAGGAGACCGACGCCCCGCGGGTGCTGCTGGCCTTTCTTTTCGGAACCAACACGGTGATGTGCATCTTCCTGCCGATGGCGGCGGCCCGCGGAGTCGAGGACGTGCCGACCGCTCTGAAGGCGGTCCGGGTGTCGTCCACCTTCTTCGTGCTCTCCTGCCTGATCACGCTGGCGACCCACGACACCGTCGGCTGGACCACGATCGCGCTGGTCTGGCTGGCTCACGTCACCGTGACCGGGGCTGAGCTCTACCTCTCGGCAGCCAGCTGGTCGTTTGAGGCCGAGCTGATGGACCCTCGTCAGCGCGGCGCCTATCAGGGGGCCGCCGAGCTGAGCAGCACCCTGGGCCGGGTATGGGCGCCGGCGCTGTACACGTTCCTCGCGATGAATTGGGGCGCTGCCGGCTGGCTGGTGATCGCGAGCATCATCGTGGTGGCCACCATCGGCGTGCACCCGTCGACCCGGCTGGCGCGGCGATTCCTCGAGCAGCACGTCCCTGCCGACGTGTTGGCCGACGCCCGCGCCTGCGACCCCGAGCCCAAGCCCAAGGAGAACCTGGCGGTCGGGCCGCCCTCGCTCATCACCACCAACGAGCCGGTGCCCGATCCCACCCCCGGCCCCA
>JAABUK010004955.1_pt1 | contig 21230 bp, 20 predicted proteins | sample 5559141 | NCBI WGS metagenome assembly JAABUK01 (sample SAMN10711869, study PRJNA513367) | rock metagenome | isolation source: Antarctica rocks | place: Antarctica: Victoria Land, Pudding Butte nord | collected 2016-01-03
TCGCAGGCACGCCTTGAGCGTCTCCACAGCGTATTCACGCATTCTCGATCCTTCGAGGCTTGTTCTCCTCATTTGACGCTATCACGCGTTATTTCGGCCCATCTTCAGCTTCAATTTCGCTCGAAATAGAAGCTGCGGGGGTGTGTCAGACAGCCTGCGCCTCAGCCTGCGCCTCAGGCTGTTCATCGGCCCAATTGAGCCAATCTCCGGCCTATCTTGGCCCAATTTCCTTCATATTAAGGCCCATTCTCAGGGGCATTCTAGATACTTCTTAGACAGTCAATTCTATCACTTTGATTGTACTCAATTCGATTCTACACAGACAAAAAGAGCTATTTCAGCCATTTGTCTGACAGGATCATAGTGGATCCGGAAGCTTGACTCGGTCAGTTTGGAGATCGAGTGCACGCGGGAAAGCTTTGATACAGCGTCAGAAAGAGCGCCTCGTTCGACATCGATGTACGGATCACGATCGCATTCGAGATTGGGTCGTGGGCCGGGGCACAGCGCTGGTGCAGTGACACGGGAGAGAGACGCCATCAAGCGGGCAATCCTTCGCAACTGGTGCCGCTTCTGCTGCTTCTATGACCCTGAGACCTGGAAAAGTGCTCCGTTGGTTGCTCGTAGATTGCGAGTCGTGCCACTCAGCGGAGGCTTGGAGGCTCCGCAGCTTCGATTCCGACATATCCCGACGTCTGGGCCTTTCCATTCCGCAGTCGCTGTGACGAGGTAGATCATGGTCGCAGTAGCACGGGCTACTGCGATCTCGCTTTTAGCCCAGCAGGTTAGATCCTTCAAGATACAGCACGGTGATTGGCTGCCCACTCGTGCATGTTCTGTCGACTGCGGAACTTCGTCACTAACGCTCACTTTTTCTTTCTACCTTTCTTCCTTTCGCCCTCGTCAACATCGTTGCATACATCGCCATCACCACAATCCGACGAGCTGCTCTCCATCATACCTAACACCTTCATCAATCTGCAGCTTCAGTCTCTCCAAAGTCCGCGAAATGCCTCCGAAGAAGTCTGCTGGGTTTAAAGATGGTGAGTGACTTGCCCAACTTGCCCAACTTTTCACAACCTTCTTTCGGCTTTGCGCTCGGGTATGACTGGCAAGAGTTGGGGTGTTGGCAATATGGGGCGTGTTCTCCCGCTTCGTTGCGGTGTTTGTCGTTCACAGGCAGAACCGCAATGTTGTCCTTCACATTTAATTGCGACATCGACCGACAGACCAACCCAGGGTATCACCATCTCACACCAAGAATTCGTAACCTTCCACCACCCACATTCACCTCACTTTGACAAAATTATTTACCCTATCAAGCATCGGAAGACAAGATGGGCACCGCTGGCGTCGACGTGGCGTTTATGATCTCATTGATGGAGCTGTCATACCGCGAGGAGGAGGAGATGCGCAAAGAGGCTGCAGCAGAACGCAAAAGTGGTCAGACTAACACGACCGTCATCTTAGGCGATGCGAAGAAGGGTGCCGGCTTATTCAAGGTATGCTCAAAAACAGTTCGTTTCTTTTCGTATTGACACTAACCCTCCGACAGACACGATGCGAACAATGCCACACCACTCAAGAAGGACAGAACAAGATTGGTCCCAGTTTGCATGGCCTTTTTGGGCGAAAGACTGGCCAAGTTGAAGGCTTCTCCTACACAGACGCAAACAAGGGGAAAGGCATCACTTGGAAGGAAGACACCTTGGTGAGGCCTTACCACACACTTGCGTGATACGGTTGGAGGCTGACTAGGAGACAGTTTGCATACCTTGAAAACCCCAAGAAGTACATCCCGGGAACAAAGATGGCTTTTGGTGGACTGAAGAAGGAGAAAGATCGAAATGATCTGATCACGTATGTTGCAATCAACGCAGCTGACTTTGGCTAACGTTCCCACAGCTGGCTGCGAGAGAACACACAATAAGCCGAAACTCCTCAACTTCCAACACTTAGCGGCATCGCATAACAAGCACGGAGATGTTTGCTTTGATATTCTCTGTACTATCATCACTAGAAGGCATGCTCGTCACTTGGACAGACATTCATTGCCTCTGCATGCCTCTGAGCATTCACCTTGTGCTTCATCATCGCTTGTACATAATTTCCTAATCGTCTGGCGCTTCGACAATACAACTCTTGCGAAGGATGGACTGACTGGAAAGTCAAGGCGATTAGAACAAAGATTCTCTACTCTGCTCTCCGATATTTCCTCTGAGCACTTGTTTCTTCTGTGCTCCATGAGACCATATATGGTCACCCTCGTCGCAATCTTCGCAGCTCCCACGGTCGAAATCCCGAAAATCGGGTGTATGGCAACCTTCTAGTACTCGTGAAATCAGCGCTCGCAGAGGCTACCTGCAATTAGGGCATCCCTGCTTCAGAAGGACAAGGAGGAGGGCCACATTTACACTTTGATTGGGCCGCGCGATATGCAGGGCCGCAACCGCACCCCCTCCTCAGGCACCAGATCATTGGACCAGCCACCATCTCGACTCGAGGTATGCACTTAGCACGTCAAAGACCTCATATGGCAGTGCATCAAGGTGAGCAAGGCACCAGTGCCCCATAACCATCCCGTCCATCAGAAGTGGCTGGGCTACCTTTGTTTTGGGGCTCACGGGACCTGCATTCCCACTGACGACCTCTCTGCATTCCATCTCCTGACACGGACCTGTGCGAGGAGTCACTCTTCATCCTTCCACACGCCTAGACTAGTTCTGGTTGAAGGTAATCGATAAGGTTGTCACTGTGTTTGATCCTCCGCCTGCCTGGTAACCAGACTGACCTCTTTTCCGACCGCATGCTCCCACTTTCTTGTGCGCAACTTGAAAAGCAATCGCATGCAATTGATGAACATTGATGACAGCACTGATGGCAGCAGCCAAGATTGATGAGCTGGATAACACCTTTGACGACCATCCTTCATTATCTGCCTCGCTCGAGGACTTCGAGGAGCACCAGAACCGCTCGCCTCTGTTCGACCTGCCTTCACAACACTCTGGCTTCAAGTCAGAACCAGAAGACTCAGACATAGATGAAAGGTCGAGTAATGGAGCACCATGGTCGCCGCCGGGATTTCGAAGGCATGCTCGAGGGGGAAGCAGAGGCGCAGGATCATGGTTCAGACACGATCCATACGGTACTGCGAACCGCTTGGACTTAAGGCCTTCGATGAGTCCTTCGAGATCACGGCAGACCAGTCCAGAATACGAAGACGCGAGAGATGGTGAAGAAGATCTTACTCTTCCAGCAAATATACCTCTTCCAGCCGGCACCGACTCTCCCCCGAAGGAGCCTTCTCCAGAACCAGAGGCAGTCCAGGACGATTTTGCGCCTGCTTTTGCGGAGGATGAGCAGAAGACTGTGACAAACCCAAATAATTGTACCGCTTCCTACTTGATCAGAAGTGCTCTTCTTATGTACTGACAATCATAAAAGACATCCGCTTCGCGGTAAGGGCAGAAGTCCAACACCGCGAGCCTTTCATGGCGTTCTTCAACTTCCTCCGAGACAGAATCGATTCCATGACGAAAACCAAATCCTCAGCTATAATGACCATTCTTCTGTCGCTATTTTCCGTATCAATACTACGCATGCTCTTCGTTCCACCAATACCTCCTCCGGTACCAGATCTAGTAAAGCTTTCTACGCTTGCAAAGTCATTTGAGCCATTGATCTTCTATTCCGAAAATGGCTACACTCAAATCACAGCTCTACAAGAGACCAGTGTCGCGGTCTGGGACCTAGGCGAGTCAGTACGGAGTGCAAACATGACCTCTGCACCCCTCATTGTCCGCTCGCTAGATGAATTATCCGAAAGCCTCAAAACCTTAGGCCTGGAGCTAAACCGCTTCTTCGCCGACGTAGACTCGGACGTCGACAGCATCCTCCTGGTGATGGATTGGGCGAAGCGAGAACTCGCAGGAGTCACCACCGCCCAAGGCCCCGCCATCCCCAGCCTAATCTTCGACAATATCCACAATCTCCTCAACCGAGGCAGCCTCCTCGAAAGCGGCGGCAAACCCACCCTCTTCGGCCGCCTCATCACCGAGATCTTCGGCTCAAGCTCCCCACAACGAACGCGCATCACCCTAACCCGCACCTTCCATGAATTCCTAAACGTCCTCGAAGAATCAATCAACAGCGAACTCACCCACTCAACCGCCCTCTTCGCCCTCTTCGAATCCATCGACCGCCAATTCCTCAACCTGCAACGCACCGTCGTCCGCGAATCCGACGCCCAAGAACGACTGGAAAGCGACCTCCTCTCCTCACTCTGGACCAAACTCGTCGGCCCCAACGCCGCCATGCTCCGAAAATACGAGAAGAACAAACTCCTCCTCCTCAACGTCCGCGCTAGAACAGTATCCAACAAGCACCTCATCATGGAACATCACGGCCGGCTTCAGACCCTCAAGGTCAATCTCGAGACGCTACGCAGGAAGCTGGTCAGTCCGCTGGTGAGACGGAACGATAGCGTGAGTGCGGTGGATAGCGTGACGGTTATTGAGGATCAGATCAGGGGCTTGGAGGGGACATATGACTATCTGAGGAATGTGCGGGAGAGGCAGAAGGGGAAGTTGATGGAGATGATTTATGGGGCTGGTTCGCGGAGGAGTGGGATTGTGGGGATGGGGATGGAAGGAGTGGGTATTGAGGCACGTTGAGACATTGGCTTTTATGGCTACTGCCATTGATCGTGTGAGCGGTGGAGCGGTGGAGGTGGATGGATGGATGTATGAATGAATCAACGATGAGAATAGAGCGGCGGAGCATAGGATAGGAGGGCGCTAGGAAAGGCTGCGTACGGTCGTACAGGTGTACATGTGCTCGGGTGGGGGGGTGGGCATGCATCATCATCCGGGGGGGCGGATCATCTACTGACGTGCAACGGTCTTTGTTTCGCCATGTCGGCCCTTTTCTTTGATACCTATACTTGGGAAGAATGGATTCATGTTCCGCATCGTTCCTTGCTTGGGTTTAGACTACGACGTGATGACCGGGGCGAAATCCTCGACGTCCATACTCCGAGGAGGATCGATCTTCTGATTTCCAGGAACCCAATTGCTTGCTAGCTAGCTAGGTGATTGAGTCAGAGAGATACTTTCATTCTTTCCAAAGCATACTCCCGTACATCGAAGTGATTATTATATCCCAAGGACGACCCCATCCAAACCACTTCTTCTTTCCCAACCTCCCTTTCCGCGGCCTCTCAGCCCATCAACTACTACCACCCACCTCACTTCTTCCTCGACGCCTTCACCGTCTCGATAATGGTCTCCACCACACTCGGATCACTAAGCGTACTCGTGTCGCCCAAGCTATCCTCCTCGCCACTCAGGATCTTCCGAAGAATCCTCCTCATGATCTTGCCGGACCTCGTCTTCGGCAGATCCACCACCACAAACACCGCCTTGGGCGCCGCAAACGGTCCAATAGACTTCCGTACCTGCAAGATCAGATCTTTCTTCGTCTGGTCGGTGTCGGAGGCGTCTTGCTTGAGGGCAACAAAGGCGTTGACGGCCTGGCCGGTGAGTTCGTCGTTGACGCCGACGACGGCGGCTTCGGCGACGAGGGGGGATTCGATGAGGGCGGCTTCGATCTCGGCGGTCGAGAGGCGGTGGCCAGAGACGTTGACGACGTCGTCGACGCGGCCGCGGATCCAGTAGTAGCCTTCGTGGTCGCGGGCGGCGCCGTCGCCGGTGAACTAGATCAGGGAGAGATGGTTAGCATTGATTAGAATTGGAGTTTAGGGTGGGTGAGCTTTACGTAGAATCCTTTGTAGACGTTCAGATAGGTGTCCATGTATCTCTTGTGTGCGCCCCAGACGGTTCTGGCCATGCTGGGCCAGGGTTTTTTGAAGGCGAGGACGCCTTCCACGTCGTTTCCTTTCATTTCTTCGCCGGAGACGGGGTCGATGATTGCGGGCTCGATTCCGAAGAATGGAAGGGACGCACTACCTGGCTTGGTGGAGGTGACGCCGGCTAGCGGAGTGATGACATGCGAACCCGTCTCTGTCTGCCAGTATGTATCGACGACGTGCGCTTCCTCCTTGCCGACGCTTTCATGGTACCACTTCCACACCTCGGCTGCGATCGGTTCGCCGACTGAGCCCAGCACTCTCAGGTTCTTCATTTCAGCCTTTATGTGCTCGTTTCCCGCGCGCTTGAGCAGTCGCAGAGCAGTGGGCGCGACGTAGAACTGAGAGACCTTATGCTTGTCGATGACATCCCAGTAGCGCGAGAAATTTGGATACGCAGGGGTACCCTCGAAGACGACAGACGCCACACCGAGAAGTAAAGGCGCATAGACGACATAGGTATGTCCAGTGATCCAGCCAACGTCACCACCGCAAAAGAAGACATCATCGTCGTGGATGTCAAATACATATTTGCCTGTAGCTGCAGCTCCGACAAGGTAGCCCGCAGTAGTATGCATCACGCCCTTTGGTTTTCCGGTTGAGCCTGAGGTGTAGAGCAGGAATAGAGGATCTTCGGAGTTCATTGACTCTGGCGCAATGTAGTTGGGCCATTTTTCAACCTCCTCGTGCCACCACAAGTCCCTGCCCTTGGTCCATGGAATATCCGCACCGGTCCGTTTGTAGACCAAACAACCCGTTACATCGGGGCATTTCTTCAGTGCCTCATCAACAATCTTCTTGGTGCCAATCAATTTTCCTCCACGCTTGCCCTCGTCAGATGTGATGACAACCTTGGATTGGGCGTCGATGACACGATCCTTGAGGGAATCGGACGAGAAGCCTGCGAAGACAACAGAGTGCACGGCACCGATACGGGCAATTGCTAGGAAGGCAATGATGGCTTCTGGAATCATGGGAAGGTAGATAGCTACGGTATCACCCTTTTTGACGCCCATCTGCTGGAGTACATAGGCGACCCGGCAGACTTCTCGCAAAAGCTCGCCATAAGTGATGGTGCGGCCCTCGCTTGGTTCATCGGCTTCATAGATGATTGCCGGTTTGTCAGGATTTTTGAATGCATGACGGTCGACGCAGTTATATGAAGCGTTCAAGCGCCCCTCAATGAACCAAGCACTATCGCCGTTGGTCAAAGACCCGCTGTGAACGGTTTGAAAGTCCTTTTCAAAGGTCAGAAGCTCTCGAGCAAGCTTGCCCCAAAAAGCGTGAGGGTCTTCAATTGACTGTTTGTACAATTCGTGGTAGTGGTCGACGTCTTTCAAGTGCGCCTTTCCAGTTCCTTTGGTGAAAAAAGCCTTGGGCACGCTGTGCGAAGGTAAGTAGGTTGCCCGACCATAAATTGAGGTCCAGACTCCTCAGGGACACTTACTGGTAGGTGTCGACTTCATGCGCTTCAGGCTATGACTTGTCAACAAGGGCGGGCGAGGCCAAACGATGAGGGGTGCTCACCACAGCTGGCTGGGGTGGTTTACTGTCTCCTTCGGACATGATGAAAGCGGGTCCTGCGCCCAAAGTTTGCAAATTGGAGAAGGCTATTAGGATGGTGAATTGCTCGAGGGTGGCGCACACAGCTCTGGAAAAGAAGCGACACTGTATCACAGATGTTGATGGAGCCAGACAGCACCTGTGAGCCAGAAGCAGCCTTTGGAAAGTCCTGAGAAGCCAGACACGCAGGAATTGATATACAGGAAGATGGTGGAGGCATTGGCGTGCGGGGGGAGGGATCGGCCAAGAGCTGGCCAGCTGGTGCTGCTGCCCCTCCATTCATCCGTTTTGGCATGAGGCTGGAGGACGGTCAGGCCAGCATCATGCCAACGCCTACCAACGATCCAATGGTCGATTCTCCGGCCTCGCATCCGATTCCGCTTCTGCATCGGGAATTCCTTGTGTGTCATGTGGGACGACGCTGACCATTGATGGTGCGAGCGCCTCTCCCGCAGAGTCCTTGTGTAGACTCATCCACAAAGCCGGGAAGGACACGATGACAGATGATGCTGCTCCCCTTTATCCAATCCGGTGGCGCTGCAAGGCACCGCAGGCAAGTTGTAGCCAGAACTGTCATCCTGGCGCTGGGTTGCCGAGATGTGGCCACTGAGGTCAGCTCTGCCGCCTGATTTCAAGCATGCAATGCCTCTGGAATGCCATGAGACCTGTCAGGAGATACTACGTCCTCCGATTTGCTCTGGGTATTGGGTCCCCCATGGCTTTTGTGGTTTGCTTGTCAGGTTCCAGCCACGGAGTTCTTCCCGGGCAGAGCAAGTGACATGCCGACTATGTCTGCAAATCATTGTTGTTTCTTGACCCTCTGTTGCAATCTTTGCTATTCAGTCAAACAGGCTGTAGTATGCCCCCATAGTGCCATCTAGTCCGAGATGACTGACTCGGTTGATATAGATGAGCGACGCCATCGGCAAGACACCATCTTCAGATGAATATGAGCTTGAACAAAATAGAACTCAATTTCATTTCCTCGCATGGCGCGATTTAAGTGGCTGTCCCATTCCACCAGTTAGCGGTACCCAGCATGAACAGGATTATGCTGCCGTCTCTGGCCACGTCTTTCAGTGTTTGAAACCATCCATTGCCTCTTTTGATACTTGATGGGTCCTTCGTCAATATTCGAGACCCATGTATCAATAGTTCTCCGAGCACAAATATCAGGAATGGATTCTTCGCTGTCGCAGGAGGTGGTGGATCCCTGCCAAACTTCGCTGTGGCATCTCCAAGAACATAAAGAAGGTAGACACCAGCCAGAATAGAGAACACAACATGAACCACATTCCACATCGTAGCAGTCTTTCTCTCCTCGGCCGTTGGCGGTACCTTTCCCTTTCCACCCATTAGCAGACTTGTAGCCCAGGACGGCATACCAGTTGCATTCTGAATATCCTCGGGCGAGAAGGGTAGGCCACCAGGGGTATTGGGATCCATGTTGCTTTCGCCACCAGCGAGGGAGGAAAGAAGTTTCATCATGGGGTCTTCCGGTATTTGCTGCTCCTGTTGCTGGCCTCCAGCTTGATCCTGTTGCTGCGGGTCCTGAGCCCGAAGCATGGAGCGAAGGAATTCCTCTTGGGCGCGAATCTGGGAGGGATCGGAGGACTGAGACATGCTTGGTGGAGTCTGAGATGGAGGAGCAGAAGGCGAAGGAGAAGGAGAATCGTTTCGCACTGCGCATTTGATTAGACCATTATAACCCCACGATTCTGACGTGATGTACTCATTTCCGGTGCTCGACCGCTCACTTTTGTGATCTTGTCCAGTCGCTCACTTCCTCCAGCCTTGATTTTTGCTTCGCGCTTCTCCCGACGAATTCGAGCCTGCCTTTGCGCAGGGGACTCCTCCATTTCGGACATGTTGTAGAGAGAGAGAGAGAGAGACAAAGGGATAGCAGCTTGGCAAGCTGTGGACGTCAAGGGAGCCGGGCTTGATAGAAGTGCTCTGGAAATCCGAAGCAAGGTTTGAAAACGCGATGCTTATGCACCTCTGTTCCTGGTGGCTCGTGAGAAAGGAAGTTCTACTTGGTCTGGTTGAGCTTGCGGCAATTCCCAACCTAGCACATATATGATGGATTGAATAAGCTTGGTCCGGAGCCTGGTGCAGAAATTCTTGAGAGTTCTCGCCCCACCACGATTGGCTGCTGTATTACTTTGTTAGGAATAGCCTTCCCGCAATCTAGCTTGATAATTTGGCTGCAGCCTTGGCATGAAGAACACTGAAAAATATATTTCAAAGAATCTATAAATGAGTTGATAAACTTAACAAGTCCATACTTCATTAAAGTAATGTTATGTAAATTAGGTTTGTAACTCTATCACTTGTGCCAAGGCTGCAGCAGACTTTCCGCCAAGCCACTACTCCTAAACAGGAACGTTGCAGATTCAGTGACGCAGGGGACAGTTTTTCGTAATCTGTGGTGGTTCTCAGTGAGCACCGGGCCGAGGCGCAGGGACCATGCTCGTGGGACACATTTGGTCGAGACTGCGCGGCACAACTGTCTCGCCATTTTTGTCTCCAGCCCTATCCCCACCCACGTAAGTCAGCTAAACAATACCTCAGCACCGTCAGTTCCATCCACTGCCGGACCTCCGAAAGCGTTCACATTGTGAATAGTCATCTGGCACTTGGTTGTTTCCAGCGTTCTATTCTATACGCTTGCGGTCATTGTCATAGACAGCGTCGATATTTGGTTTCGTTGCTCTATCATTTCGCAACAAAAGCTCCCTCAGACTTTGATGAAACCCGTGATTTGCTGATCTTAAAACACCCATTGGGTTCATATGGAGCTTGCCAGCATGTCCATCCAGAATCAAGCATGAACCTGTCCGCAAAGGCTTAAACTTGATTGGGGAGGTTGACGGATAAAGTGATGGGTGAACATCCTTGATACACTGTACACCAAAAAGACCCAATTGGCTTCATATCATCAAAATTATTCTTCAGACAGCTTATTAGTGAACAAGCTCAAGTATGGCAGCTGCTAGCACTGTTCCTGGCAGTGAGTCCATCTCCAACATGGTATGGGAACCCGAGATCTGATCTTGTTTAGTTCGTGTGGTTGGTGCCACTCGTGAGCCCACCAATCCTATCCTCGGAGGGGAGTCCATCTCCAATATCAGAGGGAACACGATATCTCATTTGGCCTAGTTCCTGTGCGCAAGGGGCAGCGATGATACCCGGGCTCGGCCCTGAGGGGCCGGTGGTTGCAAAGTCAAATGATAGAAAGCGTGGCCAGTAATAAAGCCGATCTGCTTCAGCTGGTGGTAATTGAGCGCTTGCTCAAATCCGACCTGGCATTCGAAGACGATGTTGTCGAAGTCATCGACAGGTGCGAAAACAGCCTTTGTAAATGCTGTTTCAGTGGACAGAAGAGAATCAAAGCACTGCGATTAAGAGCAGCAAGAGAGCGCATCCTTGAAAGACCATATGCCCCAGGGGAAGGAATTTCGACTGCCTCCACGCGGTGAAGTCCTGCTGCCAGGAGATCAACGGCCGTACCTTCCCTTATACGGTTCAAGGCTGGTGGAAATAGCTCGACAGTTGCGGTTGCAAGATCGGGATGTGACGGTTATGGGGTACATATTTGAATGGCGACAATGGGGCAGAGACGGACAATTAGCGGACAGATAGGGAGCCAGGGCTTTCGCTTCAGCCACTGTACCTGAAACAGCAGCTGATGATGCGGCTGCAAGCTCAGCTGCATCTTCACCTCGTCGAGCAGGTCCACCCCAGACCAGCCTGCCACATCAAGGCACGGGACCAACGTAACAGGCTCAGCAATACGGCCACCGGGAGCCCGGCAACCTTCACATCGACCTGGGCGGAGACGTGGTGGATAGAGAAGTATTCATTTTCCACCTCAGGACGGTCCCATGATGACTCTGGCAAGACAAGCGATGATTAATGCGAACGTGTGAATGATGATTCCAGGCCATTGGTGCGTCAGACAATGCTAGTTGAGTGTATGAGTGAACGGAGTATCCAGACAGTTGTTCGGACCGACGAGTAATAGAAAGCATTCAGACAATCCGTAAGAGGATAATCGGTTTGAGAATCGGATAGCAGCTCAGCAGGCCTTCTCAATGCTGTTGCCAGCGCACTGATCAGTATTTTGCAGATTGAAGACGATAATAAGCAGCAACCTATTGCCTGCAGAGAAACAAGGATGGTCTTTCTTGAGGTTCAATGTGCCAGTAGCATTCCCGCGAATACCTCGAGCTTTGCCACAATCGCTCAAGCTTTAATGGCGATGATCGCCTGGGCTACCATGCTTTCCCGGAGATCCAGGCACACGCCCACCACCTCTGCTACCATACCTACTGGCGAGGCTCGTAAGGCCGCGGCCGCGACTGCGATTTGGACTACCTTGACGGCCACGCCCACGTCCACGCTCACGGTCTGGAAGGACAAACCGGCCGTAATCTCCACGGCCTGGGGCAGCATACCCACGACCTCGGCCATCATTGTCGCCAGCTTGGCCGCCATTCCCACTCCTACGCCCCCGGCCCTCACTCCCAGCCCATTGGCCTCTATTCCCATCCCCTTGGTCTCCACTCCCACTTGCTTGGCCGCCATTCCCACTATCTTGCGCGTAAGACTGGATTTGTAACCCTGCCAATTCTTCCGTCAGGGCAGAGCGTTCGGTCTGTGACACTCGTCCTGTTCGTCGTTCCTGACCCATAGTGAGAGCGCCAGTCTGACCTCCTCTCCTGGTCTGCTCTTCCTGCCGAGACGGAGAAGCGGCCCGTCGTCCATCCTGAAAAGGAGCAGCTGCCGGTTGCTGAGAAGGAGGGAGCCTTAGTTGGAGGCGACCTGGGGGGTCGCTCGGGTCCCGTTGTCCCTGCTGAGGAGAGGGATCTCCTGGTCGCCGAGGAGGATGAAGCCGTGGCTGAGCGTGAGACAAGTGAGCAGCGCGACGTGGTGGTTCGAGCTGAAAAGAAGAGGGTGTAGGTTGCTGAGTAGGAGATGTGCCTGGTTGAGGCTGGGAGCGCGGGTCCATGGGTTGTTGCCGACTCGCCCATGAGCGGGCTTTGGCTTCATCCTGCAGTTCAACCGCTGACCGTGGCGCACTTGGTTTTCTTCTATCATCCATTTTGATGGCGAGATGATGATCTAAGTGTAGTGCCACTATATAACAAAGGGGTGAGTAAAAAAGGCTTGAAAGAAGAAATATTCATATAAACTGCATCGGATATATGAGAACTAGTCCCGTTCCATATATGCCGCAAGCCATAATGCCAACTTGGCTCTTCATTGATCAGGCTAAATCGCCGTATATGATGCAGCAGATGCGTTTGAAGGGGCCAAACATGAAGCACAAATTAGGCTGTATTACACGGAGCTAAGGCTCGCAAACGCCGTGTACGGTTAGAATGGAAACGTGGTGATCTAGAGATCGAAACATTGGTTCACAGCATCTGATACTCCCTCCGCCTTGGCGGGATGTACGGGAGGGGCGTGGGAAGGACCGTGCGAATACTGTTGGAATCCAAATTCCGGATGTCTCCTTTGTAGGTACTCTGCTCGGTATCATCTCCGACAGTGGCCTTGATGAGGCCGTCAGTGTGCCATGTCAGGCAACTGGAGATGGAAAAAGCGACGTTTTACGAAGAGAAATTCTTGAGCTAATCAACTTAAATACTGTCCGTAAAGCCTAATTGTGTCTCTCTTGGCATGCATAGACAATGGTAAACCCTCAAGACACTTTTCTACTCCTACGCTCCATGGGATTGACCTATTCCTAAATTCAGATGAACCAATACGTCCAAGCTGCCTTGACAGTGGATTTGAGCAGCACAAGCACGGTAGGGCCAGTGTTGATTCTGCTCATGTAACGCTCACGTTGCACTTGTCTATTGCTAGTAGCAGATAAGCAGCAGTGAAGGGACGATTTCTCGATCCAAGGGCTGTATAAGTGACATGGAAGGATGCAAGGCTTCTGGATCGGCCTGACGATTGATTGACTGGTCGACATACCTCTTATTGGAAGCCTGCCGTTGATCGTGTGCGAAAAGATCACCCCGGCAATTGCATTTACTCGTGAATCCTTCCGGCCCCTCGATGGCAATGCAATAGATTTTCGTCTCGATTAGCTGCATAGCCACAAGCACGCCGAAAAGAAAAACGCAATTGGATATAATGTGTTTGGGAGTTTTGCATTTTCCTTTCGTGCTGTGCCACCGTTCCACTCATCAATCTCGCCATATGGCTCGTTTCATGATGGCAGTCTTCTTTGCCCTCCTCACCGGCGTATTCGGTACAGTGTCATGTTCCAGTACACCTAAACACACCGAATCTAGCCCACTCAATCGGCGACACTCTGAACGCAAACTGGAAGGCTACCGGGGCGCCTTCTGAGCTTGTCATGTGGTGCCTACGACCGGACAATATCCAACCCGTGCTCTCCGACATAAAAGGACAAGGTCTGCCCACGGCCGGCTCGTGGCTGCTTCCACTGTCTTACTCTGCCAAAAAGTTCAGCAAAGCGTGTCATCTGCAGCTGTGGCCAGGCGGCTCCAATTGACCCGCATTTCAGATGAACACGAGGGCGGCTGGCTCTGCTCCCACCACTTAGGGGTTACAGCAACCCAAGGCGACAAGCTCATCAGCAACTAGCGCAACGCCGGGAGCTTCAACGACGAGTACAACGCCAAGCACAAAGACGAGCCCGTCACCAACTCCTGCTTCTTCTGGCCTGAGCACGGGTGCCAAAATTGGAATTGGCATTGGTGTAGCAGTGATCGTCCCGATCAGTGTTGCCGGCATCGCGTTCGTGGTCCTGCGGAGAAGGGGGAGGAAGGCCCAACGAAAATCGATAACCATGGCAAACGCGGAGCAAGCAGAGTACCTACCACCAGATAAGGCGGAGTTGCCGAGCTGGAGCACATACACGGCGCCTCGTCCTATCAGTGAAATCAACGGCGCAAGTCTGGTTGAATTGCCGGCAACAACGAGTCTGCCCTAACCAAGGGAGCCTTGAACCTCTGATCATTCACTCTAGCACTATCTGCCGTTCAAATCGCGGTGAAGGACGTATATCTGGACCCGCCCTCGGGCCTTGATCAAATCGAACTCTGGCTTCGCGCCATCTTGCGTCTGAAATTCGCTGTCCTAGAGCCAAGGCGTGATGCGAGAATCTCGCATCTTGGCACAAGTCCTCGCGGCAGAAAGGGGTGGGCCAACGAGCCGCAGATATTGTTGCGGCAAACTTCCGAGAATTCGGATCTTCAGCCTGTCGGGCAGGGCGAACATGAATTCTTGCACCATGTCTCGAGCCAAAAACCCAGGCCATTGCCATTGTCTGTGGCTTCATATCATTCAACGTGCTCTCCTTGCAACAGCTCCTCCGATAACGGAGTTGTCGCGGAAATGGTGCCCGGAAAAGAGGCGCGCGCCGCAATTTACCAGTCGAGTACTTCTGCGTGCCCGATTTCATTCCGTCCAGTAATGCTTGGTGATCTGAGGAAGGTATATGGAGGTCTTGTTCCATTTCGGGCGACGCATGTGGTAGAGCATTCAAGAAGAGGCCGACCTCTGCACGCGACCTCTCCATTAACCCACCATTAAAAGTGTCACTATCTTGCGAAGGTAAGGTGGACCTTGATTCCGTCGTGCCTTAGCTTCCTGCATAATCCTAAGCTCGTCGTAGAATTTGGGTACCGGCGGGTTCGTAGACTTTCTGTCCCGTGCAAACTTTTCACCCGGAGTGATGCGGACGACGACACCTTGGCCGCGATATTTGACAAGGGAGGTGAGTGCTATCCTTGGATCAGGCAGCCAAAGTGTCATGCACGATGTTAGTGACCGCTTCGGCGCAGATTTCGCCGCCAGTGAGTCGCTCGACATCCTGCATGTCCTGCTGCAAGGAAGTGAGCTCAGACTGATTGGTGAGCGAGGACAACGAGCTGGAAGAGCCTTCTTATTTCCAGCGAGGACAATATCGTCCGTAAAGTTGATCTCACTTTTGCATTCGGCTTCTTCCTCGCCATCGCTTTGCAGCTTCGTACAGTAGTCGTGTCCAAAGGCAACGCCTCCGCTGAATTAGGGGAGAAACGGCATTCCACTCTCGTGCTGATACAGCGTCAAGCCGCTAGCTCTCTGGCCGAGGTCGAGCCAGTGATTCCAGCTCGGTGCAGCATTGATCATGCGGATCAAGGTGTTCCGAAAGGCGGTGCCGACCCATCTGCTCTCGGTGACCAGACCACCGTTTAAGACGGTAGCATTGAGCGATTTCTCGTATTGCTGTTTCCGCTCTCGGTACCAAGACTTCAAGGATTCCTCGTAGTTTGGGGGTCCTGGACGGCAGACCAGAGCAAGTCGCCAGTAGAGGGCTGAGGCATTGCAGGAACCGAATGCAATATCCTGACATCCGACTACGAACCTGTCAGTCTGGTTCCCAGACGGTTGCGGCTGGGAGCAACTTGGCGCATATACCGCAGAGAAAGATGAGTGGCGTCGCGGCATAGGGTGATCCTGCCCAGCACCCATTTATTGCAGCTCCTGGCAGAGAAAGTATGTGTGGCCCTGAACGTAGGACATCAATACAATCTCATAGATATTGAACATCATCTTCAGGCCTAAGATGCATGCCGACGTCAGCATTGGTTCAGCAAAAGCTCGGACAGGAGCACTTACTCAAAGCGACTTCCCAAAAGGGTGATATACGGGAACACCACTTTCTTGATCGCATCCATGCTCGACATTGCCTATCCATCTTCAGCTGAGCGCAAGAGAAATACAATTGGTCAATGCCTCTCTTCTGGTACTTCAAAGCGGCCACAGATCGCTGGTCTATCCGGATAAAAACCTAAAGTCCACAAAAGTCACTCTCCCACCGCCAGCAGCAGCACCAACCTCAGAAAACGCATATTCCACGAGAACAACATACCGAATGCTTCTTGGGTAGAGTATCCCTTCCCCCACAGCGGAACTTCGGGATGTCTTTCTGGCGTTCGGGGTGTCATCTTCTAATTTAGAGCGATCCATGTTTCTTCGTGTTCGGGCCTGTTGTTCCCTAACAGAATACAAACCCACAGAGCGCGATCCTCGTGGGACTTTCTGATGACTTACCAAGACGATCTGTCCATCGTGATCTCCTTAGGCTCGAGGTACTTCTTCCGCTCGGAGCCGGTCTTTCCATCAGCTCCGACGAGGAAGCGGCACCGCAGATGATGCTCTTAGCTGTTGCGGTTGTGATAGTCCACACAGACCCACTCAAAGTCCTCGGGTTCTTGTGTACGTCAGGAGCTTTCCCGCCGATAAACTCCACCTCGCCTGGGACTGCGATCATCATCTGTCAGACCAAAAGGACCGCGGCCACAGTTGGCTACTAACCACGTATTTATGTTTGACATCATCAGCGCTAGAAACAGACTCTTGAGCAGTGCTTTCGTACAGCATCCGATCTCGGTGAAGACCTTGTCATACAGTCCGACACGCTGGAGGGAAAGATTCCATTCTTGTCCAGCGCACGCCCGCGCGCATTGGTAGTGATCTCCAGCTCTCTCTCTCGAGGGTATGTGACCGACTGAGACGCTGCCTGAGAGGGCTGACAGTGGCGCCCCAATTGGACCACAGCCACAGATCAGGATGTCGGTGGTCTCGTAGTCTTCTGATGATTTTGAAGCTCAATTGTAGAAGTTTTATGGAAATGCAAAAGTGATATGATGGAAGACATGTTCAGATCAAAGGCAAGGACCAAGTTGAAAATTGATTCTGTACGGACTGCAGAACAGTAAAGGAGATGAAGTATTTATATCTGCTCCATTGCAAGCGCTTAAGGGGACTGCTGCACCCACGTCACATCCTTTCCTTTCGCCATGATAGCTACCGGCGTCCTATATCCCTTGCATTTCCGCCGCAAGGTTTGTGCAGTCTTCGTAAGAATATAGAGTACTGCAAATTCCTAGAGTACTACTAACCTTTATCTGATATGTCTTGGCGAAATGTTCTTCGACGGAGAACTGACGTTACTGATGAATGAGTGTATGAAGAAGAAGAAGCTATCTACGCAAACTAGCAAGGAAGAAGGAAATAGGCCTGTGCTGAGTAAGCCGCCAAGGAGGGCCTATAACACACCCCCACGAGTGCAGTGGCGGAGACGAAGCCTGCTGTCGCCTTAAATAGGCAATGATATAGACATTCATAATGTTAAGGCCAGCACTCATTCTCCTTTCTCACTGTTCATATCCGCGCCTTTGCCTCCTCGAAATGGATCAATCAGAACTCACCATTAACCGTATTTATCAGCTTTTAAGGCCTTGATCAGTTTATTGATCTTCTATTTATCTGTAAGCACGTATTCTATCGAAATAGTTCCATTCTCAATAACTTTCTAAATAAATTAAAATCAAACGTTAATATATCTTATTCACCTATTTCATTCTATCTTTTTAATTAATATTATAACCCCTTAATTATTAATTTAAATAGAAATAAAGCTTAACTCTATATTCTAAATTTTCTATATATAAGAGCCTATTTATATAACATCTTAAGTAGCTGTTAATATAGCTATATACTCTATCTTATAAATAAATAGAGCAATTATTGATTATCTCTTCATAAACTAATAAATAGAGTTATTATTCAATATGAAAATAACGCCTATTATTAATTTTGCAGAGCTTTCTTCTACTTAATTCGCGTTAAAATAGTCTTACAGAGAATCACTATCTTAATAAATCAGATTCTTATTAATAATATCTCTTAAATAATGTAAAACGCGTTTAAGAATTATTCAGATTATTTCTAAGAGTTTTATTATCACGCTTATAAGATGACTTATAACGTGAGCTATATCAGAACGCGAAATAATGATTAGTCACTATATTTTGCTTACTAGCCTTTTAAAGTTCTTCATTTAAATAAGAATATTAATAAGCTCAATCTTCAGATCTGTCTTTATAAGAATAGGCTTAAGCTTAGCATCTCATAATTCTATATTTTATAAAAGATGAATTATGAATTTTGCTTATATAAGATAAATAGTCTGCTTTTCGCGTGCGATTTTTATATCTAAATAAATCTTATAGACGCTTATATTCTTCATTTAAAATCAATTTAATATAATCTCTTTAAGCTCGCGAATATCTTAATTATTACTGTCTGTAATAATATAATCATCTATATAAGAAAAGATAAAGATAACATCATTTAATGAGCGTTAAGAATAGAGAGCTGAGTTATATAAAATTTACAAATAATCTAAATCTTATAAAAAGACAATCTAAGTCTTATATTAAATAATCAAAGATGTTCGAAGACTATATAAAGTCTTTTTCAGCTTATAAATTTTACTCTTTTATCTATATTTAATAAATAATTTGATAAAAACATCGTTCTTAATCTCTTTATTTAAGAAGACGGTGACAGCGTTTATTTATTAAATATTCCAGCTATTTTCTGCGGTTAAAGCAAAGAGAATTCGCGTTATTTAAGCTTTAATAATTGAGACTGTTAATTCATTAAAATTAACATCTTCATCTTTCTACTCAAATCCGCGAATCACTCATCGAGCCTTATATATTTTAAGCCCGATTTTCTGCTCTTTTTCTATAAAAACCTATCTATCTAATAATATATTACTATTCTTAAGCATAGAATTAACATTAATTACTAATCAGATCTCATTCTCTTTAAAAGTCTTAATTTAAATATTTATAATCTCATGTTATACTCTTAATTTAAGATTATTTCAAGTCTTATTAAAGGATTTAAAACATTAGTTTAAAGATCTCTTTAAAACGCGCATAGAAACTGTTATAAAGAACGTATTCGCGTTATTAGATATCTAGTCAGATTCAAGCAAATTTAGAGCATTTTACGTCATTTCTAACAGCTCTATCTCTTTCTATTTTATATAATATTCCTTCTCTTTAATTTTAATTAATTTAGAGAAAGAAGAAGACTTGAAGATCGAAATTTAAGATTCTTAAGATCATTCTAAATACTGCTGATTAACTGTAGAATTTTATAGAGAATTAGACTCAGCTATTTCATCTGATCTCAAATTTTGCTCGTTAAATTCAACATCTTAAATAAGTGTTAATTTTCTACTTTTTAAATTTCAGAGACAATAAATTTGCGTAAAATTATAACTAATAAACCTCATTTTCTGTTCTTTAGAGAAGAGCTTATCATGATTATTTATATAAGAAATTTTTGCGTAAACTATATAGTTAAAAACGCGAAAGTAGAGAATTAACAATTTATAATTATAAAATATCTTAAAAAACGTTATTTCACAACTTAAGAATCTTATTAAGCTGTAATTCATAAGCTGAGTAACTGTTTCTATAGCTTCTATTTATAAGAAGGCAGAAAGATCTATTACTATTAATATGAATCTAATTTTTAAGCAAATCAGGCTAACTAATCTCTTAAAGAGATCATTCTGCTCGAGAATATATAAAGCTAAATTCTCTTCACAAATTCCTCTTAATTTAAGTTATTTTATAAATTTTTGACTTTTAAATTCAGACTCTTTATTCTTACGAATAATCTTTATTTTATAATCTTTTACTTTAAGCTTAAAAATCTATTCTTAAATAGTTGTTTTAGCCTCATTTTTGCGCTTAAAAGAAATAGTTCTTCGAAATCAACTAAATTCATTAATTATAATTATGAAGAATTTAGCTTTATTCTTATTAATAAACAACTTATTAAAATTCTCTGAATTTTACATCTCTTTAAAGATAAAAGTATATTCTTCTTCACATAAATTAACGTGAATTCGCTGATTAAAGCGAACAGCTCTTAAAGATATTATAGACTTTTAATTTGATTTTCTGCGCTATTTTCCAAGTATATAGAGCTCGTAGAATTCTTTTCTTTTAAATTTAAGCTCAAATTAACGCCCAGAGATCTTAAATAATAGACGCACGAATTCAGAGTTTAAATAACTTATTCTTCGATAAATTAGTTGTTCTAATAACTTTGAAGTGTCTTTTTAACTCTTAATTTTCGAGGATTTTATTAATTTAATCTGTTTCACTTAAAATACTTCATTTTTTGAAAGAATAAAGATTAAGAGATCATTTTTCGTTAGAATCACTCTTCTTTATTATTCTGCTTTAAAGCTAATTATTCAATTATTAATTAGTAGAACATTTATTAACAGCAAATTTATATTCAGACTGTGAATAAAATAAATATTAAGAAGCTTAATCTCATTCTTCAGATAAATAGACTCTTTTTCTATAATATTTAGCTTATTTTTATTACTCACTCTTATCTTTTAAGACTTAATGAGCGCTATATTCACAAAAATATTCCGCGAATTAATTATATAGAATAAGATTATAGAATTAAGCAATTAATTATTCTCTTATAAAACACGGACGTCTACAGTAGATCTAATCATTAATATTACGAAATCTTCCGAAATAGAAAGATTAGTCGGATCACATGATTTAAGACTTGATGTCAAGTTAGTACTCACCCAGACTCACGAGTGAGCAGTCATAAGTAATAAGTCAGTGCTCACTCAGGCTCACGAGTGAGCAGTCATGAGTAATCAGTTAGTGCTCACTCAGACTTACGAGTGAGCAGTTATAAGCAATAATTCTTTTTAAGTATATAAATAACGCTACATTTCATAGTTTTATAATTCTATTCTTCTTTTATAATCAACTTATATTATTAATTACACTTTACTCTTAACTCTTTTATATAAGAATAGTAATTTCTATTCACAATTCTCTAATATCTGAATCTTATTATAGCTAGTCTTGACAGTTCTTAATACTTTAACTATCTATTATTAAATATTAGTCACTCTATTATAATA
>JAABUK010004956.1_pt1 | contig 21230 bp, 18 predicted proteins | sample 5559141 | NCBI WGS metagenome assembly JAABUK01 (sample SAMN10711869, study PRJNA513367) | rock metagenome | isolation source: Antarctica rocks | place: Antarctica: Victoria Land, Pudding Butte nord | collected 2016-01-03
TGTGCACTGTTCGTCCGACTCCTTTCCCCGCATCTTCTCCGCTCCTGTGCTTGGACAGATTTCCGTTTGCTTGCAAGCCGTTCGAGGATGACGGGGGTTTCAAATGGAGTTCGGAAGCTCAAAGGAGCGGCGCGCATAATATTGGTTGGCGCCCCTGGCGTTGGTAAAGGCACGCAGAGCGAACGGCTCATGCGCCGCTATCCTCAATTGGCTTCCATCAGTACCGGCGACCTCTTGAGAGATAACGTGCGGGACAGAACGCCTCTCGGTAGAACCGTCCTGTAACAACATCTGGGGCAATTGAACTGACATCTAGCAGGATTGCAAGCAGAGTCGTTCATGAGCTCTGGATCGCTTGTCCCAGATCCGCTCATTCTTGACCTGATCCTGAAGGAGCTAACGTCGAGAAATTGGTTGTCTACTTTGAAGCCTCACAAGAATATAATGGCTGAAATTTCAAGGGAAGATATGGCGGTCTCTTCTTCAATCGAACCGTCGAGTGACCCTGACTCCTCATTCATCCTTGATGGCTTCCCCCGGACTGCGACACAGGCGGATTCCCTTTCGCGACTGCTACCCATGAACCTCGTCTTACATCTTGTGACGCCCGTCGACATCATACTATCACGCATGGCAACACGATGGATTCATGCCTCGTCGGGCCGAGTCTACAACATTGGATTCAACGATCCCAAGCTTGCTGGGAGGGACGACATCACGGGGGAGAAATTGACACAACGAGATGACGATAGCGAAGAGACTTGGAGGAAGCGTCTGGCCAAGTTTGGTGAGACCAGTAGCGGCCTGTTGAACTTCTATAAACAGAGACAGCCCGCGTCGGTGGTTGTGGTGAAAGGGAATAGCAGTGACGAGATCTCACCGCAAATCTTCGAACAAATTGAGCGCCGGTTCGCGTGACTATGAGAATTGTGCTTGTGTTTGTCTCTTACTTTGTACGGTAGATGGTGCTATATCTGGTTCCAGTTGTATAGATCCTCAGTTGATGGCGCAGATGAGCAGCTGAAGATGAGCAGCTGAAGAATGTCTAGAGTGGTTATCTTCACTCTGTAATTATGATATCTACTTTAGGTAATGAGACACACCCAAGATCTGCCAGCTGGTGAGCGAGGCGAAAAAGAAATCGCTGTAAGCTTGTCGCTTGTAACCTCTGCTGATTCCCAAATCCTCTTCAGAGTCGGAACGACCCTTCAAATCCAGGCGCCCAGCCATGGGTAGAACTCGTTCTGCGCTCGACACGAAAACAAACTCAAGATTGACAGCTTTGAGTTTGATGAAGTAATGCTTTCTGGTCGGCGTGGTGTATGTAGTCAAGAAGAAGAGGGAAACCGAACAGCTGCGCAGAGGTACTAGTTGTTGTAAAAATCTGCTTGGCATCAATGGCCCGAGCTTTTAGATCCTCAGAGAAGCCACCATCTCAGTGTGCACAAAGGTCGAGAATGACCTGGTACTCGCCGACACGACTCAAAGAACGCTAAACGATTACTAGAAATGCGGTACAAACCTTAGCGAAGCATCCCAGAATACCAGCCTCTTTGTTCCTCCAAGCTCCAGCCTATTCTGCAACCATGGACTTCGAAGCGCTGAAAGACCAGTGGAACGAAGTCGAAGATCGTGATGGCGTTCGACTTAGCTGGAATGTCTTCCCTAGCACACGCATGGTGAGCGGAACGTGAACGCTATGTTTGAGTGATATTGATGGGCTTGTAGGAAGCCTCGAGGCTCGTTGTCCCGATCGGGGCCCTATATACGCCCTTGAAGGAGAAACCAGATACTCCACTACTTCAGTACGAACCTGTTGTATGCAAGCAACCATGCAAAGCTGTGTTGAACCCTTTTGCGTATGCCTCTATACAGTTTAAGCTGCAACGCAGCCGCTGATCGAGCTAGCAATGTCGACATTCGCGCAAGGATATGGATCTGTCCTTTCTGCCTTCAGAGAAATCCTCTCCCTCCACACTACAAAGACATATCAGAGACGGCAATACCACCGGAATTGCATCCTTCGAATACAACAATTGAATATCAATTAGCTCGACCAGCCCCAGCCGCGCCGATATTTGTGTATGTGGTTGATACCTGCCAAGAGGAGGACAGCTTGAAAGCATTGAGAGACTCTCTTGTCATGAGTCTATCTCTACTTCCGGCAAATTCACTTGTCGGTCTGATAACGTTTGGAACTATGGTGAGTCTCCCTGTCCTGCTGGCTTACGTTGGCTGAATATTTTAGACGCAAGTCCATGAACTCGGCTATTCTGAATGTGCCAAATCGTATGTGTTTAGAGGCAGTAAGGACTATCCCGCGAAACAGGTTCAAGAGATGCTCGCTCTCTCTACCCCTGGAATTCGACCAAACATTCCCCCGGCACAAGGTCGTCCGCCGCCTCCCTTGGGAGCTGCGGCCCGTTTCTTGCTACCAGTACAGCAAGCAGAATTCCAAATCACGAACGCACTTGAACAGATGCAGAGAGATCCATGGCCAGTCGCAAACGACCGAAGAGCTCTAAGGTGTACTGGGGTAGCCTTAAGTGTGGCTGTTGGACTGCTGGAAACATCCTTCCAGAACGCAGGAGCTCGCATAATGCTTTTTGCAGGTGGTCCTGCCACGGAGGGACCTGGTCAAGTTGTTGGTCCAGAGCTCAGAGAGCCAATCCGGTCTCATCACGATATTGACCGGGACAACATCAAGTATTATAAAAAAGCCGTCAAATTCTACGACAATCTTGCAAAGCGGACGGCTCACAATGGCCACATCATCGACATATTTGCGGGTTGCCTAGATCAGGTAGGGCTGCTGGAGATGAAGGGTCTTCCCAACTCAACCGGAGGCCACATGATACTGACGGACAGCTTCACATCTTCTCAATTCAAGCAATCTTTCGTCCGCGTCTTTGACAAGGACGCACAGGATTTGTTACTCATGGGCTTCAATGCTTCGCTTGAGGTTTTGACCACCAAAGAGTTGAAAGTGACAGGACTAATAGGTCACGCTGTATCCCTAAACAAGAAGTCCGGATCTGTTGGCGAGACTGAATGTGGCATCGGCAATACTTGTGCTTGGAAGATGTGTGGAATAGATCCGACTGCTAGCTACGGAATTTACTTCGAGATTGCTAATCAGGGTGGCCCTTCCACCATGCAGCAAGGGCCTTCTCGAGGTCTAATGCAGTTCCTCACCTATTACCAGCACTCAGGAGGCCAGTACCACCTTAGAGTTACAACTGTTGCCAGAAATTTAAGTGGTCCTGCTGGTGACCCAGCTTTGGCTCAGTCGTTTGACCAGGAGGCCTCCGCAGTGCTCATGTCTCGAATTGCGGTCTTCAAAGCGGAGGTCGACGATGGCCCTGATGTGCTTCGCTGGGTCGACAGAATGCTCATCAGGTTGTGTGCCCGCTTTGCCGACTATCGAAAAGACGATCCCACCTCTTTCCGCCTCGAGAAGAACTTCACCCTGTATCCACAATTCATGTTTCACCTTCGACGATCTCAGTTTCTTCAAGTATTCAACAATTCTCCTGACGAGACTGCCTTCTACCGACATGTGCTCAACCATGAATACGTTGGTAATTCACTTGTCATGATTCAACCAACACTCGACGCCTACAGCTTAGAGCATGAAGGAGCTTTACCGGTTCTCCTCGATTCGGCATCCATTCAACCTGCACACATACTTCTGCTTGATACCTTCTTCCAGATTCTGATCTTTCACGGCGAGACCATGGCCGAGTGGCGGAAAGCAGGGTATCAGGAACAAGAAGGATACGAAAACTTCAAAGCAATTCTCGATGCTCCTAAAGAAGACGCTAGGGAACTTGTACAGGACAGGTTTCCACTACCACGTTTCATCATTTGTGACGCTGGCGGCTCACAAGCACGTTTCCTTCTTTCCAAGCTCAACCCTTCTACAACACACGCAAGTGGAGGATACGGCGGAGTTCAACAAACGGCACAGACCATATTCACCGACGATGTCTCGCTACAGACCTTCATGGATCATCTGATGAAGTGAGATCTCTTCCTGATTGACTGCTTGATCGGCCAATTGCTAATGATTTCAACAGACTTGCTGTGTCGGGAACCACTTGATCTTGGTGCGGTGAAGGCACAGTTCTTGCTTGATTAAGACATCCGTTGTGCTGTTTCCATCGCCAGGTCAGCTTGTCTGAATATATATGAGTCTGGTCCTTAAGCCTCTCTGACACAATAGACTCCATAAACCTCGCTGAAACAATAGATAGACAAAAACTGCTCCGAAGGGGTGTAATTTATGTTAGGGCTGTAGTATCACGTGTTGCCAATATTTAACAATGCCTGTAGCGCCACGTCTAATTTCCGCGGCCAAAATCTGAAAGACATCTACATTTTGGGTATCTTCATCCTCATCCTCATCAACAATAACCACAAGAAAGACTGACTACCTTTCGCACTCGCCATGCGTAAGTATCGTCTTCTCGAGTGTCGTCAACTTGGCTACTGACGTAGACGTTTACTTGCAGCTCCAAAATTCGATCCCAATGAGGTGAAAGAAATGTTAGTATTTCTTTCTCTACCTTATTTTTGCCCAAACAGAGCTGACTGATGTCGCAGTCGTCTGAGAGCCACAGGCGGTGAGGTTGGTGCTTCTTCAGCGCTTGCACCCAAGATTGGACCCCTTGGGCTTTCGCCTAAGAAAGTTGGTGAAGATATCGCAAAAGCGACTGGAGACTGGGTATGTCCCGTTCAACAATTCACTGTATTCTCATTCTCACGGTTCTTTTCAGAAAGGTCTGCGTGTCACCGTGAAACTTACCATCCAAAATCGTCAAGCCGCCGTCTCTGTTGTCCCCTCTGCATCCTCACTTGTCATCAAAGCTCTCAAGGAACCTCCAAGAGATAGGAAGAAGGAAAAGAATATCAAGCACTCGAAGTCAATATCACTAGATGAGATCATTGAGATTGCGCGAACCATGCGATTCAAGAGCTTGGCCAAAGAGTTGAAAGGGACTGTTCTCGAGATTCTGGGTACCGCATTCAGTGTTGGGTGCCAGGTTGACGGGCGAAGTCCGAAGGAGATCAGTGACGAAATAAAGTCAGGAGAGATAGATAGTGAGTCGTGTTGCTACAAGTTTGAGAGCACTTGGCTTACACAATCCAACAGTTCCCAACGAGTAGGGGACGAGCGGTGAAAGTGTCGTCGAGGCCTTCTTCAATCGACCCGGTGCAATTCGATGAGACCCTTCTAACAACGCAATAGCCGGATGTCCTAAATGAAAGTCGGTTGAAGTCTCTGAGTATCGTCTTATGAGCTTTATGTTACTGTTCTTGCATCAGCACCATCCCCTGCTTTCCCCTTTCCATCGACGCAGTTCTTCTCAAATGATCCTGCTAGCCCCAGCATATCACCTGTCCTTTGCCAACACTCTGGCCCTTACCCCCTTTCCCTCGTGGATTGGAACTATTTACGGTATAGGCCTATTTTGGTGCAAAGAAGATTTGAGTATCTCTGACACGCTTACTCACCACGGCATCGTGTCTCGCAAGAGACAGTGGATGTAGGGGTCCATCAAATTGTGTCTACATCATTAATGAACTTCTTTTGAGCTGTGTGTCTTGCTATCAGAGGCAGTTGTGACTCTGCCACTCGAAGATGGCAACCGTCTTTGGGCTTGTTCAACATCATCGAGTGACGCCTGTAGCACACCTGAGTACAAACATCGTGTCCGGCCACTCAGACATGCAATGACCCTTGCCGGTGGCGCTTGGAATTGTCACAGCAGGCTTCTTGCATACGTAGTGGTCTTTGGAAGATGCCTAATACTCGGGGCATGGTTCCCACCCGTTTGGGCTATGAGTAGCACACGTTACTGTTGCGGCTTTTCAATTCCTTATGTCAATGTCATGAACGGAGTCCCATATTCTGATCTTGCCCAGACCTGACACCAACGCTCGGCCTAACCATGCAGGCAAGTCAGCCGCCATGCGACCGTTTTGTGTCGGGCATAGCAGTCCTACTCCATTCCAATGTTCACTACCGAGTCTTCTGCGACATAATAGTGCAACCAATGTCCAGTCAATATGTTGTAAGAGTAGTAGGCAACTGCCGCTGCATGCTCAAACTCCTTGGACGGGAGAGTCAGCACGCAAATGAGAGCGGTAACACAGATCTTCCCACCCAGGATCCCTGTCAAAACCAAGCAGTGATGGGCACCGGCAGGATCGCCTGAAGTTAGCCGTCAGCCGTCAGCCTGCCAGTGTGCTGGAACATATGTTTTGGGACGGTGGCATGCAGGTCGTAAGCCTGTTGCTCCGAGTCATACGTTCGGTATTGACTTAGGGGAGAAGCAAACAGCTCCTGGAGAAGGTGCTCGTTGAGACTGGGAGGAACAGCAGAGGAAGAGGGCGATGAATTTGGCCCCATGCACAAGATTAGCTACATTATGCTTGAACGGAAGACTGCTGGGATAGGAAGCCAATTGCAGGTGATGACAGGGGAGTGTCAGATCAGCTATCCGTGCAGTAGCATGAGTGAGTGATCAGCCACAACCAGGCGACAGCGTCAACCCACTGCCACCACCACCACCAAGAAAAGTCGCTTGCTTGCATTCCTTATGGTGGGAAAAGTCCAGTTGGTTTCCTGTTCGAACTTCCGACAATTCCTCAATCCTCATCCTTTTGTGACTCTGTGCAACAGTCAACTTCCGACTGCTGAACCTTGTCTGGCGCCCACGGCTGCGTCGGATCTATTCTTCGACTCCAGTCTCCGACCAGGAACAGACTCCGGTGCATCCTGACGACTTAATAACGGCCAGAAGATAAGCGCAGCAACGACAAGCTCATTGCCATTCATTAACAGAGCTTGCATCTCCGGCGTCCTTCAGTCTCAAAATTGCACTCCACAAATATCATTTTCAGCCTGATTGTTCACTTGTGAATCTCCAGCACCGATTCGTGCCCTACCTCAGCGGAACTCTGACGCGCGTCTTCATCTAATTCTCTTGCTCTTTTCATACCCAGAAACATTATTGGCGACGAGATTCGGCGGTGGAATAAGAGATACTCATTGAAATATATTCGGGAAGAAAGAACGAGGAGGGCCAAGATGAGACATAGGCGACCTCACTCGAACTTGCAACATCGTCTCTTTCCCCAGCAAATGAGATAGATCAGGCAAGGAGCTGGCCACTCGACGGTCTGTCCAGCGTACCAAAACGCATGATATCTAGACCTCGGCAATTTTCTCGCCATGTCAGCGAATATTGCCCATGCGGTTCATATATCACCTCCCTTCGGCCATCAGCAGCATGTCAGAGACCACCTTCACACCATCCACAGAACAGATGTCGCGTCATTTGGAAGGTTGCCTTTTTATGGAGCTGCACATGGATTCGCCAGCACTATGTCCATGGTGCCCCGCCAGTATGCATTTCCTGCCATGTCGGCAGTGTCGCATGAGATGTCCAAGAAGGCAACGGGTGGACTCAGTTTTACTGAACACGCACTACGCAGGAAGACCCCGAACGGAACGATTGCTGCGGGATACGATGCAACCCCTGTGGACAAAGCCGTTCCTCTTCCTGCTGCGAAGCACATCTTGGTTTCCTCCTTGCCGGAGCCCGCCAGTGTACTCTCCGGGGGACCATCCTTTCAGGAAGGAAATTGGCATGATAGAGCCGCGATTACTCAAGGGCTGGTGAACTCTTATCCCCATTCAAGGGTATTAGCAAACCAAGTCAGTCCTTTCGCGGATGTCCATGGATATCCCACCACTCCGTTGGTACCTAGCTATGAACGATGGGAATTTCCTGGAGGACTAGATTCAGTGTTGAATCAGACACTACCAATGCAGCCTAGCGGTCGATACTACTTGCAGCATGGATCTTCCATTCCAACGGTGCTTCCTACGAGCCTGCAAGCTTATCCAGGGCCCACAGCCTCTGCAGGAACTGAGTTTTATGGCCGTTATTCACCCAATGAAGCGTTTGTTCCATTTCCATATCAGCCTGCCCCAGTTCGTGATGACCGCTATTTCCCAAACGCTCCTACAAATAATTGGAATGCAAGTAGAAATTTGTTGCAGAATTGGACGCGAGAAAAGAATCATTCTCTGTCCTCGCAATCGGATCATGTGGGGTCTGAATTTTGTGCAAATTATCCTAGAGGTACGAATGGATTTGCACAGCCGCCGAGCAAATCTTTCGCGCCTGCATATGGCATCACTCAATCGGGAAGCTTGCCGCCAACAGAAGAAGATCCTAGACGACATAGACTCCAATATTCACGACCGAACCACACAGTCAGTCCGTTCTCGCCATCAATTAAGCACCTGAACGGGTTACAGAAGCATGCTACAGACTTTGGGTCGTATCCCGAGAATGCTGAGTTTCGTGAGAAGATATTCAGATGGGCTCACGATGTTTATGTCAATCTGCTCACCTCTATACACAAATCTCGTCAAACAAATACGATGAATGCAGGTGGCAATACTCACCGCTCTTCGAAACCAAACATATTTCCAAAGCCTCCGCGGCAACCTCGGTCTGACTTTTCCAATATCATCAAAAATGACGGAAATTCGCCTCCACGATTCCCCAAAGCCTTGTCGTCCAATCCTTTAAATACCCAGGCAGCACCAGCTCGGCAGCAGCGGCCTTCTCCTCAGGGGACTATATACTCCCCGTCGCAGAGAGCACCGAATCAATGGCCTCGAGAGAGTGGAGTAACGCCGGGCAATGGTCGGATGCAATCATTCTCTGAGCATTATAAAGACAGATATAGCGGTCAATCAAGAAAAGCTCAGGGTAATTTCTACGGGCCACACTCAAGACAAATCTCGGATCCTTCTTCTCAGCAGCTAGCAGCCGTGGCCGCCTTGGATCTGCTTGGCGAGTCATGCCAACAAAGCAGTAGACGCTGGATCGATGGAATGCTCCTTGCAGGTTGCTTGGCATACGGCCTTGGTGATTATGCAAAAGCACTAGACTGGTATCAGAGCGTCTTAGCCCGAGATTCGTCCCATGTGGAGGCCATCTCAAACCTTGCAGCTTCCCTTCTGGTGCTCAATCGACGAGATGAGGCTCTGCAGCATTGGAAACATGCAGTCAAGCTCCGACCTAGCTACTTTGAAGCTGTTGAGCATCTCATTGGTCTACTGTGCGGCTACCAACGAACCCTCGAGGCAGTCAAGATCATTGAATTCGTGGAGCAGTCTATTCGGCTAAGCAGGCAAGGGGAGTACCTGCATGGATTGGAAACTACCAGCGAAGGAGATAGTGAGACAAAAAGCCGATCCTCTAGTGACTACAACCTGGAATCTTGGGAGCGGCCCGCGTTTGACTATGATGAGGCGGCAACATCTCCGGCTTTCGACCTTTCTTCACGCGATACTGAAAGCCCTGGATTTGGTTCGAGCGGATTTGCAATACCAGGGTCGGAAAACGGCCGAATTTTGGCCTTAATCCATGCAAAAGGCAATATGCTGTACTCGCTCAACGATAACAGAGGCGCTGCCGCAGCATTCGAAGACGCAATCTTAGTTGGATCTGGAAGGCGGCGGCATGGAATCCGAGGTCTCATCCATGATATTTTGATGGCATTTGCGAACGACTCAAACGACGCGTATCTGCAGGTGTCTCCAGAGCCCCCCCGGGAGCCCATATTACTCTACCCAGAGAAAGCATTGCAAACAGCAAAAATGTTATTTGGCCCACATGGTCGATTACCTGGTCTAGAACATATTCCTCATGGTCCCAAAGGCCAAAATCAAAAGGTCGCTGTGTCGACTACCAGCAACTCTCTGCTCTCCTTGGCTAAAATCTATCAAGATGGCTTGTCGAATGCAGGCGCGGCCTGCGCACCCAAGACTGCTACCGGTGTTCGAGACATACTTGCATTGTACTATCTGTCGCTATCGTTGCAGCCCAGCCCATCGACCGCGAACAATGTTGGTATTTTGCTTGCCAGTGTCCAGCAGGTCGTTCCCCAGCGTCTCGCACAAGAAGCGTTAGCAAATCAAGCTATCAACATCCCAGGGGTGGTACCTGGCAGTGGTATCGCCCTGGCGCTATCATACTACAACTACGGATTGAATCTCAACGCTCATCACGCGCACCTCTACACCAACCTCGGCAGTTTGCTCAAGGACATTGGCCAGCTCAGGGCTGCCATTAAGATGTACGAGCAAGCTGTGAAATGCGATCCCAACTTCGACATTGCCTTGGCCAATCTTGCCAATGCGGTGAAAGACCAAGGCATGGTCGCTGACGCGATCGGCTATTACAAGCGGGCAGTTCAAGCAAATCCTGAATTTGCAGAAGCGGTTTGTGGGCTTGCTACTGCTCTGAATTCTGTCTGCAGCTGGACCGGACGGGGCGGAGTCTACGCAGATAATGGCGCTAGAGATCGTTGGCATATCGATGATGGTGGAAAACTGATGGATCCGAGAATCTCTCGCCGCGGCACGGGTTGGATGAATCGAGTTGTTGAAATAGTTGACAAGCAGCTAAAGGATGGAATCTTTTGGGGCCGCCATACCCTTACACCCAATCTGATCGATCAGATGTGCCAACAACTCACCAACCTCGAGCATGCTGCAGGACATCGCAACGCTGTGCAGAAAAAGTCGACAATTTTGAAAGCCCTTCAAGAATGGTCGGGTCATGATTGGGAAGGTGTTCGCATCGTTCGACTGATAGAGTCTGCCATCCGACGGATTGGCTGGCAGTGGTATCAGGACCGTTACCACCATGGGAAGATCTATACTGAACATCGCTACGCTCGACCAATCCTCCCAGCTTCACTACTTAGTCCTAATGCGCCGACCGTACTCCCCTTTCACACCTTCACGGCTCCTCTGTCGGCAAAGCAGATTCGTCAAATATCTCAGAGAAATGGTCTTCGCATATCTGTTTTGAATATGCGGTCGTCTTGGCTACCAGCGGCCGTGTTGCCTCCACCTGCACCTCCAAATCCTCAACTGAATGTCGGATACGTTTCCAGCGATTTCAACAACCATCCTCTCGCCCACCTCATGCAATCTGTGTTTGGCCTTCACAATCCCGATCGTGTCCGCGCATTTTGCTACGCTACTACACCCTCCGACAATTCCGTACATCGTCAACAAATCGAACGCGAGGCCCCCCTCTTCTACGACGCGTCATCCTGGAGTATCGAAAAGCTTGTGAAGAGAATTGTCGCGGACGGCATTCACATTCTTGTTAATCTGAATGGGTATACAAGAGGAGCGCGGAACGAGGTTTTCGCCGCAAGGCCCGCCCCTATTCAAATGTCATTCATGGGCTTCGCAGGCACTCTTGGCGCAGATTGGTGTGACTACATCTTGGCTGATGAAATCACAGTTCCCTCCAACACTCTGTCTCCGTGGCGAAGGAAAGTGGATGTGGAGGATCAGTTGCGTCCGGACTCGCTGGCTGAGGACGAAGAGGATTGGATGTATTCGGAAAACATCATCTTTGCCAAAGACACCTTTTTCTGCTGTGATCATCGCCAGAGTGCACCAGATGCGAAAAATGGTCCTCCACCTCAAGATCCCTACAACAGAGAAAAAGCATGGGAAGAGGAACAGGCACGCCGGTGGAAATTGAGGAAAGAACTCTTTCCCATGCTTAGCGACGACGGCATCATCCTCGGGAACTTCAACCAACTCTACAAGGTTTGTCCCAAAATCTCCCCGAACCCTTCCCTCTCTCTAACAATTGATGCATCACAGATCGACCCGTCGACCTTCCGCCTCTACCTCCGCATCCTCGCCTCCCTCCCCAACGCCATTCTCTGGCTCCTCCGCTTCCCTGATCTCGGCGAAAAACACCTTATGGCCTTCGCACGCGCATGGACCCCCGAGGTCGTCTCATCCCGCATTGTCTTCACCGACGTCGCTCCCAAGGGCACGCACATCACACGCGCTAGCATCGTCGATCTCTTCCTCGACACTCCCGAATGCAACGCGCATACCACGGCGGCGGATGTGGTGTGGAGCGGGACTCCGGTTTTGACGTGGGGAAAGTGGGGGTATAAGATGTGTTCGAGGATGGCGGGGAGTATTGTTAGCAGTGCCTTGCCGCTTGGGCCGGAGGGGGATAGGGCGAGAGGGGAGTTGTTGGTGAAGAGTGAGAGGGAGTATGAGGAGAGAGCTGTGCAGATGGGGCGGGCGTTGAAGTATTTCAGGGACATTGAGGTCGAGGACCTTGATGCAGCCTCTGGGCTGGGGAGGGGTACAGGAAGGTTGATGGAGTTGAGGCGTTTGCTTTGGGAGGGGAGGTGGGTAAATAGACTCTTTGATACGAGGAGGTGGGTGAGGGATGTGGAAAGGGCTTATGAGATTGCTTGGTCAAGGTGGGAGAGGGCAGAGGGCGGGGATATTTGGCTGGAGTGAGATCCGACGGTCTGCCTGTGGTGGAGCAGAGTGAATTCACGCGGATTCGAGGCCCCGAGGTACGACCTGGAAGACTTCTCTTCGACGAAGGCGAGCGGCTTGAAAGGCCCCGGGCGTTATTTCCTCTATTCTGTCCTGGAATTGGTGACAAGGTATATTTTAGCAAGCGTTGAATATTGTGCTGTGCCATGCTGCGTTGTTGAGCGACGGGTAGTTATCGAGGGAAATGATGGGCTTTGAACGGATTTCATTGGATCGGATGGGTCATCTGGGATGGATAGACATGCAGCGAACGATACGGTCGCCCTCTTCATCTCTCTCTCTCTGTCTCTTTGTCGTTGGTGTGTGTATGGTCTACGGTCGACATTAGATAGTGATGTACTCAGTAATAGATTTTGATCACCACGCGCGAGCTCGCCTTGTTCGCGGGAAATTTTCAGAACAAATTAATCTTGCTGGTTCAGCAGTCTGGCTCACTTGGTGACTAACTACCACTCTAAGCTGACAGCGCCCAAGTACATCGACGGTACTGAGCTGATGTTCGCACATCCACAGAGATGCCGGACTAAGTAAGTCCTCTCTACCCGTTACCTTTCCTTTTAGGTAAAGATTAATAAGGCGTGACCAGATTCTATTACACAGTCTATGAGAAGTCCGCTTATTTTCTTAAGTATTGTGCGCAGATAGAAATGGAAATAACTGACTACTTTATATGTCTAAAGAGAGGAGGACCCTCATACTTATAGGTACAAGGGAATATGACCTTATCTATTCCCTCTACTTCAGCTGTCCCCTGTACAGCTGAATCGTACGAACGAGCGAGTAGCAATCGGAACGCGGCCTATTCATAACCATCCTAACTCCAAGGCAGATGAGGGAATCTTGAAGGGCGGTTCTTTTTCACAGTATGGCTGACATGAGTGACTGAGTTGGGAGTGTAGATATTACCTAAATAGGCAACAGATTGGACGTAACAAATAAAAATACAAGCAAATGTGCTGAGTCTCAACAATAGTGAATGCCCTCCATACCACAAAGCCCCTCGTCATCTTGATTGCCAAGCCCAGGAGATCTTCTTAGATACCAAAGAGGCGCCCATGTTACCAATGAGAACCCTGGACCTCATTTTACAACCAAGATGACCATCTTCACCGGCCTGCGGGGTGGTGGCCAATGGGTCCGAACGGTGCTCAATAGCGGACAAGCCTTACCGAGTTTCCCCAAGTACGGAGCCGTGCGAGAGCTTCTAAGGTATCCGATATCCTTGATCGTTAGCCGCTAACATGGCAAGATACTAGAGAGCGAGCAGTGGAGTCAAGTGCTGCGTGTAGATTACTTGGTTTGGATCGATAATGTTGCTGGCGAAGGCTCGATCTCTAGGCGTCCATTGTTATCAACTCTTCTGACGGGGACGAACTCCGTATTTGTACAGACATAGCCATATCTGGTATGATGCTGATTCACATAAAAGTTGACTTGAGCCAGGACCTGTCTGAATTCTCGCGCGCGAGTGGTATTGTTGTCATTATGCCAAGCACGTTGCCACTTCCAGGAGACTCTCATATCCCCAGGACAGCGGTTCACTTTCTGATCTGCAGCAAGGTTATTCGCGGCCGCTATTGCGTAATCGGGTCTGAATTATCGATGGTTCGTGCTCCGTCTCCGTGGAGAAATATCACTGCCCTCATGCCTCGCTGAGCGAGCCCTTGGTTGTTGTTGCAATTGACGTGGTTAAGCCCCGCGCGAATAGCACGACGTATACTGCAGGTGAAATCTCCTCCGAACGTCTTCGAAATCTCTGACCGAGGCCTGGAAATAGATGAGTGACTCACAATTGGCTCGATTTCTCGAATAGCTGGAATTGACAACCCGAATCCGTGTCTCATGACAATGGCTCCAAAGACTCCACGGGCTGGCCAAAAACCTGATCGTTCCCAAGAACAACCTCGAATTGCTCCGAAGGTACATGAGGCAGTGGGAGCGCCTCATGGTAATCTTAGGTCTAAATCAGCATCACCACAGCGTCAAGCGCCCTTCCAAGACACGTTTGGCGACCAAACGGCGCAAACGTCACGCCCGGCAACCAATCCCTCTCAGGGCTCAGACCGTGGACATATCGGTGCTCCTAGTGAAATTCCCGTCCCCTCGAGGGTTTGAAGCTCAAACCGTTGGCTCTCCAGACCTTCTATGCCCGATCGCACCGAAGTAAAGAAGTTGCTGACAACGACTGCCCCGTCAAATACCCGCTTTGTCAAACGTATCCGTTGGTCAGAAGCTTCCGATATATTCCTTGTTGAACACAAGGGATAACAATATATTCGGAAAGTGGTGTGTTTCAACCTCAAAATCACTTTCCGCTGCGCTCATCAGAAGTTCTAGTTTCACGAAAACGAGGATCGCGGCGTGGCAAGAGATGGGCAGCGGGACCTATATGTCATTGGGGAATCGTCCCGAAGATTCATGGGTTTATCGAAGGCCTCGATCCAGAGGATTTTGAGCGCGAGCTACGTCACTTCTTCTCTGATAAGCACTTGCCAAATGCTTATCCTCCTCGAGTATCTACCAGGCGCCTCCCCGATAAATTGCTTGAATTACTCGAAGGATGGTATGGATATTGCGATACAGGGGATTAAACAGATCCACGAACTTGCATTGGTTGAGCATTTAGACCCTGACCCAAACAACATTCTTATCGTTCCAGGACCTCCCGAACGCGTCGTCTGGGCCGATTTTGACATTGCCATCTCATTCAAAAATCCGTCACAGCTGACTGCATGCAAGACTTTACCCCTCTCCTCTTTACTGAAAACGGAATGGTTTCCAATACGCTTACTCATTGACTCGAAAGCCACACGCGGGAGCCTTCACGCGGTTCCCTACTGGCACGGCCAGACACGGAGGCACGATTTGTCCGATTGGGGATGACTGGATTTCGTATGCGTTCGGGGCCCACTGATCATGGTCAACATCGCTAGTTAGCAAGGCGTTCTGACGAGCACGTACATGGTATTCTATCTCGAGGTTTAATCTATCTTGGACCCAACTGGCCCCCCCTCGGCTGGGACAGGGAAGTCAGTCCCTTGACTTCTTTCTGTACGTAAGGGAGCTGGGTTTCCATTCACCAGACACTCAGTTGATTCGAGAGGACATCATCACTACCTCCCTACCTGGCCCATAGGACCTTTGAACGATTCTCCCAACTTACTCCATGTCTTTTTTTTTTTCTTGAGCGGGAGTCATGTCTATTTATATCCAAGAATGCGCGATTCACGCCGTGACTCTGGGTTGATACTGAGGCTGAAGAGGCAGCTAAGTTCTACACGAGTGTATTTCCGGATTCGGAGATCGTGCATATCTCGCGTTATACTGAGGTGTGGAGGTGGATTCCATCACCTGTTTGGCTCTAGTTATCCATGGTTTGGTCGGGATGCGACGGTGCTCGTCCCATATCTGTTGCTGGATGGGATCTGGTCTTTGTGATTTTTTGGGATGTTGGGCTTGCCTCCTAAGAGCCAGCTCTATGCCGACCAGGAATTTGCGGGCTTCGACGGCGCTAAACACTAATCTTTCTACCAAAGGAAGTGTGATGTGATATGCTGTGATGTGTAACGGACATGAGACCGAACCCTTGAAGCTGACATCCCCCAATCACCACAGGCCGGCCACGAAACCCACCAACAACCCGTCGGAAAGGTTCTTACCATCAACTTCAACCTCTCGGGGACACCCTTCCTAGCCCTCAATGGCGGGCCCTCCTCAACCATCACCTTCACGGAAGCCATCTCCTTCCAGATCGACTGCCAAGACCAGGCCGAGGTGGACTATTACTGGGGTAAGCTCCTGGAGGGCGGTGGCAAGGAGAGCAAGTGTGGGTGGTTGAAGGATCGGTTTGGAGTGAGCTGGCAGGTTGTGCCGGTGCTGTTGAAGGAGGTGTTGGGGGGGGAGGGATAGGGAAGGGGCGAAGAGGGCGATGCAGGCTATGATGGGAATGGGGAGGTTGGATTTGGGCAGGTTGAGGGAGGCTTATGAGGATTAAGTTAAGTAAAGGCGAATGTGGTAGAGCAGGACGGAGAGAGTAGTAGCTTGGCTGTGGTGCGAGTGATGTACTCTTTTGAACGAGACTGCTGGGTGGAACATGTCTAGTCTGAGGTATCGTGTTTCCAGGTTGTTGAATGTTTTAATTTCAAAAAAGCTTTTGTAACTAGTCTGGTTATTGGACGAACGGAACCACGGTCCGATGGGCACGACTTGATCTTGCTTCGATCGCGTTTGCTGAACTGGCCAACGACGCGATGAGACGCATTTCTGCCTGGTACGCCTCGTTAGCGGATTCCCCTATGTTGACTAAGTGCTGCTCTGTTCAATCACTGCCCTGCTGTGACCCATCGCTGAGCTGGTGGGCCAAGACTAGTAAGAGGCATAGTGGTGCCCGTAGCAGCAGGAGGAGAATCAAGAGGGAAGGAAGAAGGCGGAATCACGACAGTTGCGCATGAAGAGGTGATGGAGTATTCGCGATGGCCGTCTAGGGCAGTTTCCCTCCGACGCTGTCGGCGACTGTGACGGGATAAGATTTGCAATCTATTTTCGTTATTAGGATCGTTAGATAGAGAATGTACGAGGCCATTCAGGACCTCGCAGCGATTGGGATATGCTACGGAAACTGAAAGTCATGCCTTACCTGACGGCTAGTGCTTCGGGGACTGCCCTGAGGTAGAGAAGGTGGGACAGGATAGCCTGGAGGATCTGCGGTTGGGCGCTTTCGAAGATGTGAGAGAACGTGTGGCAGGTTTGGAGGAGGGAGAGGAGGGATTGGTAGTCGGTGAGAAACTTCATCACTGAGAGGATGAGTTCGATTGGTAGGCTTCGAAGCTTCGACATTGAAGGCTGGATTGGCATAACCAGGGATGGATGGTTTTATGCGATAATCGGTAAGAGGACGAACGGTAGTGCATGAGAGTCTGCTTTGTCTGGAAGGAAGGTCTCAATGGAATGAGAGCAGGAGAGAAGAGAAAATATAGAAAGCAGAACCGGCCAGGATGAATGACTGCTGCCTGCTGATGTCGATGTGGTCTCCGAAGTTGGTGCCTGGTTCGACACGCAGACTGGAAGTGAGGCTTTCCTAGGAGCCTAAAGTGTATCCTTCTATGGCAAGAGTTCTTGACCGACGCGTATTGGCAAGCTCTCGGTAACAACGCGTCCCAACCTTGAGCATATGCCGTCCCGTGCGACTCGGGCCAAGTGGATTTTCTAGAAGTTCAAGAAGAATCCGATACCACCAAGTTATAAGCGACGCCACAGCTGGAGTGAGCTGCCAATGCTGCATATCCTCTTCGTGTAGCTGCTCCGATCCGGGCTGGGCTGAGGCCCACTAGAGCCTTCTGTCTCACGATCATTGCCTGGTGCTTTCTCCGAACTGTCTGGAGTGCACTTCGGCACTTTTTTCGGTCTCATATACCCCACACGCCTCGAGCCGATCGCGTTCCCAAAAGCAATAGCCCCAGTCCCGTAGCGCATTCAAGGGTGCTGGGCCGCGGTCTTTGATAGATGTAGACCGGAACAAAACCCATCCTGCGCTGGGCCCGAACAAAGACTGGATTGTAAGAGATCTTGACTTCGCCTGTATGCCAATGCTGCTGTCTGCGCCATCAAGCGGAAGGATATCCGATAGAGGTTGGGTGTCGGAACCACAATACTGCTCTAGGAGCGCTGATCGAGTCTCAACGGGCGCTGTCACCAGTTTGCTCAAAAAGATTAGTCCCATCGACACAACACGCTCTCTATACCGGTAGTTGGGAAACTCTCCCTCATGGCTTTGAGCAGAGGCGAAAGCGCTGTGCGCGTCATCGTCAAGGAATGACAAGCTCAAGATCAAGTATCTGTATATGCAATGCAACTCCTCTAACTCCCAGCTAGGTAGTCGCCTGATGAATTCACCCAGAGGGTGCTCCACCCACCTTCGCGCTCCTGGCTGCAAGGGCTGTCCGTTTCGACGATGCATTTGACAGATACGCTGAAAGCGATACAATGCCCTTTGAATTCTTATACTTTCTGCACGCTGTAAGGGTAAGCTGTAGATGTTCCCTTTTGCCGGCCTCGATGCTCCGCTCCGACTTGGATGCATGGCAGCTCTTACGAAAGCTCTCGTAAGGTCTTCGACGACCATATGAAACCGTAACCCTTTCGCCGTCGCAGCCTCGAAGCGCTGCGGCCTCTGCTGCTTTTTGAAGTCTTTTCCGCTGTAGGCTAGGAATGCGTCCACGTCGTCCCGCCAATCTGGGTCGTTCCGCCGAATGTAGGATGCCGCATGAAGCCATCTGGATTCTGTGGACAAATGAGGCGAATTCGACATCAAGTTTCTGAGAATACTGCATTGAGTGGATTGAGATGATAGATTATATGCAGCGCGAGCGTCTCGGGATGCAATCACGATGGAACGGAGGGACAAGAAGTCTGGGAGATTGGCTAGGATAATGCGATGTAATTCAATGGGCAGACTCTCGAAGTAGCTGCCCGAGGCTGACGAGGATGTCATTTTCAGACTGGCAAAGAAAACACAGAGATCAGAGGCTCCGGAAACATTGAGGGTGATTCCCTCACCTCATAACGCTGGAGTCTGTGATATACAATCTGCAAGGCAACTTCCAACATATCTCAGCATGAAAAGGCAAACCTTGGGCTAGTGCAACTCTGACGAATCTCCAGATAGGCAACAGAAACAATGCTGCGCAACCTTTCTTCCGTAGGTGGCTTGTCTCGTCTAGGCAGTGTGTCCGAGTACCTATGGGTAGTATGAATGCAGAAGATTCTCGGCATGAAAGGAGAGTAGCGAGCGGTAATTTCAGACGATTTCTCCAGAGATAGGAGATGCCGAGGCCAAGCTCGCTCGTTGCTTCCCACTGGTCAGTGGTCACTGCACTGCACGCCACGACTCCCGTCCCTCATCTGAGCGATTTCGCTATCTGCTGGAATCCCTTGATTGGGACAGAGAGATTGTTCTGTCCCGAGTACACAGCGATCTCGACATTCATAGGCCATCTACGCCGCAAGTGGACCCCAAGTTGGCACGGCAGCCAACACGGATTAACAGCTAAGCGCAGTTCTAGCAGCGAAGCAGTACAATACGTTACACACCATTCAATGGTCTTCCGCAGCTCAAGAGGGTCTGGAAGCTTAGATCGCTCTCCTCGCCAGGTTCGGACCTCCTTTGATAAGCCTCACTGCGTTGGCAATGGCCATATACTATTACAGCTAGCCCATTTCAGCAATCGAGGTCTATGGCAGTCCAGTTCCGAAGAAGCGCTCCAGGAAGGCCGACGTGCATGAAGCAGAGAAGCTTCGTGCTAATGACGCATCGGCTGGTGCTGGCGTTGGCAATGCGGCAGAAGAGATGGATCATGGGCCGACGACTGCTGCTAGTGTCAATCAAGAGCTGCCATCGTCCAATTTCGAGTCTGTCGCCTTTCTAGTTGCAGGTCGCCAAGCAGCAATTGCGATGTCGATCCTCTTCTCAGCATATCAGACAATGACAATCGAGGCAAGGGCAGGCAAAGGGGCATCCGAGAGAGCGTTGGGAATCGTCATTCTCTGCGGCACAATTGCATCGACCACAGATGCTATTGTGACATGGAAGCATGATCGAAGACGTGCCAGTTGGGGACATGTCGCAAGAAGTGTCATCTGGGCAGGTGTTGGCTGGGGCAAGGTTGGTGGCCGCGTGAGTTGGACTGTTGCGATGCCCGAGTGGGCAGTAGTCCTCTCTGAAGGGAGCCGTTTGTCTTCTGTACCTGACTGGGTCTCCCTCTTACGAACTACAGTGGAAACTGCGCCTCAACTTCCGTGCCCTGCCATCTTCCTGGGTACTATGCACGATCACGGAGAAGAGTACTACGAGTGGTACGGTACCGGTCAACGTGCCAAGAAGGCTAGTTAAGCGGCCCCTGAAATCTGCAGCTCAGCCCTGGGAGCGTCAGCTGACAAGCCAACCACATCGTGCACTTTCTTGTACATCATACTGCGCATCGCCGCAATGGGATGATCATCAAAGACCATGAAACCTTCTAGCGTCAGGGAAATGTCTCACGCAACGGCTTGTGGCTTTGCAGATGCTATGTCCCATGCTGCAAAGGAGCCAGCACCTCTCTGCCCGGAGGCTGTCCGAGCAGGATCAAGAGTCGCTTTTGATCTGCTAAGCCCTCGAGACTAATTATTCCTGCATAATGGTATATAGCTCAAGATTGGGGTACTCAACTGGGTTTGTCTTGCTTTCTGTCACCCAATCGATACGAATGCTCATCTATCCATGCGCACGTCTTGACTGACCCGGTGTTTCCCTCCCTGACATCTCCCGAACCATTTCCCTCGCACATTGAACTAACAAAAGCAAACCATCTGCTTCCTTCCAACCCGGATCATATCACTTGTTGGACTCTTCCATCTGCACAAATAGACAATGGCCTCCAACTCCAATATCCCTAACACAGACATCCCCTCTACCTCCTCCTTTAACCCACTAACCTCCCAAGATGACTTCAATACCCAATTCAACGACACGAACAGAAATACTACCCAGACCCGCATCTTTGTCCAAGCTTAGATGATCGTCATCGCCGTCGTCATCCTCGGAATGATCGTCTGCTGTATCGTCACTGTCCATAGACGTAAGGCCAGGGACCCTTTGAAGCCTTCCAATGCGGCGTATGGGAATGTGAATAAGGGAGCTGGCACGGGGTATGGGGTGTATAGGACGGCGGAGGGTGGGGAGGCGGGGAAGGCGGTAGGGGCGGATAATGGGGGGCAGCAACAGCAACAGCAGCAGTATCAGAATCAGTATGGTGCACCGCCAGGG
>JAABUK010004957.1_pt1 | contig 21228 bp, 23 predicted proteins | sample 5559141 | NCBI WGS metagenome assembly JAABUK01 (sample SAMN10711869, study PRJNA513367) | rock metagenome | isolation source: Antarctica rocks | place: Antarctica: Victoria Land, Pudding Butte nord | collected 2016-01-03
TGGGGGGGTGGTGGCGGGGTTGTCATGAGCAGCTGGGGTAGCTGGCTGGGCTCCAGATCGGCTATGGGCCCGAGCCTTTGGGCAAATATCTCCGGAAGGGGAGGAGGGTGCCTGGAATAACCTGGCTAGGGCTATTGTTGACATGCGGACGAGGCGTATATCGTGGCGTAGATGGGTGTGATAGACAAGTCGAAGCGAGCGATGCGGGTGAGCGATGCGGGTGAGCGTTCCAGGAGGAGCCATGGTCTCTTAACTTCTTGGGCGTGCAGGAGAAATTGCCATACCGATTGTAAAGGTCCAGAGGACCGTAGAAGGTAGCTTACCCGATATGGCATCACGAGTCCAAGCTCGCACCCTCCTCCGGCAACCCCTCAATACACCTCTCCATCAACTCGATCAATTGATCAACATCCGGTCTCTCCGCCGGCTCCACCTGCAGACAAGCCCTCACTACCTCCCTCACACTCTCACTAACCCTTCCGGCCTCCCCCACTGGCCCATTCGCGCTCCCATTTTGTGCTGGCGCCCCTTGCCTCCCTTTCCCTTTGCCTTGATTGCCTCCCTCATCCGGAAACCTCCAGTCGCCCCCCAACACGCAAATACTCAAACTTCCTCCAGTCTCCTCGGAGCGTGCCTCAAAAGGGCTCTTACCCACCAGACACGCATACAAAGTACAACCCAAACTCCAGGTATCGACCTTGGTGTCGATTACGGAGCCGGTCTTGACGTCGAAGAGCTCGGGGGCCCGGTACGGCATGGTGGAGTGTTCGGCGGCGGTGTCTTGGACGGCTAGAGCGAGGGAGCGGGATGTTATGGGCGTGGGGGAGGGGGAGAGCGAGCCTAGGTCCATGAGGACTGGGGTGGCGCCGTCATCGGATATCATTATGTTTCCTGGGTGGTGAGTCACTCAGTAAGACGGGGGTTGGGTTTGGTCAGGTGGAAGGCGACGAAGGTGACATACCTGGTTTTATATCCCTATGTGCATAAGCTCTCAATTCGCCTTCGCCTACGCCTTCTTGTGCTCTAGTCACCTCTCCTTCCATCAACGGCATCTCTTCTTCATCTCCATCTTCTTGCTCCGGAGGCTCTGCAACCATCTCCCTCCGTTTTTGCTTTTGTGTCTTGCCTGCCCTCCTCGCCGCATCTCGGTCGGCGTTTGCTGCTTCTTCTCTGACGGCTCTCGCCTTGCCTTTCGCGCCTACGGCGTTTCCCCCTAGCCCGTTCGGCATGCGATATTGATGCATACCCTTTAGGGCTCTGGCCACGCCTACCATCAGCACCATCAGCCTCTTCTCTGGGAACTTTGTGTGGTTGACCAGATTCGCATTGATTGCATCCTGCAGATTTCCTCTTCTGTAGTATGGTAACAGGATGTATACTGTCTTGCTCCCACCACTTCCTGTGTCGCCTATGCCCGATACTTTGCTGCCGGTGTCGTTCTGTACGGCGTGACCGATGCTGTGGATTATGTTGGGGATGGTGGAGAAGAGGGTGTAGGCTTCCACTTCTTTGAGGGCGCGGGAGACTGATTCGGCACCGAAGGGGCAGCGGATCTTTTTCAGGGCGTATAATTCAGATGTGGAGGTGTCCTGGACTAGATAGACGTAGGAGAAGCCGCCCTAGCATTGAGTCTGAGCAAATGTTCCAGAGGGCAAAGGATCCAAGAAGATCCATAGAGAGGAATCGACGCATAGCCCGAACGTACCTCGCCTAGTAATCTCAGCATCTTGAAGCTGCGGCTGTTGATTTTGAGTTGCGGAGAGGAGGGAAAACAGACGAGGCAGTTGGCGAGGGAGTACATCACGTCGAAGAAGTATTGGGCCGCCATTCTGGCTGAGTTGGGGGGTGGGTCTATGGAGTCTTCGCGGAGCAGCTTGTGGGTAATTCTGAGGGTGTTGAGCAGGCCAAAGGCGTCGGACAAGCTATATTCGACGTGCCTCGCTGTTATTTCAATCGTCGTCTAAATGAATGATTGATTCGAGCGACTGAACGCTCTGCTCTTCCACTTGGCACGTTGCGTTCAGCTCCGATCAGACCTCAACCCTCTTCCTTACGTAACCAGGATTGGCCAAGCTTACCAGACCCCTTCTAGGTCCTTCGTCTTGAGAGAGATCAGAACCAATCATGTGGTTCCAAACGCGTCTGCGGTGGATATTGAGTGTATGAAGAGCTTTCTTGATAGATTGGTCCAGTAACGACGTCTTAATTGACCTGATCTGGCCAGATAGTTAAATTGATCGACTTGAATTAGTTGCCAAGCTTGACAGTCAGCCGATTGACTTTACTGTCTACTACCTTGGGCAATATAGCTCATTGAGGCAGTGTACCGTTATGAATTGTCCCGGGACCGCTTCCAATAGCCACCCATGGCTTTGAGAAGCTGTTACTGCACTAGAAACGGACTGGCAGGCAAATTTTGGTGTCGCAGAGAGTGATGATACATTGAGGTTTGGCGTCTGGCTGGGATGCCCGGCTGGGTACAGCCGCTTTCTCTCGCCAGAGCCGAAATCAGCAGAGACACCCGGATACCTACAAATGGTATGCGGAGAGAATCGAGGGTGGCAGGACTTCAGGTGGCAATCTCGACACCGGCTGTCGTCCTCAGGGGGGAGATCACGTACCCGAGACAAGGCCTCCATCGTCACTTAGATACTCTGAACGCGAAGATTCTTCACAGCACACCCTCAGGGCCGTTCTCCGTTCATGCCACTAACTCAGCAATGTCGTACAATTTCATTGCCCTGCTCACCTTGTTCCAGTATCAGTGGCTCAGACTTTCCATGCTGACCTTGCATGTCTCCGTGACTGCCCCATGCTACGACAGCACTTCCTTGGTTGATGAAGCCTAGGATCTGCTACACTTTGAAAACACGGCTGAGAAGAATGGAACTACGGTTGACATCGAGGTATAAAGACACGAATCAACATCTGCACAGAACGTCATCTACCACTTTTGTTTTATATTTTTGTCTTACCAAAAGAATTACTTTTCGGGGGTTTGAGATTCCAACTTACATCTTCAACATATTGTTCTTACAGCCATAGCAGTAGCTTATCATAGCATTTACGAATTTGGGATCCGAGGTTCCAACTACACCTTCAACACCTATTCCAGCTATAGCGGAAGCAAGACCTTTCTCAGTCATCGTGGCTGGCCATGTCGAAAACATTCGCATTGCCAACGCTGTAGCCGCCAATACAGCCGGAGAGGATGAGCTGCAACTTTTCGAGCGCGGTGTCCGATCTGACCCGTCGTTCGTACAGCTTGTCAAACACTGGCAACAGTTTTTGTTTGAACTTGGCTCGTGTGGAGCACAGTGGGCGCCAAGGAGGAGGACGGGGCCAATAAACGCACCCAGACAAATCCGGAATAGTATAGGCTTACGACCAAAGGGTCCTCCTCTACTCGCAGGCGACAAGAACCCGATCGCATCACAATCTCCATTAGCCCGAAGAGATGACGTCGAAATGCGAAATATGCTCCAAAATCCAAGATTCCAGGGGTCCGCTCTTGTTCAACAGCTTTTCGCTGAACGTCAAGCTCAGAGAGGTGTGGGAGGAGGCGTACGCGGTGGAGGTGCAGATAGAGGGAGTGCGAGTGGAGGGGCTGGGGCTGGGGCTGGAGAAGAGAGGCCAATCTAGAGCTAATGCTGGCACTGCTGGTCCAGCTGGGAGGGGTGCAGGTGGAAGCCCATCGAGAAGTGCAAGCGGCGGAAGTGAAAGCCAACGTCTTCATGAAAGCCCTCGTGAAGGTAAAAGTCTACTCCGGAATGTGAAGCCACGGATAGGTTGAACCTCACTCCAAGGTGCAAGTAGTGGAATTAGAAGCTAACGTCATCATGAGAGCTCACGTGGAGGTGGAAGCCCACGTAGATGTGCAAGTCTAGCACTAGCTGCATCAGGGCGGATCTTCTGGTGAGTATGGTATACATATAGAACAATTAGTTTTGTCCATCAAGCAGCGAAGTTGAGAAGGATTTCACACAGAGGAAGAAAGAGGTTATTTAGCTGAGTGAGTGTCTTGAATCTTGCGCAAAATGGCCTTGTCAATGGTTACTTTTTAATTTAGTATCTTTGTACCTTGAGTATTCTGTTGGTGGGGAAGCTGCTAGGAGCTTGATGCGTCAATGAGATTGTGGTGTTGAGGTGATTGATGGCAGTAGGTGGCAGATCTTTGTAAACTTAAATTAGCGTCCGCCGCGCCGCATCAAGAACGTCTAAAACTGATGGAGCTAATCTGCTGGGCTAAAAGCGAAATCGCAGAAGCCAGTGCCACTACGACAATTATGTACCTCGCCACAACGACTCCGACAACAAAAACAGTGTTAAAGGTAAACCCCTCCATTTTTCTTAGTCATGCACTAACATTCTCAACGCGTCCTCTCCAGTCGACTGGCTTGGTGGTGGTTTGATACCTAACCAGTTCTAGCAGCTCGATCACCTCTCCATTCGCTTCGGCAGAGGATAGATATAGGTATTCTTTTGCAACCAGGCAACACATGAAACCTCTGCAGATAGCGCAAGATGAGAGAGTCACTAATTAATCAGTAGTGGGAACAATTCTGCTTCATTCGGGACGATGACGAAGACGAAGAGGTAAGTATGAAAGAACTTTCAATCGTTCTATCGACCTGTGGCAACCGAAATCTCGCAAAAACGACAGACGGACGCTCCTCATTTATGGCTCGAAACAGTTCAACGACGTATCGAATCTATTTACAGGCTTTCAGCTGCGAGGCTCCCAAAATTGAAATGCCTAGCAAGTGCCATTACCGCAGCAATCAGGCGAAGCGGGCGTGCACCCGTTTTCGTTGCAGTCACACTTTGGCTGTGTGTAGATGTCAGCTATTGTCCACACATAACGAGAAGGAAGATCTTGTATTGATAGAAGTGGGGAAACAAACGTACGCTTGTACCGGGCGTTGGGGAAGCCACGACCATGGCGGCGAAAAGAGCGGAGATGATGATGATGAAACGCATGTTTGCTGATGGATTTGTGGGTTTTTTGGGGGTTATGGAATACTGTGACAAATGTAGCTTGTTGTTTGTAGTAGGCAGTAATACTCAGAAGATTGCTTTGGAGTGTTGTAGAAATTTTGACTTGATGAAGGAATCTTGACAATACTTATACCCAAGATCAAACAAGGGGATCAGTGTGCGTACCGCTTTCAGGCCTAATATTGACACCGAGATGGATAACACTCATACTGTGCTCGTGCAATAGTTGTTGCGATACGTGATACCGAGACGGCTGAAGATGCGAATGCGGTCATGAACCGGGTCCGCCCGTATACACAGAATCTTGAACTGTTGGGTGGTGGCCCAGGAGCACCTTTTGAATCTCAATGGTGCTTCAAGGGTGCATTTCTGGGACTACATAAGTATCAAAGTGGTTGTTATTGAAACACGAAGGTCAATGAAACTGGAAAGCTGTCGAGTTCTGTACGGATAACTGTTTGATTCAAGCTAAGAGGTATCTCTAACAGCCAAACAGCTTCATTTATATCAGAAGACCAAGAAATGTCTTTCTAATAATGCTCTCAAATAGCTATGAAAACGTATATTCCCACGAAGTTGTTATTTTTGGCCTGTAAAATCAAGGTTTAGAGTTGCGGGCGCTAGTGATTGCTAAGTTGGTCCAGCCCACCAATGAAAAGCTGCGTCGTTTTACGACCATTTAGTGATACTACGTCGATGGAGAAACCGTCGGCACATGGTTGCGAGGCTCCTCGACCGAGACGAAGAACTGAGTTTACGACCAAGTGGCCAAAGCGATCAGCTAACTCTTACACGTGCCCGTTCCCAGTGGCTCATCCCCTGGCCCAGTTTGAGGTAGGTGCATTCAGCACTACTTTTTCCAAGACAAAGTCGCGCACAAGAAGTTACAGCGCCATATCAACACGGCATACTACTGAACAGACTCTACTTGTTCATACACCGCCTCGTCATCGTCCTTGCGACTTTTATAAAAAAGGTGCTAAAGCTGGGAGGATCAAAAGATGAAGTTGACTTCTCTAATGGGGAAGTGTGCCTCAATTACTCAGATATCACGTTGGACAGCTTTCTCATCACCAAGGCAGGTCAAGCTTGTATTCGTCATCGACTTCGAAGACGCGGCTTTCTTGCCGAAGAGTTCCATGAGCTTCGTTCTCCACGGATGCACGAAACCCCTTAATCGAAAGATATCGGATAAGGTGTTCCTCCCGAAGTCGGCTGACCATGGAATAAGCAAATCTTCAGGTATCGGCTTTGGCCATCTCTTCGCCACCAGGAGCCGATGCTGAAGAGCCATAGCTGTGTCAGCAGGAAGAGTCAAAATGGGAATTTTCGTGGCAAGAATTTCTACCACGTATATCTAGGTGCTAGGGGTGCGCTTCGTCTTTTTGCGATGGAGATTACTTTGAGCTCATTGTCATGCTTCTTTTGTCACTTTGCTGATTGAATTAACTGACATCCCAGCCATCAGCGACGGGAACGGATGCTGAATGCGAGTAATTCACATTCTGACTTAGCGTCTGCCACCGACTCGGCCATAGCTTACCGCCAACTAGCTAAGCCGAGCTCTATTCCCGTCTGACAGATAGTAGGAAGTGTTGGATCAGGCACCCTGTGATAGGACTACGAGGGTGCCAGTCCCCCACAGAAAAAGTGATGGAGTGGCCACCCGACAGGCCTATTTTGAGTCTCTCATTCGTTGTATAAAGCCTCATTTCAAGAGCAAATCTAGATAGAGTATAGGCAGTCAATTCAATCAATTCAATTCGATTCTATAAGCATTTCTACCTATTTGCTTGACAAGAGTCTGACTGTAATTCATCTCGGAGGTGACAACCCACTGATACGCTAAGAATATGCCGGAGTCGACGTGTCTCACTGTAACCCTCAGAGACTGTCCCTGATGGAGGCCTGTCGGGGAGTCGCTCTCTACCTCCGCCGGCGAGCATCTCCACATGGCAATAATCCAGGTCCGGCGACAAAAAGGGCGGCATCAAGTCACATGACCACGAAGTGCAGAGGGTGTCAAAAACAGCGGCAAAGATGTCCCGAAAAGTAGAGTTGTGAGGTAGAAGCGAGAGTAGAAGGAGAAGCAACCATGTCAGAATTAATCAGAAATGGTACTATCATCCTTGATGGAGACTCTAAGTACATAAACTCAAGCTGTTGCGGAAGTACGACGCCGCTCATCGTGGTGAAGGTATTTTTCAATTTGACGACCATAGAAGCCGACAACTCAGGATAGCGATGCAAGTTCCACCAGCTACTTGGATCGTGTAAACAAAGCGCAAGAGGTATGATGAGATTGTTCTTTTCGTAGATGATTCACGAATCATCCCAAGCACAAAAACTCAACAAAGCGAGAACAATTGGCCGAATTCCGGCATCTGAAAAGATCGCTATACATACTTGAGCACCTCCTTGCCCTAGCGTCGCCTATAACGTTGGACACTTCAAACTGGACGTGACCACCCTCAACTCCACATCTTACCCACCATTTGGGATACATACGTTCATTCCCGGCATCCGAGAGTCTTTCGCAGAGGAAAAGGAGGACTCCCAGCTCGTAACATTTCAATGTTATTATTTGCAATGTCATCCTTGTTTTGTCGACATGCTGTTCCACTTCCAGGCAGGAATACCGCCTGGTTGGGGTGTAGACATCCATATGAATACTTGACTAGGACTGTTATCATCAGAAGGCGTTGACCCTTGAATTGCCGGGTCTAACGGGGGACCAAAATTCTGCACATGATTCGAAGCGGGACGAGGATTTGAGTCACAGCCGTAGGATTACGCGTTTGGTAATGGGTAAAAGGAAGATGTAGTCGCGTTGCTAGGCACATCGTTTGTCGGGGACATGCTGGTAGGGAAAGGATTGGCATTCGGTGATAGAGAGGACCACAAAGTGTTAGCTGGGTCGAGACTGAGATTCGAAGACTGGATATATGAGTCGAACGCATCCTGTCACTGAAAGTTAGAATAATGTACCGAAGATTCAGAGAGCCACCTACCCAATCGAGATCCATGCCGCCTCCAACCTCCGGTACACCAGCTCCGAACATGCCTAAGAAAGGAATGGGCGCATTTGCAGCGCTTTGTGCATCGAAGACACCTCCACCTGGAAGTGGAGACGGCCCGCCCGGCTGTAGAAAGCCTTCGATAGAGTTTGCACTCTCGAATAAGCTTCCCTGGGTTCTCTGACTTGGTGGTTGTTGGCCTGACAATCCACCATTCGGACCTTTACCTCCACTTGAAAGTAGTCCGAGTGTCATAGCAGCATTCTGCTTCTCATCCACCTGGCTATGTAATCCGTTGTGATGGCCGTCTCCGTATTGCTGTTGAACCTTGATGCCATGAGCTGAACCACATGGTCCCTTGAGCTGCGCAATCAGAAGAATAAGAATCTCTGACGCCTTATACGCCTCCATGCTTTCATCACGCAGTTCTGTCCAGATGTCTCTGCTCTCTTCCAAGGATCTAAGAAGATCGTCTTGGGAGTGCTTCATACCTATGGTGAAGCCATATGCTTCGCAAATGCTGCCGCTTCTGCCACTGTTACTGTCGCTGAAGTTTGTCCTCGGGCTGGTCGCTGCACTTGCTGCGTTCGCTTCCGCTCGTTGTCTTTCTGAGTACAGATCTATGGATATGATGGTCGCCGCCAGAAGGAAATCACTTGCAGTGAGCGATGTAAACCAGGACTTCTTGTTCCTCAGCCGACCATTCTCCTGAGTCTCACGATGCATAGTACCTTGAAAATCCATGAGGGCCATAGCGCTCTCCAAGCAAGTGCGACGGCTATAGGTATATCGAGGGTTATTCCTTGCAGATCGGAGGAATCTCCTATGTAGGACACACTGACTCTTGTGGTATACCGCAGCAATATGATAGCGTGAAATGATGTGTTCGACAGGAAGATGAGACTGTTCGTTCATTGGACGCAGTTTCTGATGATCTGGCACCGCGTCAAATATTTCCCGAAGGCCTTTGTCAATTTTTAGGATTTCCTCATAGGGCTTGGAACGGACACCGTTGACTTCCTCGAGCACTCGACCAAAGCCAAAGGCGAGTCTTGCCTTTGTTATCATGTAGCTTACAGTTGTCGGCTCGGACATTGGTCTTGATGGTGGTAGTACGGTGGTGTCCTCATCGAACTCTTCATCGTAGATGTTGCGGGGAATATCAGTGTCAGAGTCGCCAATGCGAATCATTGCAGGAAGCGATATTTGAAAGGAGAACAGAAGATCTGCTTGACGAACGAATGTCCAGGCACGCCTCCTCATTTCGCCCTGGAAAGGTGTGATATCAGGAAACATTTTGCTATCTCGATGATAGCCCATGCGCATAGCAAGTCGTACGATTATTCCTACAAGCACCCACACACTTGCTTCGCTGTCTCGATTCTTGCGAAATTCCGCGTGAAGATGGAAGATGAGGGTTTCGACGATATGCTGATGTGGCTTCGTATAATCTCCCAAAATCAAGCAATTTGCCATCGCAATTCTGTAGGTATTACTGAGATCTAAACTTTTGCCTGCGAATTCAGGCGGCTCATCCCCATCGAGGGCGTATGATAGTAGCGCAAGGCGCAACATGGCAAATAGCATCGCGATCCAGACGATGCTTGTTTTCGACGGGTCAGCCCAGTGAGCGTTGTACTGTTTTTGGAAAACTGGTCCATGGAGGATATGGGTGGCTGGATCAAAGCTGTTGAAATAGCGGGCCACCAGTATATCTGTGAGATATCTCGAGGGAAGTTGAGAGAGTATTTCAGAGCGCGGAGGCGGTCTCGATGTTCCGAACAACAACGCAGGGCCCGAATCATCGTTCATTTCCTTTCTGGTTTGCGCCACTCGGTGCATTTGTTCTTCGAATTGGTTCTTATGAGTCTGGAAGAAGTTCCTCACTTCGGCGATATCCTGGAGTACTGCTGCCCAATGACCCGCACCAAGGTAAACTGTCTTCTTGCTCTCATTGTCCACCTTCATGATGCCAAAGCTCTTTGTAACCTTTTCCGTGTCACTATCGTCCACCTGCGCTTCATTGTTCCCATCATCCAGCATCTGTGTCTCTTCCATGTCCCCTTCCAAGTGCTGACCCCTACTAGTGCTAGATCCCCCAGTGGAGAGGACTGCCGCAGCCGCAGCACTTGGTCCAGCCGATTGCGATCCATTTGTCATCAAAGACAAGACTAAACCTTCGAGGCGGTCAATCCGATTTTGCATGTCGTCTGGTGAAATTGAAGCGCTCTGTGATTGGGCCTGATTGGACCTCCTTCTACTGGCGGGTGTCGCATAGACACAGCTTATGGCATCTACTCGTTTGACACAATTTTGGCATGGACTGCTGCGATCGCATTTGAGCTTTCGGTGTCTGCAAGGTCCGCAAGATAAGGGGATCCTGTTTCGTTTCCGGACGACTCGAAACCGCGCATCGGGAGATTGTCCAGAGTTGGATGAGTGAGTGGACAAGGGCGTAGGCGTCATGATTCCTTGCTCGTGGTTCGAAGCTGGCTCAAAAGCTTTCAGCAGCGGCGTGCAGTCCGCAGCAAGTCGGTCTGGCCTGCCAACGCGGTATCGCTGAGTCGCCCTTCTTACAAAAGTTTCGCTGATGACAGATCAGAGAAGCGCTCAAAATCTGTGGGTCTGCGGAAAGAGAATTGGCAATAGAGGTGTTCACCTGATTGCCAAATACGAGCAGGTGCCTAACTTCAAACATCTCAAAAGTCAAGCCAAGAAGGATTGCGTAATTAGGGCGTGAGGGACACAAGGAATCACGCCAAGCTGGGGTGGGATATGGATTGTTTGGGGGCGGAAGACATCCACCCTTTTTGGACGGAAGCAATGTCAATGTACACCCTCGATCGATCAGTGCATTTGCGCTACCATGACTGGACTGAAGAGCCATATGTGGATGAGCGTAGAGCTCCATCGCAAGAAGGATGACTCCTCACCTCTAACTCCGTAGAGTCCAGCACGCTATAGAGTTAATGGCTCATCATTACCGATACTCTATGTGCACGGAAGCCTAGGCTGAGAATGTCCGGGTCATAAGAGACGTAAACCATCAGTGTCTACATAGCAAACTGTTCTACGAACACTGTCCTGCACTATCAAGATCTGAAACACAATGGTAGACGTCTACTGCCCGACTCCTTCAACTTGTCAGCAGCTATCGTTGCAGTATCCGAATCACCGAAACAATAACAACCTGAACCCCATTATCCAGCCTAAAAGTCCCAAAAGCTCTTCTCTACCTTCTTTCCGCTCGTGGTCTGCTCGGTACCATCGTTACCAAATCCCCAATGGCTCTCCATTCCTTTCCTCAGTGGCTTCGATCCTACAGCTTTCTTGTTCTGCTCTGGTGATTGATCATACGACTCCCAGCTTGCGCCCATCATCTGAACCGCTTTCTTTCGATCTCCAGCTAATGGTCGATTCTCGTTGTTGATTTTGTCGCTTTCGGCAGTGGATGTATCGCACATAGCCCAATGATTGTCGAAGGCTTTGGCACGTCCTACATTAGTAGTGACGGTACTCAACGGCTCCTTCCCATTCCCCGATTGGGTACCATGTACTCCATCATCGTACAGATTGTTCTGGTACAACCCCTGACCAGTATCGTGAGCATGCCCTTTTTGTCTGGCCGCTGGTCGCTGCTGGGCAGCATGAGGAGTACTATCGTCCTTGAAGTCAAAGTGTGCTTCAGCATCACGTCTTGGCTGTACAACCTTCGGCTGTTTCCCTGGGGTCTCAACTTTCTCGCCCTCATCATCACTCCATCCAAAATGACGAACATCCTGCCCGCGGACGCGTTGCCGGACTTTTTCTGGCGTCACAAAATCCTCAAATCCCCATTGTGACTGATGTTTGTTGGTCTTTGCCCTCATGGGAACGTTTTCGGTGGCCTCGGGGTTCGCATGTTGAAAGTGATCGTGTTCCGCAGCTTCACCGAGATCGAAGTGATTGTATTTAGCCAGATTGGGTTTGTATCTAGCCGGTAGCTCTTCAGCGGCATCTTCAGCAAACAAACGAGATGGTTGATATTTCGAAGCGCCGCCCCCCTTCGGTGCAATCACAGGCTGAGTATAAGACTTCTTTGGCGATGACGAGCCGTCTTTATTGGGCTCATAGTCTTCATGTCCTGCCGCGAAGAGCTCGCTGTACTCGCGCTCGGCTGGCTTGGCAGACGCACGTGGGGCGACCATCGCATGCTGAGGTTTCCTGACATGTTCTTCGCTCCCTTTTTCATCGAATAGAGCAAGTGAGGAGTGGGGATCTCGGATGTGCTTTTTGCTGGGAGAGATGCTTCGTGCGGCAGCAGTGCCATCGTCCATATCTCTACCACGGGTCGTGGGGATGTCTGTTGTCGTTCCGGCTAGCGTTGATGCGATGAGGCGAGCTTGATCTTTCCCATCCGTGATGGGCCAATTCTTCCCCCGAGAACCAATAACATCCACCTGCCTCAACAGTGAACCTTGATCCCAGTAGATCCGGATTCGCTGGATCTTGTTCTCATTGTCGAAATTTACGATGTGAATCTATAGTTTCAAAGTCATTTTGAGATGATAATTTCTTTCAACGAACTTACGCTCGGAAAAGTCACGATCCTGTCCGTCACGAAGTTCTCTAGGCCTGGGAGGTAGACACCTCCACCAGAGATGAATTCCAACGTGGTCTCTACATCTAAAGAGAGCGAGCTTTGCCCTTCGACTGCAGCGATAATCTTTTCGGCCTTCTTGCGCACTTCGTTCTTGTCCTGATTCTCAAGATGTCGGATGACAGGCCCTTGCTGAGTAAAGGTTCGAAGGGTAGGAATGTAATTGAGCGAAGCATTCTCGGACAGACTGAGAGGGTTTGGCAAAGTCAAAAACCTCTCATATACCCCTTTGAGTGACATTGCGACCGTGTCGCAGCAAATGGTGGTCTATGCAAGATTTTGATGGAGTTGAAGGAGACTTGGTGGGCGATGTTTCGATGCCGTGCATGTAAACAAAAGCATATGCGGGGGGGTGATTTCCGGACCACAAGGCGCGCCAAGGTGGCTCTCCACCAAGTTACACTTTCAGTCGTTGTGGGAACACTACCATTGATAATTGATTCCATGTAGCTTTTTAGAACGCTGCGTTTCGCAAACCCTATTCAGAATGAACTCGGTGACATCTGGCCTCAAGCAGTTTGTTCTTCAACGCACCCCAGACGAAAATGGGCAGTGTTACTATCGAATTATCACAGCTGCACGAATTACTATAATGCATGGTGCTGCAGGTCTCAGTCCCTAGGCTGCTCAACCCGTGATACTTCGGCTGGCTTCATCTTTCTTCGCAAGGGTCCAAAGCTCAGTCTAGCCCAGCGCTCAAAGCAATACCCTGAGACATTGGTGCAACTTTTCCACGCATTCGTTCTCGCTTCGAGCCGCCGCGCTCGAAGTTGTCCAAATGTGACCGTCTTCAATCTGGAAGTGGACTAAGGACGACACATTAGTTCTTCCCTTCGCCTTTTCGGAAGTGTACCTACCCAAACCAGGAATCAGACATTCTGCCAATCGCCATAATCGCATTGACATCACTTCTCAGGCCCATAATCTGTGTTCTGACTGCCGTGCCCTTCTCAATAATTTCATCTCCCCTTGCGTTGGAGAATTGCGGTGGAGTTGTATCTGGGTTGTAAGTCATACCCGCTTTCATGTTCTACAGAGAAGGTTGTCAGATGCCTCAGCGAAGACATCAGGAGAATCCACACTGTACCGTCTGCGCTACGAAGATGGTTAACGGACCAGCCTTGCAGAAAACACCGGCACGATTGACCTTGGTCACCATGCTGTCGAGCTGTCGGGATGGCAACGGTTAGCACAGAGTGGCTGGGATGAGACGAGCATGTAGCGCATCAATCTTGGCTTACCGTCTCGCCCCTGAATGGCTTCCAAACTATGGCCCGGTAGCTAAGCGTGAATGTAGCCTCTGCAGTTCCTGGCAGCACCCTTCCCTTCGAGATGTCCGTGACATCCAGGATGCAGATGGTGTAGAATTCACCGTTGCAATCTCCCTCCATCTGCTGATAAAGTTGTTCTTTCAGAATCTCAGTCATGTCTCTGGCAAAGAGGCCAGGGCTCAGTGTCATCTCGCGTGTGAGATACCGCAGGAAAAACATTTTGTGGTTGTCCGCGGAGGGAATCTCTTCGAAGATGAGGTAAATGAGAGATCTCTCTTGAATAGAAGCGAGTTCAGATGAGACACAAGGAAGCCAGCTAAGCCCTCCCAGCCACCCGCCACGGAAGATTTGCTGCACAAGGATAGTCTGGTGAAGAAATGAACGTTCATTCGAGCAAGGGCGTTGGATGCGCAGGAAGCGCGCTGAACCCTATCGATGTATCATATTTTGAAAATAAACATGCAGGTCTACACGACCTTCTAAATGAATCTTTATCTTCTTACTTGGCGTCCTGATTGATATGAGTAACAGAGTCTCGCGCTGTGGCTAGAACAAATCTTACTAAATCCTAGTATTTTCTCAGTAATAGTGCCAAGACAGGCTCTAGGTAGGGAAAATTATATTCCTGAGACCGGACCCAAGAAGCTTTTCTACTTGCCTGGTCCCGACCGTGTGGCTCTGGCGTTCAGTACACGCAAATTTCCTAGAGTAAGGAGAGAACCTTCAAGGCGACGACCGCGGTGAGATGACAAGTAAGTCATCAAGATGGCGTTGAATCTGGAAAAGCAGCTGCGCTTTGTGAGTGTCAACAAGGATTATTGGACCACGAATTGACATGTCCTAGTACGGTGCATATCACCACAATCCGGTACGAGAGGGTTGTCAGCCACATGGCTATGTTTTTTTTAATGGACATTCTAGGTGAACATTGCGATCCACATCACTTGCGTTCCAATACTCTTATGGACGTTTTTCCTCCTTGTAGGAATCCTTCCCCAACAAATCTCTTCAAGGCTGACTTTCCAGTGCACGAACTCGCCGCGATTAGTGCCCCTGCCTGACAGCCTCACTATCAAGAATCTTGCTCCCAACGCTGGGACAGTTTTATGCCTCTTATATTTGACTTTATATATCCTTCTGGAACCCGTGGCTGGTGGAATTCTCGCACCGATCCTCCTTGCAGGCACCGCATATGCAAATCATCTCACATCGACGTATGGAGCAACCGCGAATTATTGGGCCTTTGGTGTCCACGTCGCAAGCTGGCTAGCACAGTTTATTGGACATGGAGTCTTTGAGGGCAGAGCTCCTGCGTTGTTGGACAACCTAGTTCAAGCTGTGTTTCTTGCACCGCTCTTTGTTTGGTTGGAGGTCCTTTTCCTGATGGGCTATCGACCAGGGCTCAAAAGTCGTTTGGACAGAGCAGTTGAAGAAGACATCGCCAAGTTTCGGATGTCCAAAGCAAGTGAGGGTGCTAACGGAAGACATGTCCGCAGCATTCAGACGCAGGGTAACTGCTACACTTAAACTGGATAATGTAATAGCATTAGGTGACACCTACTTGACGCCGATTGACGTACGATGGAAGGGATAGCTAGCTTCCCCATTTCAGGCACTTATCACGGTATGGCGAGGGTTGGAGGAATTCTTAGCGAAACAAAACTTTTTGCTGGGGCGGAATTCCAGTGCAGCGAAGATAACAGTCGGGGGCTGGACGCATTGGCGATGGCTATTATACCCCGGAGTTAAGCGAACATGACTGAATACGTTGAAACAATGAGATTTCTGGATTGCCTGACTGTAGCACTTGAAGAATATCAGCAATTGAAGAGCTTGAAAGGCCCTTCGGCAAATGTTGCTGCCGCGCTAGCTTCTTTGGGTTGAACCTCCTCAAAGTCCACTTCAAACTTGAACCTCAAAGCTACTTCACCAAGTAACAATCTCCTCTCCACCATTCCCCTCTCCTCGCTCAGGGTCTCCAATTCTTGCAAGGCATTTTCACAGTTCATCGGATAGCTATCACGATGTTCAGGAACGCCTTGCGCCAGTCTGGCCGCGCGGCCGGTGCAATCTCTGCCTCGGGCAGGATCGCAGCGGTAAGCTCAAATTGCTGTTTAGCACACTTTGCAAGTTAGATTCAATCATGGGGAAGCTCAATCGGCCTTTGCTGGTCTCAATGAAGCTTCCAGCAGCTATTTTGCGATACCGTTTGGTCCTCACTGACACAATCACTCTACAGAACCGAGCAGCAGTGCAAGGACCTCTCACCGCGGCCAGTAAACAAATTCGAAGCTATGCTGCCGACGCCAAAGCCTCTCCCACCGAAGTCTCATCCATCCTTGAGCAGCGAATTCGAGGTGTCCAGGAGGAAGCCGGTCTTGCCGAGACGGGTCGTGTGCTTTCTGTTGGGTACGCCAATAACGACTAGAATTCACTTACCATACAGGCGGGGCGGATCTTGGATGGACGACGAAGCTGATAGTGCTATTCTGATAGGGACGGTATCGCCCGTGTGCATGGCATGAACAATGTGCAAGCTGAAGAATTGGTCGAGTAGGTGCCATGCATCTGGGCTCTGGATACACACCTAACTTTTCCTTAGGTTTGCCTCTGGTGTCAAAGGCATGTGCATGAACTTGGAAGCTGGACAAGTTGGTGTCGTGCTTTTCGGCTCAGATCGTCTTGTCAAGGAAGGCGAGACTGTCAAGCGAACTGGACAGATTGTGCGTTGATCAAATTCATCCTGGCAAAAGAGCTATTCTAATAATTTAGGTGGATGTCCCCGTTGGTGAGGCTATGCTTGGCCGCGTTGTTGATGGTTTGGGCAACCCGATTGACGGCAAAGGCCCAATCAAGACGACCGAGCGACGACGTGCCTCAGTCAAAGCGCCTGGCATCCTTCCTCGCCGTTCCGTCAATCAGCCTGTGCAAACCGGTCTCAAGTCCGTTGATGCCATGGTGCCGATTGGTAGAGGTCAGCGTGAATTAATCATTGGTGATCGTCAGACCGGAAAGACGGCTGTTGCGCTGGACACAATGTTGAATCAAAAACGATGGAACAATGGCAATGACGAGACCAAGAAGCTTTACTGCATCTATGTTGCAATCGGTCAAAAGCGGTCTACTGTTGCTCAGCTGGTACAGACACTCGAGGAGAATGACGCCATGAAGTACTCTTGCGTTGTTGCCTCAACTGCCTCAGAAGCCGCTCCACTGCAATACATTGCTCCATTCACAGGTACTGCCATTGGTGAATGGTTCCGTGACAATGGCAAGCATGCAGTCATAATTTACGATGATCTCTCAAAACAAGCCGTTGCCTATCGTCAAATGTCATTGTTGCTTCGTCGTCCACCTGGGCGGGAAGCGTATCCAGGTGATGTCTTCTACCTGCACTCTCGACTCCTAGAACGTGCTGCCAAGATGAACGACAAGCTTGGAGGTGGCTCCCTGACTGCTCTACCAATCATTGAGACTCAGGGTGGTGATGTGTCAGCATATATCCCTACCAACGTCATCTCCATTACGGATGGTCAAATTTTCTTGGAAGCTGAGCTGTTTTACAAGGGTGTCCGACCTGCTATCAACGTTGGTCTGTCTGTTTCTCGTGTCGGCTCTGCGGCTCAGCTCAAGGCAATGAAGCAAGTCGCTGGATCACTGAAGCTCTTCTTAGCTCAATACCGAGAAGTTGCTGCCTTTGCACAGTTCGGTTCTGATCTGGATGCGGCCACCAAGCAGACACTGAATCGTGGCGAACGTTTGACCGAGCTGCTGAAGCAGAAACAGTACTCACCCATGGCTGTGAACGAGATGGTGCCTCTTATCTACGCTGGTGTCAATGGCCACCTGGACAGTGTCCCGGTCGGCAAGATCTTGCAGTGGGAATCCGATTTCCTCGCACATTTGAGGAGCAACGAATCGGATCTTCTGCAAGACATTGACAAGCAGGGTCAGCTGAGCAAGGAGTTGGAAGGTCAATTGAAGGAGGTGGTTACCAATTTCACCAAGAGCTTCTCATAGGTTCGTGCTACCCACCCATGCAGATGAGGAGATCAAAGCAAATGTTTCGAGCAGATCTTCAAGCCGACACCCGTGTAACATTTGCCTTTGGAGTCTGCCTACGGAATTGGCGAACCTCAATGAAACACATTATTCAGAGGCTGCTTGATGACATACTGGTCTGCTCGAGAGACACTGGCCCACTGTCATTGAGAAAAATGTCACATTCAGTCTCTTCTACCTGTAATTAGACAACATCCGTCAATCAGTTTCATTTAATCTATGATGCGTGCTCTAAACCATCAAAGCATTTTAAAGACTGCATGCCGTATCCTTCCCTCCAAATACTCTACCAAACAAACACCCTTTCCCTCAAAGCCCATCCTCCCTTACACTCCCCGTCTCTCCCCTTTAATCCCGCCGCTCAATCTCCGCGAGAAATCCCTCTCCAACTGCCCAACATCCAACGACCAAGGCCCATCACCACCCTTTTTCTCCGCATGAGCACCCATCAGCACCAGTGTAGCCTGCTCGACCTTCTCTCTGGGCATCTCGAGCTCCTTGTCCGTCTTGGTACGGACTTTGTCCGAGGGTGAGGCGACGGGGACTAGATTGAGGCTGGCGATGCGGAGGGTTGTGCTGGAGAGTTGCGGCTCTAAGTAGCGAGGCCATTTGACTATATCGTGCAGTCTAAGGGAGGGTGTTGGGGGTGGACTAGGTGGTTGAGGAGGAGGTGTTCGGGTTCGGGTTGGGGTTAGGGTTGAAGAGGAGGGGTTGAGATTGGAAATTGAGGAGGAGGAGGAGGGGCGGGGTTTTCTTATATGGTTGTCACTTGGTGGTTGTTGGGACCTGAACCTGCTGAGGAGCCGAGAATGGAGTGCTGTAGTGATGCTGGTTTGACATGTTTGGGTTTGGAGGATGGGTTGGAGGTGTGTTAGAGGCCGGGTCGTTCTGACCTGGCGTCTCCTCGTTGTCGTTGCTGGGCTTCTGGGCGTCGTCCATCAGAGCAGCTGCAGCGTCTTCCTGGGAATCGAAGATCGTTTCCAACGGTCAGAAGTCTTGCTAGATCGAGTAACTAGGAGGGAAGAGGAAAGATTATGATGGAGGAGAAGGGAACGAGAAAGAGAAGAGTTGGGCGGAAGACGTCTTACGTTCAAGATGGTTCTGACAGTATTTCATTGTACATCATGGCCATGTAGCTTGCTCTCGCAGGAAATGCACTTTTGCATTCTGCGAGGGTGTCACGCTTGCTTAACATCTTAAAGAGAACCCAAACAATCAATGGGCTTCTGCCACAAGAGAAGAGATGCGAAATGCATCCACAAGACTTAGCTGAAGAGGGAACACGCACCATCTTCTTTTTCTGGGGACATGAGAAAAATGCATCCTTCTCTCAGCGAGCGTGGTGTCGCAACGGCCTTCAGTGAGATCTTGGGGAGGCCGCAGAAATAAGTGGATTTCAACAGCTTACAAGATGTCATGTCCTTTAGCCCAGTACAGATCCAAGACAACTCGACGAGCATGAGCAATATCAGTTCTGAGTGCCTGCAGTTGGAAGACGTGGAAACTGCCTCTTTTGTGCTCTCTCCAAGTTTTCCTGTCATACTCGATATGCACCTGATTTCTGGTGATCTGCTTCTCTACGTGTGCTAGAGATCCCGGCAGAGAGAATGTTGGGGGAAAAAGGACGTTGGGCTATGGATTTCACATCACGGTCCAGGGAATTATGTTTGAGAAAGAAGTATAGAATATTGGCTAGAGGAGCAACACATATCTTGGGATTTGACTTGATTGAGCAGCCCCGCAAGGCTTAGCAGTAACCAACCGCGGGAAAGCATTCGCAACCATGGAACCGTCGACTGTTCACTAAGATAAGACGCCAGATGTGTATGGGACGCCTGACTACGCAATCTTTGTCTTTGTCGGTGCAACTTCTCAATGTCGCTGACACTGGAGCGGGAAAGGACCTGCGATGTCGTTTCTTAGGATGACTCACAACCACCACAAATGCTCTCTCGTACCTTGGGGCGGTCGGACTGCAAGTTGTCATTTTCCACTCACATCAAAAGGCTATTGGTCAAGCAGGCCTGTCGAGGACGAATCTCAATTGGTCCTAGCAGGCGGTGTTTTCACGCAATGGATAGTCTTTGCCAGGGGTGAGCGTGCCAATTGCCTGATTGCGGATCATATGTATTGAGCAAGACGGTGTTGTCGGGGTATTGTCGAAGAGCCTGAGGCCACAGTGTCATCACATACAAGACAATGTGTCAGGAATATGTCAAGCCACCGCTTCCGTCTTGTGATAGCCGGTGGTGGAACACACCAATGACAGCGCACTATGCGACTTGGGCGCCGATCAAGGCCCGGCGGACTGTTGTTGGTTTGTTCCGGTATGCGAGTTGAGCCTCAAGAGAAAGCAAATGATGATGATGGAAACACACAGCTGAGACACAGTTCAGTCATCCTCGGGCACATGAGTGGTCATTGGGGCCAATGTGACCGTAATGTATTGTACGGCTGCTAGAGTGCTGCGGCACGGGGCAACCTCCCAGGCGAACTTCCCCTCCAGGCCACCGACTTTCTCAGCGGTGCACGCATTAGTCATCCACCCATTTTCGCCTCCAAAGGGCGGAGGGCCGATCTGGTATGGTAACAAACTGCCAGTACACCCAGTCCCTTCGCTTTCCCTGCATCCCGCTCTCCGCCGTCTGCGTGATTGCTTGCACTGCATACCGACCACGACAGGGTGCGATCAACGATGATCTCTTGTTTCAATCGCAGACGTGTCCACGGGCAGCCCAAGCAGAGCAGTCATGGACTGGAGACGGCAGAAGAGTAGTGACCTCGTCGGAGCTTAAAGGGTGTATCTTCTATGCGGCGCACGGGACGCGCACCCGCATCCTTGGCAGCTAATTTAGCTCAAGGCTGCAGCGTTCAACCCTGGCGCTGGATTGACGATACCACAACTCGCCTTTCCCCGTCAACTCTCCTCCCCTCTACCCTCGAAGCCTCCTCCTCCATCTTTCATCTTGCTATCTTGACACTTTGTCCTCAATTCTCCCCCACTCGCACAGCCTCGTGGAGCTGTCTCCTCTTCAAGCGAACTGCTCTTCTTTCCTTCATCCTGACCCTCATCGTCCGAGGGCAGGGTATCTACCTCCAGCGTTTTCCACGCCTTGTCACCTCGCACGACCAACAAGTTGCTCCGCCCTTCGGCAGCTCGCTCCAGTCCCATGCTTTGACTCATTTCGCCCTCGCCCTCTGCAGCTTACTCCCTGGTCCACTCAACGACCTCCGCTGCCCT
>JAABUK010004959.1_pt1 | contig 21224 bp, 2 predicted proteins | sample 5559141 | NCBI WGS metagenome assembly JAABUK01 (sample SAMN10711869, study PRJNA513367) | rock metagenome | isolation source: Antarctica rocks | place: Antarctica: Victoria Land, Pudding Butte nord | collected 2016-01-03
TCTTTATTAATATCTTATCGGTAATACTATAAACGCTATTATTATACGCAAACTCAGTAGCTAATAAGAATTATATCTAATCATTCTAATAATAATTAATATAATAGTGTAAATAGCACTCTAATATCTAATTTTAATATTTTATTATATTATTATTCTGCGAATGAAATATAATTAAAAATCTTTATTTAATTATTAGATTATAATAAAAGATGCTTTATTACTTTAATATAAATAATATATCTTAATTACTTATAATCAATCTTAATATATTATGACACTCTATTACTTCTTACTTAATAAGTATAATAAACTCACTTGCGATAATATTAATAATAATAAGTATATAAATTACTTTATATAAGTATTAATTTATTATATTAAGTATTAAGTTACATGCGCGTTATATATAAAATAAAAAGAGTAGATTAGTAATGAAATCTAAAATAATATTTTACTAAAATCTCTGCGGAATTGATAAAGATATTAATAAATTATAGAGTTTATATCTCGGCGCTTTTATATATTAATAAATATCGCACGTATTATAATAGTCTCGTATATTATCTACTAATTTTGATTAATAATATAGTCTGTAAATCGCGTTTAATATCTTCTCATATCTAAAATAATCTCTCATCTAAGAATTATTATGATTCTAATATAATATTTCCGCACAAGTAATAGAATTATTTAGAATATATATTACGCTGTTATATCACATGAGATTTATATAATCTTCATATTACTTACTTCTTATATTATCTTCTTTAATAATATTTTTAGAAGATATCTTTCAGCTCATTTATATATATCAGGCGTTTCTTAATTATAGATTAAATAGATAACTAATAAGCGTATTTAACACTTTATTATAAGATAATATTTCTTCTATTACTAATCTAATCTCTTACTAAGAATTTATAACAGGAACTTTTCTTAAGATAAGTATTACATCTTACTACTAACTTATTTATATTAATAAAATAAGTTACTTATAAATCTTTTATAAGTCTTGAAAAAAGCTTTTTAACTTTCTTAGAATCTTTAACTCTTTACTACTTCTAATCTTTAATTTAGTAAGCGCTATTACTATTATATTCTAATCTATATATTTATTTAATTCTTATCTCTATCTTATATAATTTTCATCTGCGAGTAAAATCTTTAATAGCGAAAGCTCTTTCTTATTAAGAAACTTAATATCTCAGAATTCTAATCTTCTTAAGAGCTTATCTACAGGATTCTCTATCTCAGATCTATATATTATTTCAAGATTATAGATCGCTAAGTATTCTATCTAGCGGGCTTATTTATGATTTATCTATAATAGAATATAGAAATATCGCAGATTTAAGTAATTTATAATCACTTAATTTCGCTATTATAATTATTTAAGATAATATCTTTATTTCTTATAGCTTTTTATAATAATCAGTATTTCTAAATCAGAAATATTATAATTAAGCTTAATAGAAATTAACTTTCTTAAGAAAAATATTATAGATCACTAGATTATTCGCCCGTTACTTATATCTATCTCGCAGAATTGCGATAAGATTATATTAATTCTAAATCTTAAGATGTCTATTTCTAAATAATATGATTTCTGCGAATTATAATAATGCAGTATAATCCTCTTAATAAAGCATGCTTTTAGCGTGTGAAATATTTATATTATCTCTTTAATCTATTTAAAGAGTCTCTTTTTCTTATCTTTCTTTATATTCTTTAATAAATTAATTATGAGCGCAGTAATAATAAAGAACTCACGAATAAAATAATAATAGAAATTAGTAAATCTAATAAACATCTGAATATTATAAAAGCTCTTTAATTCAACTTACTCTTTAATAATAATTATCTTATAAGAATTTATTAATACGCCTGCGACTTCTATATAATAGTCTAGAAAGTTAACTTCTTATATATAAAATGCACATTTTAGTAACTTCATATATATATATATGAGTTATAAGCGGTTTAATATCTATCACACGTGAGTTATATACTCTTCGCGAATATTATTAAAGATTAATATATTATCTATATACGCGATATAAATATTATCTAATAGTTCTACTAATATCTTATTTATAAAGATCTGAAACGTGATCGGAGTATTTATCAATCTAAATAGTATAATATAATACTTAAAGTATTTATAACGCGTGTGAAATATAGTCTTCTATTAATCTTTCTTTTAAATTTAGATTTAATAATATATATTTTACAGATCTAGCGCAGTAAAATAGCGCGCGTTTAATAGATAATTAAGAATTTCTCTAATTAAGAGTAATGAATAACAATTCTTACTTATTATCTAATTTAACTCTTAATAATTAACGCATAATCGCAGGCTATTATTCTTCTTCTTTATAAAGAGAATAGAAATATCTACTAATAATATTAACTCTTAAATCTATTTCTTTCGCAGGCTATTCTTAAGATAGTCGCGTAAAGTTCGCAGCTTAAATTAAGATAAGAGATATAATAGCTTATAAGATATTAGCTTTCCTTCTTTAATCTTAATTAAATATTATATGCTATTTATCTATAATAGATACTCATCTTCATTCTCGATAAATATATTAGAGAAGTTCTAATACTTATTAGATAGAACTGACTCTTTTAGCTATAGATTTATAAGTAAGATATCTACATATTATAATGCGTTTTCAGATTATATAATTAATATTCCTACTTAAATAATATTATCTTAAACTAAAAACTACTTAGATACGTTTATCATAATATTTATATATAACTCGCGATAGAATTACTCGCGTTCCGCTCAGTTTACATTTAAATTAATAGTCTTTAATTATAATATCTTTAAAATCAACTTAAATCTCTTCAGAATAATTATATAATAGAAATATTAATTTAATTAAAATATATCTCGCATATTAATTGCATGCGTCTTAATTAATTTTTAATCATATATAATTATAAGATGATTGTTTATATTACTTATATAAGTTATAAACTTTTATAGAATTATACTCTTCTCTAATATAATAGTCTGAGAAATAAAGTTTTTTTACATTTTGAAATTTAGTAAGGCGCGTAATACGCGCTTCTTTTATGATATTTAAATCTTTATATTAAGAAAGATATATTTCTCAGATTTAGATATAATCTTAATTAAAGCTCAGCTCTAATAATTATAAGATATTAATAATTAGAACTAATCGTTTTTTATCTCTTTCCTATCTAAATAATTTATATTATAGTAATCTTCTTTATCATAATTTCAGTAGATCGTTATAAATCGAGAATTAATCGCAGTATCTTATTTATAAATTATCTGCGTTTTACTATCTCTTATATCTTATTCTCTATCTTTAAAACTATCTCGCGAATCATAATTAAATCATTTATAAGTTAGAAGAAGATTACTTCTCCTCAACTTATTATTATTTATTATTAATGCGCGTGTATTTCACACTAAGATTCTCTTTAAAAGAGTTAACTTATTCTAGTCTGTATAAGTAATTATTATATTAATATTATTAATTGCAGATAAATCACGCATAATTTAGTTATAAAGCTTAAATCATAATATATTAATTAGAATTTATATTCTCTACTACTTAATAATTATAGTAGGAATATTATTCTTTAACTCGCATATATAAATATATATATCTTTATAAGTTTAGTTCTTTCACTATCTTATCTTCTTTATTATTAAAGTTAATTTAAGAATATATTAATTTAGCGTCTTAAGAGAATCTCTTAATTACTACTTAAATTTATCTCACATCTTAATAAAATTTACATCTAATTAAATTCTTTAACTCTATAATTTCATAAGTATATTATAAAGATATTTAGTTATAATACACACGCGAGTTACTTATAACTTATTTAACTCAGCCTTCTAATAAATAATTTAGAATATTAAGAACTTTTTTAGTTCTTTAATATTCTTATTATAATAGTATATAAGCTTAATAAATCGCACATATTCTTTTATTCACTAAGTATTATTATTTTCTAATAATCTCGCTCTCTTTAACGCTCGCTTAAATAGCGCAGTTATCTTATTTATATCTTATAAATTAATTATAAATTCTTTTTATAACTCTTTACGCAATTATATTAACTCGCGCTTCTTTTACTTATATATTATATGCGACTTAGCTCTTTAAATACGCTCTTTAAGTTCTTCTTATATCAATTTAATATAATATATTAGTTTATCTTCTTCCACAGTATATTTTATATTAGAGAATTCCTCTTTATTATTTCTAAGTTTAATTCTAAGAGAATATAAGATAAATATTTAAGAGAGCACACTCTTCTTAATATATAATACAGTTATATTACTTATAACACGTGAGTAGAAATTCACATCTTTAATATAATCTCAATCTTTAATCTTTTTACACTCTCTCTATTCTTATTAAATTATATTGTGAGTATTTAATATTATTATTAGACGACTTCTTTACTTAAGAAGATAGAATTATTTAAAATTATTAGAAGCGCTAAGAAATTAAGTAATATAATAATATAATATATAAATAATATACATCTTATAATATAAAGCTCTATTAATAATAGTGATAAAGAAGGCACTTCTAATATTTTATAAGTTAAATAATAGAGAACTTAGAATTTCAGACTGTAGAGTTTTTCATGTGTGTTTACAGACTTAACGCGTGTGTTACACACGGATTAGATCTTAGCGCGATATAATACTGGAACTCTATATTATTTTAATTTAAAGAAGATATTATATATCTTTTTTAATATTTTAAAAGAGTTAGACTTTAAAATAATGACTTATTAACTTAATAATAATGATTTTATAGATTCTCTAAAGTTATTAAGAACTCTTCTTTAACTAATTATCTTTCTATTTAAATATTTAATATTAGTAGAGCGTAATTACTAATTAATAGATCTTAAATTAATAGAATTGATCTGAAGCGTTAAATATCTATAAATTTATATTAAGTAGATAAGAATTATTATCTATATTAATTATTAAGCAAATCTCATTATTATAGCGACTAGATTATTATATATTATATTATCTTTAAAAATAAATATTTAACAGTAAAAATGAATTGTTTTTCTAAGTTAGTATTAAAATAATATAACTGTTATTTATAAGAAGAGACGCGATATAATAATGTTTAACACTTTATTAAGACTCTTTATTAAACTTTACAGTAATTAAAAATTGCAGAATAAGAATCTTATCTTTATAAAGATTATATTACTCGGTTTAAAGAATATAGAGCTTATCTATTTACGCTAGAAGATGAAGAAGAAATTTACTGAGCTATTTAATTAGTTTTAATAGCTATCTCTATTCTTATTAAGAATATAATATTTAGTTAATTATTCTTACATCTTACTTTATTAAGAAGATAGTATGAATCTAATCTAAATTAATAGAGAAGAGCAACTTTATATTATTATCTTTAAGAGCTTTCGAATAATTATATTATAGATTATATATAATAATCAGCTTTATAATAATTATATGAGATTATGAGAGACTCTTATAAATATATAATAATCAAAAATAAATAGAAACAGTCTTTAATATATATGTTATTACAGTTATTATGAAATGAATAAGTCTTATTAAATAAACTTTACTTCGCTCTTATAATTACTGTTTATACTCTTAAGATTATTCTACTTACTTATTATAGATTTCATTATTAATCTATCTTCTAAGAATGATTATAACATGATTCTTATTATAATGAATAGACTATTTAAAAGAATTACTTTTAAGATAAGAAAAAAGACTTAATTAACTGCAGAATAAATTAAGTGCTTTTAAGATAATATTATCTATAAAAGAGATTATAAATTATCTAATATACTTACTACTAATTAAGATGCTCGATTTATAGCTGAATTATAAAAAAAGATATTTAAGCTTACTAGAATATAACTAATCTATATAATAGTATATCACTCTTTTATAGATAATTAATTAAAGCGAGTAAATTAAGAGTTTAAGATAGTACTCTGATTTTATATTAATGTTATTTAGATTAATTAAAGAGAATTTCTATTTATTATAAAATTCTATTTTAATAGTAACTACTCATCTATTATTAATCAGACATTATTTCAGATTATTTATAGATTCAACTCAAGCACGCAACTAATTCTATTAATATCTGAGACATCTGAGCAGCTTATTTAGAAGAGAGAGGTGATAAGAAATATAATTATTAAAGATTTACAGATCGCAGCTAATCTAATAATTAATAGAGTTATAAAGAATTGTTTATTTAAATTAGAATAAATATAATTGCGTTTATCTCTGAAGATCTACTCTCTATTTTTTATCCGAAAATTCGCGTTATCTTCTCAATATATTAAGATCTTTAAGATACTTAAAATAATTAATAAAGAAAATATACTACAAATAAATTTATCTGCGATTTAAAAGATTTATTCTATTATTAATAAGATATATCTTAATTCTATAATTAATTTTAATTAAAATCTTTATTATTAAAATATTTCTCTCACAGTAAATTATATTAATAAGGAGAAAATGAAGTATTAAAAGATAAATAAAATAATAAATAAGCTTATTAATAATAAGATAATAATATATAAGATGTGATAGCATGATTTTAAAGAAGAAGATAATATTTAAGAAGATTAAGAGATATTAGCTTAGACTTAATAAATTATGAAGATATATAAAAATGCTCTGAAGTGCTCTTAATTATGAGAGCGTAGATAAGTTGATAGATCTATATTATATATTAAGTCTTAAGAGCGGCTAACACGCTAAATTAAAATAAATAATCAGATAATAATTATGAAAGATAGCAGAAACAGATCACTCTTAAGAAGACTGTTTATAAATTATAAATCTTTTTTATGATAAGTAATTATTATGATTCTATTTCTGCGTTATTTATATAAGTTATAATAACGCTAGACTTAATAAGATATTAAGACTTTAAAAGTACTTTAATAATACTGATATCTTATATTAAAGCTTACTTTTATATTAAGACATAATTATATTCAGTCTTAAGACTTAAATAAAGACTTAATATGATCGCGCTTTTTCTTATTTCTATTCTCTATTCTCACTTAAATTAATATTAATAACTCAATTATCACACAATTATATTTAGCTCAATTAAGCTATTTCTGACTATTCAGCTATCTCAGTTATAATATCTATGTTACACCGCGCCAAGATCTGATCTGTGCGTAACACACGCGCCAAGTCTGTGAATATACATGAAAAACTCTATAATCTAAAACTCTAAGTTCTTCATTATTTAACTTATAGAATATTAGAAGTGTCTTCTTTATCACTATTATTAATAAAGCTTTATACTGCGAGATGTATATTATTTATATACTATATTATCACGTTACTTAATCTCTTAATATTCCTAATAATTTTAAATAATTCTACTCTTTTAAGTAGAGAAGCCGTCTAATAATAATATTAAATACTTGCAGTATAGTCTGATAAGAATAGAGAGAGTATAAAGAGATTAAAGACTAAGATTATATTAAAGATGCGGATTCTCGCTTATATATTATAAATAGTATGATTATATCGCGCATTAAGAAGAGTATATTCTCTCAGACATCTATTCCGCGTTTTCTTAAAGTTAAGCTTAGAAATAATAAAAAGAAATTCTTTAACGCAGAATATACTGCGAAAGAAGATAAACTAATATATTATATTAAGCTAATATAAGAAGAATTTAAAGAATATATTTAAAGAGCTAAGTTATATATAATGCGTTAGTAAAAGAAGCGTAAGTTAATATAGCTGTGTAAAGAGTTATAAAGAGAATTTATAATTAACTTATAAGATATAGATAAGATAATTATGTTATCTAAGCGAGTGTTAAAGAGAGTAAGACTATTAAAGAATAATAATACTTAATAAATAAAAAAATATATATAATCTATTGAGTCCGTGTACTATTATAATAAGAATGTTAAAGAATTAGAAGAGTTCTTAATATTCTAAGTTATTTATTAGAAGATTAAGTTAAATAAATCGCAGATAACTCGCGTGCGTATTATAGCTAGATATCTTTATAATATATTTATAAAATTATAAAATTAAAGGATTTAATTAAATATAAGCTCTATTAAGATATAAGATAAATTTAAGTAGTGATTAAGAGATTCTCTTAAGATACTGAATTAATATATTCTTAAATCAATTTTAGTAATAAAAAAGATAAGATAATAAGAGAGTTAAACTTATAAAGATGTATATATTTATATATGCGAGTTAAAGAATAATATTCTCACTATAATTATTAAGTAGTAGAGAGCATAAACTCTAATTAATGCGCTGCTATATTAATTATCATCAGAATAATTAGATATAATTTCTATTAGCTATTAAGTTTACATATAATAATAGTGTTTATAATACTATTAATAAGATATCAATAAAAATGACTAGATATTATACGCCTATAATACGCAGATATAATATAGAAGACTTATTAATAAAATAAGATGAGAATCAGAATATAAGATAATATATTAAGATTTTATAGAAAGAAGAATCAGAAGTAAGAGATATATAATAATATATAAGTGAAATAGCTGCGAAATATTATAATAAGAAGTATTAATAAAGAATTTATATTATAAGTAATTATATAATAATATCTTCACGTAATATTCATCTATAACGCGTAAATAAGAAGTTATTTGAATAGTATCTCAATTTATTCTTTATTATTAAGAAGCTAGACTAAAATGCGTATAAACTGAAACTATTAAAGATATATAGACGAATTCATCTTATCTTTTATATCTCTCTTTTAGAATTATATTATAGGCGCGATAGTTGTGAGCTATCGATATTAATTAAGATTAATTAAAATAAGAAGTAGGAGATGAATCATGTTTTAAATATATGAGATTCATGATTAAAGCGTAATTTCTTAATAAAATAAAAGGGTTGTATAATAAAAGAGAACTTCTAGCAATCTGAAAAAGATCTAATATATATTTAAGAGATTATTAAAATCTTTTATATAAGTAAAATAGATATATTAATATCGCGTATAATTAATTATAAGAAGTAAAAGAAATAGAAAGATAATTAACTTAGCTTATAATAATCACATGCGAGTTATTAATATATTATAAGAAATTATTTATCTTATTTAGTTTTCTTATTTAAATACTTATATTCTGCGCGATAAAAATATATAAGATTTATAGAATAAAAGAAAAGTTATAAGATAGAAGTATAAGACTAAGCAATTCTAAAAAAGATATTCTAAAAATTTAAGTAAGTGTACTCTTATATCTTAGTAGTATTATTATTATTATTCTTATTCTTATTATTATTAATAATAATAAAATCATTATTCTTAATAAGAGAATTCGCCTATTTAATAAATCCTGTATATAAAATAATAAGCGCTTTTAAAACACATATAATTTATAACTAAGTTTTCTCAGTTACTTTAATTAAGATAGAGAACTCACCCGTTTAAAATATATTAAGCGAGAGATTTTTAAGACACTCTTTAATATATTAGTTAATAGTATAAAATCATTTAATAAGAGATTTAATATTCTTTTGAATCTCTTCTAAAATTATGCTTATTTAAGTAAGATAGCTCTAATATAGAGCTATTAAAATAGTAGTCTCTTCTTATAATTTCTAAGAAATCTATAAATTCTAAGTAAAGAGTATAAGAGAAATATAGAAAAATTTATTATAAGATACTCGCGAGAAGATCTGCGCTCTTTAATATAATATGCGCAGAATACGCGACTTAGCTATATAATATAATCTATCGACTTCTTAGTTATAATAATAATAAGACGCGCGAGAAATCTCTTATATTAATTATACTAATATAATTTTAAAGAAGTCTTTAGCTTTATAAGTCGCATATATTATAAGAGAGAAGAGAAGATAAACTTATTTCCAAATTATTTACGCGAGAAAGAGAGAATTATAAGAGTTATAAATTCTACTTATAATTAATATATAAGATATAATTAATATATAAAGAATATATTATAAGTAGTTAATATTTTAGTAATAACTATTAAAATTAATAAAGTTATATTACACGTGAAATATAGAAGACTTACAAAAAACTTTATTAAGTGAAAGCTTTAATCTAAAAGATAGTAAGTATGTAAGACGCATAATATAAGTAATCTATAAGTTTATTTATATATTATAGGAGATCAGTATAATTACGCGTGAGTTATAAGTAACTTATAAGTATTAAAAATAGTAAAAAAAAGAAGAAAGACGTAAGAAGATAATAGATTAACTACTTATATTAAAGAGTTATCTCTAAATATCATAAAAGAGAGAGTCTTAATATTAGTGGGAATATTAAACATTTTAATTATAGACACTATTAAGATTTCTGAATTGAAATATCGTAATCTTTAATAAAGAGTAGAGCATAATTATACGCTTGTAACTCACACATCTATTTATAGAGATAATACTTTAAGCTCTAAGAATAGAGTCTCTTTAAAAGAGAAGATAATTATTATATCGCGCTAAGATCTAACTTATATATAACGCACGCGTTAAGTCTATAAATATATATGAAAAACTCTATAATCTGAAACTCTAAGTTCTCTATTATTTAACTTATAGAATATTAAGAGTGTCTTCTCTATTATTATTATTAATAGAGCTTTATGCGAAAAGAGTCTTCTTATATAAATTATTGACTTTTCAGGAATTTCTCTTTAAGAACGAAAAAATGACTGAAGAAATAAGTGAACATCTTATAGAGTCGCGCTGAACTAAGAGAATATTAGAAAGAGAAGTAGATAACGCGATTACGAGACTTATTAAAGATATTCAGATAATAATAAAAAGAAGTGATGAAATAATTAGAAATAAGAAGAAATAAATAGAGAGAGAGCGAATAATAATTAATCACTAAGTATAATAACTTTCAAATCTTAATAATATATTAAAACGCGTTAGAATAGGAAATAATAGTTTAAAGACTCTCTTAAAAATTCTAATTAATATAGAAGATCTTAAGAAATAACTTATTATAAAAGAAAGTATCTTAAGATTATGAAATTAAGTAATTATAGATTCTTTATTCTTTTAATCACTATCTTTTATGCGATTATATTCAATCGAAATCAAATATAAAGAAGTAAAACTTATTATAATAGATTTATAAAAAAGAGAGAGAAGCGTAAAAATGAATTTAAGAGTAATACTAAAGAGTATTAAAGTAATGAAATCTAAACAGATAATAAAGAAAGTAATTGTTAGGGCCGGAGATCGGAGAGATGGAAAAGACACAGAGGAGATAGAGTAGTAGAGTATTAGTAATGAGATGAAACTGAGTGTAAAGCAACTATTTAGAATGGATTAATAAAAGAATCTTATACTCTTCTATAATTCTTAAACTTATTAACTAGTAAACAGTTATATAATAAAGCTTATAAGAATATTTATCTCTCTTCTTATTATATAAAATAATAAAGATAATGAGATTAATATCTTCTCATATAATAGAGTTATAGATCACGTGTCTGAGTCTATAGATTACATGTCTAAGTTAATTAAGATTAAGAAATTAACTCGATCATAATCACATGCCCGAGTTAATTAAGATTAAGAATCTGACTCGGTTAAGATCACATATTCAAGTTAATTAAGATCGAGAGTCTAACTTGATTAAGATCACGTGCTCTCTAAGCTGAGCGCGTATAATAGTATGTCTTCTCTCACAATATTTTAATTTGAAAGACTTCCGAAACAAAAAATAATCATCTATATAATATCTAATAATATAAATTTAACATCTAATATTTTCTTATAAAATTATTATCAAATCTAGACTATAGAATATATAAGAAATTTATATTAAGAAGAGCTTATATTTAGAGTTAATCTCTATTAATTTAGTATTACTTTTTAAGCTGTTAGTGCTTAATTTCTTAAGAGCTAATCTTCGCTCTTTCTTAATTATAAAGATATAACGCAGAAATCTAACTTCAGATTTTATCTTATCTAAGTTATTAATATAAAAGGCGTATAATCTCTTAGAATATTAGAGATTATGAAATAGCTCTCAGCTATTCTTATAATCTTTCTTCTAATAAATTTAATACTTAAAATCATACTTAAGATTATAATGATTATTAATAATAGCTTTAACAACTTATTCTTTATCTAGAATTAAAGTAATCTAGACTTAATATTATACCGCGCCAAGATCTGATCTGTGCGTAATACACGCGCTAAGCCTGCGAATATATATAGAAAACTCTGCAGTCTGAAACTCTAAGTTCTCTATTATTTAATTTATAGAATATTAAGAGTATCTTCTTTATCATTATTATTAATAAAACTTTATATTATGAGACGCATATTATTTATATATTATATTATTACGTTACTTAATCTCTTAATACTTTTAATAATTTTGAACAATTCTATTTTCTTAAATAGAAGAGTCGCCCGATAATAATATTAAATACTTATAATATAATTTAATAAGAGTAGAGAGAGTATAAAGAGATTGAAGATTAAGATTATATTAAAGATGTGAATTTCCGCTCGCGTGTTATAAATGATATAACTATATCATATATTAAGAAGAGTGCGCTTTCTTAGATATCTATTCCGCGTTCTTTTAAAGCTGAGCTTGAAAATAATAAAGAGAAATTCTTTAATATAGAATATACTGCGGAAGAAGATGAACTAATATATTACGTTAAGTTAATATAAAAAGAATTTAAAGAGTATATTTAAAGAGTTAAGTTATATATAATATATAAGCGAAAAGAGCGCGAGTTAATATAATTATATAAAGAGTTATAAAGAGAATTTATAATTAGTTTATAAGATATAAATAAGATAACTGCGCTATTTAAGTAAGCGTTAAAAAGAGCGAGATTATTAAAGAATAATAATATTTAGTGAATAAAAGAATATATATAATCTATTAAGCTCGTATATTATTATAATAAGAATATCAAAGAATTAAAAGAGTTCTTAATATTCTAAATTATTTATTGAAAGATTAAGTCAGATAAGTCGCAGATAACTCGCGTGTGTATTATAGTTAGATATCTTTATAACACGCCTATAAAATTATAAGATTAAAGAATTCAGTTAAATATAAGTTTTATTAAGACGTGAAATAAATTTAAGTAATGATTAAGAGATTTTTTTAAAATATTAAATTAGCATGTTCTTGAATTAATTTTAGTAATAAAGAAGATAAAATAATGAGAAAATTAAACTTATAAAGATGTATATATTTATATATATAAGTTAGAGAATAATATTCTTATTATAACTGTTAAGTAATAAAAAGTATAAACTCTAATTAATATACTGCGATCTGAACTTTATAATTAAATCGTGCGTAATTTATCTATAATTAATAATATTAATGTGATAATTACTTGCGCAGATTAAAATAAGTTAACTCTTTTAAAGAGAATCTTAATATAAAACACACGCGTATTAATAGTAAATAATAATAAGTTGAGAAGAAGTAATCTTCTTCTAATTTATAAATAATTTAATTATAATTCGCGAGATAGTTTTAGAGATAGAGAATAAGATGCGGAAGATAATAAAATATAAATAACTTATGAGCGAGATATTATAATTAATCTTTAATTTATAATAGTCTACTAAAACTGCGGTAAAGAAGATTATCATAATATAAATTACTTAAATAGAAAAGAGATAAAAAACGATTAATCTTAATTATTAATATCTTATAATTATTAAAGCTGAGCTTAATTAAGATTATATTTAAATCTGAGAAATATATCTTTCTTAATATAAAGATTTAGATATTATAGAAAAAACGCGTGTTACGCGCTCTATTAAATTCTAAAGTATAAGAAAACTTCATTTCTTAAATTATTATACTGAAAAAGAACGTAACTTTATAGAAGTCTGTAACTCGCGTGAGTAATATAGATGATTATCTTATAATTATATATAATCAAGAATTAATTAAGATATATGCGACTAATATATGAAATATATCTTAATTAAATTAATATTTCTATTATATAATTATTTTAAAGAGATTTGAGCTGATTTTAAAGATATTATAATTAAAGATTGTTAATTCAGATATAAACTAAGTAGAACGCGAGTGATTCTATCGCGAGTTATATATAAATATTATAATAAATGTATTTGAGTAGTTTTTAATTTAAGATAATATTATTTAAGTAAAAATATTAATTATATGATTTAAAGATATATTATAAAACACAGACATCTCACTCGCGAGTTTATAGCTAGAAGAGTTAGTTCTGTTTAATAAGTATCAGAACTTCTTCGATATATTTATCGGGAATGAAGATGAACATCTATCACAGATGAATAGCGTGCGATACTTAATTAAGACTAAAGAAGAAAAGTCAGTATCTTATAAATTATTATATTTCTTATTTTAATTTAAGCTGCGAATTTTACGCGATTATTTTAAGAATAATCTGCGAAAGAAATGAATTTAAGAGTCAATATTATTAATAAATACCTCTATTCTCTTTATAAAAAAGAAGAATAATAGTCTGTAATTATATATTAATTATTGAGAATTAAATTAGATAATAAGTAAGAATCATTATCTATTATTCTTAATTAGAGAAATTCTTGATTATCTATTAAGCGCGCGCTATTTTATTATATTAAATCTGCGAAATATATATCATTAAATTTAAATTTAAAAGGAAGATTAATAAAAGATTGCGTTTTACACGCGTTATAAACACTTCGAGTATTATATTATATTATTTAGATTAATAAATACTCCGATCACGTTTCAGATCTTTATAAATAAGATATTAATAAAACTGTTAGATAATATCTATATCGCGTATATAAATAATATATTAATCTTTAATAACATCCGCGAAGAGTATATAACTTATATATAATAAATGCTGAGCCGCTTATAATTCACACGCGTGTATATAAAGTTACTGAAATGCGCATTTTATATATAAGAAGTCAACTTTCTAGATTATCATATAAAAGTCGCAGATATATTAATGAATTCTCGTAAGATAATTATTATTAAAGAGTGAGCTGAACTAAAAAGCTTTCATAATATTCAGATATTTATTAGATTTATCAATTTCTATTATTATTTTATTCGCGGGTTCTTCGCTATTACTGCGCTCATAATCAATCTATTAAAGAGTATAAAGAAAGATAAGAAAAAGAAATTCTTTAAATAAATTAAAGAGATAGCGCAGACGTTTCGCACGTTAAAAGCATACTTTATCAAGAGAATAATATTATGTTATTACAATTCGCAGAAATCGTGTCATCTAAAAATAGACATTTTAAAATTTGAGATTAATGCGATTTTATTATAATTCTGCGAGATAAATATAAATAGCGGGCGAACGATTTAATAGTTTATAACATTCTTCTTAAGAAAGTTAATTTCTATCGAGCTTAATTATAATATTTCTAATTTAGAAATACTGATTATTATAAAGAGCTGTAAGAAATAAAGACATTATCTTAAATAATTATAACAGCGAAATTAAGTAATTATAAATTACTTAAATCTGCGATATTTCTATATTCTATCGCAAATAAATCGTAGATAAGCTTATTAAGTAGAATATTTAACAATTTATAATCTTAAAATAGTGTATAAATCTAAAATAGAGAATTCTATAGATAAACTCTTAAAAAGATTAGAATTTCAAGACGCTAAGCCTCTTAATAAGAAAGAATTCTCGCTGTTAAAAGTTCTACTCGCGGGCGAAAATCGCGCGAGATAAAGATGAGAGTTAGATAAACGCATAAATTAAAGTGTAATAATAATAACGCTTATTAAATTAAAGATCAGAAATAGTAAAGAATTGAAGATTTTAAGAGAGTTAAGAAGCTTCTTTCAAGATTTATAAAAGATTCGCGAGTAATTTATTTTACTAACACAGATAAGTTAGTAATAAGACGCGGTATTTATCTTAAGAGAAGTTCTTATTACAAATTCTCAATAAGAGATTAAATTAATAATAGAAGAAATATCATCTTATAATAAAGTATTAAATGCGTTTATTAATTATCTACTTAGCTTATAATTAAGAAACATCTAATATACGCAAGCAAGTTAAAAGATATCTTTTAAAGATATTATTAAAGAAGATAATATAAGAAGTGAGTAGCGCGAAGATTATATAAATCTCATGCGATATAATAGCGCAATATACATTTTAAATAATTCTATTACTCATGCGAAAATATTGCGTCAGAATTATAATAATCTTTAAATAAAGAATTATTTTAAGTATAAGAAGATGTTAAACACGATTCACAGACTATATTATTAATCAAAATTAGTAAATAATGTGCGAGATTATTATGATATATACGATATCTATTAATATATAAAAGTGTCGAGATATAAATTCTATAATCTATTAATATCTTTATCGATTCCGCAGGAATTTTAATAAAATATTACTTTGAATTTTATTACTAATCTACTCTCTTTACTTTATATATAACGCGTATGCGATTTAATACTTAATATAATAGATCGATACTTACGTAAAGTAATTTACATACTTATTATTATTAATATTATCGCAAGCGAGTTTACTATACTTATTAAGCGAGAAGTGATAGAGCGTTATAATATATTAAAATTAATTATGAGCGATTGAGATACATTATTTATATTAGAGTGATAAAGCATCTTTTATTATAATCTAATAATTAAATGAAGATTTTCGACTATATTTTATTCACAGAATAATAATATAATAAAGTATTAAAATCAGATATTAAAGTGCTATTTATACTACTATATTAATTATTATTAGAATGATTAAATATAATTTCTATTAATTATTAAGTTTATGTATAATAATAGTGTTTATAGTGCTATTAATAAAATGTTAATGAAGATAACTAAACATTATATGTCTATAATGCGCAGGCGTGATATAGAAGATTCATTAATAAAGTGAGATAAGAATTAGAATGCGAGATAATATACTAAGATTTTATAGAAGAAGAAATTAGAAGTAAGAGATATATAATAATATATAAGTGAAGCAGCTGCGAAGTATTATAATAAGAAGTATTAATAAAGAATCTATATTATTAGTAATTATATGATATTATTTTCGCGTAATATTCATCTATAATGCGTAAGTAAGAAGTTATTAAATAAGTATTTTAATTTATTTCTTATTATTAAGAAGCTAGATTAAAATGTGTATAAATTAAAACTATTAAAAATATATAAACAAATTCACCTCATCTTTTATATCTCTCTTTTAAAATTATATCACAGGCGCGATAATTGCGAGCTGTTAATATTAATCAAGATTAATTAGAATAAGAAGTGAAAGATGAATCGCGTTTTAGATATATAAGATTTGCGGTTAAAGTGTAGCTTCTTAATAAAATGAAAGAGTTATATAATAAAGAAGAACTTCTGATAATTTAAAAAAGATTTAGTGTATATTTAAGAGATTATTAAAGTCTTCTATATAAGTAGAATAAACGCATTAATATCGCGTGTGATTAGTTATAAGAAGTGAAAGAAATAAAAAGATAACTGATTTAACTTATAATAATCGCATACAAGTTATTAGCGTGTTATAAGAAGTTGTTTATCTTATTTAATTTTCTTATATAAGTACTTATATTCTGCGCGATAAGAATATATAAGACTTATAAAATAAAATAAAAGTTATAAGATAGAAGTATAAGATTAAGCAATTCTAAAAAAAGATATTTCAAAAATTTAAGTGAGTGCACTTTTATACTTCAGCAATATTATTATTATTATTCTCATTCTTATTATTATTAGCGATAGTGAAATCATTATTCTTAATAAGAGAATTCGTCTACTTAATAAATTCTATATATAAAATAACGAGCACTTTTAAAATATATATAATTCACAACTAAGTTTTCTTAATTATCTTAATTAAGATAAAGAATCTATTCACTCAAAATATATTTAACGAGAAATTCTTAAGACACTTTTTAACACGTTAATTAACAGTATAAAATTATTTAATAAGAGATTTAATATTCTTTTAAATCTCTTTTAAAGTTATACTTATCTAAGTAAGATAGCTTTAATACAGAGTTATTAAAGCAGTAGTTTCTCTTTATAATTCTAAGAGAATCTGCGAATTCTAAGTAAAAAGTGTGAGAGAAAGAGAAAATCTATTATAAAATATTCATAAGAAGATTATCACTTAATATAATAATATTAATAGATCACGCGACTTAATTATATAATATAGTTCACTAACTTCTCAATCATAATAATAATAAGATACTTAAAATATCTCTTATATTAATTATATTAATAAGATTTTAAAGAAGTTCTTAACTCTATAAATCGCACACATTATAAGAAAGAAGAAGAGATGAACTCATCTTTAAATCACTTATATAAGAAAGAGAGAATTATAAGAATTATAAATTCTACTTATAATTAACGTGTGAGATGTAATCAGTATATAAAGAATATATTATAAGCAGTTAATATTTTAGCGGCAATTATTAAAATTAGTAGAGTTATATTACGCGCGAAATATAAGATTCTTATAAAAAACTTTATTAAGTGAAAGCTTTAATTTAAGAGATAGTAAATATATAAGATATATAATATAAGTAATTTATAAGTTTATTTATATATTATAAAAGATTAATATAGTCGCGCGTGAGTTATGAATAACTTATAAATATTAAGAATAATAAAGAAAAAGAAGAAAGATATAAGAAGATAATAGATTAACTACTTATATTAAAGAGTTATCTCTAAATATTATAAGAGAGAGAATCTTAATATTAACGAATATGTTAAGTATTTTATTCGCGGAAAATATTAAGATCTCTGAAATTAAATATCGCAATCTCTAATAAAGAGTGAAGCGTAATTACACGCTTATAACTCGTATATCTATTCGCGAAAATAATACTTTAAACTCTAAGAATAGAGTTCTTTTAAGAGAAGAGATAATTATTATATCGCGTTAAAATCTAGTTTATGCGTAACACACGCGTTAAGCCTGTGAATATATATAAAAAACTCTATAATCTAAAACTCTAAGTTCTTCATCATTTAACTTATAAAATGTTGAAAGTATCTTCTCTATCATTATTATTAATAGAGCTTTATACTGTGAGACGCATACTATTTATATGCTATATTATCACGTCACTCAATCTCTTAGCATCTCTAACATTTAAACATATTAAGACTATTCTTTAATAATGAATTCGATAATCTTCTCTAATAACTTAATATAAAAAACATTATAAATTCTTAAGCTTTCAAACAGTTTTAATTAATAAACGAGTGAACTAATATATTTAATAATCTTATAAAGATTAATCTTTCAGTAATTCAGCTTCTTATTAATTTATCAAATATAAATATTATTAATCTTTAATCAAATTATATCTCTAATCTTAAATATCTTAAATTATTAATGTTAATTATAATAACACTTTATTTATACTCGAATTTAGCGAAGCTGATTTATTATGATTTAATAAATATTCTAAATCTTATTAGCGTGAGTAATAATGATAATATTAGTTAGCTCTGTCCCGAGAATCTTTAAGAAGATGATAAAATTGGGGTGATAATTATTCTTAATAAAGAAAGAGATCATATCTATAATAGCGTGAGCACTATTATTATAAGTTATCTTTATAATATCTAACTAATCATTTCAGTTATCTTAGATATAATTAATATAGACTTATAAATAGATCTTAAAAGATGTATTAATCTATTTAGTTTGATTATTAGCGGAGAGATAATAAATAGTTATGAAGAAGTGCTCAATATTAAGTTGTTTATATAGATGCTTAATAAACTTATTCATAAACTATATATCTTAGTTAGTAATTCAGATCTTAAGAATATTATAATAATGAATTAAACATTAATAGATAATAATAATGATTTTCTTTGCGATTATACTCTTCTCACGAATTATCTTAAAATAAGCATACTTAATATAGATATTAATTATAATTAAAATAATATTATTCTTAATCTTAATTATAAAGAGCTTAATAATGAAGTTTAAATCTATTCAGATTTAAGATTCTTCGAGCTGAGAATAAGATTTGAGAAGGTCGTAGATCTTGCGGAAGCTGAACTTATTCTATTAATATAAGTAATATTTCTGAATATACTACTTTATTAGAGTGAAGAGTTCGAACTAGAAGTACTGTTATTAAATTAGTTTAATCGTGCGCTTCTATTTAAAATAATTAATAAGAGAATTATCGTAATACTGCTTAAGAATTTAGGTGTGTAGATTTTGGAAAATATAGATCTTATTATTTATAAAAAAAATTCTGTTATTTAAAGTCCACTCTTCTGAAAGATTCTTTAATAGAACGTCTTTATAAATATTAAAATCTTTAGTAAGAGTAGTAATATAACGGGTGCGGATTAATTTAGAAATAGTGATTACTAAGAGATTTAGTCGGGGGATCTTAGAATTATTAGTCTTAATTAAGGCGAGATTTAAGAAGAATATTATAGATAACAATTCTTTCTATATATAATCGGCGTGTCTAAAGAGCTTATTAACAGAATTAGTTATATTCAAGCGATACTTAATTATATAATCAAATTTGCTAAGCTTTAATTATAATTTTATTTATTAGCGACTTAATTTCGTGATAAAGTTAAACTAATGAAGATTATTATAATTAGAAAGTATAATAATCTATTATTAGGCGCCTTCTAGAAAGTATCTTCAGTGCTCTATAATATATATTACAACTAATAATTCTTAATCCGGCGTGTTATAACAGAACTCTTTAGAAGTTAACTTCTTTAAATAGTAGATAATTAGATATTATCTTCTGTGCTGATTTATCTAAAAGAGTATCATTCTAATCGCGTATACATAAATATTAGATTTAATAAAGATCTGCTTGCTCAGATTAAATTAATAGAGAACAGAATACTTATAGAATACATCTTTCAGTTTATTAAAGAATTCCTGAGTCTATAATATAAAGATAAAGCTTTTAGAAGACTTCTTTAACAGATCTATTAGATCTCTAATAATCTTGAAGTATTCTTAAATAAAATAATAATAAAAGTTCGCGAAGCTGAGAAATTCTTAAATCTCTCGAAGCTTATAGAACTCTAATTAATTATAGATAATCGCGATCCTCTTTAGCTTCATCTTAACTATACTGTTATTAATAATAAAGT
>JAABUK010004961.1_pt1 | contig 21216 bp, 23 predicted proteins | sample 5559141 | NCBI WGS metagenome assembly JAABUK01 (sample SAMN10711869, study PRJNA513367) | rock metagenome | isolation source: Antarctica rocks | place: Antarctica: Victoria Land, Pudding Butte nord | collected 2016-01-03
AGACGGCTGGGTCCGGTCCAGGGCCTGGCACTGCGTCTTCTCGTCGTAGGAGAACACCACCGCGCGCGCCGGTGGATTCAAGTACACGCCAACGACATCGGACCAGTTTCTCCTCGAGGATCGTTGGAGACCTTGAAGGAGCTGACCTGCCACGGCTTGAGGTTGTGGTCGGCCCAAATTTTGGCGACGGCGTCCTTCCCGATACCCAGCCGGGCGGCCAACGACCGCGTCGACCACTGCGTGGTCCCACCGGCGGGCAGTTCCCGATGAGTCAACCGGAGCACCTCCTCGACCGTGCCGGGCGGCAAACTCGACTTGCGGCCGCGGTCCTTGGCCACGATCCCGACCCCCGCGACGCCCAGCTCGACGAACCGACAACGCCACCGCCGCACCGAATCCGAGTCCACCCCGCAGCGCCGCCCGATCTCGTCGTTGGCGACCCCGTCAGCGGCCCACAACAATGCGCGAGCTTGCATGACCTCCCTTTGCAACAACGAGGTCGCCACCGCCATCCGCTCCAACTCGACCCGCTGCTCAACAGTCATCGACAAAGCCGCAGCAACCATGCCACCAGAATACCCAAACAACCAGATCAATTCACCGACGGACCACGAGGGAGGTCGTGGCTACGCATGGCGACGACCCCCTACTTTATCCGGTGGACGTAGATTCCAAGCGAGCCCCCTTCACCACGATCCCCGGACTGTCCAGACGAGTGGACGGCCTACTGCGATCAACGTGCCCAAGGACTGCATGCACTGTCTGAATATGACGTTCGAATGCCACAGGTGACCATTGGTTCCTCACTGGAAGGCGTCTCCGGTGTCTAATTGGACAGACAGACAACTAGAGATACAGATGGGTGGTCGAGTAATCGACGACAGTGCACGCTCGCATTTCTTGTCTGCTGGAGTCCGGGGACCTGTCATTCGGCGAGGGTCTTGGTGAATCGGGCGAGTTCTATCGGATCGATGGAGTAGCCGTGTTCGGCGGCCGGATATGTTCCGTCCCTGACGTCGGCGGCGTAGGCGGCCACACCGGCGTTCATCGCGTCCTGCAGATCGGCGTAGCGCTTGACGAAGCGGGCGCCCTGGCCGGCTCTGATACCGAGCAGGTCGTGGAACACCAGTACTTGCCCGTCGGCGTCCGGACCGGCTCCGATACCGATCACGGGGATCGAGATCCGCGGCATCAGGGCTGCGGTGACGGCATTGGGAACGGCCTCGAAGACCAGGCTGAAACAGGCGGCCTCCTGCAGGGCGAACGCACCCCTGGCGATGGAGATCGCCGAGTCGGCACTTCGGCCCTGCGCCTTGTAGCCGCCCAGAGCCGTTGCGGTTTGCGGGGTGAGGCCGACATGTCCCATCACCGGCACACCCGCGGCGACTATCGCCGCGGCGCGGTGCACCGACATCGAACCACCCCCCTCGAGCTTGACGGCGTCCGCTCCTGCTTCCTTCACGAATCGGATCGCCGTGGCAACGGCCTGCTGATCGCTCACCTCGTAAGAACCGAACGGCAGGTCGGCTACCAGCAGTGCGCTGGTGGTCCCGCGTCTGGTCGCGGCGGTCAGCATCAGCATCTCCTCGATACCGACGGCTACGGTGCTCGGATATCCCAGCACGGTCATGGCCCCGGAGTCGCCCACCAGCACGATGTCCACCGCGGCAGCTTCGGCGGCCCGCGCGCTCGGGTAGTCGTAGGCGGTCACCATCACGATCGGAGTGCGAGAGTGTTTGAGCGACAGTAGATGTGGAATGGACATCACCGGTCGCGCGCTGCTCGCTCCGGTGGGGGGCGCTGGCTTGCTGGACATCTGGAGAGAGCCTCTTTCGTGAAAGGGTCGCCGCTACTGCCACACCATCATCACTGCAGTACGACGTTGTCGATGAGCCGGATGCGCCCGACCATCGCCGCGACGATCAGCACCGCACGACCGGCCGGTTTTCCGAGGATCTGACGGAAATCGTTTCCGTCGACGACGGCCAGATATTCAGCCACGATGGAGTAGTCGTCCAGGATCCGGGCGGCCGAGGCCACGATGGATTCGGCCGTCTCGCCAAGTTCGAAGGCGGCTCGACCTGTAACGAGTGCCTGGTGCAGACCCAATGCCATCGACCGGCTCTCGGGCGTGAGTCGCACGTTGCGGCTGGACATCGCCAGTCCATCCGGCTCACGCACCGTCGGTACGGGCACGATCTGCACCTCGATGTCCAGGTCTGCGACGAGCGCTTGGACGACACGCAGCTGCTGGGCGTCCTTCTGGCCGAAGTAGGCCGATCGGGCCGGATCATCATCAGCAATTTGGTGACCACCGTCGTCACGCCGTGGAAGTGGCCCGAGCCGCGGTGCGCTCCCTCGAAGGTCTGGACGATCGGTCCGGCCAGGGCGACGGTGGCGGTGAACGTCGGTGGGTAGACCACGTCGGCGATGGGCGCGAAATAGATGTCCACCCCTGCCGTTTCGGCATGCGCACGGTCCTGGGCATCGGTTCGGGGGTAGGCGGCGAGATCGGCGGGGTCGTTGAACTGTGCGGGGTTGACGAACACCGACAGCACGACGAGGTCGTTGTCCGCCCGGGCGCGTCGGAGGAGTTCGAGATGGCCTTGGTGCAACGCCCCCATGGTGGGTACGAAGCCGATCGAGCGGGCGCCGTGTGCTTTAAGGGCGCGGCGAAGGGCGCTGACCGTGTTGACGACGAGCATCGTGCGAGTCCCTACGGTGAAACGTGTTTCGTCGATGCGCGACTGGGCGAGTCGTTGGGTTGCTGCGACCAGGGCGTCGAACATCGGCAGTAGTTCAGGAGTTCTTCCGGTGAGGGCCTGTCGGTGGGACTTCACGACGCCCTGGTCGCCGCGGGAGACCGGCCCGGTCAGGGCCGCCGCGCCCTGCTCACCCCAGTTGTCCAGGGCCGCGTGGGCCAGTGGAAGGAGAACTTTCGGGTCCACACCAGCGGTTCGGATCAGGGTGCCGGCTGCGGATTCCAGGGTGACCAGGAAATTCGCGGCCATCGCGGTGGCCGCGTGATAGGCCGGGCGATCAGGTTCGGCGACGGTGAACGGGCGCATTCCCAGCCGGACGGCCAGACTCCGGGCGACATCCAGGGCAGGCCCGTCGGTGCCGGCGACGGCAGCCGGGGTGTCGGTCAGCGCTGCTGGGCCGGTGCGGGCAGTGAACGTCATCACCGGGTGGATGGAGAACCCTCGGTGGGGCGCGATCGAGGCCAGTCCCGTGGCGCCGGAGCAGTGTCCGACCAGTGGACCCTTGCAGATCAGGGCGGCAGCAGAAGTGATCGCGGCGTCGGGCACGCAGAGCAGAACGATCGCGTCCTCCCGCTCGCCGGAGTATCCACGGCCGTGCGGGCCGCTGACCACGAGTCCGCCGCCTTGCAGGGCTTCCACCAGCACAGACCCGAGCCGTCCGCGCCCCACGACAGCCACCGTGCCGATGTTTTCAGGGGACTCCGGGGCGGTCGCGGCACCGGTGCCCGACTGCGGTGATCCTGACCTCTGCGTCACAGTCGAATCCTGCCTTACCGGCGCAGTACCACGCGGCCACCTGTCTCTGATCACGCCACCCACCCAGCGATCAGACGTCCGCAAGACGAACCCCCTGCGACGACGATCTGGCACTCCCCCACGGGGACGGTCAAGATCGTCGTCGTCCCGATTGCCGATCGGTGACCGGACACTGATCGAACACTGGTGATGGCTGGCAGCCCGCCCAACGAACGCGGCGTCCGATTCCCGCCAGCCTGAACGCCGGCGGTAGGCGACGATCGCTGACATGACCACAGCAACTCCTCTGCTCGTGCAGGCCATCAGCTCGGATCATCTCGACTCAATACGCAAGAGCGGCTTGGACGGCCACGGCAACGAACTTCGGTCGTTCGTGGCCAGCGGCGGCCAAGGCGAACCGCTGCGGTGCTGCCTGCGCTACGCCGAGCCTGGTGAGGAAATCACGCTGATCTCCTACGCGCCGTTCGACCATCCGTCGGTGTGGACGGAGGTGGGGCCCGTCTACATCCACGCTGCCCGCTGCGGCAGCTACGCATCGACCGGGAAACTGCCCGAGCAGCTGGCCACCGGCCCCCGTGTGCTCCGCACCTACCGGGCCGATGACTCAATGAACTACGACTACAACACCGTCGTCACCACTGAGGCCGATCTTGAGCCGATCATCGCGGGTCTGCTGGCCGAAAACAGCGTCGCGACAGTGCACGTGCGGACCGTCGCGCCACAGTGCTTTCTGTACGCAGTCACGCAGAGCTGACGCCCAGAAAAAGTCTTGGGGGATGCCTCCAATCGTGGCCCCACCCATCACCCGACCCTGCGCTCGCTGGGACCGGGTAATGGCCCGTCGTTGCGGACCACCGTGGCGGCCGCCGAACCTGGCGTTGGGTCAGGCAGAGGAGCGCGCCGGGCCGCGTAGCGGCTGGGTGGTCGAGTAGACCAGGTTGGTGGTGGTGCTGCCCATGATGAGGAAGTCGTTCATCAGTTCCTCCAAATGCGCCATCGACCGCGCCACGACCTTGAGCACGTAGCAGTCATCACCGGTGGTGCGGAGGCACTCGAGGATCTCCCGCCGCTGGGCCAGTAGCTGGTGCAGCGGTTGATGCTGATTGCCGGGGTACCTCAGACGCACCACCGCCATCACCGGATAGCCGACCTTCTCCAGGTCGACCCGCGCGCCGTATCCGGTGATCACACCGGCGCCCTCGAGCCGTCTGACCCGTTCGGTGGTGGCCGAGGCACTGAGGTTGACGCCTTTGCCCAGCTCGGTCAGCGAGATCCGTCCGTCCTGCTGCAGTCGATCCAGGATCGCCCAGTCAGTCTCATCAATTTTCTCGGCCATCCCGCTAAACTACCGTGAAATCCACCGCCAAACCCGGTGAACACCGCGTAGATCCCCTTCAATCCTGCCGTTCTGCCCACTAAATTTGAAAGCATGGAATTCGGCGTCAACGTCCCCAACTTCGGCCCCGGCACCGATCCCGGACTGCTGCGGGCCTGGGCCGACACCGTGGAGAGCCTCGGGTTTGACCTGCTGATGATGTCCGACCACGTCGCCATCACACCCGATGTCGCCCAGAAGTACCCGGCGCCGTTCTTCGACCCATTCACCACTCTGGCCTACCTGGCTGGGGCGTCGACCGGGATACGCCTGGGCACCACCGTGCTGATCCTTCCCTACCGTCATCCGCTGCTGACCGCCCGCATGGCCGCAAATCTCAACGACCTCTCCGGTGCCCGGTTTGTCCTCGGCGTCGGAGTCGGCTGGGCCCGACAGGAATTCCAGGCCCTCGGCGCACCGTTCGAACGACGCGGACGGCTAACTGACGAGTACCTGCAGACGATTCGGAACGTGTGGCGTGACGAAACCGACTACCGCGCCGGCACTTTGCCGATCTGGATCGGCGGGGACAGCCCGGCTGCTCTGCGACGAGCCGTTCAACTGGGTGATGCCTGGCACCCGATGCGTTTCACCTTGCCGTGGCTGCGTTCCACCCTGCCCACGCTCGGATCCCTGGCGGACGCCGCCGGTCGGCCCGCGCCCGCCTTCGCCCCCCGCATCTCACTGTCCATCACCGAGCGACCGGTCGACTCGCCCGACCGGCTCGCCGGTGTGGGGAGCGTGGATCAGGTGGTGGACGATTTTCATGAGCTGCGCCTGCTCGGTGCCAGCAGCGTCGTTCTCGACCCGTTCAACGGCGACCTTTCAACACTGCCCACGCCACAGCCGACCTGGAATCAGCTCGATACGATCATGACCGCCTGGACCCGAAGCCAACCAGCCGCTGCCTCACCCGAAACCTTCACTCCCTCAACAACTATCGGAGCCCAGCCGTGAACGAGACCGAAGAACGATTCCTGCAGCGCGCGATTGACCTCGCCGCCGCCGGCCGAGCCGCCGGCGAGGAGCCGTTCGGGTCGCTACTGGTCGATGCGCAGGGCACGGTGCTGGCCGAGGACTACAACACCGTCAAAGCCGACCATGACATCAGCGCTCACCCCGAATTCAAATTGGCGAAGTGGGCGTCGGTGAACCTGGCGCCGCAGACCGCGGCGTCGGTCACCATGTACACCAGCTGCCAACCGTGTGCGATGTGCAGCGGCGCCATCGACCGATCAGGCCTCGGCCGAGTGGTGTACGCCCTGTCCAACCAGCAATTCGCACAACTGTTCCCCAACGCAGTGTTCGCCTCTGTCCCCCAAGAAGGACCGGCACTTTTCGAGCAGGCACGCGTTCCCTTGGAAAGCTTCTACCCAGCGAACGATCTCTGAGCACGACCTGACCCGACCGACGCCAACGGTCAACGGTGACAGTTGCCCCGCCGTCGGTCGGTTCACCTCTGCGACCAGGTCATTCCCGTAGGCCTCCCGGTGAGCTGTTCCGGTGACGGGAGGTGGTACGGAGCCGTGCCGGGGTCAGTCGAGTTCGAGATTTTGGTGCGTTCGACCAGGGCCATGATTCGGGCGTCGATGTCATCCATGGTCTTGGTGAGTGCCGTCATCGCGGCGATCGCTTCTTTCTTCTTCTGGTTGGCGGCGGTCCAATCCCATACCGGCCGCTCGACCGCGGGTGCTGGTTCGGGGGCGCTCTGGTCGACGGCCAGGACGGCGACGAACTGGTAGACGTCCAGGGCCTAGGGGTGGGCCAGGCCTCTGAATCCTATATTTGAATGGCGTATTTTCCTCGCCATTTAACGCGAGGTCCGACAGCCCAACGAATACCTCTGAAGCGACACCTCGCAAGAAAGCGGGCGGGCCATCGTCGAGGCAGTGCGCCGGTCGGCCGGGCCAAAAGGGAGCGACATCAGAACACGTTGAAGAGCCGTCGACCCCGGCTGCCTCCCGCCGCCACCCTGGCCGATCTGTCCGTCTGCGACGACCGACGGCGGTCACGCCGCTGGCTACCAAGTGCCGACCTGACCCATCACGGCCAGCATGGTGCAGATCGGGCGGTCCCAGCTCAACCGTTTCCGGCTTGGCCTACCTCACCCCGGCCGGTGCCCCAGTATTCACTCGGTGCAGCCGCCCAGATCGGACAGTGATCCATACGGTGAGACCGAAGATGACCATCGCCAGCGGAACGTGAACCTCGATGACCCAGTCGTCCTTGTAGTCGGTGATCAGATGGCCCAGCCCCGTTTGGGCCAGCGTCAGGACGAACAATGCGATCGCCCAGTACTCCAGACGCGGCGTTGCCCGGCGAATTGAAAGGAAACCGATAACGGCGGTGACCAGGGCCAGCACCCAGGACAGGTCGGCAAACAAGCCGTGCACGGTGACCCAGCTGTCCGCACCAGTTTTGCCGACGAACACCCCCGCGGTCACAGCTTGGACCAAGATCGCAGCGGACGTCGCGCTGCAGGCGATGAAAAATCTGAGCGTCTGTACCCGCGACGCGGGTACCAGCTTCGGATCTACCCGACCGGAATCGGCCAAAGCATCAGTCATCGTCCACAGCTCCTCAATGAATTAGACGTCGAGGCGGTCGAATCCTTTGGATACTTACGCGCCATCTCAGACCCTTCGGTTCGCTTCCGGAACTACTTCTGGCTTGTCCCCTACTTTGTAGGTGGAGGCGATGACAAACCAGCCCGCAAACTATGCAACTAACTCAAAATCTGCCGAGATAGTCGTCCCGCGCCGCGGCCGATTCGTGGATCGGCCGGCCACAGGCCCGTCCGCGGCGCGGTCGGCTCGTTCTATGAGCTGGCGGTGATCACCGAGTCGAGCACATCTTGGTGGCGGTTGCTCCACCAGGCGGCCGGGGCGGATGCAGCGCACCTGTTCCCAAATGTCAGTGCGCCAGGATGGTAAGCGACTCGACGGTTATTGAAACGAATCTCAGGCGCAGGACACTAGGGGCAGACCCACATAATTTGCTGACGAAACCATGAGACGTCTCACCACCCGGATGCCCGATGAAACCAGGGATGCCCCGCGGTGATGTCGCCTTGATTGCCAACGCCTACATCGGTTCTCGGACTGATGGATTGACATTGAGAGGAGGTGAGTGTTTAATCAGTTACATGAGCCCCTCCTCCACCCCCGCTATCACTCGAGGACTGCGATCCACCGCGGCGGAGCAGCGGGTGCGGATCATCGCCAGTGCGATCGACATCTTCGCCCGATCCGGATTTCAGGCAACTCCGGTCACGGAAATCGCCGCGTCGGCTGCCGTCTCGCCGGCCTACGTGTTCCGCCTGTTCGACGGGAAGCTGGGCCTGTTCGTCGCCGCAGTGGATGGCTGCTACCAGCAGGTGGCGGCAGCAATGGCCGCCGGCGTGGACGGCAGCCCCACCGGAGATCCGGCGAACAGGTTGGGTGCGATGACCGCGGCTTACGTTGCACTCATCCGCGACCGAAGACTGATCTCACTGCAGGTCCATGCCCAGAGCGCTTGCGACGTGCCGGAAATCAGGGATGCGGTGCGGCGGGGCATTGCCCTGGTCGTCCGCGCCGTGTCACTGGAGTCCGGCGCCGACGACGCTTCGGTGCAGCGGTTCCTGGCCTATGGGCAGCTGTGCCACCTCGTCGTGCAGGCCGGTCTCGACGAGGTTGACGCCTCGTGGGCTCGCACCGTCGATCACGGCATCGCCCACCTCTGACCCGTCTCCCCTGGGTCCGCGTCGCGGGCCCCTTTTCATTGGGCCAAGATGTGACTGTCCAGTCACACACAACTAGAATGGAGTACCCCATGAACACCTCGTCAGTCCCCCGCACCGGTGAAACGGTCCGCGTCGTCCTCCCCGGCCGCGTCGAGCCGTCCGGCCTGGAGATCACCACCGCACCTATCCCGACCCCGTCCGGTGGGCAACTCCTGGTCAAGGTCGAGGCGACCGGCATTTCCTACGCCGAGCAGGCCATGCGCAAGGGCCGCTACTTCGGGCAACCCAAATTTCCTTTCACCCCGGGATACGACCTCGTCGGCCGGGTCTTGGAGGTAGGCGCGGGCGGTGACCAACAGCTGGTGGGTCGCCGGGTGGCGACGATGACGAAGACCGGCGCGTGGGCCGGTCATGTCGTGGTCCAGGCACGCGACAGCATCACCGTCCCGGACGGCGTCAGCTCCGAGGACGCCGAAACCGTTGTCGTGAACGGAGTCACGGCATGGCAGATGCTGCACCGCACCGCACACGTCCAACCCGGCCAGACGATCCTTGTCTTCGGGGCGAACGGCGGAGTCGGCGGTATCTTGATCCAGCTCGCCCAGCACCACGGCGTCCGCGTCATCGGCGCGGCCGCTCCCCGCCACCACGAAGCGTTGGTGGCCGCCGGGGTCATTCCGGTCGACTACGCCGACCCGGATCTGACCCGACGCATCCGGGACATCGCGCCCGACGGCGTGGCCGCGGTCTTCGACAACATCGGCGGGCCCATGACCCGTACGGCCTGGAAACTGTTGGCCCCAAAAGGCACCCTGGTCTCTTACGCCATCATCGCCGCCGTCAGCGGAACCGGCGGACTGTGGTCCCCGTTCCTCAAGGCCATCGGCCAAGCCCTGCTCTGGAGCGCACTGCCCAACGGCAAGAAGGCCACGTTCTACGACCTGTGGTCAGGCCACAAGCTGCGGCCCTCCCAGTTTCGCGCGCATCTCGAGGAAGACCTCGGACAGGTCTTCGAACTCCTCGGCGACGGGACCATCACCGCCAACATCGCCGCCCGTTTCCCCCTCACCGACGCAGTCAAGGCCATGCAACTGGCCGAATCCCGCACCCTCAACGGAAAAGTGATCCTGCTGCCATGAAAACCCAAGCCCGAATAATTGCCGCCGCAGCTCTGCTCGCCGGCCCGGTTGTTTACCTGACCGCCGAAGCGATCAGCGCGGCGGCCTGGAAGAACCCCACCTACAGCTACACCCGCGACTGGCTCAGCGACCTGGGCTCGACCACCCGAGGCGTCTTCCAAAGCCGGCTGATCGATTCACCGCTGCACACCGTGATGAACACCGGCTTCATCCTCCAAGGAATCCTCTATGCGGCCGGCACCATCGCGCTGTCCCGCCTGCTCAGCGGCAAACTGCGTACCGCTACCGCAGCGATAGGCGGCGGCGTCGGACTCGGCTACCTGCTACTCGGCATCTTCCAAGGATCCCAGGACGCCGCCGACAACGGCTCCCTGGCCTGGCATTTCACCGGCGCCGGCATCGCGATTATCGGCGCCAACGTACTGGCCCTGATCCTGGGCCTCCACTGGTGGAAGAACCCTGAGACCCGCGGCCTAGGCCACGCCAGCGTCCCATTGGGAGCACTTGGCATCCTCGCCACGATCGCACTGAGGGCCACCTTCAACACCGCAGCGCCCTCTGGACTCATCGAACGAATAGCCGTCTACCCCATCGCCCTCTGGCAGATCCGCGTCGCCCTCGAACTGCTCCTACGCCGCCAGAACATCCACACCGCCGCCCCTCACCACGCGCTGACCCGCTCACGTGCCACCAGAAACAGGAAACACTCATGACTTTCACTGCTCACCCAGCTGCCATGCTCCCCGACTGCAAAGAACAGCTCTGGGTGACCTGGGCCGCCATCTGGAACGGCGCCTACGACCTGGCGCCCGGCATCATCTCCCCCGACTTCCGCATCCACGTCACCCTCATCGACGCGGACAACAGCGAAATAGTCGGCCCTGCTGGTCTTGTCGCCTGGATCCAGCAAACCACGTGGGCCTTTGCCGACCTCACCTTCACCACCACCGTCGGGCCGATCGCCGACGAAGGCCACCTCGTCGGGCAATGGCGCGCCCACGGCACCTACCAACAAGGACTCCCCCACATCGCCGTCACCGCTGGTACACCGGTGACCTTTGCTGGGATCGACATCCTGCGATTCGACCAAGGAATGGCCACCGAGTACTGGCTCACCTCCGACATGACAGCCCTGTTCCACCCAGCGCCCGCGCCCAAATGATCCGCGCGGGCCGACGACATCACCCGAGAGGACGGCAAGGAATCGACCCGCCGCAGACTCCACGTGCATCGTCTGCTCGGTTACATCGATCATCACCACGGTCGCTGCACTGAACGGTCCCGACATCTATCCTGTGCGAGCCCATGGGCGCGAATCATCTTCTGGATGTGTTGAGCTGCTTTCGGCATGGGCCGCGAGCCGCTGAATCCGGGTCACTTCGGCGGCGTAGAGCAGGCCGGTGTCGATGCCTGTCGCGGCGAGATGCCCGCCGAGCTCCACGCTGATGATTCCGTGCAGCCGGGTCCAGGACTGTGAATTGCCAAATTATCTGGTTCTGGCTCAAGTTTCGTGAAGCCGGCCGAGTTGTGCTCGTACGGCCCAGTGGCTGCGTATTCTCCGCACGACGCGGCCGCGGCGTCGGGCGTGCTGGTCCCGGGCACCGTCACCGTCTATCCGGCCTACCGCACGAACCGGGTGTCGATCCTCGACGCGATCGACCAACCGTCAGCTTCACGAAACTTGAGCCAGAACCAATTAGTTGGCAGCTTCTGTCCAAATTATTTGGCACTACTGGGTGGTGCCGACGACGAGCATCTGCCGGGCTGCGTGGATGACGTCCGGGGTGATCTGGTCGAGTTGGTTGATCTGGATCAGGCGCCCTACTTGGGTCATCAGGCGTTCGATGAGACGGAAGTTCCCGCCGGTGATGCGGGTGACGGTGTTGGCGGCCTCCACGTGGTCGGGGTTGGCCGGGTCGTGGGGGTGGCCCAGGTGCTGCCAGTAGTCGGCCAGGACGATCGGGATGTCTTCGGCGTCGATGGGCCGGTATCGGTGGGCGAAGCCGATCCGGCTGTACAGCTGCGGGCATCTGGCGAGCTGACGTTCGAAGCCCGGCATGCCAATCAGGATCATCCCGAAGTCGGATCGGTCGAACAAGTCGCGGAGCTGTTCCAGGGCGTTCGTCTTGAGCCGATCCGCCTCGTCGATTTATGACGAGTTCGTCATAAATCGATGAGGCCGGGCGCCTGAGACCGCTGGACTGCAACTGGTCCGCGACTACTTCGACGCCAGCGGCGCCAGCGACGTCGGCGTCGTCTTGATCGGGATGCCTGACCGGCAGGGTCACAGCAACTCGGCGATCCAGTCCGCGGCAAGCTCGGTCCACCGCGAAACAGCCAAGCCCGAGGGTGCGGGTGCGAGGCCCAAGCTGTGCGGGCCGTGTTCGAAAACATGCAGAGCATGTGGTCGGCCCGCGGCGGACAGCGCCGCTGCAAGTCGGTAGGAATGCTCGGGGTGAACGTAGTTGTCCTCGGCGGTGTGCCAGATAAACATCGGAGGTGTCGTCGCGGTGACGAGCCGGTCCACGCTGACGGCCCACTGAGCCGCCCTGCCCGGATTCGGCCCCAGCAGAATGTCCTGGGTGTCCCGATAGGTCGACAGCTCCATCGAGGTAATGGGATACGCCAGCACGGCGAAATCCGGCCTAACATCCGCCGACCCATCGACGGCGGCAAGCCCGGCAAGGTGACCGCCGGCAGAAAAACCAACAACACCGACCCGTTCGATGCCGCTCAGACGCAGCTCGCGATCCTGCGTTGCACATAATTTAGCGGGTGCGGATGCCTAACGTTCAGCGGGTAGTAGCAGACGCTGGCCGAGTAACCAAGAGTCGAAAGCCATTGGACGACCGGTTCAGTTTCGTGTTGAGCATGAGTGGAGTACCCACCGCCGGGAAGAACAAGAATGTGACTGGTCGTCATGATTCGCCTTTCCACTGTATCTACTTTCGGAAGGTCGCCGTTCGGCGCCTCGCTTAGCCATGAGGAAGCGGACGCCAGACATTGTTCATTCCGCCGCGGTGAGAATTGCGTGCATGTCGGTGGGGGTGTACATGCCGGGCCACAGGACGCCGCCCACGTCGATGGCTGCAGATCCGGCGAGCGTGCCGACCCGGTAGGGAAGGTAGCGCATTGCGCGGATCAGGGTTTCGAGTTGGGTCGCCGCTTGTGGATCATCGGCTGCGTAGCCGACCGCCCAGGTGTCGGGCTGGCGTGTGGCGGCGGGTACCAGTTTGTCCCAGTCGATGTGGGAGAAGGCCCGGCGTCACGTGCGTCTGCGGTAGCAGCCGTGCCATCCAGGTACCTTCGGTAAGCGAGCTGTTCAGGCCTGCTGCCTGCGCGTGGCCGGGTAGCCACGCGTAGTCCGTGTCGACCAACAGCTTGCCTTTCAGGTCATTTTCGAGTGATAGGACCAGTTCGCGGGATGCGCTGTGCAGGACCGCCAGGAACACGCGGTCGGCCTGCGCCGCCTCCTGGAAGGTGCTTCGCCGCACCCCGGGGGGCAGGCGGTCGAGTTTGGCCGACTGTGGCTGGCGGGTTCCGAGGCTGACCGAATAGTCGGCGCGGGACAGTAGCTCGGCGATGCCCTGGCCGACCGGGCCGGATCCCAGGACACCGATTGTGGGTCGTGAGGTTGCGGTGGGGACGCTCACGACGATTTTCCCGGTGTCAGGACAACACGGAAACGGGCCTCGTTGCGGACCATCCGGTCATACCCTTCCTGCGCCTGCTCCAGCGGCATCGGTTCGATCACGGCGCGGACGCCGGTGATTTGGGCGAATTTGAGGGCGTCCTCGACGTCCTGCGCGGTGCCGGCGGGGACACCGTGGGTGGATCGTGACCCGTTGATGTATTGAAGCGGATTGATGGTCAGTGGGTCGGTTTCGACACCGACCACGGTCAACTCGCCCCGCGCGGCAAGCCCCTCGAAGGTCGCGGACATTGCCATGGAGCTGGCGGCGGTGCCGATCACCGCGCTCGCCCCGCCAAGGCGTTGCAGCTCGGCCGCCACATCGGCGGTGGTGGCATCGATGTAGTGGCGGGCACCAAACTCGATGGCGCTTGCCTCCTTCTGGGTGCCGCGGGCGATGACCGCGGTGTCGAATCCCATTTTGGCGGCGAACTGGACCGCGAGGTGCCCCAGGCCGCCGAGGCCCAGCACTGCGACGAGGTCCCCTGCCCGGGCCGGCCCGTTGCGCAAGGCGTTGAAGACGGTGACGCCGGCGCAGCTCAGCGGCGCCGCCTCGACGGCGGTCAGCCCGTCGGGGATGCGGGCGAGCGCTGTGACGGGGGCGACAACGGAGTCGGAGTAGCCGCCGGAATAGGCAAGGCCTGGGATTTGCAGGTTGGCGCAGTTGACGAAATCCCCCTTTCGGCAGCTGCGGCAGTGACCGCAGTTGCCGCCGAACCAGCCGACTGCGACCCGGTCGCCTATCTGCCAGCCGTCCACGCCGTCGCCGATGGCGTCGATCTTGCCGGCGATTTCATGTCCGGGGGTGAGCGGAAACTGCAGCCCGGGTAGATAGCCGTTGACGAAGCTGGTGTCGGTGTGGCAGATCCCGCAGGCCTCGACGGCGATCCGGACATGCGCCGATGTCGGCTCGATGTCGGGATGGCTAACGAGGTTGAATTTGCCTGCGGGTTCGTCGATGACGATCCGTTGGTGAGACATTCGATTCTCCTTAATTGATGAGGGCACGGTGATGTCACTGACAAAGCGTCGATAACGGTGAGCCGCTAGCGTTCGACGGGCGCGGTCACCGGTGCTGCGTTTCCCTTGGGGCTGGTCAAATGGTTCGTTGGGCTGGTGTGATTGAGGTTGAGGTCAGGGCAACGTGCGGCGGCCCTGGACGAATAGACCCCAGGTGGCGGTGATGAGGATGAGCGCGCTGTAGCCCGCGACGGTGGGCAGCAGCCCGACCGGTGCGATCAGCAGGCCGGCGATGATCGCCGGCACCCCGAAGGCCAGGTAAGCCACAATGAACACCGCTGCGAAGAGCCCCGCTCGTTGGTGGGGTTGCGCAAGCGGACCCAAGATTCGCAAGGACCCTGAGAAGGAAGCGCCGAACCCGATCCCGCCGACGACGCCGCCGATCCACAGCAGCGGAAGCCACCCGGTCAGTACCCCGACGAGCACGAGCACAGTCCCGATCAGCACTGTGGCACCGCCCAACAGCACCGTGCGGCGGGCGGCGACGCGGCCAAACAGAATCCCGGCGACTGCCGCGGTGCCGGGCTCGAGGAATACGGTGACACCGTTGATCAGGCCGCTGTCCATGTGCAGGATGTCGCGGATGATGGTGGGGATCAGACCCAGGAACAGACCGGCCAACATCCAGGCCGCCAGTTGGATGGGGACGGCGGCGGCGAACTCGCGGCGCGCATCCGGCGGCACCCGTACCCGTGGGGTCAGCGAACGTGCCCCACCGGGACGCGGAGTCACCGTCTCGGCAGAGAACACAGTCATCACCACGGCGACGGCCATGATCACCGCCAGCGCGGTGAACACGATGCGGCTCGGCGAGGAGGTGTATCGCACGGCCACGCCGGTCAGCAACGCACCCACGCCCAGTCCGCCGGCGGGGGCGGCGCTGCCGATGATGGATCCCAGCTTGCGGTATCGGGGGGGCGCCAGTTCCACGATGGCCGCGGTGAACGCGCTGGTGGCCGCGCCGGTGGCGACACCCTGGATGGTGCGGGCTGCGATCACCCAACCGATCGAAGAAGCGAAGACGAACATCACCATCGCCGCCACTTCGACGGTCAACGACCCGATCAACACAGGCCGTCTGCCCAGGAAGTCCGACAGGGACCCGGCGACCAGCAGAGCGGCCAGCAACCCGACAGCGTAGGCGACGAAGGCGACAGTCAGCACCCACGCCGGGAACGCCCATTCAGCTTCGAACAACACCAGCAACGGAGTCGGTGCGCCGGCGGCCAGATAAAGGCTCGCGAACGCAACCGCTGCGGCCACGAAGCTTGCGGTAGGTGATAACTGAGAGGCTCGACCTGCCGGAGCGAACTGTCGCACCTGAGTCTGAGTCGGCGTTTCGGTTGGCGAGATCATCGCATACCTCCCAATGAGTTCTGTCCAGCTACCTGGGTATCAAGAGTCGTGAGCGCTGGCGGGGTCGTGTCGGCCGCTGCACGCCGGCGGCGAAGCGACGACTCGGACGTGGAATCAAGCGAGCGAAACAACCGGTCTGCAATAGCGGGAGCCATGCTGCGTTCGTACGCGAGATGGGCGCCAAAACGGTCAGAACATGCCATTGGTGTTGGCGGAGGCGGCAGGCACGTCCTGGATGACGTCCCAATGCTCGACGACTTTCCCGTCATCCAGCCGGAAGATGTCGGCCAACGCCCGGCCGGGCTCACCGGATGAAAGAATGAGGTGGGAATGGGTGATCACTAGTTCGCCCTCGGCGATGACTCGCTTGATGTCCAAACGTAGGTCGGGGTATTCGCCGCGCAGATAATTGACGAAACCGGCAAACGCTTCCGGCCCATCCGCGGCTTGAGGATTGTGCTGGGTGTAGTGGGTCCCGACATGATCGGCGACTGCCTTTTCCGGGTTGCCGTCGAACGCGGACTGGTAAAAGTCCATCACTATCTTCTTATTGTTTTCGAGGTCGGACATGACTGCTCCATCTCTTATCTGCTGATACCAGCGCCTCAGACCCGGGGCTCCTGGTTGAGTCGAAAGACGTGGTGTGGTCGCTCACCGGGATCGAAGTAGTCGTTTAACCTCAAGCTTGACGCACAGAACGACGTTCACCGATGCGGAAGCGATAAAGGGGTCCTGGAGCCGTGCAGTTTTGTTGCAGGTCATAGCCTGCCGCTGGTTCCCGCCCTGTTCGTCAGTTCGGGTTGGTCGTGCGCGGCCACCCACAGGGTGTAAGGGTTGCCCAGGTTCGGATGTCGGTTGAGGACGGCTGCGATGAGGTCTGCCGGCGAGTCGCAGGATTGCGCGGCCTCGTGGAAGTCCAGCAGGTATTGGCGGGACTGGTCCAAGATTCTGTTGGCGTCGTCGTCGGGTGCGTCCGGGTTCTTGTGGCCGGTGATGATGGTGCGGGATTGCAGCGCCTCGATGGTGTCCAGCGCCTTGAACCAGCTGGTACGTGTCGCCGCGGTGGAACCGGCCAGCCACATGTGCATCCCGTTGTAGGCGACGTCCCCACTGATGACAGCGTCGATTTCCGGGATGTGGACGACGCTGGAGGCCGGTACGTCGCTGTATCCGACGTCGATGGTGCGCAGCACATGGCCGCCGACCGTCAACTCGTCGCCGCTCATCGGGTGGGGAACGACCGGGTGGTTGGTGATCTGGCCGGGAAAGAACGAGTTCCAGACCTGCAAGTACCCGGGGCTGGTTTGTTCCCGGGCGGCATCGGCGATGTCAGGTCGGGCAACCAGTCGGGCGGCCGGGAACCGTTCCAGGACGGTGGTGGCGCCGTAGAAGTGGTCGGCGTGACCGTGGGTGAGGTAGATGGTGGTGAGCTCGCCGACGCCGGACTGCTCGATCCAGCGGGCCAGATCGTCACCTTCTGCTGTGGTCATCAGAGCATCGACCAGCACTGCTTCGTTACCGGATTGGATCAGGTTGGCGGTGGTGGCCGGCCACGTCGCCTGCCGAGCAGCATCCCAGTCCGGCAACGAGCTGGGGATCGACTTGTAGCCACTCAGATACGTCTTCAGCTGCAGCGAATCGGACATCTTGATTCTCCCCTGGTCGGGTGGGGTGGCGGCGACCGGGTCGCCGCCACCCCAAAAAGCGTTGCTACCACATGGTCAGTGGCAGTGGGTGTTGATGGTGGTGACCAGAATGTTGGGGTCCTTGGTGGTGAGGTAGGCAGCGCTGAAGACGTACAGCTTGGTGCCGACCACGGCCACCGACGTCGGGCCCTGCAGTCCGTCGGCTGCGGTGAGCAGGGTTTGGTAGGAACCGTCCGGGTTGATCTGGACGACCTCGTTGGCCGGGTCCAGACCGGCGATGACGGTGTCGCTGTGATTGTTGAGGAAGGTGAAGTCGTCGGGCCCTCCGGCCACCCGGGCCTTGACCTGCGGCGCGCCGGCCCTGCCGCTGTGTGCGATCGGGATGCGCAGCAGGGTGCCCTGGTCGAAGTTGGTGATCCACACCGCCCCGCGGTGGATCTTCAACCCATTGGCGCCCAGCCCGTACAGCCCGGTGAGCTTCGTTTCCGGGCCGGAGTACCAGGTGGTAGGTGTGCCGCCGGCCAGCGGTGCCCGCAGGACCAGCCCGCGGGTCGAATCGTTGAAGTACAGCTGCTTGCCCGACGGGTCGATGGCCATGCCGTTGGGAAAGCTCTTGGCCGGCAGGGCGATGATGCGTTGCGGTTTCCCGCCGGGCCGGACCCGCCAGATGCCGCTGAGGTCGGCGGTGCCGGCGGCGTACCCGACGTACAGCGTGCCGTCGGCAGCGCGGACGAGCCCTTCGCTGGAGGCGAACCCGATCACCGGAACGCCGACGCCTTTGTCCGCCGGGTACGGCAGCGTCGCCAGCACCGTCTGCTTGCCGGCAGAGGTGACCCGGACGACCTGCGCTGCCTGGGACATGCTGACGTCCAGGTCGCCGTTGGGTTCCACCGCAACGTTTTCCGGTCGCTGCCCGTCCGCCAGGTTCAAATGCAGCAGCACCTTCGCTGCCGGCGCGGACCCATCGATGCTGTGAGCAGCTTGAAGAATCAGGCTGTCCACCGCCTGCGGGTGGGTGATCAGACTGTCGTGCGCCGAGTGGATGGTGGTGATGCGGGCGCCGGCCTGCTTGGCCATGTACAGCTCGGCCGCGGGTGGGATCGCCTTGTCGTCCAGGCTGACCAGGTCCCAGCTGGGCAACTTGGCCGCTGCCACGGTGCGCTCGGTGTACGCGGCGAACGACACCGGTCGCTGCTGCGCCGCCATCACCGCTGCCTGCGCCGGAGTCCGGTCGGCGGCGAAGACCGCCCGGAAGTCGGCGGGGTTGATGTACACGTCCGCGTCGTTGGGCGCAGGTGTCACTCCCGGATCCGGTTGGGTCTTGGCCAGCGTCGGGTTGTAGACCGGCCGGATCAGCAGTGTCGTCGCGGGATCGAGCAGCGAGCCGGGAAAATTGCCCTTGTCCGTGTAGTAGGCCGCGGGGCGGCCCTGCTCGGGGATGAAAGCCGAGACGTACACCAGTGCCTTGACATTGGGTGCCTTGTTGGCGGCCGCGGCGATGACGGCTCCGCCGTAGGAGTGGCCGACCAGGACCACGGGTCCGGAAATGGTGGCCAGCACGCTGTCGAGATAGGCGGCGTCACTGGCGACGCCGCGCAACGGGTTCGCCGGCGCCAGCACCGGGTAGCCGAGTCCGGAAAGATAGCCGATCTCGGCGCTCCAGCCGCTGGCATCGGCGAACGCACCGTGCACCAGCACTATCGTCGGCTTGGCCGTCGGTACTGCGGGTGTAGTGGTTCGGGTGAAAGTGGCGGTCGACTGCGCTGCGGTCCTTACGGCTGTCGCGCCGCCGACCCCGGCCGAGCTCGAGGCTGGCAAGGCGACGAGCGTTCCGAGGCAGAGCGCGGCCGCGACTGCGGCGCCGCCGACCCTGCGACCGGCCAAAGCCCGCCGAAGGTTGTAGAGGCGGTTCACTTCAGGGCCGACAGGATGAAGGCGGCGGTCTCGACCGGCCGGCTGATGAACGCGCAGTGCGACGCCTGGATCGTCTGGGTGGTGGCGCCCATCCGGTCGGCCATGAACTGCTGGACCTCCGGGTTGATCGCGTTGTCTCCCGCGGCGACCAGATACCAGGACGGAAGGGTCTTCCACCCGGCGGCGGTGCAGTTCTCGCCCAGGGTGGCGGCGGCGACCGGGCGCTGCGACACGGCCATCACCGCCGAAACGTCGGCGGGCACGTCGGAACAGAACGTCTCCCGGAACGTGGCCACGTCGATGTACAGCTCCGGGCCGCCGGCCGCACCGGCTGCGTCGTAGGAGCTGGGCCGGGCGTTCGCTGCGAGCAGCGGCACCGAGAACGGCGCCTGCACGGCGCCGATGCTCTCACCCGCGTCGAGGCCGAACGCGGCCAGGTACACCAGACCGACGACGTTGGGCAGTGTGGCCGAGGCCTGGGTGATGATGGCGCCGCCGTAGGAGTGGCCCACCAGCAGCACCGGTCCATCGATGGCCGCCACGAACGCACCGACCGAAGCGGCACCGGACGCGAGGCCCCGCCCGGGGTTCGGCGGCGCGAACACCGGAACGTCGGCGGCCTGCAACTCGCGGATGACGCCGGCCCAGCCGGAGGCGTCGGCGAACGCGCCGTGCACCAGCACAACCGTTGTCTTTTTGGCATTCTCTGCCATGGCATTCCCTTTCGTTGTGGTAGCGCTGGGCTACCCGCGGTTGAATCCCAAAAAAATGGGCATTCAGTTCCCAGAGTGGGAATTGATTCCAGTGACTGGGTGGAGCAGAAGGGCTTGCTGCCGCTTACTTCCTGCTGATGTAGCAGACCACATCGATGGGCAACTGTTCCAGGTAGAACAACACGAAGAACTAACTCCGCCGACTCTGCCTGTCGAGGCGATCGAAGTCGCGATGCGTCATCGACACACCGCAAACTTCGGGTGAACATTCACACTGAGGGTCGAGATCAGCGCAGAGACATCATCAACGTGCGGTTCTGTGGCACTTCAGGCCCGGGCTTTGATCGAAGCGACTCGCATTCTGTTGTGCTGCGGTCACGTCGGTTCGTGTGGGTGTCGCAGCTGGTAGTACCGGCCACGTTAAACTCGCTGCCGGACCCGAACATCACCTGTTTAGGTGAGATCCATCGGCCTGATGCTCTGGCTGCCGTTCGAGTGCCCATTTCCGGTTGCGGAAGGCGCTGCACCGACGGCAGCGGTTTCGTTGTGGCCTTCGACACGCCGCGATGTGCGGTCATCATTGCTGCTGGACGCTGTCTCGCCGTGACACACCACCCGACGGGACCGAATGGTTCACTTAGGGCTCGCGTAAGATTTAGGTGGGTGTGTTCGGGCGTGTCGTGGGGTCCAGGCTGTAGTTCCAGTCTGGGTGGAACTCGTGGCGGTGTAGCTGGGTGGCTTCGAGGTCCTTGATTTGGTGGTCGGGGATCTTGATGCCTTTTTCGTAGGTTCCGAGGTCGAGTTCGGCGTTGACGGTCAACCCGGTGGTAGTCGTTGTGGCCCTGATGGTTTCGATGACAACCTCATGGGAGGTCAGCGGTCGGGCCCGCCAGCTTCGACTGATCGCGGAGAACAACCTGTGCTCGATCTTGTTCCACTTGGAGGTGCCGGGCGGGAGGTGGCACACGGTGATCGACAGTCCGGTTTCGGTGGCCAGGGTGGCGAGTTCGGTTTTCCACAGTCGCAGCCGGGATCCGTTGGACCCACCGGAATCGGCGGTGATCAACAACCTGGTAGCCGCGGGATAAGTGTTGCTGCCCATGGCGAGCCACCACCGACG
>JAABUK010004962.1_pt1 | contig 21215 bp, 20 predicted proteins | sample 5559141 | NCBI WGS metagenome assembly JAABUK01 (sample SAMN10711869, study PRJNA513367) | rock metagenome | isolation source: Antarctica rocks | place: Antarctica: Victoria Land, Pudding Butte nord | collected 2016-01-03
GCGTGCCGGACGAGTCCACGAGGGTAATGGAAGGGGAGCCGAACGTGGTTTGAAGGTCGAGGTTGAGGGTTTGGGGCGAGTTCACCTTGACGCTGTACCAATTGTCCGTGCTTGCCGCGGCAAGAATGCCAGATACAGCACCAAGATTTGTTATCATTTGTCTTCCAATCCCAACATAGTTGAATTCCTCCAACTTGTTTGGAAACTATGCTGGGCCGTTCGGGGCGTCAATCTATTACAATTGAGCACCGCCGCTGATTTTCAAATCCGCGCTTCGCGGGCAGGGTGCGGCGCCCGTCTATTCCTGTTCTGGCCATCTGTCTTCCGGTCCTGGCCTTTCCATGCCAAGTCTGCCGCCATGCCTGAACCCGTTCAAACCGCCCTGGCTGCCCGTGCCGAAAGCCGCCACGCGGACGCCCTAGTCGAGGTAGGATGAGGATACGGGTAGAAGGTGATCACAAGGGACCCACCGGCCGAAAGACCTTTATTGGTCAACCACTTGGCGTGTCGCCGCGATCCGAACGGTGCCTTCGTATTCGGACGCTCACGTCAGCGGCCGCCCTCGATGTCCGGAAAGGGGCCGCCATTGGTAGCACCCAAACCGTGCTATTTCAATCAGATAGCGGGACCGCGCGCGCGTCCAGCAAAGTAACCCTTTCCGGACAGGAGCAAGAAGCCAGCCCGGATGGGCTTGTGACCACTAACTGTATGTATCCTCAACCTACCCCAAGGTGTGCGACACGGCCTTACATAGGTTTTCCGTTCGCTTGCTCCTCGGACCCCTATCCAAAACGGCCCATCTGGCCAACCGAGAAGAAAGCGTTCGCGCTGGCAAGATACTGCGCGGCCGAGACGCTGTCATGCATCTGGATTGCCTGTTGTGCATGTGCCAGTGCGGCGAAAACAGGACCAAGAGCCTGTTGGACGAAAAATATTTGGGCTTACTTCATGCCATTGAAGTCACCCCGGCTCGCCGCCGCGGCCATCATGGCGGTTTCTGCCTTCCGCCACGCATCAGTTATCCTGCCAGTCTCAGGCCTCGACTGATAGAGAAAGCGGATCGTACCCGGTGGTGGATCGTTTATTACGGCATGAACCGCAGGAACGACGGAAATCAATAGCCGTGTTGCATGGACCTGGGATGCAGGCGCAACTACCCCAGTCCCGGCTGCGGTTCAGGCGATGCGGACGGAGATCGGGCGTTCCAACTCCAGCATACGGTTGAGGGCGTAGACGGCGACGTCCACCTCGGTCGCGCGACGCCGATCCGTGCGCGAGCGCAGCCCGTCACCGATCACCTGCTTGAACCGGCCGATGGCTGCCTCGGCCCGAGCCCGCTTCATCTAGCCGGAGGCTCTCTGCCAGGCTGCTCGTCCGTGCTCGGTGATGCTGTGCAGGTGGCGGTCGCGCTGCGTCGGTGCGGTCTCGGCCGTCTCGCTCGGCACGGCCGTGGACCGCGGCGGAACGATGATCGCCGCTGCGGGACAGCGCTCGGCCACGGTGGCGGCAACCCCCTTCTGGTCATACGACCAGGATCGCGTCTACGCCGGCGTTGCTGAGCGCCATCCTGATGCGGCCGTTGTCGTCCCGCCGCGCACGACCGCGGTGCCCAGCGACACGGCTGAGAGCGCACCGACGCAGCGGGACGGCCACCTCCAGCATATTGCCCGGCACGGACGCATGTCTTGGCAGAGCGCGTCTGGATATAACAAGCGAGCCCGGGCCGAAGCCGCCATGAACCGGTGGAAGCAGGTGATCGGCGACGAGTTGCGCGCGCACACGGACGGGCGCCGGGCGACCGAGGTGGCCGTTGCCGTCCACGCGCTCAACCGCATGCTGGACCTTGGACGCCCAAGCTACGTCCGCGTCGCCTAATCCCAGATGCGGGCAGGATTGGTGCGCCCGCACCCCTGATCCATGCACCACGCTCAAGTGCCCCGCTCTGCAGCCAAGACCCCCTCACCCCGGCCCTCTCCCGGAGGGAGAGGAAGCAGGAGCAGAGCGGCCTTTTCAGGCGGGCGCAGGCATGGCCAAGTGTGGGGCATGGTCATCGTGTTCGGCTCGGTCAACTTGGACCTTGGCTTTCCGCTCGACGCGCTGCCGGCGCCGGGGGAGACGCTGCTGTGCCCTGCCCTGCTGGCCGGACCCGGCGGCAAGGGCGGCAACCAGGCGCTGGCTGCACGGCGGGATGGTGCTGTCGTGGCGATGGCCGGCGCGGTCGGGCGGGATGCCTTTGCCGGGGCGGCGCTGGTGCTGCTGGAGGGGGCGGGGGTGGACCTGTCCCGCGTCGCGCGGACGGATGCCGCCACCGGCTGCGCTGCGGTGCTGACCGACCCGGCCGGGCGCAAGCAGATTGCCGTTGCTGCCGGCGCCAACCTGCTGGCCCGCGCGGATCAGGTCGAGGATGCACTGCTGCATCCCGGCGCCACCCTGCTGATGCAGATGGAGTGCGACCCCGGCGAGACCGCTGCCCTGATCCGGCGTGCCAAGGGCCGGGGAGCGCGGGTGCTGCTGAACCTTGCCCCGGCGGCCCCGCTGGCGGGGGACGCGCTGGCGATGCTGGACCTGCTGATCGTTAATGAGCATGAGGCCGAGTGGCTGGGCGCGGCGGACGCCGCGGCACTGCACCGGCGGTTGGGCGTCGGCGTGGTGCGGACGATGGGCGGGGCGGGCGCGGAGTATGCCACCCGCGGGGGCGCCGGGCATGTTGCCGCCGCCGCGGTGCAGGTGGTGGACACGACCGGCGCCGGGGACTGCTTCGCCGGGGTGCTGGCGGCGGCGCTGGACCGCGGCGCGGGTCTGGCAGACGCGATGACGCGGGCTTGCGCCGCTGCCGCGCTGGCCTGCACCCGGCCTGGCGCGCAGGCGGCGATGCCGGATGCCGCCGAAACGAACGGGCTTTTGGCGCGCGGGGGTGCTGTGGCATAGGTTCGACGTCGTGGGAGGACACCATGAAGTGCCTTGTGCCCGCTGTTCTGCTCGCCTTGCCGGTCCTGCACCAGTCCGCCGCTGCCCAGGCCCGCGCCCCGGCGCTGGACTGCGGCAATGGTCCGCAGACCGCGTTGAACGAGTGCGCCGCCGCCGATTTCCGCGCCGCTGACGCCAGGCTCAACGCCGCCTACCGGGCGATCACGCGCCGCCTGACGGACGATCCCGCCCGCCGCAGCCTGGTCGAGACGCAGCGGGCGTGGATACGCTTCCGCGATGCGGAGTGCGACTTCGATACCAAGGGCTATGAGGGCGGGAGCATCCGGCCCATGCTGTTCTCAGAGTGCCAGAAGCGCGTGACCGAGCAGCGCACGGCCGACCTGAACGCCTACCTGAGCTGCAACCGGGATGGCTGCACGGTGCCGCCGACGCGGTAGGCTGGCGGTGCGGCGGTAGGAGGGTGTGCCGGCCTGACTGCGGCCGGTTTTCGGGGAGAAACCGTGCGGCTTGCAGGCCGCGGGCGTGAGCGCCTCCGTCCGACCCGCGGCCTGGTTCAGCGCACCGCGCAGATCGCACGCAGCGCCTTCCACTCCGCCACCGTGAATGCGGGGGCACCGTTGGGTCCCACCTGCGCCTTGGCCCGCCGCTCCGACGTTGCGGGGTGGTCGGACAGGAAGGCCGGCAGCGACGCCTTGCCCTCGATCTTGGCGAAGAACCGGCCCAGCCCGTCCGCCCGCAGGCCGTCGGCGCGCAGGGTTTGCAGCGCATAGGCGTCGGCCGCCGTTTCCGCCGTGCGGCCATAGGACAGGCCCAGCAAGGTGCTGGCGACCTGCCCGCCGTCCAGCCCGCCCCAGCCCAGCGACACCGCCACCAGGTTCAGCCCCATCGCCCGCAGCAGCGCCTTCGCCGGGTCACGGTGTGCGACGTGGCCCAGTTCGTGCGCCACCACCCCTGCCAGCTCGTCGCCGTCGCCTGCCGCGGCGATCAGCCCGCGCATTACCACGACGCGGCGGCCCGGCAGGGTGAAGGCGTTGACCATCGGGTCGTCCACCACGCTGGCCTGCACCGGCCCGCCGCTGCCCGCCAGCCGGGTCACCAGGCCGTCGAGGGCGCGCTGGCCGTCCGCTCCGCCGCAGCGGCGCCCGCGCAGCATCGCCGCCTGGGCGCCCTCCCCCAGCCGGGCCTCCCACGACGTCGGCAGCAACGGCGCCAGCAGGCCCGGCCCGGCATCCACCAGCAGCACGCCGAAGGCCACCAGCGCCGCGCAGGCCGCCACCGCCAGGCCCCAGCCCCGCGCCGGCCTGGGCCAGCGGCGCACGCCGAGGCGCAGCGCCGCCAAGTCGAGCGGATCGTCCACCACCAGCCGCGCCAGGTCCCGGCCGAAGCGCAGGCGCACGGCGCCGCCCGGCTCCGCCGCTGCCTGGAGGCCGTTGAGCGGCCAGTCCACGGCAACGGCGCTATCGGCGGAGCGGATCAGCACCTGGCCGTCGCGCATCTGCAGCGACACGTCGTGCGCCTGGGCCTGGCGGCCGTCGAAGAAGCGCGCCGCCACCTTAAATGGCGCCGCCGCCGTCCAGCATCTGGAACAGGCCCTCGGCCAGGCGCGGCTCCGGCGCAGTGCCCTGCTCCAGCGCCGGCAGGTCCAGGGCGCCGCTGACCCACAGGTTGCGCGCTAGGAACCGCATGGTCCGCTGCAGCACGACCGGGAACCCCAGCCCGAGCGTGACCAGCAGGACGACCGCATTGACGAGCGACAGCCAGAGCAGGCCACGACCGGTCAGCGTGCTGCTGAACCGCAGCGGCCCCAGGGTGGTGCGGCCGATCACGTGCCGCTCGAACAGGGCGACATACCATCGGCTGATGAGCGAGGCGCCGAGGCTCAACACGACGAAGGCGCCGATGGCGGCCCATCCCAGCCGCTGGAACACCAGCATGTCCGCCGGGTTCGGCCCGGCGCCGCCGGGCCGGTTCAGGGCTGCCTGGATCGCCGGCAGGTCGCCCTGGAAGGCCATCCGGACCCCGGCGGTGATCAGGATCAGCAGCAGCAAGCCCACCAGCAGAGTTATCAGGAATGGCCCGTAAACGTCGCGCGCCCGGCCCTGGAAACGGAACCGCAGGTTGCCCAGGCTGCTGGCGTTGACTCGCTGCTCGGCGAGGCGGATGGACCGCCAGGGCAGCATCTGGAACAGCGTCAGGCCGGCCAGGACGGCATAGAGGACCGACCGCAGCCCGTAGGCCAGCATGGAGCCGGTCATGCCGCCGCGTATGCCCGCCCACACGGTCCGGCTGAGCTTGTAGCGCTGGGCCGAGAACACCGCGCCGGCCGCCACCACGAAGAACCCGCCATACAGCAGCAGCACCGCCACGGCTCCGAGCGGGTGCCAGATGGCGTATAGCGCGGCGAACAGCACCCCCGTTACCACCACCGCGCCGATCAGGATCAGGATGGCCAGCAGCACGCCGACGAACAGCTCGCCTCCGGTGCCGGTGTATTCGAACCGCTCCCCCTGGAACCGGGTGCGGGACCACAGGTAGCGGCGGATGCGGGTGATGGCCCAGAAGCGGAAGATGCCCAGGGTCAGCACCGTCCACAGCAGGTTCATCAGGAAGATGCCGTATAGCTCGCCGAGCTGGCCGTCGTAGCTGAGCGCCGGGCTGCGGGCGGAGGTGGACTGGTCCATTGGGTCGGCTTCCAGGGTGGTTGCCGGAAGCTTAGCAATTCGTATTCGTAACGGATAGGCTGTATCGGGGTGTACTGCTTCCTCTTTCTTTGGGGTGCAGGGTGAGGGGCGGGCTGGCGCCGGTTTATGGCAGGGAGGGGATGGGTCCGTGGGGCATGTGCGTGCCGTGCTTCGTAAGAAAGACCCCCTCACCCCGGCCCTCTCCCAGAGGGAGAGGGAGAAGGAAGCAGCTTTTGCCAGCTTACCCCGTGGGTTTACTTTGACGACGGGGGGAGGGGGAACGGTTCCTATGCCGCCAGCTCGCGGCCGCGGAGCAGGGCGGCGGTGCTGGGCGGGCGGCCGCGGAATGCCGTGTAGAGCGCCATCGGGTCCTCGGTGTCGCCGGCGCCCAGCACGATGCGCAGCCGGGCAGCGGCGGCGGGGTCGAAGGGGTCGCCCGCTTCCTGGAACGCCTCGAACCCGTCGGCGTCCAGCACCTCCGACCACATGTAGGAGTAGTAGCCTGTAGCGTAGCCGCCACCGGCGAACAGGTGCTGGAAGTGCGCGGGGCGGTGGCGGATGCCGATCTCCGGCGGCATGCCGATGCCCTGCAGGAACTCGCGCTCGAACGCCTCCACGTCCAGGACGGCGGGGTCGGGGTGCTGGTGCAGCGCCATGTCCAGCAGCGCGGAGGACGTATATTCGACGGTGCCGAAGCCCTGGCCCCAGCCGCGCGCCGCCAGCAGCTTGGCGATCAGCGCGTCGGGGATCGGCTCGTTGGTGCGGTGGTGCCGGGCATAGCGGCGCAGGGTGTCGGGGACCGACAGCCAGTGCTCATAGACCTGGGAGGGGAACTCCACGAAGTCCCGGCGTACCGACGTGCCGGACTGGCCGGGGTAGCGGACCTTGCTGAGCAGGCCGTGCAGGGCGTGGCCGAACTCGTGGAACAGGGTTTCGGCGTCGGTGAAGCTGAGCAGCGGCGGCTCGGCACGGGCGAAGTTGTTGTTGTTCACGATCACCGGGGAGGCCGGCTGGTCCCCGGGGGCGCCCATGTCCTCCTGGTCGCGGTAGCTGCTCATCCATGCGCCGGAGCGCTTGTCCGCCCGCGCATAGGGGTCGGCCAGGAACACGCCGACATGCCCGGCGGCGTCGCGGACCTCGTAGGCCTCCACGTCCGGGTGATACACCGGCACGTCGGGGCGGCGATGGAAGGTCAGGCCGAACAGACGGCCCGCGGTGTCGAACGCCGCTTGCTGGATGCTGTCCAGGACGAAGTATGGCTTCAGCTCCTCCTCGTCTATCGCGTAGTCGGCGCGGCGCACCTTCTCCGCGTAGTAGCGCCAGTCCCAGGGGGCGAGGGCGCCGTTGAACCCCTCGGACTGCGCCAGGGCGAGCAGGCGGCTGCGTTCGGCGGCGGCCTTGCGCTTGGCTGGCTCCCAAACTTCGGCCAGCAGTCCCGCGGCAGCCTCCGGCGAGCCGGCCATGGTGTCGGCCAGGCGGAAGGCGGCGAAGTCTTGGTAGCCGAGCAGCCGTGCCCGCTCCTGCCGCAGGGCCAGAATTTCGGGGATCAGGGGGCGGTTGTCGTGGGCGCTGGGGTGGATGCCGCGGGCGATCCAGGCCTCGTAGGCGGACTGGCGCAGGTCGCGGCGGGCGGAGAAGGTCAGGAACGGTTCTATGAGCGAGCGGGACAGGGTGACGGCGTAGCCCTCGATCCCACGGTCCTGCGCCGCTTGCCGGGCGCCGTCGCGGACGAAGCCGGGCAGGCCGTCAAGGTCGGCCTCGGTAAGCGGCAGGTGCCAGTCCTTCTCGTCGTGCAGGACGTTCTGGCCGAATTGGGTGTGCAGCACGGCCAGGCGTTCGGAGATCGCGGCCATGCGGGCACGGCCGGCATCGCCCAGCGCGGCGCCGCTGCGGACCATGCCGAGGTGCGTGCGCTCCAGCAGGCGGCGCTGGTCGGGCGCCAGGTCTGCGGGCGCCGCGCCGTGCAGGGCGGCGACCCGGCGGAACAGCGCGGGGTCGAGGGCGATAGCGGCATAGTGCTGCGCCAGCAGCGGCGACATCTCGGTATCCACGGCCTGCAGCGCGTCGCCGCCGAGGCTGACGACCAGGTTGGAGAACGCCATTGCGACCCGGCCCAGCAGGCGCCCGCTGCGCTGCGCTGCCTCGATCGTGTTGGCGAAGCTGGGCGGGGCCGGGTCGGCGCCGATGGCGGCGATCTCCGCCCGGTGCTCCGCCATGCCCTGCGCGAAGGCTGGGGCGAAGTGCTCCGGGCGGATCTGGTCGAAGGGCGGGACCTCGAAGGGGGTGGCCCAAGGGTGCAGGAGGGGGTTGTCGGTCATGGCGGCAATTGCGGCAGGAAGCGGGGCTGGGGTCAAGGGCGCGGGCCTGGTGCTGACGGTGCGGCGGCGGGGAATGCCGATGAACCGCGCAGATGCTTCGATGCACTGGCCGTCGCGGCGGGCCTGAGCCGGCGCGGGCAGCCTGGGTCGCCATCCCCCACCAGGTCGCGCAAGGCTGCTTGAGGCTGCCTCGCGCACCGCCGATAAACTCCGGCCGGCCCGTCCACTCATGATGATGGTGCATGATACCGGAGGGTTCCGCCAAGGCGGCACCTGCGGCATCATCCACGGATGAGTCGCGCGCGGCCTATGCGCCGGCATCGGGCGTTGCGCGACCAGGACACCGGCAGGGCGGCCTGCCCGGCTCGGATATCCCTGGCGCCGTTGAACGCCGGGTTGCCTGGTGTTTGCAGACGCATCGCGGGACAGCCTTTGGGGACACGATCATGACCACAGCCACTGCGGCATCTGCGGCCAGCGCTCCGCCTTACTCAGACTGGCAGAGTGCCACCGGCGAGGGCTGGGCCGCGAACGCCGACCATTATGACGCCATGCTGGCCGATGTCGCCGCGGCCCTGCTCGCCCACGCCGGCTTTGCGCCGGGCGAGCGTGTCGTGGAGATCGGCTGCGGCAGCGGACGGTTCGCCCGGCGGGTCGCGGCGGCGGTCGCACCGGGCGGCATGGTGCTCGGCGTTGACATTTCGCCGGCGCTGGCCGGGCTGGCCAGGCGGGAGGCCGCGGCAGCCGGAACCGACAACCTGCAGATCCTGGTGGCCGACGCGCAAACGGCGATGCCGGCGGGGGCGCCGTTCGACCGGCTGGTGTCGCGCTTCGGCGTGATGTTCTTCGCCGACCCGGCGGCGGCGATGGCGAACCTGCATGCCATGCTGGCGCCGGGCGGGCGGCTTGACTTCGCGGTCTGGGCGCCGGTCGAGGGCAACCCTTGGGCCGGGGCGGTCATGGAGGTGGCGCGCATCCACCTTGGCCTGCCGCCACGCAATCCCCGCGCGCCTGGCCCCTTCGCGTTCAGTGAGGAGGCCCATCTTCGCGCCCTGCTCGATGCGGCGGGATTCCAGGCGGTCGGCTTCACGCCCTGGCAGGGCAGGGTAAGATTCGGAGAGCCTGGGGTGACCGCAGCGGAGGCAGCCGGCCTTGCCGTCACGAGCGGCACGCTGGCCCAGCCGATCCAGAACGCTGGCGCGGAGGTGAAGGCGGCCCTGCTGGGCGACCTGGCAGCGCGCATGCAGCCCTATTTGACCGATGCGGGCGTGCTGATGCCGGCATCGGTGCATCTGGTTACTGCTTTTGCCGCAGCAGGGCCGGCGCGGAAGATCAACTTGACGCGCTAGGACCTTCGCCGCCGCCGCACTCCTGGCGGCAGAACGCCGTGACTTCCATGCGGAACAGGGCGAAGCCGGCCACGGCTTCATGTGCCCGATCAACGACTATGGCTGCATCCAAGTTGATGCCGTAGGTGTTGCGCTCGCGGTGCCGGAAGGCGCGCAGCTTGTTCAGAATGGCAAAGCAGTCCTTGGACAAGACTGCATCCCGGGCGCCTGGAAACGGGTTTGCCAACCGGCGCAGCAGCGCCGTATGCCAACCGTCGGACCGGGTCACAGGCAACTCGTCCACGTCCGCTGCCAGCCTTGCCATCACACGCTCGCACCCGGTGTAGATTTTCTCGGCGGCCGACGCACAGACGAGAGTGACCTCCCACTCTTCCTGCGTTCCAGAACGCAGAGATTCAGGCGTTATGCGTGCGAGCCGATTTTGCAGGCGGCCCACCTCCCATGCGATCTCGGCAAGTTCGTTCTCGACGTCAACCCAGTTGGGACGCATCAATGGCATCCCGCATGAAGCCTGCTGCCCGCCATACCGGCAGCTCATCAAGATAGATGACGTCGAAAGGCATCCCGCCGAGCATGTCTTCGACGATGCCCTCAATGGCATACTTCAGCGAACGCGGGCAGGATGTGACAAGCAGGTCAACGTCCGAATGCAGGCCGAAGCTGCCCCGGGCAAGGGAGCCTGTGACCGTCGTGCGGACCCCAAGCTGCGCCAGCGCCGCCGTTGCTGCCCGCGCGCCCGCGACCGCCCGGTCGCGATGGCTGTCGAGCCGCCTTTCCGTGTCCAGCGTCATCGGCCTTCTCCGATTGGTCAAATGGCTTCCAAGACCTGGCGGGTAACCTACCCTGGCAGCCGCATCGCAAGCGAGTCCGGTCGGTGCCCCAGGCAGCAGGCTGATCTCTCGGCGAATCGGTTGTGAGAGGGCTGAATGGACGTGGTGCTTAACCAGGTCGAGATCGAGGCATTGTTCCGCAACGAGGTCAACCGCTGAAATCAGGCCGGCGCGGGGCTTGGCAGCGCCCGCCCGGACGCCACGGCCTCCGCCGCCGTCGCGCTGAATCCCACCGCCGGCGCGCAGATCCCATGCGCGCGCAGCACCCGCGCGATCCCCGGGCGGGCGCCGGCGATGAACACCGCCGCCCCGCGCCCGCGTGCCTGCCGCACGAAGCCGTCCAGCATCGCCGCCGCCGTCGAGTCCAGCACCGCCACCGCCGACAGGTCCAGCACGTAGGCGCGCGGACGCTCGGCCAGCCGGTCCAGCACCGTCCCCACCGCGGCGGCGGCGCCGAAGAAGAACGCTCCGCCGATCCGGCACACCACCACGTCCCGGTCGCTGGCGGTCACGGGGTCCAGGTCGTCCAGCTCGACGTTGGCCGCCTCGACGCTGCCGGCCATGCGATGCAGGAACAGCAGCGCACTGAGGCAGAATCCGGCCAGGATGCCCTCGGTCAGGTCGCGGGTGACCACCAGCAGGAACGTCACAATAAGCACGGCGGCGTCGGCGCGGGAGGCGCGCAGCAGGGTCACGATGACGTGCCGCTCCGCCATGTTCCACGCCACCACCGCCAGCACCGCCGCCAGCGCCGCGACCGGGATGTAGGCCGCGAGCGGCGCCGCCAGCAGCATGAAGCCTAGCAGGAACAGGGCGTGCAGCATCCCCGACACCGGGCCGCGTGCGCCGGCCCGCACGTTGGTCGCGGTGCGCGCGATGGTGCCGGTGATGCACAGGCCGCCGAACAGGGGGGCCGCGATGTTGGCCACGCCCTGCGCCACCAGCTCCATGTTGGAGCGGTGGCGTCCGCCGCCCATGCTGTCGGCGACGACGGCGCTCAATAGGCTCTCGATCCCGCCGAGCAGCGCGAAGGACAGCGCCGTGGGCAGCAGCGCCGCGAGGAGGTCCCATGAGACCGGCGGCAGCGCCGGCGCCGGCAGCCCCGCCGGGATGCCGCCGAAGCGGGTGCCGATCGTTTCCACCGGCAGGGTCAACGCCCAGGCCGCGACGGAGGCCAGGATGACGACGGCCAGCATCGCCGGCCAGGCCGGGCGCCAGCGGCGCAGCGCCAGAATCATCAGAACCGAGGCCAGGGATAGCCCGGCCGCCGCCGGGTTCAGCGTCGGCAGCGCGCCCCACAGCGCCGCCAGCTTCGGCAGCAGCGGCCCTGGCTCGTGCGGGAGGGACAGGCCCAGCAGCTCCTTGACCTGGCTGGCAAAGATGATGACCGCGATCCCCGCGGTGAAGCCGACCGTCACGGGATAGGGGATGTAGCGGATGAACGTCCCCAGCCGCAGCACGCCGATGAGCAGCAGGACCACCCCGCTCATCATCGTGGCCAGCAGCATCCCGTTCACGCCGAACTGGGTGACGGTGGCGGCGACCAGCACGATGAACGCCCCGGCCGGCCCGCCAATCTGGTGCCGGCTGCCGCCCAGCAGCGACACCAGGAACCCGCCTACGACGGCGCTGACCAGCCCCTGTCCCGGCGCCAGCCCCGATGCGATGGCGATGGCCATGCTGAGCGGCAGCGCCACCACCGCCACCGTCAGCCCCGCTAGCGCGTCGGCCCGCAGCGCCTGCAGGCCGTAGCCCTCCCGCAGCACGGACACGAGCTTGGGCGTGAATGCGGACGGGCGCGATGGGGTCATGCCATGCGGGGGCATCAGTCGGCGCCGCTGGCCGCCCCTGCCCCGCCCCGCACGTCGTGCGCGCCGAACAGCGCCCCGCCGCCGGGCATGGTCCCGAGGGTCAGCGAGCTGGCACCGCTGGCCTCCGCCGCCTGGGTCAGCGCGGGGCCGCCGGCGATGACGCCCTCCGCCACGCCCCAGGGCTTGCCTTCGGTGATCTTGTGGCCCTTGGCCTCAAGGAGCGCGCGGGTGTCCGGGGACAGGGCGAAGCGCTCGGCATAGAGGGTGTCGGGCAGCCATTGATGGTGGATGCGCGGGGCGTCCACCGCCTCTTGCACCGTCATATCGTGGTCCACCGCGTTGATGACCGCGTTCAGCACGATGGTGATGATCCGCGCGCCGCCGGGGCTGCCGATCACCATCGCGAGCTTGCCGCCGCGGGTGACGATGGTGGGCGACATGCTGCTCAGCGGCGTCTTGCCCGGCGCCACGGCGTTGGCCTCGCCCTGCACCAGGCCGAACATGTTGGGCACGCCGGGCTTGGCGGTGAAGTCGTCCATCTCGTTGTTCATCACGATCCCGGTGCCCGGCGCCACCTTGCGCACGCCGAACCAGTCGTTGAGCGTGTAGGTCACCGCGGCCGCGTTGCCGGCGGCGTCCACGACCGAGTAGTGGGTGGTGTTGGTCCCCTCCTTCGCCGGGGCCGCGGCCACCAGGCTGCTGCTGGGCGTGGCGCGGTCCGGGTTGATCTTGGCGCGGATCGCGGCGTGGTAGGCCGGGTCCAGCAACTGCGCCAACGGGTTCTCGACAAAGTCCGGATCGCCCAGCCGGTTGTTGCGGTCGTAATAGGCGTATCGCATCGCCTCCACCATGACGTGAACCTCGGCCGCCGAGTGCCAGCCCATCGCGCGCAGGTCGTAGCCGCCCAGGATGCCCAGGATCTCGCACAGGATGACGCCGCCGCTGCTGGGCGGAGGGGCGCTGATGATGTGGTAGCCGCGGTAGTCGCACTCGACCGGATGCAGCTCCCGCACGCGGTAGGCTTCGAGGTCGCGTTGTTCGATGATGCCGCCGCCGGCCTGGCTGGCCGCGACGATGGCGGCGCCGACGGGTCCGCGATACAGCGCGTCCGGCCCGGCGTCGCTGATCGCCTGCAGGCTGCGCGCCAGGTCGGGCTGCACCAGCCGGTCGCCGGGCCGCATCGCCTGGCCGTCGCGCAGGAAGATCGCCGCGGCTGCCGGGTCCTTGCTTAGGCTGCCCGTGGCGGTGCCGATCACCGACATGTCGCCGGGCGTGAGCACGAAGCCCTCCGCCGCCAGCCGGATCGCCGGCGCCATCAGGGCGGCGCGCGGCAGGGTGCCGTATCGGGTGCGCGCCAGCTCCAGCCCGGCGGCGCTGCCGGGCACGCCCGCGGCCAGCCAGGTGTCGAGCGACCGGCGCGGCGCGACGTTACCCGACTCGTCCAAGAACATCCCGGGGGTTGCGGCCAGCGGCGCCCGCTCACGGAAATCCAGGAACGCCGTGCGTCCATCGGCCAGGCGCAGCGTCATGAAGCCGCCGCCGCCCAGGTTGCCGGCTGCCGGGTAGGTGACGGCCAGGGCGTAGCCAACCGCCACCGCCGCATCCACGGCGTTGCCGCCCTCCCGCAGCACCTGTGCTCCAACCTCGGACGCCAGGCGCTGCGCGGTCACGACCATGCCGCGGCTGGCCGAAACCGGCGCCGGGTCGGCCGCCGCCGCGGGACGGACGAGGAGGATCAGGGCGGCGAGCGGAAGGAGGATGCGCATGGCGGGAGGCTAAGCAGACTTGCGTGGCCTGTCACACACTTAGAAGTCGGCGGAGCCAGGCCGCACAAGCCTGCTTAGCTTTTCGTCGGTGCGCCGAACCTCCAGAGGGTTGCGTAGCCGTCCCCGCCCAAGCTGTGAGCAGCCATGCAGAAAAGGTGAGGTTTCGTACAGGACAGTACAGATTGACTAAAGTCGCTATCAATTATCTCAACCAGGCGAAAGCGCCACTATGTCCAGCAACGGACATAGCAAGACGACGCTGAAAACGATGCTCTTGCGGTTCCAACTTATCGGTTGCAAGCAGCGCAGCAACGGCTGCTACAACCATTCTGCCGCTGCATGCTTGGTAGGGTGACCAGTACAGACCAGCCTTGTCCCGATCCGGGAAGGCCATTGAGGATGGAGAGATTTTGTCCAGCGGCGCCGCGTTTTCGAATGAAATCCTTGCTACCCTTCCGCCCTCTGAACTGTCTGTACTACGCCCGCATTTGCTACGGGTCCGCATGGTCAACGGCCAGGGCCTGCACGAGCCGGGCGAGCGGATCGAGCATGTTTACTTCTTCGAATCCGGCCTAGCCAGCATGGTGGCCATGGCGCACGACACGGGCGTCGGCGTCGAGGTCGGGGTGATCGGGCCGGAGGGCATGGTCGGCCTGACGACGCTGCTGGATCCCGAGGCCACGGCGTTCAACCGCGCCATGGTGCAGATGCCGGGCGTTGCCTACCGGATGCCGGCCGCCACGCTCCGCATGTGCCTGGATGACGCGCCTATCCTGCGGCGGCGGCTGCTGCGGCGCCTGGACAGCTTCGTGGCGCTGGTGTCGCAGACTGCGGCCTGTAACAGCCGCCACTCCGTCAACGAACGCTGCGCCCGCTGGCTGCTGCTGGCGCATGACCGCAACGACGGCGACGAGCTGCCGCTGACGCAGGAGTTCCTGGCCACCATGCTGGCGGTGCGGCGGTCCGGCGTCACCATCGCGCTGGGCGCGCTGCGGGAGGCCGGGCTGGTGCGCAACGGCCGCGGCCGCATCATGATCTGCGACCGTCCGGCGCTGGAGGCGGCGGCCTGCGAATGCTACGGCCGGGTCAGGTCGTTCGTGGCTGCCATCAGCGCGCGGGACGCCGCGGACGCTTGATCTTGCTTCCTTTCCCGGAGGGAGGGGGTTGGGGTGAGGGGGAGGGCAAGCGCGGCGCCTTGCCTGTGCAGGGGTTTGTTCTGGCGGTGTCGTCCGTTTCCCGCTCCGCAGCCAAGACCCCCTCACCCCGGCCCTCTCCCGCAGGGAGAGGGAGAAGAGGCCTCCTTGCCGGGTGGCGGCGCGGGCTGCTAGGGCCGCGGAATGGATGAGATTGACCGCAAGCTGCTGGGCCTGCTGCAGCAGGACGCTACGGCGCCGATGGCGCAGTTGGCCGACCAGGTGGGGCTGTCGCCCACCCCGGTCTGGAAGCGCATCCAGAAGATGGAGCAGGCCGGCGTGCTGCTGCGCCGGGTCGCGCTGGTGGACCCGGAGCAGGTCGGCATCGGCCTGATCGTCTTCGTTGCCGTCGAGGCGCCGGAGCACTCGGCGGAGTGGCTGGCCCGCTTCGCCGCGACCGTGTCCGCCATGCCGGAGGTGATGGACGCCTACCGGATGGCCGGCGAGGTGGACTACATGCTGCGCGTCGCCGTCGCGGACATGACGGAGTTCGACGCCTTCTATAAGCGCCTGATCGCCGAGGTGGCGCTGAAGAACGTGACCTCGCGCTTCGCCATGGAGCGGCTCAAGACCACGACGGCCTATCCGCTGCTCGCCCGGGCCTTCCGTGACCGGCGGGCGCCAGACAGCGAGTAGGTTCAGCTTGCAGCCGGACCGGCCCCGGCAGCACAGCGTTTCCTCCGCCGCCCGCCATCCAGACGGTTTCACCAAACTCTGGCAGCGCCCTTGTTCCGGATTGAGTCCCCACCCCTGTTCCATGACGCTGCGCGCCCGCCAAGCGCACCCGCGGCCATGCCAGGACCGGAGCCATCCATGAACGCCATCCCCCCGCTTCCCCCAATCCCGCCCGCGCCGGACATGCTGTGGTTCCTGCCGACCGGCGGCGACGGCCGCTACCTCGGCGCGGCTGCCGGCCAGCGCGTGTCGGACAACCGTTACTTGCGTGCGGTGGCGGTGGCGGCGGACCAATTGGGCTATACCGGCATCCTGCTGCCGACCGGCAACGCCTGCGAGGACGCGCTGGTCACGGCGGCCAGCATCATGCCCTTCACCGACCGGCTGCGCTTCCTGGTTGCGGTGCGGCCGGGCCATACCCTGCCCGGCGAGGCCGCGCGGCAGCACGCGGCGCTGGACCGCCTCAGCGGCGGGCGGCTGATGCTGAACGTCGTCTGCGGCGGCAACCCGGCGGACCTGGCGGGCGACGGCCTGCACCTCGGCCACGACGAGCGTTATGACCAGGCCGCCGAGTTCCTGCAGATCTGGCGTGGGCTGATGGCGGGGGAGACGGCGAACCATCAGGGGCATTACCTGTCGGCCGAGAAGGGCCGGCTGCTGTTCCCGCCCGTGCAGGCGCCGCATCCGCCGGTTTATTTTGGCGGCTCCTCCCCGGCCGCCCATGCCTTGGTGGCGGCGCAGGCCGATGCGTATTTGACTTGGGGCGAGCCGCCGGCCGCAGTGGCGGAGAAGATCGCCGATGTACGCCGCCGGGCCGCCGAGCATGGCCGCACCCTGCGCTATGGCATCCGCCTGCACCTGATCGTGCGGGAAACCGAGGGCGAGGCGTGGGACGCCGCCCGCAGCCTGATCCGGCACCTGTCCGACGACACCATCGAAACGGCGCAGCGGAAGATGGCAGCCGAGAGCGACAGCGAGGGGCAGCGCCGGATGCTGGCGCTGCACGGCGGATCGCGTGAGCGGCTGGAGGTCTCGCCGAACCTGTGGGCCGGCGTCGGCCTGGTCCGTGGCGGCGCCGGGACCGCGCTGGTGGGCGACCCGCAGACGGTGGCCGACCGCATCCGCGAATACCAGGCGCTGGGCATAGATACCGTGATCGCCAGCGGCTACCCGCATCTCGACGAGGCCTACCGCGTGGCCGAGCTGTTGTTCCCGCTGCTGGGCATCGGCCGCCCCGGCACCCCGATCGGCGGGCAGAGCCTGATGACCGGCGGCGGGTCGTTCATGACCACCAACGCCACCGCGGCCGGGGTGCGCTGACGATGGGACAAACCCTTCTGCTGGACCGCCATGCCGTCGGGAAGCGTGGGCGTGCGACGCTCCGGCTGCCGTCCTTGTCGCCGCTGCGCCGCTTCGTGTCGTCCGTGGTGCTGGTACTGGCGTGGGAGGCGCTGTCCCGGGCCGGCGTGATCCCCGCGACCATCATCGCCGCCCCCAGCGCCATCCTGGCGACTGCCTGGGACCTGATGCGCACCGGCGAGCTGGGGGAGAACCTGCTGGTGTCGCTCGCCCGCGTCGCCGCCGGGTTTGTCGTCGGCGCGGCGGCTGGCGCGGCGCTGGCGCTGGTGGCGGGCCTGTCCCGGCTGGGCGAGGACATCGCCGACGCGCCGATGCAGATGCTCCGTACCCTGCCGCACCTGGCGCTGGTGCCGCTCTTTATCCTGTGGTTCGGTATTGGCGAGCTGCCGAAGGTCGCGCTGGTGGCGCTGGGGGCGGCCTTCCCGGTTTACCTGAACCTGTTCGCCGGGCTGCGCGGGGTGGACCCCAAGCTGATCGAGGCGGCGCGGGTGTTCGGCTTGGGCCGGCTGGCGCTGATACGCCGGGTGATGCTGCCCGGGGCGCTACCGTCCTTGCTGGTCGGGCTGCGCTACGCGCTGGGCGTGTCGTGGCTGACGCTGGTGGTGGCGGAGCAGATCGCGGCGTCGTCCGGCATCGGCCACATGATCAACGACGCGCGGGACTTCCTGCGCACCGACGTCATCGTGGTGGGGCTGCTGGTCTATGCGCTGTTGGGCCTGGGTGCGGACGCGCTGGTGCGCGCGGTCGAGCGCCGGGCGTTGCGCTGGCGGCCCGGCAACATGAGAGCGGCGCGATGAACGGCGTTCATGTCAGCGGCCTGACCCGGCGTTTCGGCGCGCGCACGGTGCTGGACCGGCTGGACCTGGATTTGCAGCCCGGCAGCTTCACTGCGCTGCTGGGCCGCAGCGGGTCCGGCAAGACGACGCTGCTGCGCACCTTGGCCGGGCTGGACCCGGCGCCGGAGGGGGCGGTGGTCGCCGTGCCGCGTCCGACCGCGGTGGTGTTCCAGGAGCCGCGGCTGCTGCCCTGGGCGCCGGTGTGGCAGAACGTGGCGCTTGGCCTGACAGACGCTGGCGCCCGCGACCGCGCCGAAGCGGCGCTTGAGGAGGTCGGCCTGGGCCGGCACGGGGATGCCTGGCCGCTGACCCTGTCGGGCGGCGAGGCGCAGCGGGCGGCCCTGGCCCGCGCCCTGGTCCGCGCGCCGCGCCTGCTGCTGCTGGACGAGCCGTTCGCTGCGCTGGACGCGCTGACCCGCATCCGGATGCACGCCCTGGTGCTGGCGCTGTGGCGCAGCCACGGCCCGGCGGTGCTGCTGGTGACGCATGACGTGGACGAGGCGCTGAGCCTGGCGGACCGTGTGCTGGTGCTGGAAGACGGGCGGATCGGGGTTGACGTTGCGGTGGACCTGCCGCGCCCGCGCGACGCCTCCCCGGCCCGCGCCCGGCTGCGCCGCACCCTGCTGCAATCCCTTGGCGTGACGGAGGACGCATGATGCCGCACTTGACCCGACGCACGGCGCTGCTGGGCCTGGGCCTGGCCGCTGCTGCCCGCCCTGTTTGCGCCGCGCCCGCGCCGCTGCGGATCGGCTACCAGAAGTTCGGCTCGCTGGTGATCCTGCGCAGCCAGGGTACGCTGGAGAAGCTGTTTGCGCCGCAGGGCGTGCCGGTTGCCTGGGTGGAGTTCAATGCTGGGCCGCCGCTGCTGGAGGCTTTGAACGCCGGCGCGGTGGATTTTGGCGGTACTGGGGACACGCCGCCGATCTTCGCGCAGGCGGCAGGGTCGTCGCTGCAATATGTCGGGGCGCAGCCGCTGCGGGGGGAGCACGAGGCGATCCTGGTGCGTGACGGCAGCCCGGTGCGGACGGTGGCGGATTTGCGGGGGCGCCGGGTCGGCTATACCCGTGGGTCCAGCGCGCATAACTTCGTGGTCAAGACGCTGGAGCAGGCGGGGCTGGCGCTGACCGATGTTCAGTCGGTGACGCTGCAGCCGTCGGACGCGGCGGCGGCGTTCCGGAGCGGGGCGCTGGACGCGTGGGCGATCTGGGACCCGTTCCTGGCCGTTGCACAGCAGGACCCGGCGGCACGGGTGCTGATCCAGGCGAAGCAGGTCGAGCCTAGCAACAACTTCTTCCTGGCCCGCCGGGCCTGGGTTGCGTCGGCGCCGGACCAGGTGACGGCGCTACTGGGCGCGATCAATGGCGCGGCTGGCTGGGCCGCCGCCAACCCGGATGCCTTGGCGGAGCTGATGACGCAGGTGACGGGCGTACCGCTGGCGGCGCAGCGCGTGGCGGTGCCGCGCGGGACCTATGCGGTGCAGCCGATGGACGACGCGATCATCGCGCAACAGCAGGGGATCGCCGACACGTTTGCCCGACTGCGGATCATCCCGGCGCGGATTGACGTGCGGCAGGCGGTGTGGACGCCGCCGGGGCGGACCTGACGGGCATGTTTGATAATGCTGCTGTGCTGGCCGTTTGATCCGGTTTTCCTGCGCTCCCTTCGCCCGACGGAGGCGTTGGGCGGAGTTCACGGTTAGACGCCCGCTCCGCTCCGGTACTCGGAAACCCACACCAGACGACTCAGCGCAGCGCACTCTCAAACGGGCACTGACGGGCATTTCTGGACGGGCGTCCGTTCGCTGAGCCTTCGGGCTTGGGCCGCCAAGCAGATCAAGCCCGGGGCGTTCGGACCAGCTTGGATGGCGCTGGTGGTCCTGTCCGGCCCCCGGGTCCGGCGGTTGCCAAGTGCCTGCAACGCGCGTAACCGCCGGCCCTAGACAAACGGGTTCATAGGGCGGGACATGCCGGACGCGAGCGAAGCCAGCCAGGTTGCCGTCGTCACGGGTGGCGCGCGCGGGATCGGCCTTGCGATCGGGCAGTGGTTTCTGGCGCATGGCTATGATGTCGCGCTGCTCGATATTGACCGTGCCACGCTTGCCGCGGCCGAGGCGGCATTGGCGCTGCCGTCACGGGTGCTGGCGGTGCCATGCGACGTGTCCAGTCCCGCCGGGGTGGAGGCGGCCGCCGGGGCGGTGATGGCGAAGTGGGGCCGGGTGGACGCGCTGGTGAACAACGCGGGTGTCGCGGTATTCAAGCCGGCGCTCGAGACCTCGTTCGAGGAGTGGCGCCATGTGCTCGGCACCAATCTTGATGGCGCCTTTCTTTGCACCCAGGCTTTTGGCGCGATCATGACGGCGCAGGGGAGTGGTGCGATCGTGAACATCGCCTCGATCTCGGGCCTGCGCGCCAGCACGCTGCGGGTGGCCTATGGCACGAGCAAGGCGGCGATCATCCACCTGACGAAACAATATGCGGTGGAGCTCGGCAATTTCGGCGTGCGGGTGAACGCGGTCTGCCCCGGTCCGGTGGAAACCGAGATGGCGAAGCTGGTGCACAGCGTGGCGATCCGCTCGGACTACTACGACACGGTTCCGCTGGGCCGTTACGGCACGACGGAGGAGATGGCGAATGTGGTCGGCTTCCTGTGCAGCAAGGAGGCGAGCTACGTGAACGGCCAGTGCTTGGCGAACGATGGCGGCTTCGACGCGGCGGGGGTGGGGCTGCCGACATTCCGGCGCAATGCGGGAATTAACCGCGTGGGCGACGATACGCATTGAAGGCATGTGCTGCCTGATAGCGGAATGGACGCGTGAGACCGGTATCCAGGTTTGGTGGGAACCGGCTGCAGGGATTTACCCTGTCGTCGAGATGAGTGGGATGAACGGCAGAATTGCCCAATGAGGGAGGTCGTCAACAACCGGTTTCTCTTCCCTCACGGCACTATCCACGATAATGTCGTTGCATGAACGATACTTCTGATTTGTTCCTCGCGCCTCGACGCTGCATGCGCGAGCCGATCCCAGACCTTTGGGACGTCGCGTTGCTTCTGGGCAGAGCGGTTGATGCGCATCTCGCTGGTGATCGCAGCCGAGCGAACCTGCTTTTACGCGAGGCGAACTGACCGGCAGTTCGCGAGTGGACAGAATCACTCTGGGGCAGCGCGAAAGCCAATCCGAGACAACGGCAGTATCGGCGGGTGCGCACGGTCGTGAACTCACCGCCATACCTACTACCCATAGAACGCGCGCAGGAGCGGAGGCCAGGCGTGGCGGAACGAGCGGCCATCATCGCCCGGTATGGCCGGCATTGCGTCTTCTGCGGAGTGCCGCTCATCCGCTCCGAAGTAAGGACCTGTAAAAAACCAACAGAATTGGTTTGATCCGTAGGATTCCCGTGGGGATCATGGTGCCGTAGTTTGGCGGGATGGTTGACTCTGCCCTGATCCGTTCGCGTTTTGCGTTGTTGTC
>JAABUK010004963.1_pt1 | contig 21208 bp, 26 predicted proteins | sample 5559141 | NCBI WGS metagenome assembly JAABUK01 (sample SAMN10711869, study PRJNA513367) | rock metagenome | isolation source: Antarctica rocks | place: Antarctica: Victoria Land, Pudding Butte nord | collected 2016-01-03
ACCAGAGGGTGTTGGGGGTCCTGCAGGGCTGTGGAGCCCTCTTGCAGGGGGGCCCTCTGCTGCAGCATGCCCAGCAGGCTTCGGTGGTCCAGGAAGCACTCCAGCTTCTCTGTGGTGGGATCACTCGTTGCACTGCTGCTCCTCACAGCTGCACGCAGTCATGTACATCACAGACAGGCAATGCAACAAGGCGTGATTGAGAAGTTTTGAACAGTTTGCTATAAACGACTCATTTAATGCTGTTCTGGACCTCAGAGAAGGCCAAGTCTGGTGAGGAAATCCAGCACTCTTGTGACAGATTGCATGGCTGTCTGCACACACAGCATCTACAAGCACATGCAGGTGGAAATGGTTGCAGCAACACAGCACATGCAGGTGAAAGTGGTTGCAGCAGCACAGTCCATACCTAGGTCTAGCAGGGACTGCAGCCTGATGACCGACACCTCACTCGCCGGCTTGGAGAGCTCTTCTTCGGCGGTGTCCAGGAAGGACAGCAGCATGTCCCCCTTGTCCAGCAGGAAGTAGTGCTTCAGGGCCGCCAGGGTGTTGTTCAAGCCTAGGTCATGCTGCAGCAGGTGCAGCAGGGCCTGGCTGGACCTGGCAAAGGCTGCCTGGATGTTCTGCATGTAGCTGCCGCTGCTGCTGCTGTACCCTGCAAAAGGCATGAGCAACCTGGTCAGTGGGCTGTTTGTGACGTGTGTGAGCAGCATGATGACGTGTGCGGGCAGCAAGTTGACATGTGTGGGCAGCAAGATGACATGAAGCCAAGGCTTGTGGATGTCGTGATAAGAGATGTGCAGCTTGATGAGAGACTTGTGTGTGATTTCACTGAGGTCCTCAGCGACAGCAGCTGTTGCCTGTTGTTTGTCTGCCACATCAATGCTGGTTTTCTGCGATACCTGTCATGGGGCGCTGTTGTGCAAGCGGCTTGCATGGCAGCGCCCACGCTGTGGCACCCAAGTGTCTATACTGGTTGATGTGCTGTCTGATGGGTTCGCTGTCCATTGTCTTGACCATCTGAGCTGAACCATGCTACAGTCGCGCTTGTGTTCATGAGTTTGATGAGACAGCGGTTGCCTTGGGTTCGTTTATGAGCGCCCAGGGATAAAAAGAGATCACATCCCTGATATCCCTGGTGGTCCAGCAGCAGTAATGCACATCGCATGAATGACAACTTGTGAGCAGCGCCTCACCTATGTGCACATCAGACGGCAGGGGTCGCACAACCTGTCTGCCGCACTCCCTGATTGCATTCAGGTACTTGCCGGTCATCAGAATGCTGTCCTTGGCTTCAGCCAGAATGAGAGGCACATCGTGCACAGCAGCGCCAGTTGGGGTCAAGCTGACGTGGCCTTGTGCATCCAGAAGAGGGCGCAAGCTGTAGCGGTGGTACCAGTACGCGCTCTGGTCCTCCTTGTTCACGCTGTCCTTGCTGATGTTCTGTGACAGTCCGACTGATGGTTTGTCATCCTTGTTCTGTTGGCTTCAGATGCAGTGTTGAGGAGTGGTGCAAGGTTTGCGGGTCAGGCAACAGAAACCATGAGTAGTGTTGAGTCTTTGAGCTTGATAGGCTGCGCAGGAGGTGTTACAGCAACCTGTGCAGAGAGTGAATGCAGCAAGCATGCAATGAGCTATTTGCTAACAAGTACAGCTCCAGCCTTCTCTTCATCAACAGGATTGATTGATTTGAACCAGTGCCAGCCTTTGCTCTTGCATTAGCCAGGTAGGTGTCAGGGTGGGTTCATGAACAGGGTGAAGCACTTGCCTTGTGTTCTTGTATCATGAACTCCTCGTAAGGGTCATGTACAATGCCCTCACAAAGCCACCGCTCCAGCATCCTGCACAGACACACAGCTTCACAACCTGTTGTGCTGATATGGGTTTAATTCTGAGCCTGAGGTTGTCCATGCATGACTGCCGACACTGTAATGATTGCGGGCTAACAGCTCAGGGTTCCTGATCTTCAGAGCAAAAGTTAAAACATCTTTTGTGGTCACTGAATGTCAGGCATTCAGTCAGGATGCCTGTTACTCTGGTGGATTTGATCAGGCACCATAACAGGCTGCAGTCATGTTTAGCATGTGTGCAAGCACCAGCTGCAGGACATGTCATGCAATCAAGTGAGAAGCACACTTGTGCATGGCACAGTACCAAAATTATTTCAATATGCAATCACTGCTCCACCTGATGAGCTTGTACTCCTCTGAAATGGAGTGTCAGGGGGTCAAACAGAGAATGTACTGCTCTGGGATGAGGGGTCAAGGGGGGCATAACAGATTGTACTGCTCTGGGACGGAATGCCAGGGGGGAATCAACAGATTGTACCGCTCTGGGATGAATTGTCAGGGAGAAAACGCAGGGTTCAGGATTTCTCTATGCAGGACAAAACAGGACCTGAAGTAGGGCGTGCAGGCAGCATGCAGCAGCTTCTGCAGCAGGCGGCGCGCTTGGTCATCCCCTGCTACAGCATGACTGCGTTGGTGCAGCAGGTTGAGCAGGGCACTGCCTCGCAGCTTCCCTACAGCAGCTTCGCTGGAGATGGCTGCCAGCAGCTGCAGAGAAGCCAGGGGCGGCTGGCAGTAGTACCACAGGGCCTGCAGGCATGTACGTATGTCAAGACAGAAGCTGCAGAGTCTCTGCAGGTATTGTGCAGCAGCCTGAAGCAAAGGGGGGCCATGTGCTCAACTACTCTGACAGCACCAGCACAAGGCAGACTTGTCACTGCGCTCAGCCCTCAGAAGGCAAGTGTTAGCATGCTGACGATGATGAGTCAGAGGGTTTCAGCACAGGGAGGCTTCAGTATGTATAGTGGGTGTACGCTGACCTGCAGAGTCAGGCGCCCAGTGCGCAGTTGGTGCTCCAGCTGGGTCACCATGAGGTTCCAGTCTTGCAGCACTGACCGCATTGATGCTGCGGCTGCATGACACACCAACCTGCAGACACGCCCTGTTGACATTGGCAGCTACCGCATGATGCTGGTGTTGAGATGTAAACATCAAGAAATGGGAACCTAAAGATGTAACGTCTCATTTGCCGGAGGTGCCAGGGCTTTTGCCACCATGATACAAATCACATGTAAGACGCTGAGAGTTCTCATGTCACTGCCGGCGCTAAATGATGTGCAGCTGCAATGGTATGAGATGCATTAACATGTGCAGCTGTGCATGCTGCATGGCCTTGGTGTGTGTCTCAGCAAGATGTAATGATGCTGAGACTGAGAAAGCACAAGATGAGTACATGCCACATGAGCACAATTGCAACAGCTGCATTACTGCAGCAGCAGTCCGGTCTGCTCATTCAATGCTCTATGGACTGTCTAGGCGATTTTTAAGGTGTATATGCAAAGGTGCCATGCAGGGGTTGATGACCTCTGACAGGAGCTGGCCTACCCCCACTGATAGGCTGATCGGGTCTCCACAAACCGCTGTATCACCACCACATACTCGCTGCAGCATGCAAGACAATGTCAGCAGCTCAATGTCAGGAGGGAAATGATAGGTGGGCGGTCACTGACATCCGGCAGGCAAGACTCCCATTGTTGCCAAGTGTCCAAAATTTGGACATGCTTGCAATAGCTGTGTAGATGACGCCGCTGTTCAGCTAGGCCTGGGCCAGAAATCAGCCAGAAGTGACGCCGATGAGGGCTATGCAATGTTGGTGGACCGCCCTTTTGGAGTTGACATCATGAGGTGCTATAAAGAGTCGGCAGGCGTACCATATGGGCAGCATGCGTGCTACCAGCTCATGAACGGCAGCATCCAGCTTGCCCTTCAAGACAAAGCTGACTCCACCTTTCGATGAGCGTGCCCTGTCGGCCTTGATGTACTTGCCTTCAAAGCCCATAAAACCCCACAGCATGTCCTCCAACACTGCAACACAGTAGTTGACAAGCTGGTCATATAGCCGTGCATGAGTGCTGTCTAGCTTTGCACAGGGGATTGGCAATGTCGGCCCCTGCCTGATGGCAGTGCTTGCAGCTTGTATGGCTTAGGATACCTGTTTGAGAAGGGTGCGCAGCACAGCACAGCACAGCACAGCACAGCACAGCACAGCACAGCACAGCACAGCACAGCACAGCACAGCACAGCATAGCACAGCGCAGCACAGCACATCGCAGCACAGCACAGCTCAGCACAGACAAACACCGCAAGTCAAAACGCAGCACAGCACTGCACAGCACAGCACAGAACCAGGCATCATAGCATAGCATAGGGCACCACAGCACAGGGCATCACAGCATGGGGCAGGCAAGCGGGGCAGCTTACCCACAAGCTCCTGGACTGCCGGGGAAAATGATTCTAGTGCCTGTTGCCTGCTGGTTGAGGGCTCCTCTACTTCAAGAGACTCCATGAGGTACTGCCCTGTTAGGTGTGGCCGCTGCTGATTCCAGTCTGGCAGAGCAGGGCAGTTTGGGACAGCCACATTAGGCAAGCTGCCTCCAGGAGGCTTGAAGAGATCTCCAACTGCCCTAGCAGCTGGAGCAGGGGGTCCCAGGGGGCTGAGCCCCCTAGCTGGCAAGGCGTTTGTGAGCACTGGTGCATAGGCTGGACCAGACTTGACAGGAGAGAAACCTTCTTCCTAAATGCATAACATATCATGTGTTTGATAATCACCCTGTACATTTCTTAAGGGCAATGATCAAGGCTACCTTGCAATGCATGAACATGCAGCAGCTACCTACAAGTAGGGCATAAGCACTGTGATACAGATGTATCTCTTGTCCTTTCATCTGCATCATTAAGGCTAAGGAAGTCAACGCGGCAGACTGCCACATCATGGCAGTTTGCAGTCATACAAGAAACACATACTTCGCTGACTGTTGCAAGCTCTGGACATTTGCAGCGGCTCTACCATGCATACCTGCCCAAAGACAGGATTTCTGTATTCTGTTTGACTGGGGCTTGGCAAGGAAGCCTGCTCTCCTGAGTGAGCAACCGGAAGGTTTCGCTGAGAGGATGGCTGCTTCTTGAGACTGCTGACAGCTGAATGCCTTTCAATGTTCTGCAGAGCGGATCTGGAGAGAGGAGTGGGAGCAGGGCCAGATGAGCCTGCATGGCTGCCATCATCTTTCCTTGCATGGATTTGTGCATGCCGAGGGGCAAGTGCCCTAGCAGACAACGCTGGGGTCTGCTTCTGGGGGGGCACGTCCTGGAGCTGAGCCAGCTGATTGTGAATGGTGGATGGTGTGTGCAAAGCGCTGGCAGCTGTCCCACTTGAGTGAGGTCTGGCTGACAGGGCCTGCTTTGTGTTTGCTGACATCTGGATGCTGTGCAGGACAATCAACAGCTCCTCGACCAGAGGTGTGCTGCAAGTTCCAGCCAAGGCCAATTTAGTCATGCGAGAGATGTCAGCAATGTGTTGCTGGGGCAGCAGCTCAACAGAGGCACTTACCCTTTGTCGCCTAGCTCTTGCACTCTCTGCTCAAGCTGAGTTCCATCTGCTGCTGTGTGTGAAAGCCCACTTCTCGCTGCTTGCACGTCCTGGACAGCAAGTTCATGGTATGCCAGAGAATTCTACAGCAGCCAAGCGAGCAAGCATGCCTGACACTTACGCGCTCCCACTTCTCGCTGGAAACAGCTTTGTCGTTGCTCAATACGGTGACAGCCGTTTGTATCAACTTTGCAGGGAAGGCTCGTCCACCGACGGCATTGTGAACGTCTTCAGCAAGTCTGCTGACAATCCGCTCGATCTGCTCCGGTCTAGGCCGCTGAGCTTGAAAAGTCATAGTCAGTGATCAGTCACTCGTGTTAGCCGTCTTGGCGCTTCCATTCCAAAACCTCGCTCTTCAACAGCGCTGGTCAAATGAGACATACGGCAACCGACGCAGGCATGGCGTTCGCAACACGTAGACAGTCTACAGCGAAAGATTAGCAGCGGTGCAGTTGGTCGAAGTGCTCGATCTTGCCGGCAGCAGAATCTTTGTGCCCACTCGATGAGTGCGGTCAGAACCTTGCAGCTACGAGGTCCTGATGGCTGTGCAAGGTTGTGTTTGTGCTGCCGACCGCAAATAGAATTCCCTCGGAGTGGCCTCAATGTGCAGAAGCAGGCTCATGCACCCGTCCCTCTTCTTTGAGCAATTTCAGGCAGGGACTGTCAATGCAGTGGGTCTGCACTCCATCAATTTGCGAGCTCGCAGAGCGGGTTTCGAAAATCTGCTCCATGTAGCATAGCACTTTTTATTCAAGCAAGCTGTGTAATGCCATCGTCTGCAAGTCTAAATTGCTGGCAACGTCCATTTACAATATACCTCTCAACAGTGGCTACTGATCTGGACGTACCACTGACAGTAACCACAGCGTCTGTAGTACTCATGAGGCCATCTGCTGTTACCACTCTTCACTATCAAGCACAACATGATCCGCAATTTAAGCATCACCAAAACAACTCCTGTGGCCAGTACAACATTTTGCATGTTGACTCCACCCTTGCATACACACCCTTGTTGCAGAACACCACAGCGCTGTTCATTGCACAGCATGTGTCTTGCGTTGAACAGTCTCTTGAGCTGCTGATGTGGTGTGGGTTGATCTGCCCTTCAGTCTGCTACTTGTCTCCATTGGCCATCAACAGGGCTGCATCACCATGGAATGGCCTCTTGCTTGTAGTCATACCACTTGCCATTCAGTGGCAAGTCACTCTCCAGCACTGACAACAAGCCAGAAACGCTTTGATCCACATCAATCAAGCCGTTGCCAGAGGTCATGTCCGTCCTAACATAGCCAGGATGAAGAAGCACGCAAGTTATACCCTCATCTTCCAGATCAATGGACATGGACTTGTTCACTGCACGGGCATCACTCACACCTCAGGGGAAGTAACGATTTACATGCAATGCTTACTACACAGCCAAAGCTCAACTGCAGCAAAGATACGGTTCAGTCAAATGTGGAGGTTCATGACACAACAGCTACATGACACAACAGCTACATGTCTGCACAGTCTATGCTACAGCTGCACAGCCTCTGTCAAGAAAGCCCACTGTTGTCAAAGCTGACATGAGGTCTGCCCACAGAGCGTACACCAGCGCATTGCATGTCAGGAGACAACAATGCCTGAATAAGCCCCACCATCTTGGTGTTCCACCATGCATGATTGCACATGGTCAAAGCTGCCATGCGTGATCATACACCCGCCACAGATTTCTGCCCCACCACCCTGGTGTTTCATCATGCATGACTGTACATGACCAAAGCTGCTATGCGCCATCATACACATAAAGACTCCTGCCGCAGAATTCTCAAAAACATGAACAAGCACAGATGCAAGGGTTAAGGGGTGTTGTGGCAGGCTTGCTCACCATTGTTGAGGGCTGACTTGGAGGCTCGGTAGGCATAGGAGCCTCCAGACCCATTGTCCTCCACTGAGCCAACCTACAGAGTCAGTGACAATCAGACGGACATGCCTGTGCACTTGAAATGCAGTCTGTTGTGCCACACTTGTTTGCATTTTACAGACGTAATCATTCAGCTGCAATGACCATCACGCTTTGCAATCAGCTGAGTGAGTTTTGTTACACCGACAAACAGGGCAGTGTAAGCATGCGGCTGGGTATTGGAGAAGGTTTGCATGATTCAAGCCAAAAGCAGACAAGGGACTGCAGATTTCACTTCAGTGTCGACTGCCTGCAGACTAACAGTATGCATGTACCTTTGATGTGACGTTGCCAACAAGTGTGGCAGGCTTGCCAATCAGCTTGTTCTTCAGCAGCTGCTGAACCACCAGCAGTGGCCCAATGGTGTTGGCCTTGTAGGTGAAGAGCATGTCCTCTGCTGTCACAGTCTCAAGGCTGATTCTTGATCCATATACACCAGCGTTGTTGATGACAACCTGCAGTCATGGCTCTGGCTTGTGAGTCATGCAGTTGCATGCATTGCTTTCATGCATGCACAGCTTGGTTGCATGCACAGCTTTGTTGCGTGCACAGCTTTCTTGCATGCACAGCTTTGTTGCATGCACAGCGTTGTGGCAGAAGCAGCTTCGTGACAAAGGCAGCTGGGTTGAAACTGGAGTGTTTGCAGGAACGCTTTGTGCGTTTTTCAGGACAGCAATGTGTGTATAGCTTGCATCTACAACAATGTAGACTGTGTGTAAGCCGCTTGCTCAATGTTGGTGCAGAAGTGGAAGACTGAAAGATATAACAATGGTTATGTGAAAGTAGAGAGGCTCACATCAATATGGTCCACTTGCCCAGCCAGCTCCTTTGCCCATGCCTGCAAGTGCGCCTGATGCTTTGTCAGAGTTTGAAGCACACATCATGACTAAATCCGTGATTGGTAGCCATTCACACTAGTCACATGGTCATGGGTGCTACAAAGCTCACTTGACCATAATTCAGAAGAAGTGTGAGATGTCACAAATGTGTGTAGGAATCTAACAAGGTGTTGAAGCTAGCAACGATTCTTAGCTGCATCTGAGTGGCAGTTTAAATTGCGATTGCTTGATGCATGCTGCCAGAAGGCCAGCAGCAGTGGACATGAGTGCCGTATGCTCAGATGAAAGTACCTGGAGGGAACTGACTTGCGTCGCACGTCCTGATGCCTGCTGGCTAAGTATACGTTTTAACCATTGTTATTGTTATCATAAAAGTACCTGAATGGAAGCTGGATCAGACACATCTAGCTTGACTACATGAGCGACGCCGGCCTTCTGCAGGTCGGCTGCTTCAGATGGATTTCGGCAGCTGGCTATGACCTTGTTCCCTTTGGACACCAGCTGCTTGACCCACTGCAGCACAGAACGCAGCATGTTTCCCTTGCAAGACTCAAGTCTGATGGGTTCCACTGGCTGCAGTGCAAAAGCAGCAGATTTCAAGGTAGCCTTCAGGTTGCAACCTATCATACGCCAAGGTAGCCCTCGAATTTGCTGTTGGGGGTGTGGCAGGCTGCAACCTATCATAGAAGCATCGTACAAGCATGGTGCCAACAACTGCAGAAGGATGGCCTGCCTTGCCTCCAGGCCAAGCCCTCTGTTTGCTCCAGTGACAACCACTGTCTTGTCCTTAATAGCTGCTCCAGCCATGACAGAAGTGTGCCTTGGGCGCTGGGAGAGCCCTGCAGAGCCTGATCGCCAGGTGCATGCTTGTTCAGGCTGTGACTGTTGGCTGAAACGTCAAGCATCGTATAAAGCATGACATACTTTACTGACATACCTGCTTTGCGTTGGCACCTAGCACGACTGCTTGTGCAGGGATAGCTTATTCTGTACACAGATAGACTTGTTCAAAATAAGGGCGAGAGTTGTGCGAGAATTGTGCTACGGACGACAAATTTGTATTCACACGACATCAAATCTCAAATACCTAGCCAACTGATGTCGCAAAAGCATAACGCTCAAGCTTCAGTTACAAGATAGGTCACGTCCTCAGTGACACATGGAAGTGTTTTGTCGTCGACTAATGCAATTTGGAAGTCGATGGTGTCGAGAACGTGGTTGCTAACCTGTCTCACTCGATCCTGGAGTCGGGCCAGCAGACTTGGAACCAATCGACGAGTGAATAAGCCTACAAGCAACTGTCAGGCTGTCACTGGATTGTTTCATGCGGAGCCTCACGTAACCTACAGGTTTCGGTAACCTATCGGACGGATTACTGGGACTGTATCAAATGCACTTGCTGAAATTTCGCCAGATTGCTTTAGAACCCTGCGGCAGAGGGGTCCGATATGTCCATCAAATTGGAGGGGCCGCTCACGGCTTCGGCCCAATTCACATGTTTGAGTTGGTTGAAGCAGCGGGCTAACACCCTTACACAGCGCCACCTGTGCCCTCAACCGCTGGTGTCGCCTGCCGAGACTTTCGGCTGATTGGACAAGAGTTTCATTGCACTACACCCGCAACAGCTTTTTGCCAGCGGCAAGTAAGCTCAGCGGGCAGGTAGCGACCGCATCCCTTAAACGCCCGGCTTCTGCAGACCGTGCAAGAGCGCCTGACAGGCAGTCCTGTTGGTCTCGATACTATTGCAAGAGTGTTTGCAGCAAATGCAGTGTTGACTGACTGAGCGTGCCGACCCGCGATATGGGTGATCAGTACGAGCACGCTCGGACACATAGTGCAGAATCTTACGAGTCAGGCTCTGGCCCATCAAGCCAGGCCAGCACCGTTCCTGGAGGTCATGCATACAGTCACCAGCAGCCCAATGGTCGATCAGCATACGACGACTACAGCCAGGACGAGCTGGTGCGACAACCGCAGCCAGCTGCCGTTTATCCTAGCGCACTCTCACCTATCAGCAGCTCTTGTACCATTTGCTAATGTTCTGGTGTACCATTCATGGGCAGGTTCTAATTGTTTGCTGTTATGTCACAGGACAGCCGTCAGCCTAGCTTCATCGACAAGAAGGGTGGGGACAATGTAGGCACCTTAGCAAGGTAAAGCAGCTTCCTTGCCGTGGCGCACACCTGCTGGTTCCAAACAGAACTGCTGCACTGTGCCTGTGGTTTGTATGCTACCTGGTGCAGTACAGCAAATGAGACAACACAACGATACAGTTGCTGTTTCTGCAGGCTGGTGGAAGCCTTGGAAGATTATGAGGGTGGAGATGCAGATGGATACTCTGATGTCTCTGCAGAGAACTCACTGCTATCTGGAGGCCACAAACGCAGGGTGAGCATGCAGCTGCTCTTCATTTATTCAATCGACCACCTCGAACAGACAGCAGTACAGATCATTTAGTGCCCAACAGATGTCATCCCGCCATTTTCCATCTTCTTTTCTCTATTTGGGCTGTTCTAAGTTTGCCTTCTGGGGGCTGCATTGCCTTGCAGCAGTGTGGTCACACAAGCCTGAAGCCTAGTCAGCTTGGTTTCACGTACACCACTATGTCTCTGCCTCTCTGGTCCTTATGCAGGGCACTCACTGCAGGCTGACTGCCCAACCACACAAGCAACTCTGCCATTTTTGTGTGAGGTGTGTCTTATTTTGCACCCTGGCTCAAGCAACTGTGCCTTTGGCAGGTGTCATCTGCATTGCTGGAGTCCGACTTTCCCATGCCTCACAAGCCCCGCAAAGGGGTGCCCTTCTTTGACGAGGAACAGGAGGAGGAGGCGTACTGTGCAGCCCCCTTCAACATGAATGCTCCTGATGTTGAGGCTCCCCTGCCCACCGCCTTCACAGAAGATGGTGAAGAAGTCACAGGTCTGCATCTGCTGCTGTGTTCTATGATTTACAGTCATAACAAATTCACTTTCCAGCTCATGAGGAGATCCTTGTGCAGGACAAATCTTGTCTCTCCAAAGCAGTCTGTCTCGCTGCGTCTGTACACGGTCTACCATATATTCTGACAAATAAAAAGGTCCTTCTGGCCTTTGTCCCAGCAGTGACTCTGAGCTGCTGAGGTGTCATGTCTGTTGTGGCTCACTGGCTCAAAAGTCCTGCATGCTCATGTCTCACTCTGTGCGTCCACCACTGTAGATGCAATCTCACTTCAGCATGCCCTATTGCAGGACCAGGCACTCCTACCAAGTTTCGACGAGGCAGGAAGTGGAGTCTGCATGGGTGCTTAGTCACCTTCATCTACCTGTGCGCTTTTGGCTTCTATCTGTACGTGCGTATTGCCAAGACGCTGGACTTGGGCAGCTACGTGTGGTATGGAGTAATTGTGCTGGCTATTGAGATTGCTGGAGCTACAACCACACTCGTGTGGTGTCTGAACATTGTGATGGACCCGGTGCATGAACCAATGAAGATGGACCCCGACAACCCAGGATTGACCCTGGTGAGTAATCTGTCTTTACTCTAGGTACATGTCTGTGTAGCAGATCCTGACATTGTGCCTGAACATCAGCTGCTGGCTGCACCATGTGCTGCTATTGATGCTATCTCAAGGCTCAGCACTGTCGTGACAGCATGACTGTTACAAATCTGGTTGTGTTCAGAGGTCTTCCGCAGGATTGGATCAACAGTCATCAGTGATGGTTGGCAAGGCAGCGAATGCAGTTTCTATCAGAATGGCAGCATGTCAAGTGACATATGGTGTGTGATGCAGACTGCAAGGCCGTATCATGTGCGAGTGCTGATCCCCTGCTACAATGAGTCCCTGGAGATTGTGGGCAAGACTGCAATGGCTGCTCTGGATGCCATGATGCCTGTTGGCTGTGAACGCACTGTCTACATTTGTGATGATGGCAAGGATGCTGCCAAGCGCAAATGGTGAGGAGGCATTCTATCATGGCAGATGTTGTCCTTGTCTAGGGCACAGGGGCAATCAGCAGCCACTCAGCTGATCTTTCCCAGCCTGGGACTTGAAGCAGTCTGTACCGCTGCCTTTTGGCTTGTTATTTTGCACAAATTTGCTCATTTTCAATTGTGCTCAGGTCTGGGGTCTTTGTTCAGCAAGCGCACAACTGTTCAGCGTCAGGCTGCTCATCTTGTCCTCTTGTGTAATGCAGGGCGCGTCAGATGGGAACAGACTTGGTGTACGTGTCAGGCCGTAAGCGCAAGCCTGGTGAGATGAATGGCAAGTCTTGCAATCTGAACAACTGCCTGTCCCAGATCTACCCAGAGGGGGTGCCCATCCCAACCAATGAGCTTGTCTGCATCTTTGATGCTGATCAGGTGAAGCTTCACAGCAACTGAGAGCAGTCAGGCTTGAAATGGCATGCCAGCATATAGCTACTGCTTTGATCTGCTTTGAAAGCTCATTGCTGGCTGCTTGTACTTCTGCTTGCACGTGCACTCATTGTGCAACACATTGTAGACTTCTGGGATTCTAGAATGTGATGCATGTGCCCCAATCAGTGCAGTCCTGGGTATCAACAGGGTAAACAGAAAGCAGTGCGCACACAACAAGCCCTTAGAACATGCCCTCATGTGTCCAGCTGTAGCTGCAATGCTGCTGTGCATCTGTTTACAAGAGGCACTGTTGCTGATGTGCTGTTGACTCTGCAGGTTGCAAACGTTGATTTCTTCACCAAGATGATCCCTCTCTTCGACGCTGGGGATGATGTGGGCATGGTTCTGTCCCCACAGTGCTTCCACAACGTCAACGTTGGTGCTGACATCTTCAACCATTGCAACATCAACTTCTGGGAGTACGCTCAGCACGGCTATGATGCTTTCGGCTTCATCTCTTGCACTGGAACCAATTTCCTCACCAGATCAGTTGCTTTTGCGGACGCTGGCTGGTCGCCTGAGTACACTCTGACAGAGGATTACGCTCTGGGAATGGAGCTTACCAAGCGTAAGTGGTTGTGTCGGTATGTGGAGGAGTATTTAGCCATTGGAGAGGCTCCAGAGCAAGTGCGTAACTGCTTCCAACAGAGGTCACGTTGGTGCAAGGTATATTTTCTTACAGTCACACCTGCAGCAGTCAGTTGAGCCTGACAGTCTGCTGCTCTACCAATTGACTCTGCTGTTCTTGCCCTTTGTCTGTGCTGCTCTGCCCTTTGACTCTGCTGCCCTGCTGCATCTGACGTGCTGTGTGCTGCAACTGGCAGTTGTGCACACCATTCCCTGAGTCACAGACATTCCACCTTGCTTCCATCATGTTGGTTGTCAGCCATCAAGTGCAGCTTCACATCACAAGTACATAGCAAAGAGTCTTGACACAATGCATCAGCATATACACTGAACATGTGCAATGTGCATGTGCAGGGTCATTTCCAGATTGTGTTGAACAATGACCACTGCCCCCTCTTCCAGAAGGACCTAAGCTGGTTCCAGCGCCTCATGTACTGCTCTGGTGTGTGGGCCTATGTTGTGGGAGCCATCACCACCCCCATGTTCATCATCATCCCCTTGGTACGCCTCACTTTTGTGTCCTGGCTGCATGCCCATAATTTTACTTTCTGTTAAGAGCTGTTTCATTCGTAGAGTTGCTGTGCACTGAGTAAGTAAAGTGGCAGGATTGCATTAGTGGGGTGGTAAAGAGAGTCATATGGCCCAGTCCTTGCAAGACCTTGTGACAGCTTTGTTGTTCACCTGAGAAGGTGGCTACATATATACATACATTCATCACTCGCCCTTGCTGGTAGTATGCCCACATCAGGGTGAGCCTACATGCAATGCCCCAGCATGCAGCCAAGCATGCTGTGCAGACCCATGACTGATGTCAGCAACACTGATCAACATCCTGGCTGGTGTCCTTGAGCTGATTGTGGTCTCCCTGGGCAACCCGGTATAATATTCGGCTTCTCATCAACTGACGCCAAAAGGCATAGTCTTTTCTTTTCAGTTGCTGATTGTGTTCTGCTTGGCTGTAGGTGACTGTGTGGGCAGGAGTGTTTCCCATTGTGGTTTCCTGGTGGGCAGCAGTTGCCTTGACAGCCTTCATCACCGCCCAGTTCCTGGTCACCAGCTACTGCAGAAACAGGAAGCATCTGAAGCCTCTGTGGTTTAACAGTGTGTCCAACAACATCCTGTGGTTCACCTTTGTCAAGGTGTGTAGCCAAAGCTTGCTTTGCGCCTCTGCATGGTGCAAGCTGTACATCATCTGGGGACATGTTTTATTCTGTGGCATATCTGCTTTGTTTTGCAGTGTTTTTGTGCAACTTACTACTGTCAACCTGCAGACAGGGTTACTTTTGTTGCATATACTCTTTTGTGTTGCAGCATCGAGGACCACACATGCCATTGGGAGTATGTGCTGCTTTATGATTGTGCTGTGGGCATTGTGTCTGAGCATGTTTCAGCAGCACTGGAGCCTTTATGTGATATGCTGTTCAGCTGCAGAAGATGATTTGTGTTTACATTTCCTGTGCCTGTGGTGACCTGTTTTACCTGTCCTTACATGAGGTTTCAGGTCATTACATGAGGTTACCTGGGTCACTTCTCCTTACATGAGGTTCCTTGTGCTAATCTGTTACCTATGTTACCTGCCATTACATGAGGTGTCCTGTTCTCAAGTGTGTGTGTACAATGGTGCAGGGTTGCTGGCGTGCTGTGGGTTCCTCCTTTGGAAAGTCCATCACCTTCAAGACCACGGTGAAGGGCACCAACATGCTGATGAAGAACGGTCTGGGAGATTTGTGGATGCCTTGCGTCTGTTTCCTGGGCCTGCTTGCCTCTCTCGGCTTTGGCCTGCACAAGGTAGCCATAATAAAACATACTAACAATAATAAATGTTATCAGTATTATTATCATTATTATCAATAATAATTTCACTGTCAGGCTCATGATGAGCCTGCATAAGGTAGCCATACCTGCATGCTTTCAAACTGCTGCACTGTCCTGCTGGAAATGCCTTGCAACCAGGATGTGGTGTTCTTGTGCTGTGATTGTAGTTTTCAGTGCTTGATTCACCAGAATGCAGCATTGAACAATGTCAGTGTCCAGTTGTACAAAGGTTTCCCAGTCTTTGCATGGTTCAATTTCCTTGCGCTTTCAGCAGATTTGACAGCCTGCCGCCTTAGATCAGTTGCTGAGTTGTTGCATGTGCATAATGGTGCTTGCTTGGTTTCTGTTCAATACAACCGACACCATTTCTTCAATGACCATTGTTTGTTGAGGGTCTCACGACTGACAGGGTGTGAACATGTTGCAGGTCATTACTCAGGGCAGTGGTGTCATCACCACCTTGACACTGTCTCTGGTCTGGATTGTCTACTCCATCATTCCCCAGTACCTACTGCTGCACTACACCTGGATAGGGCGGGGCACCACTCTCAGATATGCCTGCCAAGTGGGCTTCTACATCTCCTCCCTGTGTGCCTTCTGCGCCATCATCCTCCTCTGGCTGGTCTACCCCAAGACGGTAAGCTCTTTTCCATCCCAAAACATCTATGGCAATCTAGACTAGGATTCTGTTCTGCAATGGTTGCTAGCTCAGCCCTCGGCTCAGCATCAGGCTCTGCCAGTTCTCAGTATCATTTCTGTTTGCCCAGCAGAGATCCAACTTTTATGCTGCTGTGCAGTATGACTACGGCAACATGCTGAACAGTTCCCACCAGTTCTACCGGTCACAGTGGGTTGGAGCGTTGCCAGCAGACTATGACATTCCATGGAGGGGCAATGCATTTGTGGATGAAGTCGGGCCAACCACCCTGAACTGGGGTGACATCTCAGGAGGCATCATGGAGGGCAGAGAAGCAGGTACCTTGCGCTGCTCGTTGCAATGATGCAGGCTCACTGCTCATTGCAACAATGTATGACCTTGATTGTTCTCTGCTGTGTTTCTTGGGTCATGTCACGCATGCGCTGCTGGGCATTGTGCAAGGATATTCATCCCAGTCTGCCAGGGATAGTGTGCATTGCTATGCCAAGTGGAGTCATTGTGGCAGCATCACCTCAAATGATTGCGCTGAGCACTAATGACAGCTGATGGCAGAGATTGACATGCAATCTTGTTGCAGGTTCATTGAAGATTACACCCACCATTGCCTGGACCACTAGCATGCTTGCCTGGGGAATGCTCAACTTTGGCGAAGGCTACAACAAGTCAGACACCTGGCAGACTGGGATGGACACTCTGAAGTGGAACACAGACTACCTGTTGAAGACAATCCTGGACGACCCCACTGACAGTGCTACGTCTGAGGCCGCCGAGTTTTACATTGTCTACCAAGTAGGTGAATCCTGATGATCAGTAGTGCAGAGTGCTGCTGTGGTTGCCGCATGCAGCAATTGTTTTCACCTTTGGCTAGCGGTCTTTTCACCACCATCTTTGTTTAGAGCAGCATGTCATCCCACAACGAGAGTACAAAGTTTCTTCTGTGCTACAGGTTGGTAACGAAACTTTAGAGAAGGGGACTTGGACGCGGCCGGAGAATGAGACTCAGACCGATCGACCTGCGTACTACATGACTACCTACAACGGCACGTCTGATCTTGCTGGTCAGATCTCGGCTGCCTTATCTGCGACAGCTATAGTCTTCCAAGATTCGGATCCAGCGTATTACAACACGCTCATGAACTACTCCACACTCGTCTATGCTGCTGGCGCACGCAACAGGGCGGCGTACACATCTACCTTCGTGTATCCCTGTGCGACTGATGTCGCCAGCACGGACGTGATCACGACCGGGACACCGACTTGCCTGCCTGGGGACGAGCTGTATGATGGAGCGATGTTGGCGACGTACAACAGTACCAGCTACCTGGATGATCTGGCATGGGCAGCAGGCTGGCTCAACATGGCCACAGGAGACTCTGCATACTTGGATGATGCCTACAGGTAATGCACTGACAGCTCCTACCATCTCTTGACCTGATTCCATTATGTTCCATAAACCGCTGTGTCTGCCCTTGGCGGCATGAGGCAATGCACAGCTATGACGACACATCATTTTTACTAATGTCTGCAATCTGGATCAGGCAGTCTCATCATTTGTTGTGTGAGCACATCCTGTTGTGCTGAGCATTTCGCGGAACTGCAGGTGGTTCAACCTCCATGCAAACTCCGAGGAGGCCACCTATGACACTGAGTACATCTCAGACTGGAATCAGCTGATCTGGCCAACAACAATCTTGTTGGCGAACATCACAGACAGCACCACCTTCCACTACCGCATCCAGGAGTACCTGCGTAACTGGCTGTGTACTTCTGGTGACACCGTTGAGTATTCCCAGCTGGGTCGGGCATTCAACACCAACGATGCATCTTTGGCCCAAGGCATGAACTCAGCCTTCCTTGCATTGATTTACGCCCAGATGGTGCAAGAGTCAGAGGCAAACGTTGAGGCAGACAGATACACAAATGCAAACTACGCTAAGCGGTATCTGTGCTGGGCACAAGCGCAAGCTCGATACATCCTTGGAGACGACACACGCAGCATGTTTGTGGGTGTTGACAACAACCCACCCACTCACATCTACGACAGGGCCTCATCTTGCCCTAAGGACAGCGCCACTACATGCAATGCTCTGAATGCATTGTACACCCCCAACGCCAACCCTAACATAGTGACTGGGGCTCTTGTGTACGGCCCTGGCTTGAATGGCGACTATTTCATGGATGAGCGCTCATCCACCAATGAGACCATGGTGTCTCACGAGTACAACGCAGGCATCACAGGCACCTTTGCTGGTCTGAACCAGATGGTGTCTGGCAACAGTGGCTATGACCAGTGCCTACAGGGTTATGGTGTACTCAGCAAGACCATCTCCATTTGCAACACTGACAGCACAGTATCGTAGAGTTCCCCCTTAGCATGATGTGGCAACAAAGCTATAGCCAGTCTGTTTCTGCGTCCCTGTACTGTTTCCCGCCTTTTCCTTGATCTTTTGGCATATCTGGCAGCAACTGCTGCCTCCCACCGCAGTGTGTGCAGTTGGCTATGTATAGGTTGATGGTGCTACAGATATGGCATACTTAAATTGCATGCTGAGCTTTGGTACGCTGGTGTGTTTTTGCTCAAGTACCCTGCATTATACCACTCCCAGTGCAGCGTTTTCCTGTGCCCCTTGCTTCAGGCTTTCAACATAAATGGTGGCTCAAGACATTGTGGGTGCAATAGGGACTGTAGTCTTCATTTCATGATTCATTGACTGATAATATTGATTGTTTTCAAGTACAATTCTTGTAATAAGTACATTATATGCATCTGGATCATACTGAGCTGCATGAGTGACTGGTCGTGCTGACCTGCGTGAGGGCTATATTTCTTCAAGCTTGATGCATCAGCCTGCAAAATTATGTCACTTCGTATTCTACTCTCTCCTTCAAAACCACTTGATTTTACGACTTGCAGAAGCTTGAACATGCGCCTGCAAGTTACTGTCAAGACTCCAATGTGGTTACTGAACGATGGTTACAAAAACAACCATTGTGTTCAAACCACACAATACTTGCAAGCTACACAGATGGAGGCTCCATATGTGTTACACACATGCTATCAAGCAGAGCATGCACAGCCTGCACTCAGATGGCGTCCTCAATTGTGAACCCAATAAGCTGATTTCAAAAATGCTCTGAATTGGAGGGCCTCAATCAATGCAAGTCACATACAGTATGCATTCAAAAGGCACTGTGCCAGGCAATCAAATTGCTGAAGAAGCTGAGAGACTATAACTAGCTGATAAAACACAAGGCTCATAAGGATTATCTATACATGCTTGACTGTAGGTGTAGACATGGTATACAGAACATCACAGAGTTACTGAGAGAGGGAGCAGCTGTATGCTAGAAGGCAAACAGCTGCTGCAGAAAGAACCCAGAAGCTTTGCGCAAAAGCAAAGTTGCCCTTCAACATGATTCTGGAAGCATGATTGCCCTGCACATGCTTTGTGCACTTCACTCATCCCAGAAAACAAATGCCCTTGTCTCAATGCTTTGCCTTATGGGTGCATCTTTCGGAACGTGAGGGTCCACAATTGTGCTATGAGGCGTGAACCTGGCTCGTCCATCATGGCGAGAATCATAGTTCACAAAAACATATGCCTCATCCTCCCGCATCTGACTTGTCCAGAACCACCTATGCATCATGCCAAGCATTCAAGCAACGGCGCAAGCTAGATCAAAAGGCCAGGCAGTGAGGTGCACAAATGCAGCTCAGGCAGCTAGGACTGCATTCTGACATTGCAATCGGCCAAAATGCACTTGTTGGTGAACATGATTCACAACACAAGATGCAGATGTCATGCCAGCCTGTGTTGCCAAAGGCGTTGATGCATGCGTCCTTACCTGTGACTAGGGTTGTGTACAATGTAGTTGACTTCAATTGCAAACTCTTCAGTGAGGAAAAGATTTGCAGGCAGTATGTCATGTTGTGACAGTGTCGCTGCATCTACAAATCCCAGTACAGAATCTTGAACTGGACCAACAAGCGGCCGCCAGACCTGCACATCAAGCATTACATCAGCAGCTGCAACCACTTTTTGCATCAGGACTGGTGTGCAAATTGAGGTGGAAACCTGAGAGATCTGCAATGATGACAGCATACCAATGTGTGATGCAAAACGCAGAAGCAATGCCAACAGGTGTTTCCCAATTGCTTGTGCCACAGCCAGCTGCTTTGCTATGCTGTAAATGCAGCTATCATGATCTCACAAATACAAGCCTTGATAAGACAGGTCTGTGCGCGCATGAACAGTCAGGTGACGGAAGCAGGTCAATCAGTCTTTGAGTCAACAAGCGCACTACCAGTCCGCCACGTGCAAATTTTTAGATCCTGTGACAAGATAGCAGTTGGTTCTACCTGTATGATTGCCCATGGCTTCTGCTTGAGCTGCACTGCAGCTTCTGCTCCAAAGTATCTCTCAAGCACCTTGGGACCACTAGATTCTGTGAAATCCACATGAGTCAGGACTGAAGGATGACTGATGGGGTGACCTGTCTTATCAGGCAACTTTGACAGGTCTGCTTGCCTGCACACACATTTCACAGGACTCAGCAAGACAGAATTGTGCTGCACATAGGTGCAGGAAGGCTTTTGAGGCAGAGAATGGGATGGGGTTTGGAAAAGGACAAAAACAAAAGGAGATGGCATGGGCCCAAGTGATTTGGTGGATGGACTGCAGATGAGAGAGCATACCCTTTTTCTATTTTGCCTTTGCGAAGGTTGTGCTGAATGATTTCCACCCTGCTGGCAGATGTCATGCGGTGAATGAGGGATTTGACTTCTGGATAGTAAACGTTTTTCACCTGTGCAGCCCAGCTGGTTTCCAACATGCTGAAACCCACACAGAATCCAACAGCAACATGATCTATAGCAAACCTGCTCCTTGTCTTCCCAAGCGACGCCTTGACCGCTGGGAAAATCCACAAGTTCAAAGCCATTTTGCTGCAGGGTCATGTGGTTTGCTGTGCGAAGGTCACTCAGAGGCATGGGGACTTCATCGACATCGACATTGGTGACTCTGTCCTTTTTTTGAGGAGGAGGTACGGTATATATAAACAACTCCCTCTCGTTAGGCCTCTTTATGTATCTGACACGCGTTGTTGGGGCTGGCGCAGCGATCCCACTTACAATACAACGACCGCGATATACTGGGCGTGGTAGTCTGACTGCCAAACTAAGGGTAGATCCCCTCAAAGCCTGCATATTGTTGCCGCAGTTGGCCGAGGCTTTGGCAACTGGAGTCTGTTGATCGTAAAACGTAGGTCAGCCTTTCTTCAGCAGTGAGCTAATGCCGATAACAGGGTCGAGCACGTACGGATGCTGTCGTGAACATTGAGAGGACGCCATGTGCAGCTCGTTGCGCTGCAGACAAGGATTTCAGTCTGCCACGTCCGTCAAGGGAGATGTCACTTGAGTGCTTCGAGAAGAGAGCACGTGACTAATCTTAGTTATGAGTCAAGGCTCAGGATACAGGGGGGGGGGGGGGGGGTTAAAACCAA
>JAABUK010004964.1_pt1 | contig 21201 bp, 17 predicted proteins | sample 5559141 | NCBI WGS metagenome assembly JAABUK01 (sample SAMN10711869, study PRJNA513367) | rock metagenome | isolation source: Antarctica rocks | place: Antarctica: Victoria Land, Pudding Butte nord | collected 2016-01-03
ACAGAATACCCGCGATTCGGTTGTTATACCGCTCCGTCAGAGACGCGCTCATCGCACTACCCGTGTGATCAAACTCTCCGCGGGATGCTACACCAAGCCTATTGGTTCCGGCTCGCCCGGCTTAGGATAGACCGGAAGACCCCACGGAACGTTCAAGGCCGGAGCCGCTCGCGTTCCCTTCCGCGGGCATTATGATAGAGTGATGCGTCATGACTGGCCACGATCGTCCCTGGCTCGATCATTATCCCGCCGGCATCGATTGGTACGCGCCGATTGCGGCCGCACCGGTCACACGGTTGCTGGACGACGCGGCGCAGCGTTTTGCGACACAGCCGGCTTGGGACTTCTTCGGGCGGCGGACGAGCTTCGCCGAGGCGGCCGAGACGGTCGGGCGGATTGCGGCCGGGTTGCAGCGTCTGGGGCTGGGGCGGGGCGACCGGCTCGGCCTGTTGCTGCCGAACTGTCCCGCCTATCCGCTGCTGTTCTTCGCCGGGCTCCGCGCGGGGCTGACGATCGTCAACTTCAACCCGCTCTATACGGCGCGCGAACTCGAGCAGCAGGCCAGGGACGCGGAGTGCCGGGCGTTGGCGACGCTCGACCTGGCGGCGCTCTATCCGAAGGCGGCGGCCTTGCTGCAGGCCGGGGCGGTCGGACGACTGATCGTGTGTGCGTTCGCGGACATGCTGCCGGCCGGCAAGCGCGCGCTGTTCAACGTGGTCAAGCGGCGCGACCGGGCGGCGATGGCCTGGAGCGAGCGGCACACCGCCCTGGCCGAGCTCGCCGGCGAGACTGCGGCACCTGTCCCGGTCGCGATCGAGCCGGCCCGCGACATCGCCGTGCTGCAATATACCGGCGGCACGTCGGGCCTGCCCAAGGGGGCGATGCTGAGCCACGCGAACCTATATGCCAACGCGGTCCAGGGCGTGCGCTGGTTCAAGGACACGCAGCCCGGGCAGGAACGCACGCTGGCCGCGCTGCCGTTCTTCCATGTGTTCGCCATGACCACCGTGCTGCTGTTCTCGATCCACTCCGGCTCCGAGATCATCCTGCTGCCGCGCTGGGATCTGCGGCAGGCGATCCGGGTGATCGCGCGGCGCAAGCCGACCTACCTGTCCGGCGTGCCGACCTTGTTCAACGCGATCGCGAGCTATCCCGGCAAGGCGGACCTCTCGAGCATCCGGTTCTGCATCAGCGGCGGCGCGCCGCTGCCGCCGGAGGTCAAGCACCGGTTCGAGGCGCGCACCGGCTGCGTGCTGGTGGAAGGCTACGGGCTGACCGAGACCAGCCCCTGCGTGATCTGCAACCCGCCCGGCGGGCGCAACAAGCCCGGGATCGGCCTGCCCCTGCCCGGCACAATCGTCGAACTGCGCGACCCGGCCGACCCCTCGCGCGCGGTCGCCCAGGGGGAGCGCGGCGAGGTGTGCCTGAAAGGTCCGCAGGTGATGCTCGGCTATTGGCGGCGGCCGGAGGAGACGAGCGCCGCCATGACCGCGGACGGGTTCTTCCGCAGCGGCGATATCGGCGTGATGGACGAGGAGGGCTATTTCCAGATCGTCGATCGCATCAAGGACGTGATCCTGGCGGGCGGCTACAACGTCTATCCCCGTCTGGTCGAGGACGCGGTCTACGAGCACGAGGCGGTCGCCGAATGCACCGTGATCGGCGTACCGGACGCCTATCGCGGCGAGACGGTCAAGGCGTTCGTGGCGCTCAAGCCGGGCGCGGCGCTGAGCGAGGCGGGGCTGCTCGCCTTCCTGGCCGAGCGCCTGTCGCCGATCGAGCTGCCCAAGCAGATCGAGTTCCGCGACGCGCTGCCGCGAACGCTGATCGGCAAGCTGTCGAAGAAGGAGTTGATCGCCGAGGAGCGCGCCAAGGTCATTTGACAGCCGGGGGCTAGCTTCCGTAAACGTCATCCGACTCACCAATACGATAGGATGGAGGGAGATGTCGGAGCTGTTCACCATCGGCGAGCTGGCGTCCGCCTTCGCCCTGTCGCCGCGTGCGATTCGCTTCTACGAGGACCAGGGGCTGATCGCCCCCGAGCGGGTCGGCGTGCAACGCGTCTACACCCGGCGCGACCGGGCGCGGCTGCAGCTGATCCTGCGCGGCAAGCGGCTCGGCTTCACGCTGGCCGACATCCGCGCCTTCCTCGACCTCTACGACGCCGAGAGCGGCAATCGCCGGCAGATGGAGGTGACGCTCGAGGGCACCCACAAGCGCATCGCCGATCTCGAGCAGCAGCTCGAGGACATCACCCTGACCCTGTCCGAGCTGCGCGACCTGCAGGCCGAGCTGACCTCGTTGCTGGCCCTGCCGGCCCGCCCTTCACACCCGAACGACCAGAGGACCGTCCCATGATCCAAGCCGTCATTGCAGGATACGTGCGCTCCCCGTTCGCGCCCGCCAATCGCGGCGCGCTGTCCCGTGTGCGGCCCGACGATTTGATGGCGCAGGTGGTCCGCGCCTTGCTGCAGCGGACCGGGGCCAAGGCGGAGGACATCGAGGACGTGATCATCGGCTGCGCGTTCCCGGAGGGCGAGCAGGGCTTCAATATCGGCCGCATGGTCGGGATGCTGGCGGACCTGCCGCTGTCGGTGGCCGGATCGCAGCTGAACCGCTGGTGCGGCAGTTCGATGAGCGCGATCCATATGGCGGCCGGCGCGATCGCCACCGGGTCGGGCGAGCTGTTCGTATGCGGCGGGGTGGAGAGCATGAGCCGGGTGCCGATGCTGGGCTTCAACCCGGTGCTGAACCCGAAGCTGCAGCAGGAGCGGCCGCAGAGCTATGTCAGCATGGGGATCACCGCCGAGAACCTGGCCGAGCGCTATCAGATCGACCGCGACGCGCAGCAGCGCTTCGCGGTGACCAGTCATGAGCGGGCCGCCGCGGCGCAGACCGAGGGCGGGTTCGCCGACGAGATCGTGCCCATCACGACCCGCGACGGCGTGGTGGACCGCGACGGCTGCATCCGGCCGGACACGTCGGCGGATGGGCTGTCCGCGCTGAAGCCCGCGTTCCTGGCCAGCGGCACGGTGACGGCCGGCACCAGCTCGCCGCTGACCGACGGTGCGGCGGCCGTGTTGGTCGCTTCGGCCGACTATGCCGAGCGGCATGGGCTGCCGGTGCTGGCGCGGATCGCCTCGATGGCGGTGGCCGGTTGCGCGCCGGAGATCATGGGCATCGGTCCGGTGCCTGCGACGCAGAAGGCGCTCAAGCGGGCGGGACTCGGCATCGAGGCGATGGATTTGGCCGAGCTGAACGAGGCGTTCGCGGCCCAGGCGATGGCGGTCGAGCGTGACCTGATGCTGGACCATGACCGGGTCAACTTGCAGGGCGGGGCGATTGCGCTGGGGCATCCGCTGGGCGCGAGCGGGGCACGGATCACGGGCAAGGCGGCGGCGCTGCTGGCCAAGACCGGGGGCCGGCACGCGCTGGCGACGATGTGCGTCGGCGGCGGCCAGGGGGTGGCCACCGTGCTGAGCCGCGCATGATGGCGGTTCAGCACGACGCCGCGCTGGGCGTCATCAAGCGATGCGCCGTGCTGGGCGCGGGCCTGATGGGGTCCGGCATCGCCGCCCACCTGGCCAATGCGGGGCTGCCGGTGCTGCTGCTGGACATGCCCGGCCGGGCGGCCGAGGCGGTCCTGCGCATGAAGAAGGCCGAGCCGCAGATGCTGATGCTGCCGGAGAACGCGCGGCTGATCACGCCGGGCAGCTTCGATGACGACATGGGCGGGCTGGCCGAAGTGGACTGGATCATCGAGGTGATCGTCGAGGATCTCGGTGCCAAGCGGGCGCTTTACGACCGGATCGACGCAGTTCGCAGGCCCGGCAGCATCGTCTCGAGCAACACCAGCACGATCCCTCTGCGCGCGCTGGCCGGCAAGCAGAGCGAGGCGTTCGGCCGCGATTTCTGCATCACCCACTTCTTCAATCCGCCGCGCTACATGTGCCTGCTCGAGCTCGTCACGGGCCCGATGACCCGGCCCGAGATCGCCGAGGCGCTGACCGAGCTGTGCGACGTCCGGCTCGGCAAGGGCGTGGTGCGCTGCAAGGACACGCCGGGCTTCATCGCCAACCGCATCGGCACGCATTGGCTGACGGTGGCCGTCAACGAGGCGATCGCGCGCGGCGTGGCGGTCGAGGAGGCGGACGCGGCGCACCGGCCGATGGGGATCCCCAAGACCGGGGTGTTCGGGCTGATCGACCTGGTCGGGCTCGACCTGATGCCGCTGGTGGCGGTCTCGATGCTGCGCGGGCTGCCGGAGGGCGACGATTTCCGCCGCGTGGTGCGCGACCAGCCGCTGATCAACCGCATGATCGCCGAGGGCAGCACCGGGCGGAAGGGCAAGGGCGGCTTCTACCGGATGAACAAGGCGGGCCGGGAGCGCACGCTGGAGGCGATTGATCTCCAGACCGGCGCTTATCGCCCATCCACCCAGCCGCGTCTGGACGCGCGCGACCCGGCCGCGCTCGTGCGCCACGACAGCCCGGCCGGCGCCTATGCCGGCGCGGTGCTGGTGCAGGTGCTGACCTATGCGGCCGGGCTGGTGCCGCAGATCGCCGACGACGTCGCCGCGGTCGATGAGGCGATGCGGCTGGGCTATGCGTGGAAGTATGGGCCCTTCGAGCTGATCGACCAGCTTGGCGCCGATTGGCTGGCGGATGCGGCGGTGAAGGCGGGCCTGGCGGTGCCGCCGCTGCTCGCGGCCGCGCGGGGGCGGCGGTTCTATCGCGTCGAGCAGGGCGCGCTCGAATGCCTGATGCCGGACGGGGGCTATGCGCCGGTGCGCCGGCCCGCGGGCGTGCTGCTGCTGGCGGACCTCAAGCGGGCGGCCAAGCCGGTGCTGCGCAACGCCTCGGCCGCGGTATGGGACATCGGCGACGGCGTGCTGTGTCTCGAATTCACCAGCAAGATGAACGCGCTCGATCCGGAGATCATGGCGCTACTGGGCCAGGCGCTGGCGTTGGCGGCCAAGTCCTACCGCGGCCTGGTGATCTACAACGAGGGCGAGAACTTCTCCGTCGGCGCCAATCTCGGCCTCGCCCTGTTCGCCGCCAACGTCGCCGCCTGGTCGGTGATCGAGGAGCAGGTCAAGGGCGGCCAGGCGGCCTACAAGGCGCTGAAATACGCGCCCGTGCCGGTGGTCGGCGCGCCTTCCGGCATGGCGCTGGGCGGCGGCTGCGAGATCCTGATGCACTGTTCGGCGGTGCAGGCGCATGCCGAGACTTATATGGGCCTGGTCGAGGTCGGGGTCGGGCTGCTGCCGGGCTGGGGCGGCTGCAAGGAGCTGCTTGCGCGCTGGCAGGCCGAGCCGAAGATGCCGCAGGGGCCGATGCCGGCCGTCGCCCGCGCGTTCGAGATCATCTCCACCGCCGAGGTCAGCAAATCCGCCGCCCAGGCCCGCGCGCTGCATTTCCTGCGCCAGACCGACGCCATCACCATGAACCGCGACCGCCTGCTGTTCGACGCCAAGCAGCGCGTGCTGCAACTGGCCGAGGGCTACCAGCCGCCCGCGCCGGCGCAGTACCGCCTGCCCGGACCCGGCGGACGCACGGCGCTCGAACTTGCCGTCGAGGGCTTCGCGCTCAACGGCCGCGCCACGGCGCATGACGTCACCGTCTCCAACGCGGTCGCCCGCGTGCTGACCGGCGGCGACGCCGACCCGCAGGACACGCTCGGCGAGGACGACATCACCGCGCTCGAGCGCGACGGCTTCATGCAGCTACTCCGCACCCCGGCCACGCTGGCCCGCACCGAGCACATGCTCGCCACCGGCAAGCCGCTGCGCAATTAGGAGAACCGCCATGGCCACCTACACCGCGCCGCTGCGCGACATCAGCTTCGTGCTGCACGAGCTGCTCGACAGCACCGCGCTTGCCGCCCTGCCCGGCTACGACCACGCCACGCCGGAGCTGATGGACGCGGTCATCGCCGGGGCGGCCAAGCTGAGCCAGGAGGTGCTGTTCCCGCTCAACCTGTCCGGCGACGCCGAGGGCTGTACCTACGAGAACGGCGTCGTGCGCACCCCGAAGGGCTTCAAGGAGGCCTACCAGCAGCTTACCGAGGGCGGCTGGACGTCGCTGACCTGCGACCCCGAGTACGGCGGCCAAGGCATGCCGCACCTCGTCGGCACCGTGTTCGAGGAGATGGTCTCCAGCGCCAACCTCGCCTTCGGCATGTATCCGGGCCTGTCGGCCGGGGCCTATCGCGCGCTGCATGCGCATGCGTCGGCGGACCTGAAGTCGCTGTATCTGCCCAAGCTGGTCGATGGCTCCTGGTCCGGCACGATGTGCCTGACCGAGCCGCAATGCGGGACCGATCTCGGGCTGATCCGCACCAAGGCGGAGCCGGCTGACGACGGCAGCTACCGCGTCACCGGCACCAAGATTTTCATTAGTGCCGGCGAGCACGATCTGACCGAGAACATCGTCCATTTGGTGCTGGCCAAGCTGCCCGGGGCGCCGGCGGGGACGAAGGGCATCAGCCTGTTCCTGGTGCCGAAGTTCCTGCCCGACGCGGACGGCGGCGCCGGCCCGCGCAACGGCGTCATGTGCGGCAGCATCGAACACAAGATGGGCATCAAGGCGTCGGCCACGGCGGTGCTGAATTTCGACGCCGCCCAGGGCTGGCTGGTGGGCCAGCCCAACGCCGGCATGCGCGCCATGTTCACGATGATGAACGCCGCCCGCCTGGCCGTCGGCATGCAGGGCCTGGGGATCGCCGAGACCGCGTATCAGTCGGCCGCCGCCTATGCGCGCGACCGCCGCCAGGGCAAGTCGGTCAAGACATCGGACGCGCCAACTTCATCCACCGACGACTCCAAGAGTAGCGAGCACGGCGCCGATCCGATCATCGTCCACCCCGACGTGCGCCGCATGCTGCTCGAAAGCCGCGCCATGACCGAGGCCGGCCGGGCGCTGTCCTACTGGGTCGGCCTCGAGCTCGACCGAGCCGAGCGCCACCCCGACCCGGCCGCGCGCCAGGAGGCCGACGACCTCGTCGCCCTGCTCACCCCGATCATCAAGGCCGCCCTCTCCGACCTTGGCTCCGAGGCCGCCAACAACGCCGTCCAGGTGCTCGGCGGGCACGGCTACATCCATGAATGGGGCGTCGAGCAACTGGTCCGAGACGCGCGCATCGCGCAGATCTACGAGGGCACCAATGGGATCCAGGCGCTCGACCTGGTCGGCCGCAAGCTCGGTCAGGACGCCGGGCGGCTGCTGCGCCGCTTCTTCCATCCGGTCAGCGCCTTCCTAGAAGCCCATGCCGCGGACGAGGCCCTGGCGGCCTATGTCGGCCCGACCGCCAAGGCGTTCGCACGGCTGCAGCAGGCCACCATGACCGTGGCCCAGCGCGGGACGGCGCGGCCCGAGGAGGCGGCGGCCGCGGCGACCGACTACCTGCGGCTGTTCGGGCTGGTGGCGATGGCGTTCATGTGGTGCCGCATGGCTGCCATCGCGCAGGAGAAGCTGAAGGCGGGCGCCAATGGCGAGGCCGCGTTCTACCAGGCCAAGCTCGACGTCGGCGCGTTCTTCATGGGCCGCGTGCTGCCGCGTCACAGCGTTCATTTCCAGGGCGTGATGGCCGGGGCCGAGACCCTGACGAGGATGACCGCCGATGCCTTCTAGCCGCCTGGATCTCGCCTGGGTCGCGGGGCTGCTGCTCGGCGGCGTCGTGCTGTCCGGCGCGGGGATGGCCGGGTTCGCCTGGTGGACGGCGCGCCGGGTCAACCGGGCGGTGCCGCCGACCGGCGGGTTCGTCGAGATCGACGGTCAGCGCATCCACTACACCGACCAGGGGCACGGGCCGGCCATCCTGTTCATCCACGGCCTCGGCGGCCAGACCCGGAACTTTCCGGCCGCCGTGATCGCCCCCCTCGCCCGCCGCTTCCGCGTGGTCGTGTTCGACCGGCCGGGCAGCGGGCATTCGGTGCGTCCGTTCGCCGCCGGGACCGGGCTGCACGATCAGGCCGACATCTTCGCCGCCCTGATCACCCGGCTCGGACTGGAGCGGCCGTTGATCGTCGGCCATTCGCTCGGGGGTGCGCTGGCCCTGACCCTGGCGCTCGACTATCCCGGGCAGGTCGGCGGCCTGGCGCTGATCGCGCCGCTGACCCAGCCGCAGGACACGGTGCCGCAGCCGTTCCGCGCGCTGGCGGTCCGCTCGCGCTGGCGCCGCCTGCTGATCGCCTGGACCCTCGCGGTGCCGGCCTCGATCCGCTACGGCAGGCTCGGGCTGGCCGAGGTGTTCGGCCCCGACCCCATCCCGGCCGATCACGCCACCACCGGCGGCGGCCTGCTCGGCCTGCGCCCGAGCGCCTATTACGGCGCCTCGGCCGACCTGATGGCGGTCAGCAACGAACTGCACGGTATCGCCGCGCGCTACGGCGACGTCGCCGTGCCGGTCGGCATCCTGTTCGGCAGCGGCGATCGCATCCTCGAGCCCGGCCAGCATGGCCAGGCCGCCCTCGCCCAGATCCCCGGCGCCACGCTCGAACTCGTCGAGGGCCGCGGCCACATGGTGCCGATCACCGCGCCCGAGCAGACCGTCGCCTTCATCCAGCGCATGCAGGAACGGGCGACCGCATGAACGAGCATGTCGATGGCAGCGGCGCCAGCACGGTCACGCTGGTGCCGGCGCTGGCCCAGCTCGGCGCCGACGTGGTGATGCTGCAGCGTTCGCCGACCTATGTCGTCTCGCTGCCGCTCCGCGACGGCACGCTGCAGTTCAGCGGCAAGCGCTGATGGCGCAGTTTCTGCTGGCACTCGACCAGGGCACCACGTCGACCCGCGCCATCGCCTACCGCATGCCCGGGCTGGTCCCCGCCGGGACCGCGCGGCGCGAGTTGCCGCAGCACTATCCGGCCTCCGGCTGGGTCGAGCACGACCCGGAGGATCTCTGGCGCGACTCGGTGGCCGTGCTGCGGCAGGCCATGGCGGCGGCCGGCGCCGGGCCGGCCGACATCGCCGGGATCGGCATCACCAACCAGCGCGAGACGACCCTCATCTGGGACCGCGCGACCGGCCGGCCGATCCACAACGCGATCGTCTGGCAGGACCGCCGCACTGCCGATGCCTGCGCCGCGCTGTCGCCGCACGAAGCGCTCGTCAACAGCCGCACGGGTCTGCTGCTCGACCCCTATTTCTGCGCCAGCAAGATCGCCTGGCTGCTCGACCACGTGCCCGGCGCCCGCTCCGGCGCCGAGCGCGGGGCGCTGGCCTTCGGCACCGTCGACAGCTTCCTGCTCTGGCGCCTGACCGACGGCGCCGTGCACGCCACCGACGCCACCAACGCCAGCCGCACCCTGCTCTACGACATCCATCGCCGCAGCTGGGACGACGAGTTGCTGGCGCTGTTCCGCATCCCGCGCGCGCTGCTGCCCGAGGTGCGCGACTGCGCCGCGCCGTTCGGCCACACGGGCGCGCTGGGCGGCGGCATCGCCATCAGCGGCATCGCCGGCGACCAGCAGGCGGCGACCATCGGCCAGGCCTGTTTCGCGCCCGGCATGGTCAAGGCCACCTATGGCACCGGCTGCTTCATCCTGCTCAACACCGGCGGCGAAGCGGTCCCCTCGACCCATCGCCTGCTGACGACCATCGCCTACCAGCTCGACGGCACTCCCACCTACGCGCTCGAAGGCGCGATCTTCATCGCCGGGGCGGCCGTGCAATGGCTGCGCGACGGGCTCGGCGTGATCGGGGACGCCGCCGAGTCCGGTCCCCTCGCCGCCCGGGCGGACCCGGCGCAAGACGTCTACCTCGTCCCCGCCTTCACCGGCCTCGGCGCGCCGCACTGGGACTCGTCCGCCCGCGGCGCCCTGTTCGGCCTGACCCGCGCCACCGGCCCGGCCGAACTCGCCCGCGCCGCCCTCGAAAGCGTCGCCTACCAGACCCGCGATCTGCTCGAGGCCATGGCAAAGGATCGCCCGGGGATCGAGCGGCCGGTGCTCCGGGTCGATGGCGGCATGGTCGCCTCGGACTGGGCGATGCAGTTCCTGGCCGACATGCTGGCCGCCCCGGTCGACCGCCCGGCGGCGCTGGAAGCCACCGCGCTCGGCGCCGCCTACCTCGCCGGGCTCGCGACCGGCCTGTGCCCGCCGCCGGTCGAGTTCGCCCGGGCGTGGCGGGCCGAGCAGCGCTTCCAGCCGGCGATGCCCGACGCCGAGCGCGAGCGCCGGTATCGCGGCTGGCGCGATTCCGTTCAGCGGACCCTCAGCCGAACGCATTAACCATTTGCTGACCTCCGGATGCTAGGGTAGCGCATCTTCGGAGGAGTTCATGGCCGTCATCGCGACGCCAACGACCTCGGGCCCGGATCGGCCGGCACCGGCCTCTGGCATGGACGGCGCAATCCGTAACGCGCCGGGTCCGGCCGGATCGGGTCCTGCCGTGCCGCGCGCGTCCGACCAGATCACGCTCTCGGCGGCCGCGCCCCTGCTCGCGTTGCTGGCGACGGCGACGGCCGGGCTGCAGCTGCTCAGTTCGTTGCTGCCCGTGCTCGAGCGCGCCATGGCCCGGCCGCCTGTGCCGGAAGCCGCGTTGCCGCTCGGTCACCTGGCCAAATCAGTCGCCGCCGCCGCGCAGCAACTCGGCACGGATGCCGCGATCCTGCAGCATGCGCCAACCCCGCCCGCCCTGCCCGCGCTGGTGCCCGCGGCGCTGCAGCGCTGGCGCGGCGATGCGCGGGACGCGCTGCTGACGGCATCGATCCTGCTCGAACAGGCGGAGCGTCGGTTGCAATCGCCCCAGGCGGCAGCCCCCACGCCGGACGCGGTCGAGGCTCCGCTCTCGCCTCGCGAAGCCAACGACGTGTTGGCCTTATCGCTGGAGCGCGAGGACACGGCGCCGTCGCTGCTCCCCCTGAAGCACGCAGCGATCCCGCTACCGCTGCACGGCGGCGAGCAACCGTCCACCGGGATGGCCCCCTCCGACCCGGCCTGGGCCTTCGGCCAGCTCGCCATGGCCCAGCGCGAGATCGAGCTCGCGCTGGCCCGCGTGGCGCTTGCGGCCGATCGGGCGCCGGCCCGGCCCGCACGCCGCTGGATGACTCGCCTGGCGCCCCCGGCCAGCCATGGCGGCGCATCGGACGGTTCGGGCGCGGTCGGCTTCGGGCTGGTTGCGCTACTGGCTTTTTTCGGCAGCGCGGTCGCCGGCCTGGTGCTCTGGCTGGCCGAGAGCGCCTGGCTGAGCCTGGCCGCGCTGGGCGGGCTGGCCATGGCATTGGCCTGGTGCTGGCGCGTGGTGGTGACGGCGCGCCGGACCCGGCTCGAACTGCGCTCGGCCCCGAACTCATGAGCGACTCTCGACTACGCTTCGGCATCCTCGGCGCCGCCACGATCGCCCGCAAGTTCGCCGCCGGGTTGTCGGGATCGGCAACGGTCGTGGTCGAGGCGGTGGCCAGCCGGCGCGCCGAGACGGCGCAGGCGTTCGCCGCCGCGTGCGGCATCGCCGGCGCCCATTCCTCCTACGAGGGGCTCCTCGCCGACCCGACGGTCGAGGCGGTCTACATCCCGCTGCCCAACGACCTGCATGCCGAATGGGCCATCCGCGCCGCGGCCGCCGGCAAGCACGTGCTGTGCGAAAAGCCGTTGTCTGTCGGCGCCGAGGATGCGCGGCGCATGTTCGCCGCCGCTCGCCAGCACGGCGTCCATCTGGCCGAGGCCTACCCCTATTTGTCGCAGCCGCAGACGCTCCGCCTGCGCGAGATGCTGGCCGCGGGCGCCATCGGCCGGGTGCAGACCATCACGGCCAGCTTCGGCTTTGCCCTGTGCACGCCGGACGGCGCGCCGCTGGGCGATCCCGGCAATATCCGGCTCGACCCGGCCCGGGGCGGCGGCGCGCTGCTCGACGCCGGAACCTATCCGATGAGCCTGATCCGGGCGGTCGCCGGGCAACGCCCGCGCCGGGTCTGGGCCACGGCGCGCTGGACGCCCTCCGGCGTCGACCTGACCGTCGCCGCCACGCTCGAATTTGCCAGCGGCCTCGTCGCGCAGCTCTCCTGCAGCATGGCAACCGCCGGCCACCGGCACGCGTCGATCGTCGGCGACGCTGGCGTGATCGAGACCAGCTACGCCAACCATGCCCCGGCCGACGGCCCGCCTCCGACCCTGCGCCGCCGCGTCGGCGTGGTCGGCACCGCGCCGTTCGAGACGATCGACCTGCCCGGCGGCGATGGTTTCCGGGCCGAGGCCGAATCGTTCGCCCGCATGGTCCGGCAGGGCGCCGCGCACTGGAGCGGCGCCAGCGAGGCGGAATCGATCGACACCGCGCTCAGCCTGCAGGCGATCCTCGAGAGCGCCCGCTCCGGCGCCTGGGTCGAGCTGCCGTGACGGCGCATTGACCGCCGCCGCCGCCGCATCACTTGAGGGTGTTCGGCACCTGCGAGTACTCTCTTGATGACACTTTCCAGCAGCGACCCGGCATGAGCCCTCCCGAGGCCGTGGACCCGCCGCAGACCCCGCGCCGGGCCCGCGCGCGCCACGCTTGGGACCGCGCGCTGCAATCGCCCCTGTCGCTGCAAGGCCACAGCGAAGGCATCCCGGAAGCCTGGTTTCTCGGTCCGCGGGCCGAGAACGCCGATATCCTGCAGGAGCTGGTCAGCGCGTCGATCCAAAGCCATGCCGAGTTCCGCCGGCAATTCCATCCCGAGGACCCGAGCCATTTGACCGAGGCGATCCGGCACTCGCCGGGCTACCAGGCGGGCGTGGACCGGCTACGGCGCGAGACGGCCAAGCTGCTCGACAACCTCCGCCTGTCCGCCCCGTTCGCCAGCATGCGCTACCAGGGCCACATGCTGTGGGACCAGGCGCTGCCGGCGACGATCGGGCTGTTCGCGGCCGGGCTCTACAATCAGAACAACGTGGCCGCCGAGGCCTCGCCGGTCACGACGCGGCTCGAGATCGAAGTCGGCAACGATCTCTGCCGCATGCTCGGCTATGAGGTGCCGGACGGGATGCAGAAGGCCCAGCCTGGCGCGTTGCTGCCCTGGGGGCACATCACCAGCGGCGGCACGATCGCCAACATCGAGGCATTGTGGGCGGCGCGGAACCTGAAATTCGCCGGCGTGGCGCTGCGCGCGGCGATCCGCGAAGTGCCGTTGCTGGCGCCGGCCCGCTCGCTCGAGGTGCCGCTCTGGAGCGGCGGGACGGCGCGGCTGGTCGAGCTGGACACCTGGACGCTGCTTAACCTCGACCTGGACGTGCTGGCCGGGCTGCCGGCGGCGTTGTTCGCGCTGGGTATCGAGCCGGAGGCAGCGACCGAGGCGCTGGCCGGCTACGCGGTCGAGAATGTCGGCCTGATCGGCTTCTACCGCAGCTTCATGCCGGACCTGCCGGAGACGCCGGTGCTGCTCGCCCCGGCCACCGGGCACTATTCCTGGCCGAAGGCGGCCACCGTGCTCGGCCTCGGCCAGAACGCGGTGCTGACCCAGCGCGTCGACATCGACGCGAGGCTCGACCTCGAGCAGGTCGAGGTGACGTTGTCCGAGCTGCTGCGGCGGCGCGCCCCGGTGCTCGCCGCCGTCGCGGTGATCGGCAGCACGGAAGAGAGCGCGGTCGACCCGATCGCCGGACTGGTGGCGCTGCGCGACCGCTATCGCGCCCGCGGGCTGAATTTCGCGATCCATGCCGACGCCGCCTGGGGCGGTTATTTCCGCTCCATGCTGCGCGAGCCCAAGTCGCCCGAGCCATCCCCGGAGGGCCTGTCGGTCTCGTCCGTCCCGATCGCGCGCATGAGCGACTATGTCCGCGCGCAATACGAGGCGCTGCCGCAGGCAGACAGCATCACCGTCGATCCGCACAAAGGCGGCTACGTGCCCTATCCGGCCGGCGCGCTGTGCTACCGCAATGCCGCGTTCCGCGACTCGGTTTCCCTGCGCGCGCCGGTGGTGTTCCACAGCCAGACCGAGCCGAGCGTCGGGGTGTATGGCGTCGAGGGCTCCAAGCCCGGGTCGGCGGCGGCGGCGGTTTGGCTCGCGCACCGGGTGATCCGGCCGGACAAGAGCGGCTACGGCCGGATCCTCGGCCAGTGCATGTGGACCGCCAAGCGGCTGTTCTGCCGCCTGGCCACGCTCGACGATCCGCGCTTTTCCGTGACGATGTTCAACCGCACCCCGGCCGAACGGCAGCGTGCAGCGATGCGGGCGCTGCAAGCCGAGCGCGCGCTGTTGCGCCGCTTCAGCGAGCTCGACAATGCCGGGCTGAAGGCGCTGCTGGACGGCGACCCGGCGGCCAGCGCGCTGTTCAGCCAGATCGGCTCCGACCAGGTCATCCTCGCCTTTGCGCTCAACCCGAAATTGCCCGACGGCAGCCCGAACCCCGATCTCGCCGTTGCCAACGACCTCAACGAGCGCGTGTTCGCCCGCTGCAGCGTCATGGAGCCGCGCGACGACATGAACGAAGTCGAGCTGATCCTGACCAGCTCGCGCTTCACCCCGGCCATCTATGGCCAATGGTTCGTCGAACGTCTGTGCCGCCGCATGGGCGTCGTCGCCAGCCACGGCAACGGCATGGATTTCCTGATCGCGACGACGATGGACCCCTGGACCACCGAGGCCGACGGCGTCGACTTCCTGGCCACCGTGATCGAGGCACTGCGCCGGGCCGCCCATCGCGCGCTCGACGCGATGGAACTGGCGAAGATTTAACTCAGGGCGCAGAGACGATCTTGGTCGGGATCAGCGGGTCGTCGACCACTGGCGTGCCGGAGATGTGCTGGTAGGTGCCGTAGAGCAGCAGGCCGGTCGGGAGATCCTTCCAGATGGTCGAGACCGAGCGGTAGGTGTTGCCGTCGAAGCCCTCGCGATAGTGCGAGATCTTGATGGCGCGATAGGTCTTGTCGAGCAGGTTGATGCTCTCGACGCCTTCGTTGCGAATTAAGTCGTGGTAATTGAGGGTCTTGCTCATGTGCACGTCGAAGCCTTCGACCGTGCCGGTGCCGCCCTGGATCACCCGCTTGAGCGCGGGATAGGCCTGATCGGCCCCCGGCCAGGCGGTCAGCCAAATGCCATACCAGCCCTCGACCGTCTCGCCGCCGACGCGCATGCGGCATAGGTCCGGGTTGGCCGGGTCGGCGCCGAGGAACTCGAAGGTCGGACCGCCCTTCTGCTCGACCCGGCCACCGGCCCGCGCGCACGAGCGCAGCGAGACCGGCCCGCCGACGGCCTCGGTGTTGGCGCCGATGATCAGGGGCGGATAGTTCCGCCGCGCTTGCTCGAGCGCGCCGTCGCCGAGCGGCACCTGGATCATGCAACCGCCCAGAAAAAGAGACGTGACGATCCCAAACGACCGCATATCGGCACCCAGAGTTGCAAGTCAGCCGTGTTAGCGCATGTGCCGCCCGGTTGCGAAGCATCAAGCTGATGCACCTGCGCCACAGCGCGCCGCACATTTTGTGCACCGCAGCATTCCACCTTTCGCTCTCGTGGGGGCAAGGCCATGTTGAGGTCAGCGGGTAGGACGTCCTCCGAACATCATCGACCGCTTGATGCTCAACCCGGCCACCAAAACACCGAACAGCGCCGCAGGGCGGAGGTGTGGGGCCGACGAGCGCAAGCGGCTGGAACGAGGAGAGATCACGTGGCTACGAACACCACCGCGGCACGCCGCACTGCCCCTTCCCCCACCGCCGCCCGCGCCGGAACCATCCTGCAGCGTCTCCGCGGCACCTGGCAGCGTTGGCAGGAACACGCCCGCATCCACGGCGAACTGACCCAGATGAGCACGCGCGAACTGGCCGATCTCGGCCTGTCGCAGGCCGATATTCCCGACGTCGTACGCGGCACCTATCGCCGTTGCTGAGTTCACGTTCGGCTTGACACGAAGAGCCATCTGCATGGATGTTACACATATGGTTTGATCTTGAACCGGTCCGAACAAACTGCCGGAGGCCAGCGCGATGGTGAGGTATGCCGCCCGTCTAATGGCTCTGACCGGGCTGCTGGCGTTGGCCTCGGGCGCCACCGCCTGGGCCGACGCGCTGGCCGACCTGCCTGTGTTCACGCCTGCCGTCACAGACACGCTGTCCTTCGACGCCCGTGACGGCGTGTCCACGATCGGCACGTTTTCGGTGCGTGGCCCGATCCTCGAGCTGTGCGATGCCGCGAAAAGCCAGTGCGCCACCGGCTATCCCGGCATGGCGATCAGCCTTCCGCCCGCCGGCAAGCTCAATTTCAGCCTCACCAGCCATCTCCCCGGCGCCGCGCCCGCGATGCCGCACTGCATGGACGGGTCTGCCTGGAGCGATACCGACGGATGGCGCTCGGCCGGCGGGCTGATCAACCTGCATACGCACGGCCTGCTGGTGAAGCCCTACGCCAAGACCGGCGCCGACCCAGCCGCCAACCGCTATGGCGACTACGTGTTCGACTGCGTCACCGGCGCGGCCGTGTTCACGCCATTGCCCGGTGGACACGTCGTCGGCCCCAGCATGAATTTCGCCGATGACCTGGCCGAGCGCGTCGGCCCCGGCGCTCCGGGCCAACCGTTCGGCATCAACTGGTTCCATCCGCACGTGCACGGCATCGCCAAGGCCCAGGTCTCGTTGGGCATGGCCGGCATGATCCTGACCGGCGACCCGCTGACCCATCTCTGCCTGTCGGTGAACCCGGCGACCGAGACCTGCAACACCGCGCAATCGCAGCAACTGCTGGCCAAGACGCGCGTCCGCAACATCCTGGTCAAGGACGCGCAACTGGTCCATCTCGGCGGCGCCGGCGGCCGCTGGCTCAACATGGCCGACCAGGATCCGGCGCTCTGCCAAGGCAACGAGCTTGCCAGCGAGAACATCGGCCAGTGCCTCCCGGTCAACCCCACCGGCATGGTGACCCCGGCCGGAACCGCGGTCGATCCGCCGGGCGACCCGGATCTCGGACCGCGTTGGCTGTTCACCCTCAACGGCCAGCGCTATCCGGATATCGACTTCGACACCGCGCACCCGTACCAACTGTTGCGGATCCAGAACGCCTCGGCCAACGTCACCTATAAGCTATCGCTGCGCCGCTCGTTCGACGACACCGCCGTCGCCGCACCCTATGCCTTCTCGCCGAAGTTCCAGATCCTCAGCCTCGACGGCGCCGGCTATATCGCCACCGGGTCAGGCGAGAAGGCGGTCAAGCAGGCGCGCGAGATCCTGCTGATGCCGGCCAGCCGCGCCGACCTGCTGATCGACGCCGCCGCCCTCTGCCCGCTGCCCTGCACCGGCGGCGCGGTGTATCAACTCGTCACCGACAGCTACCAGGCCGGCTTTGCGCCCAGCGACGCCGACACCTGGCCGCAGGTGGCGCTCGCGCGCATCGCCGTCCCGTCCGCAGGCCCGACGCTCACCGCCTTCGTCTCCGCGCCACCGCAGGCGATGCTGCTGCAGCATACGATGAGCCTGCGGCCCGCGGTGTCGCCCGCCGCGATCGAGCAAACGTGCCGGCTGGGCACCGGAGCGGCCGCCAGCTACGCTCTCCGTATCGGCCCGTCCGACAAGCGGCGGCTGTATTTCGGCATCTTCAAGGGCCTCAACGCGGTGACCAACGAGGCCGTCGAGGATTTCGTGCTCGGCGCCACGGTGCTGCACGCCGACAACACCGAAACCAACCTGACCGGCCGGCCGATCGATCCGGCGCACAACCCGGTGCGGATGCATCCGATGAACATGATGGACGACAAGGTCGATCTCTGCGTCGAGGCCGGCCAGGCCGAGCGCTGGCAACTCGTCAACGTTACCAACGAGGTTCACAACTTCCATATCCACCAGCTCAAGTTCACCGTCGCGCGCGGCGCCAACGACGGCCCGGTCTGGCGCGCACCATCGCCGCTCGACGACCAGGTGCTTCCCGAGGAGTTGATCTTCCACGGTGGCGAAACCGAGCTGCAGCACGACACGATCGTCGTGCCGCGCGGCCGAAGCGAATGTGGCGCCAGCCTCGCCCCGCTGCCCGCCGAACCCGGCGACGGCACCCGCGTCTATACGCTGTCGCACGCGCTATTCACCGCAGCCGACGGCCCGTCGGACCCGAACGGCCGGTTCGTGCCCGCCCAATGCGACGGCTCCGGACGCAGCGTGCCGCACGGCGCGCAGGCCGGCGCCTCCGACTATCTCGACCTCAGCGGCATGATCGAGGTGACCATCCCGTTCACCGGCTCGCAGCTCGACCCGACCGACGGCAAGCCGGCGCGGTTCGTCTACCATTGTCACATCCTCGAGCACGAGGATAAGGGCATGATGGCCTCGATCGCGGTCCTGCGGCCCTAGAGCATTTCCGATCAGTTGGAATCACCTGATCGGAAGTAATGCTCTTCTTACCAATGAGGTAGAGCACTTCAGCCGACGGTGAAGCTCACCCAGATTAGGAACCGCATCTTGCGGTCCGCGAAATCGGGCGGCGGCGCGGGGTAATGCGCGCTCCGGGCGGCGGCGACGGCGGCATCGTCGAGCAGCGGCGTGCCCGCCGACTGCACCAGCGACACGCCCGTCAGCGAGCCGGCTCGATAGTCGAGCTCGAGCCGGGTCCGACCGGTGACCCCCATCATCCGCGCCGCCGCCGGGTATCGCAGCGCGTCCTGCACCGCTTGGCGCATGCGGGCCGCGAACGCCGCCTCCGCCGCCCCATCGGCGGGAGCTCTGTCGACGGAGGGCGCGCGGGCGGGCGGCAGCGCCGAGGGCGCGGCCGATGCGCCTGCCATGGGCTCGACCGCCGGGGGAGCTGGCCTGGATGGGGCCGGATCGGCGGCCGGACGGAGCCTCGGCTTGATCGGAGTGGGATGCGGCGGCGCGCGCATCGGCGCGACAATGGCGCCCATCGCCACGGGGGCAGCACTCGGCTCGGCCGGCACGATCTCTGAAGACGCGACGAGTGGCGGCGCGACGAGTGACGGCACGATCGGCGTCGGGTCCGGCGGCTGATCCGGCGTCGGCCGCGGCACGACGGCTTCGGCGACCGCAGACGAGGACACGGGTTCGGGCGGGGCCGGCCGGTCTGCGGGCGCGGGCACGACCGACTCGGTCACCGGTGCCGGCGGCAGCGTCATGATCTCGACCGTGGTCTCGTGCAGCTTCTCGGGCGGCGCATCCGGCGGCTGCCACGTCACCAGCAGGACCAGCACGGCCGCATGCAGGCACAGCGCCAGCGCGGCGCAGGCGACCACGCGCGGCTGCCGCGGCGGTGCGGTCCCGCCCAGCCGCGTGCCACGATCGGCTATGGCGGGGCGCCGGGTCGACCAGAGCGTCCCGGCTTCCTGCCGCACTGCGCGCCTCCGTTCCGTGCGCCGCGATGACTACTCTGGACTAAAAACGAGAGCACATGACGCTTTTACGACGGTTCAGCTCACCATCGCCTCGGCGACGAAGGCGTCGACCCGATCCCTCGGGATGCCAGCGCGACAGGGCCGGGCGGTTCTCAGTCATGTCCTCGGCGCTCCATCGGATGCGGGCGTGATCGAGCTCGGCCGAGACGACGTTGTCGGGCCCCCGATGCCACCCGCGCCGCCGGTGATGACGGCGCTTGCCTCCCGCGGCAAAGACGTCGCTCGTAGGGTGGGATCCGCTGCCTGTGTCATCGTTCCACATGTGATTATCGAAAAAGATGTGACCGAGCCCGTCCCAGTGCGTGCCCGCCTGCAACGGGAACAGCACCATGTCGTCGGCCGAGCGGATGCCGCGCTTGTCGAGCGTGCCGGAATAGGCGTCGGATCCGCTGCGCAGCATGGTGTGGGCCGAGTTGAAGCGGCCGACGGGCGGGAACTTGGTCTTGCCGCCCTGCGGCCCGTCCTTGTCGTAGTTCAGTGCGAGCGAGATCACCTGCCCTTTGCGCACCAGCCCGGCGGCGCGGACGATGTCATCGGTGGTCGTGTAGTTCAGCGTGCCGACCTGGTCGTCGGGGCCCCCCACTTGCCCCAGTTCTTGAGCTGGTCGGCGGTGGCGTCCAGCTCGGCGCGGGTCACACGGGTTGCGTTGGAACGTCGATGTCCATGGCAACGTCGGCCCGTCAGTATCGGCGGTCACCGGGTCAAGACCATCGACACCCATTGTCACTGCATCTTCGAGGATGCGCTCTCGCTGATGGGGGGCGCCGGGCAGAACATCGTGCCGCCCACGAAGGGGGTGGACGTGCATTTCCTTCTCAAAGGGGTCGAAGGCCGGCTGCGTTCGATGGACGAGATGGGGATCGACATGGAGATCCTGTCGATCAACCCGTTCTGGTAAGGCACCGACCGTGACACCGGCGCGCGCATCGTCGCGCTGCAGAACGAGCATCTGGCGGAGCTCTGCGCCGCCAATCCGGACCGCTTCGGTGCCTTTGCTTCGCTCACGATGCCGTTTCCGGACCTCGCGGTGAAGCAACTCGAAGACGCGATGCGCAAGCCCGGCATCCGCGGTGCGGCGATCGGCGGCAGCGTGCTGGGCGCGAGCTCAGCGATCCGCGCCAGGCTGCGCTTGGCCGGCTCGAAGCCCAGCGCCGCGTCCTGCGGCGCATAGCGATGCGCCTCCTCGCAGATCAAGAGCAACGGGGTCTTCTGCCCGATCGAGACGGCCAGGCTGAACGCCAGCCGCCCGACGACGGCGACGACGACGACGTTGAGGATCTCGCTGGAGATCTCCGAAAAGTCGAGCCGGCAAATCGGCCGCCCGTCGGCGGGCACCCGGAACAACTGTCCCAAGATCGCGGCGAGGTCGCCGATCAGGAAGATTTCGCTCGGGAACATGAAGCCATAGCGGGGATCGCTCTGCACGGCCGCGAGCCGGCCCTTCAACTTCTGCAGCGGCCCGAGAGAGGACTGGTTGTCCAACCGCCCCATCTCGCCATCGAGTTGATCGTTGAGTTCGGCAAGCGTGTAGGGCGCCGGCGTGTCGACGGTCACGCCGGCGCAGTCGCGCTTCCCCGCGGCATAGGTCTGCCGGGCTTGTTGATCAAGCCAGACCGCTCGGCGATCGGGACGAACTCGTCCGGAAACACCGGGACATGCCCCGGGTGGGTCCAGCGTAGCAGCGCCTCGACCCCACCAGGCTGCCGCAGGCCAGGACGATCGCAGACGAAGCCTCTCCGGAGAGCGCCTGAGCGCATCAGGAAGCGTCTTAGAAGGAGAGACTAAGGCCCCGTCAGGAATCAACTGCTCCGGTTCATTCGTAGCGAGGCCGGATCGTGTAGTTCCACTCACCATGGAACTCGTTTCGGATGATGTTGATGGATGCCATGTCCTCGTCCGACACCACA
>JAABUK010004965.1_pt1 | contig 21198 bp, 17 predicted proteins | sample 5559141 | NCBI WGS metagenome assembly JAABUK01 (sample SAMN10711869, study PRJNA513367) | rock metagenome | isolation source: Antarctica rocks | place: Antarctica: Victoria Land, Pudding Butte nord | collected 2016-01-03
TGCGGCTGGCGACCAGCTGTTCGCGCAGGCCCATGAGCATCAGCGCCGCCTGCTGCTCGGCCGTCTTCACCGGCACGAACCGCATCGTCGGCCGGCTCATCGCCTCGCACAGCGCCTCGGCGTCGGCCGCGTCGTTCTTGCCCCGCTTGACGTATGGCTTGACCAATTGAGGCGCGATCAGCTTCACCGTATGCCCGAACGATTGCAGCGATCTTGCCCAATGGTGGCTCGCACCGCACGCCTCGATTGCAATCACCGTCGGTGCAAGCTTCTCGAAGAACGCCACCATCTCCTTGCGCCGCAGCTTCTTGCGCAACACCACTTCTTCGGCGGCATTCACGCCATGAAGCTGAAAAACATGCTTCGACGTGTCCATTCCAATTCGGCTAACCTGGTCCACGGACGGTCTCCTCTGTCTGAGATCAGCAACGACCTCACTCTGGCACACCCGATGCCGCCGGGGGCCGTCCACACCAACAAACGAACCCCAGGCGGTCACCCCCGAAGTGTCCGCCAACCCTGGACGGCGGACGGGAAAGCGGACATTTTGATTGCCGGACGGGAAAACGGACAAGCATCCTCTTGGCACACATCGGTGTGACCTTCAGTGGTATGTGGCAGGGTTTTGCTAGCGCTATGTGGCGGGCCTTCTGCCCGAGGGTGCGGTAAATCGTTGAGCAGGAAGCCGTGAACAGCTCGGCCAAATCGATGATCGAATAATCGCCAGTGTCGTGCATCGTAAGCGGTGCTCCCAGGCCCAGCACTGGTCATGTCTCACTTGGGGGATCAATGCGGGAGGCGAAGCCGAACTGCTCCAGCTTCCTGATGTGCCCGTTCTTGAGATGGAGTTCCGCGCGGGTCCTGCCATCCGGTCCTAGGAACACCACGCGCTCGAACTTCGTCCCGCCGCCTCGGGTCACGTCGGCGCATCCGCCCAGCAGCCGACGTGGGATGGCGTTCACGTCCTCAATCTCGAACGGCACGAAACGATACCGTTCTGTCCTGGCAGGCATGTATCCCCTCCTTGGGACCGGTCCGGGCTATCAGGCCCGCAGCGGCCGGGACCTTGGGGTTTCGGAAGGCCTGCGGCCAGGGTCCGGGCCTTGTGCCTCGGCATCCAGGCAGCCTGGCTTCGCGTAGGCCCAGGGCATGAGTTCGTCGATGCGCGCCTGCGGCCAGCCGTTCACGAGACGGGTCAGCAGGTCGGTGACGTAGGCCTGCGGCTCGACGCCGTTCAGCTTGCAGGTCTCGACCAGGGAGGCAATCGCCGCCCAGTTTGCCCCGCCCTCGTCGGAGCCTGCGAACAGCGCGTTCTTCCTCGACAGCTTGATCGGGCGTATGGCGCGCTCGACCGTGTTGGTGTCGAGTTCAATACGCCCGTCCTCGAGGAACCGCTCGAGCCCGCTCCAGTGGTTCAGCGCGTAGCGGATCGCGCCGGCCAGCGGGCCGCGGGCCGGCAGCCTGGCCAGTTGCGTCTCGAACCAGGTGCGCAGGTCCGTGACAAGCGGCTGGCTTTTGGCCCGGCGTACCGCGAGCCGTTCGGCAGCCGCCTTGCCGCGCACCTCGGCCTCGATCCGGTAAAGGGCTGCGATGCGCGCCAGCGCCTGCGTGGCGATCGGCGCCGCGCCAGCCTTGGCCAAGTCGTAGAAGCCCCGGCGCACATGGCTCCAGCAGAACACGAGCGTCACGGCGGCTTCCCCCCGCTTGGGGTCGGCCAGCTTCTTGTAGGTCGCATAGCCGTCGCACTGCAGGATGCCGCGATAGGCCCCGAGCAGCCGGTCGTTGTGCTCCTGCCCGCGGCCCGGGGCGTAGCTGTAGACCACCGCCGGCGGGTCGGTGCCGCCCCAGGGCCGGTCGTCGCGCGCCACCGCCCAGAAGTAGCCCGTCTTGGTGCGGCCCCGGCCGGGATCGAGCACCGGCACCGTGGTCTCGTCGGCGAACACCCGCGCCGAGCCCAGCAGGATCTCCCTCAAGCGGCTGACCACGGGAGCAATCTCGGCTGTGGCATACCCGACCCAGAACGCCAACGTGGAGCGCTCCAGCTCCACCCCTTGCCGGGCCATGATCCCCGCCTGGCGATACAGCGGCAGGTGGTCGGCGTAGCGCGCGACCAGCACATGCGCGACCAGCGCCTCGGTCGGCAGCCCGCCCTCGATCAGCCGCGCCGGGGCAGGTGCCTGCACGACCACGCCCTCGCAAGCCCGGCAGGCCAGCTTCGGGCGCTTGGTCACCAGCACCCGGAACTGGGCGGGGATCACGTCTAGCCGCTCGGAGCTGTCGTGGCCGATGACGGCCATCGCACCCCGGCAGCACGGGCAGGCCGTGTCCTCCGGCGCCAGCGTGACCTCGATCCGCGGCAGGTGCGCCGGCAGCGCGCCCCGGCTCGCCCGGCGCCGGGCCACGCGCTCCTGCTTCAGGGCGGGGTCACGCCCCTCGGCCTCCGCCTCGCCCTGTGCGATGGCCTGCTCCAGGCTCTCCAGGCCAAGCTGCAGCTGCTCCTCGGGCAGCCGCTCGGACCGGGCGCCGAACTGCATGCGCCGGAGCTGCAGCAGCAAGTGCCGCAGCCGGTCGTTCTGCGCCGCCAGCGCCTCACGCTCGGCAGCCAGGCTGTCGCGCTCGGCCGCGAGATGGTCCCGCTCGGAGACGACACTGTCCCGCTCCGCCCAAGCCGCCAGCAGCAGCGTCCGCAGCGCATCTGCCGTTTCGGGCAGTGTGGGTAGCAGGTTGGGTGCGGCGCACATCGTCGGCGAATGCTATCCCGCCGCGGTCGGCGTGGGAATCCTCCGCACCGTCTGCACCCGCGTCCAGTCCAGCCCGTCGAACAGGGCGGCGAACTCCACCGCAGACAGCCGCACGACACCGTCCATCACCGGCGGCCAGCGGAAGCCGCCCTGCTGCAGCTGCTTCCACACCAGCACCAGCCCGCTCGCATCCCACACCAGGAGCTTGACCCGGTCCGCGCGCTTGGCTCGGAACACCACGACCGTGCCCGAGAACGGGTCCTCACCCAGCGCGGCGGACGCCAGGGCCGCCAAGCCATGCGCGCCCTTGCGGAAGTCCACCGGCCGCGTCGCCAACAAGACGCGCACGCCAGCAGGAATGGTGATCATGCCGCACCAGCCGAGGCCCGCACCGCACGCAGCACCGACGTGAGCAGAGCCGCGTCCATGCCGGGCAGCACGCGCACCACGGCGCCCGCCACCTCCACCTCGATCGCAGGCGGCGACACCGGCACAGGCGCCGCAGGCAGCAGCGCCGGCTCTGCATGGATCGGCACGAAGGCGGGGCCGGACGGAACGACCATCCCGGCCTCCGCCGGCAGCGCCAGCAGGCCCGCACGCGCCTCGCGACGCCACGCGAACACCTGCTGCGAGCAGATCTGCCACCGCCGCGCCACCTCGGACGGCCGGGCACCGGGCGCAAGGCTCTCGGCAACCACCTGCGCCTTGCTCTCCGCAGACCAGCGCCGTCGTCGGCCAGGACCGGTCAGAACCTCGACCCGGCGATACCCAGCCCTCGCGTCATCGTTAAGGTCAAACATAGCGTCAGCTCGAAGCTCCCTGCCTCAAGCAGACCAACCACACTCAGCACCTACCCCGGAAGAATGGCCGCGACGCAACGCTTACCGTGCATCCCGCGCAGTTCCTTCTGATGCCGGTCGGACAGCTTGGGCTGCTTGCCGCGCAGCTTCTCCTGGGCGTGTGAGATCGCCATGCCATTGCGGGCGCACAGTAGGATGAGGTCGGCCTCGAACGCACGCATGACCAAGGCCGACGTGCGCGGGCTGACGCCGCTGGTGTGGAGCCATGTCAGCCATGTCAGCCATACGGCACTTTCGACCTGGACATGGGGCCTTGGCTCGACCTCGATGGGAGGAAGGTGGCGTGAACGGGCTGACGTTCAGAAGGTAAACAGCAGCGCGCCCCTGCCTGCCGGAACCGGCACGATGCATACGTAACATAATCCAGAGACTCACACGTTCAAAGAGCATAGACTTCGTGACTTGTAGTGTGACAGCCTAAGTCAGTCTGAAGGCGGCCTCGCACGAGGGTCACGCAATCGAGCGTTTGTGGAGCAGAGAACCTCATGCTGATCGGCTACATGCGCGTGAGCAAAGCGGACGGCTCGCAGGTGATCGACCTGCAACGCGACGCGCTGCTGACCGTGGGCATCCCTGAAAACCAGCTCTACGAGGACCGTGCCTCCGGCAGGCGCGACGACCGCCCCGGCTTGGACGCATGCCTCAAGGCGTTGCGCAACGGCGACACGTTGGTCGCCTGGAAGCTGGACCGGCTCGGCCGCGACCTGCGCCACCTGGTCAACCTGGTGCATGACCTCACCACGCGCGGCGTTGGGCTGCGGGTGCTAGCTGGCGAGGGTGCCGCCATCGACACCACGACGGCCAATGGCCGCCTCATGTTCGGCTTCTTCGCAGCCCTTGCCGAGTTCGAGCGCGAGCTGATCGTCGAGCGCACCAAGGCCGGCCTCGCATCGGCACGCGCCCGCGGCCGCAACGGCGGCCGTCCTTTCAAGATGACGGCCGCAAAGCTGCGCCTTGCCCAGGCTGCCATGGGGCAGCCTGGCACCAAGGTGTCCGAGCTGTGCGCCGAGTTGGGCATCACGCGCCAGACGCTCTACCGCCACGTCGATCCTCACGGCGCGGTCCGGCCCGATGGGGAAAAGCTTCTTGGGCGCAAGCGGCAGGGCGCATCGGCACAACCCTCAGCATGACCTTGCAAAAGGGCGGCCACGTAGCGGCGGCAACGGACCAGCCGTTGAATGCCGGGATGGACATGCTGGTTCGGGGGTACGACTGGTCGGCGACGCCGGGCCTTGATGGGGACTGGCCACAAAGCCTTCGCAGCATCGTGGACCTCGTCCTTGCCTCACCAGTGCCGATGATCGTGCTTTGGGGTCCGTCGCTGATCCAGATCTACAACGACGGCTATGCCGAGATCGCCGGGGCCAAGCATCCAGTGGCGCTCGGCCAGGCGACGCATGAGTGCTGGCCCGAGGTCTGGGACTTCAACGCGCCAATCTATGCCGCAGTCCTGGGCGGCGAAGCCAGATCGTTCAAGGGCCAGAAACTCAACATCCTGCGGCAGGGTAAGCCGGAGGACGCCTGGTTCGACCTCACCTACAGCCCGGTCCGCAACGAGGCTGGAGAAGTCGCTGGCGTCCTAGTGATGGTGGTCGAAACCACCGCGCAGGTGCGTCTTACCGCCCTGGTGGAAGCGGAGAAGGAAACTGTCAGGCGCGCGAACCTGGAGCTGACTGCGGAGGGCACGACCTTACGGGCGCTGTTCCAGCAAGCCCCAGGGTTCATGTGCATCCTGCGCGGGCCGGACCACGTGTTCGAGATCGTCAACGACGCCTACTCGCAGCTCATCGGGCATCGCGACGTGATCGGATTGGCCGTCCGCGACGCGCTTCCGGAGATGGAAGCCGAGGGCCAGGCCTTTCTGGGCCTCCTCGACGGCGCGTATTCAACCGGCAAGGCGTTCACCGGCCGGCAGATGCCCATCAAGGTTCAGCGCCAGTCCGGCAGCCCGCTTGAGACTTGCTACCTCGATTTTGTGTATCAGCCGATCATGGACGCCGCGGGTCGGGTAGCCGGCCTGTTCGTCCAGGGCAGCGACGTGACCGAAGCCAAGCTGGCCACGGATGCCCTGCGAGCGAGCGAGGAGCGGATGCAGTCCGTCCTGTCGAACGCGCAGATCATCGGCTTGTGGGACTGGGACGTGCAGCGCGACCTGGTCCGGGCCGACGAGCGGTTTGCCAAGCTGTATGGGATTGACCCCGCTGTCGCCGCAGCGGGCGTGCCGGTGGCGACGTTCCTGAACCGTGTCCATGAGGAGGACCGGACCCGCATGGTCCGTGCAGCCGCCCATGCTGCCGAGAGGGGTGGGCTGTTCGCGTCCGAATATCGCCTGTTGCGGGATGACGGCGCCGTGCGCCACCTGCTCACCCGGGGACGATGCACCTGCGACGCCGCAGGCAGGCCCGTCCACTTCCTGGGCGTCACCATCGACATCACCGAGCAGCGCCAGGCCGAGGAACGGCTCCGCATGGCCCAGCGCGCTGGCCGGGTCGGCACGTTCGAGCTGGACCTGGCCGCGCAAACACTCACCGTGTCCGAGGAGTTCTGCCGCCTGTGGGGCATGCCCGTGCAGGAGGTGGTGCCGCTTGGTTTGCTCACGGCCATGGTCCATGCCGCAGACTTGGAACGCGTCGGCACCACGCATCTCAAGATGCCCCGCGACGCCGCTCCATATGTCGAATACCGGATCACCCGCGCCGACACTGGAGAGGTACGCTGGATGGCGCGCCGGGGCGAGCCGCGGCCGGAAACCGGAGGCGAGGCCAGCCACTTCGTTGGCGTGGTGTACGACGTCACGAACCGCAAGCGCCTGGAAAGCAAGTTGCGCGACCTGAACGAGACCTTGGAGGCGCGGGTCGCCGAGCGCACGGCCGAGCTGCAGGCAGCCGAGGAAACGCTGCGCCAGTCGCAGAAGATGGAGGTGGTGGGACAGCTGACTGGCGGCATCGCGCACGACTTCAACAACATGCTCCAGGCCATCGGCGGCGCGTTGGAACTCATGCAGCGCCGTGTGAAGCAGGGGCGGACGGCGGAGGTGGCGCGCTACGTGGACGCTGCCCGCACCACGGTGGACCGTGCGGCAGCCCTGACCAACAGGCTGCTCGCCTTTGCCCGCCGGCAGGCGCTGCAGCCCAAGCTGGTCGAGCCGGACGCGCTGGTGGAGGGCATGGCGGAGCTGATCCGGCGCACGGTTGGTCCGTCGGTCGAGGTCCTCCTGCGTCCGGCCGACGGCATCTGGACCGTGCTGTGCGACCCCGGCCAGTTGGAGAACGTGCTGCTCAACCTGGCCGTCAACGCGCGCGACGCCATGCCCGACGGCGGGCGCCTCACCATCAGCACGACGGACGTGCAGCTCACGGCACGGCAGCTGCGTGGCCAGGACGATGCGAAGCCGGGCGGCTACGTGGAGGTGGCCGTCGCCGACACCGGCACGGGCATGACGGCGGCGGTGCTGGCGCGGGCCTTTGAGCCGTTCTTCACCACCAAGCCGCTCGGGCAAGGGACAGGGCTTGGGCTGTCACAGCTTTACGGCTTCGTGCGGCAGTCGGGCGGCGTCGTGAAGCTGGAAAGCTCGCCAGGACAGGGCACGACCGTGCGCCTCTACCTGCCCCGGCATCTAGGCCCCGCCAAGCCGGACACGTCCGATGCCGAACCGGCCTTGGCCGCTACCGAAACCTTCAGCGGAACCGTGCTGGTGGTGGAGGATGAGGTCGAGGTGCGGACCATGGTCGCCGAGACCCTTCGCGAGTTGGGCTGCCACGTCCTTGAAGCCCATGACGGCCCGTCCGGGTTGCGCGTGCTGCACTCGCGCGAGCACGTTGACCTCCTGGTGACCGACGTGGGCCTACCTGGTCTGAACGGGCGTCAGCTGGCCGACGCCGCCCGCGAGCGCAGGCCGAACCTGCCGGTGCTGCTGATCACCGGCTACGCCGGGGCTGCGCTGACCGATTGGCAACTCGCCCCGGGCATGGAGGTGGTCAGCAAGCCGTTCAAGCTGGACACGCTGGCCGCACGGGTCGGCAGCTTACTCAAACAGTGAAGCGGAACACGTCACCCAGATGGCCAAAACGCACAGCCTCGTGGTCACTGGGCCTGACTTGGCACCCCTGGCGCCGCGCACCAGTTCGCACACCCTGCTTTTGCATGACTAGCGCACTGTCGTTTCCACCACCGCCCGCAGCTCTGCCCCTACCCCCGGCCGCCCCCCCGCACCGCCGCCTACGCCTGAGCCGACAAGCCCAGCGCCGCCATCGCGTCTCGCTCGCGCAACATCCCTACTACCGCCACGTAGCGCTGAAGAAATCCCGCCAATTACCACTGAAGGTCACACCTGTCCGTTGTGCGATCCGATCCCTCCCAAAACTTGTGCGAACCCTCACCAAATCGGGACAGGGTTTCAAGATGTTGTTCTGGGAAGCCGTACGGCCAGGCACGCCTGATGCGCCCCTTCACCGTCTACTCTCTCCCGGAAAGGGCCGTGGAGTGGTGCAAGCCGTTGCTCAGCCCTGGGCGAGCCGGGCAGCAAGCATCCATTCAAGCCAAGGCAGCGTTTGAAGCTGGCTTCAAGCGATTAACCCCAGTGGGATCACCAGCGCGACGACGCCAATGATGAGACACAAGCAGCCGAGCGCGAGGTGGGGCGGGCGCTGCCAGCCCGGCTTCAGGGATGAGACGCTTGCCCAAGGATGCTCCCTTGACTATCGGCGCCGCTATGATGTGGACGCAAGCGAACCATGGACCACCACAGCTCACTCATGCTCGATCAAGCAAACCAGGTCGGGACCAATTGCCCCGTCAGGCCGTGACACCGACGCACAGCCTGAAGGCCCGACCTTAAACCAACCCTGTTGTTTCTCTACAAATCCTAACCGACACCATGCCTTCCTGCTGTAAGCTACAAGGAAGTTTACGTGCTAAGGTGTATTGAACACGTAGGGACATCGTCATGGCGCAGAGTCTCCTAGCGATCCCGCCAAACGAGACCCCAGGCACGACGGCTGCACAGAGCTATACAGGGTGACAGTGCGGGACAATGGAGCTTCACGCCCGCAACCGCCCTGGCCGACGGCGCCCATAGCAACGCCGCCACCGCCACCGACACAGCCGGCAACGCCTTGGCCGCCTCGGCGCCGCTCCTGCTGACCCTCGACACCCTGGCGCCCGCCGTCACCGAGGCGCTGGCCCACGACACCGGGGCGTCCGCCACCGACCGCGTCACCGCCGACCCGACCCTGACCGGCTCGGGCGACCCTGGCGCCATCGTCACCCTGACCGAGGGCAGCACGGTTCTTGGAACCGCCACGGCCGGAGCGTCCGGCGCTTGGAGCTTCACGCCCGCCCTGGCCGACGGCGCACACACGGTTGTCGCAAGCGAGACCGATGCCGCCGGCAACACCGCCACCGCCACGACCAGCTTCAACCTGGACACCACGGCGCCTGCCGCCCCGGCGCTGCCTTTTAACGACAGCGGCGACCGCGCCACCAACGTGGCCCTGCCCGGATATATCGGCACCGCCGAGCGCGGCAGCACCGTCAAGCTCTACAACGGCGCCACCCTGATCGGCACCGGCATCTCGGTCACGAGAACGGCCACATTTTTCGTCACCGCCACTGTCCCGCTCAGCGAGGGCCCGAACAGCCTCACCGTCACCAGCACCGATCCCGCCGGCAACACGTCCGTGCCCTCCAGCCCGCTCGCGGTCACCCTGGACACCCTGGCGCCTGCCGCCCCGACCACCCTGGCGCTGCTGCCCGCCAGCGACAGCGGCATCCCAGGTGACCGCATCACCAACGTGGCGCTGCCCACCCTGACCGGCGCCGCCGAGGCCGGCAGCACCGTCAAGCTCTACGACGGCACCACCCTGATCGGCATCGGCACGGCAAACGCCACCACGGGCGCATGGTCCATCGCCACCACCCGGCTCACCGAGGGCACGAACAGCCTCACCGCCACCAGCACCGACGCCGCCGGCAACGCGTCCGTGCCCTCCGGCCCGCTCGCCGTCACCCTCGACACCACGGCACCTGCCGTCACCGAGGCGCTGGCCCACGACACCGGGGCGTCCGCCGCCGACCAGGTCACCTCTGACCCGACCCTGACCGGCTCGGGCGATCCCGGCGCCACCGTCACCCTGACCGAGGGCGGCACGGCCCTGGGCACCGCCACCGCCGACGCGTCCGGCGCCTGGAGCTTCACGCCCGCCCTGGCCGATGGCGCGCACACCATAGTCGCAAGTGAGACCGACGCCGCCGGCAACACCGGAACCGCCACGACAAGCCTTACCCTCGACACCAAGCCCCCAACTGTCACCCGCGTGGCTACGTCGCCCAGCGCTGGTGCCGTCATCACCGGCCAGTCCGTCACGCTGACACTGACCACCAGCGAAGGCGTCACGATCGCAGGCGGCACGCCAAGGCTGACCCTGAACAATGGCGGGACCGCCGCCTACGACCCGACAACCTCCACCCCGACCAGCCTCGTCTTCACATACACGGTGGCACCGGGCCAGGACACGGCCGCCCTGTCCGTCACCGGCCTGGACCTTGCCGGCGCCACCATCACTGACGCCGCGGGCAGTCCCGCAAACCTGATCGGCGCCGCGGCCAGCCCGGCCGGCGTCCTGCAGGTGAACACCAGCTTCAACCCGTTCACTCCGCTGGTGGCAAACAATCCCGACCCTGCGGCGATCCTGACCGTCAGCGCCGCGGTGCGCCCGGCAATCGGCGGCACCTACGGCAACCTCGGCATCGGCAGCATCGGCGCGGACGGGGCTACCTATACCGTGACGGGCACGACGGCCCAGGTGAACGCAGCCCTTGCAGGCGTGGTGCTGTCACCGGCACAGGGTAGCCCAACACTTGCTGGCCTGACCGCGACCGTCAGCGACGCCAATGGGTCCCAGGCCAGTCAGCTGAGCAACACAGGCGCCCTCGGCTCCGCCCTGATCGCGTTGGCGCCGGGCAAGGTGGTAACGGCAGGTCTCGGTCCGGACACGCTGACAGGGGGTGCGGCGGGCACTCTGCTCGTGGGTGGACCAGGTAACGACATCCTTATCGGCAGCGTGGGTGGCAGCACGATCTTCGGCGGCACGGGCAACAGCGAGTTCTTCGGTCGCGGCGGGTCCACGCTGATCGTGGGCGGGGCCATGCGCGACACCATCTCAGCCGGAGCTGGAAGCGAGACCGTCATCAGCGCGGTCGGCGGTGCGGCCTTGGTTGGCCTGGGCAGCGGCCCGGCACTGGTCAACGGGCGGGGTGCGGACACTATCATCGGCGGCAGCGGCGACGCGGTGATCTTTACGCGCAACAACAGCCTGGTGGGCCTGACCGCCGGGTCGGTCACAGTATCGGCCGCTGACGGCAGCACGGTGCTGACCGGCAGCGGCACCGCGCTGGTCGCTGCCAGCCGGGCGGGCATCCGGATGTTCCAGGGCTCAGGGGCTGCCACCTTCATCGGCGGCTCCGGCAGCAGCACGGTCGTGGGCGGGACCGGTGGCCACGGCGCCTTCTTCGGCGGTGTCGGCGGCGGTCTGTTCAGCGGCGGCAGTGGCGGCGGCAACGTCATGGTCGGCGGCCAACAGGCCACGACCCTCTTCGGCGGCGGCGATGGCGACGTGATGTTCGCACTCGGCTCGGCCGGCACGCTCATGGCTGCTGGCCTTGGCAACGAGACCCTGCAAGGCGGCTACTCGTCCGGCAACGACACGGTTTTTGCCGGACCCGGCAACGACCTGATCGGGTTGGGCTCTGGCCAGAACGTCGTGTTCGCCGGCAGCGGGTCGGCTACCATCATCGGCGGCGCCGGGCGGGACCTCCTCGCTTTCGCCAACGGCCGCGCTGGCGGCACCGACACGCTCTACAACTTCAAGTCCGGAACCGACGTTGTCAGCCTGCAGGGCTATGGCGCTGGCGAGGCCGCACGCGCCATGGCCAGCGCCCACACCGTCGCAGGCACCGCGACCCAGGCAGCCAGCACAACAGTCACGCTGTCGGACAGCACGCGGATCATCTTCCAGGGCGTCAGCAGCCTGAACGCAGGCAACTTCGCATAGGGCTTGCAGATGCGCGCCGCCGTCCATGCCGACAACGTCCGGGACCGGGACGGCGGCGTGCTGCTGATGGGCCAGAACCGAGGAACTGGCCTTTCCGTAAGCATGGGCGGACAGAGCTGAACGGCTCGACACTGACGTCCTGTTGGACCGGGTGTTTGCGGTGTTCGTCGCAGCCCTGAACAGCTTCGGCGGGCTGTCGGGAAACACTTGATTCCCGACACCCCCGCGCCCCTGCCCCGCTCGGCCCTTCAAACCTGTGTCGCGTTTCCTTAATCGCGATCCATTGTTCCCTACGAAATCAACAGCTTGCGTGCATCCTAATTCACAAGAATGTAGCCCAGATCGCAAGAAAGGTGCCCTATATAGCAAGCCAGCATCCGGGGTGACGCGCATGGCGGCTGAGATGAAGCCCAAGTTTCCCCTGCTGGCGGTCTCCGACGCCGATTGGTCCGAAGCCGTCCAGTGCGGCGTTGTTGCAGGGACCAGCGCAAGGCTGAGCTTGCCCTTCCCGGCCGTTGTTTAGGCGACCCGGACGGAGACGGGCTTTGCCGTTCGGATCATCGTGTTCAGCACTGCGACGGCTATGGCGACCTCGCCTTTCTGAGCAGGCAAGCTACGGGCGCACAGCTTCGGGCCGATCAGGTGTTCGTAGCGCGCCATTGCCGTTTCGGCCTGGTTTCTTCTGCCGTACCCCGTCGCTTGCTGCCATCCCATGCGGCCGCGCTCGGCCATGAGTTGGATGTGGCAATCACGCAGGCTCTGGCGGTCACCGTCGCCCTTGTCCGCGCTCGGCACCGCCGACGCCCGGGGCGGGACGACGACGTCCGGCGGTGGATGACGCTGCCGTGCTGCGGCGGCGGCATACGTAGGCTCGCCGTCTTAGGCGCCGTCCGCCGTCACGGACCCGATCACGCCCTCGGCCTGCCCGAGCAGTGCCGGCACCTGGGCCGCGTCGTCGGCGTGGCCCTCGGTCAGCACGTGCGCTGCGATCTCGCCCGTGTCGGCGTCCACGGCGAAATGAAGCTTGCGCCACTGCCGCCGCGCACGGCCGTGCTTCTCGGCATCCCACTCGCCTTGGCCAAACAATTCCAGCCCCGTGCTGTCCAGCACAAGGTGGATCGGGCCGTTGCTGGCCCGGACACGCGGTTGCCGCCCTGCGAAGGCCCGACCACGGCGGCTAAGCGTCGAGTGGTCCGGCAGGCTCCGCACTGGCGCTCATCAGACAATGCTCCGTAGCTGGGTCTGGCCCAACATCGCTGCTATGAGCCGCAAGGTAGTAGCCTCTTGCTAGAGCTTACCCCAGCCCACTCCATGCTGCACCGCAGCAACGCAGTGGCTTCATTATGAAATGGCGGGGCGTCGCGCGAAAGCATAAGAGCCATGGGCAAGCCCGGTGTTAAAGCGGAAGGCGCCCTGCAACATGCTGGGCGTTCCGCGCACGCGCCCCTAGCAACAGGGCGCCAGGCCGTCGCCGCCTCCGAGCACCCGCCCGACCACGTCCAGCAGTTCAGGGAGCCTGAACGGTTTGTGCATGAAGGTGACATAGCCCGCGCACCGCTCGGCGACCGCCAGCTCGGACATCGAGCTCATCATCACGACCGGAATGCCCCGCAAGGTCGGATTAGTCGCTATGGCGCCCAGCATCGCAGCGCCATCCATCACCGGCATCATGTAGTCGCACAACACCAGATCAGGACGCTCTTGGGCCAGCAGGTCCAAGCCCTCCTTGCCGTTCTTGGCGGTCCGCACGCGGTGACCCTCGTCTGTCAGCACGATGTCGAGCAGCTCGGCGATGCCAAACTCGTCCTCCACCACCAGCACCAGGGCCATAGTCAGCTCCTCAGCCCTGCCTGCAGGTTCCAATCGCGGGACGCCGCGTCGTCTGCCTGGCGGCCAGAAACCATCTCGGCACCCTCAAGCACGCCTCCAATCCGCAGGCCCTGGCCTGTGGTGACGTACTCGTACAGCGTCGGGTCGAAGTCGTTGTTGCGGACCTTGATGATGGACAGGATGCGGTGCAGGCGCGAGCGCGCCTCGACGTAGCGCATTAGGACCAGGTTGTCGGAGGGGATGGCAAGCTCGCCGTCAGGTGCCTGGACGTGGGGTCCGATGACGTCGGGCACCGCGAGCGTGTAGACCGTGGTGACCCCGAGCGCCCGCAGCTCGTTCATCAGCGCGGTCAGGTATTGGGTCAGCCGCACCGGCTCGAACGCGGCGCTTTGGAAGGCACCCAGGCCGTCGATGAACAGGCGCCGCACGCCCCGGCGGCGGACGTTCTCCAGCAGGCGCTCGCCGTAGGCGTCCAGCAGGCCGTCGGTCGGCGGCTGCCACAGCACCTCCACCGCGCCGCTGTCGAGCAGGCCCAGCAGCGGCCGGCACACCGCCTCCGCCTTGGCGTGGATGCGCGCTGGCGTCTCGTAGAAGCCGAACAGCAGGCCCGGCTCGCCCGAGCCGCACCGGGACAGGAACTGCAGCCCGAGCGTGGTCTTGCCCATGCCGGACGGCCCCATGACCATGGTCATGGAGGCAGCCGGCAGGCCGCCGCCCAGCATGGCGTCCAGCCGGTCCACGCCGCTCGGCACCGTCCCGGCCGCGGCCGGGTCCAGGCGCGAGGGACGCGCCAGCAGCGCCTCGATGCGCGGGTGGACGACCAGGCCGTCGCCGGTGATCCGGAAGGCGTGCCGGCCGCGCAGGTAGCCGGTGCCGCGCAGCTTCACCACGTGCAGCGTGCTCTCGGACGACCAGCCGATCAGCCCGTCGCTCAGCTCCACGATGCCGTCCACGATGGTGTACTCGGGCGTCTCCTTCACGCCCACGGTGCTGCTGAGCAGGAGCATCGTGCAGTCGGTCGCGATGGCGATGCCCTGCAGCTCGTGCACGAACTCGTTGAAGTCCTGCTCCTCGGACGCCCGGCGCTGCGCGGTCGCGAAGCCGTCCAGGACCAGGATGGTCGCCTTGTGGCTCGTGACCTCCCGGCGCAGCAGGTCGCGCAGGGCGGGATAGCCGTCCGCCCGCAGCGTACCGAAGCCGTTGAGGTACTTGACCTGGTCGGGGATCTTCGAGACGTCGTAGAATGACATGCTCCCCAGGTGCTGCATCATCCGGCCGTGGTACTCGGCCAGCAGGGTGGTGTAGAGCGCCCGGCCGCCATGGGCGGCATGGTTGAAGCAGACCTGGTTGGCGAGCGTCGTCTTGCCGGTGCCGGGCGTGCCCTGGACGATGTAGACGCCGCCCGTGAGGAAGCCGCCGTTCAGGATGGTGTCCAGGCCGGGAATGCCGGTCGGCATCCGGCCGATCCCAGTGCCGCTGGAATGGTCCAATGTCATGCTCCTCTTGCGTGCAATGGCAGGGTTACGGTGAACAGGGTGTGGACCGGTGCCCGACTGTGACCTCGCCGTCGCGCACCCATCGCGAATGCCGCCTTGATGCCGGGGTGCAGCGATGCCGAATGTTCATCTCGGAACAGACGACGCAGCTGCGAGCAGGCAGCGGGGTGGTCCCAGATAGGCGCAGAGGGGCGCCGAGGTGCGGCAGAGGGCGACTGGCACGTGAGTCCCCTACGTATGACAATGTCCTCATTAGGCGTTCAACCATCCGCTCAGGTGCAGCGCCGCGCAGTGATGAACGCTCCCTACGTCTGACCGGCTTGAGGGGCGGTCCAGGCTCGGCCGAACATCTCGACCTCCGCGGCCGAGGTCGCCGAAACCCGGCCGGCGCACCTGCCCTCGATCCACACCTCCGCACGCTCGCCGAAACCGAGCAGCCGTCGCGCCAGCGCGCAAGCCTCCCCGTCGTCGGCGCACTTGGCATTGGACTGCTGGACGACCCGCCCGCTGCCGTTCAGCAGGTCAATCCGGTAGTCGGCCATCGTGATCTCCAAAGCCATGTCAGGGTGAAAGGCAGGCGCTTGCTGGCCGTAGGCGGCGCAGGTGGATGAGGGCGCGATTTACAACACACTCCAATATGAGGGTTTACATAGAGATCGGGGAGCGGGCAGCCGAACTGGCTGGGAGCATCTGCGTCAAACGGGTCAGCACTGGGCCGTGCGTCCGAGCGGAACGCGACACAGGCGATGGTTTGAATGCTTGCCCACGCCCCAGCCTCTTTGCCAAGTCCATTCAGTCGCAGAACCCTGCATCAGGACCGCCCAGGAGCCACGCCCCGCAGGCAAAAAACGGCGACGCCTTGCAGCGCCGCCAAGTTCAGGGAGGAAACGTCCGTGCAGTCTGGAAGACATACCTCGCCACCTTGCACGGCCTTATAGCATTAATCAATCCTGAAAGGCGCTACCCACAACCTCCCCGTGCAGGCATGATAACTTCAGGTTGTGCGTCCCACAGCCGCAGTAAAGTATAGTCGTGGAGAGGTTTGCCGGCTTGCAACCCGAATAAAAGTGCCAGGGTCCCAGGTCGAACTGCAAGTAGTCAGCCCTTCAACCGTATGCTATGGTACAGTCACCGTTTGCCGAGACCCTCGGGCGCAAGCGGCTGAGAGACGCTTCTGCTCTCCCGCCTGCCTTTGAGGAGTGCGTCGTCCATGAACCTCATCACACCGGTATTCAGCCACAACGAACTGCTGTCCATGCTGCCGCCGGCCGAGCTGGGGCAGCTCCGGCCGTTTCTGACGCGCGTGCAGCTGGTCAACGGCCAGACCCTGCACGAGGCCGGCGAGCGCATCGAGCAGGTGTTCTTCATCGAGCAGGGCTTCGTCTCGATGGTCGCCGACGACGCCGGCAGCAACCCCGGCACCGAGGTCGGCCTGATCGGGCGCGAGGGTATGGTCGGCCTGCCTGTCCTGCTGGACCCGCAAGCCGCGTCCTTTAACCGGGCCATGGTGCAGATGCCGGGAGCCGCGCACCGCATGGCGGCGCAGGCGCTGCGCGACAGCGCCGACGCCCTGCCGGTGCTGTGGCGGCGGCTGCTGCAGGCGCTGGAGGTGTCCATGGCGCAGGTGGCGCAGACGGCAGCCTGCAACAGCCAGCATACCCTCCCGCATCGCCTGGCGCGCTGGCTGTTGATGGCGCACGACCGGGTGGACGGGGACGAGCTGGCGATGACGCAGAACTTCCTGGCCAAGATGCTCGGGGTCCGGCGGGCTGGCGTGACCGGGGCGCTCGCATCGCTGCAAACGGCAGGGGTCATCAGCCGGGGACGGGGCCGCATCCTCGTGTGCGACCGGGCGGGTTTGGAGGCCGTCGCGTGCGGCTGCTACGGGCGCGTCCAGGCGTTCACCGCCACGGTGGCGGCCCGGAACCCTGATCAGGTGGACCTCGCCGCTTGACGCTGCTGCCACCCTACTTGTGCCGGTGGTCTGTCACCATCTAACCAAGTGCAAATTGCTGTACCGCATGTCGGCGCAAGGTAGATGTATCCGCTCGCAATCATCGAAGCCCGCGCTCGCCAATGGAGCGGGTTCCTGCTCGAATTAACTGACAGTGGAGTGGCGCTCGTGCTCACGTTGCGGCAGTTGGAAGGCTACTCTGCCCGCTTAGACTTGCTAGCCTGAGCCAGAGGCAGATGCCCGCCACTTGATGGCCAACGCGACGCTCGCATCGTCCCTCGGAAGGGTCAACCGACGGTCCGCTTTGCTGAGGCGGTGCTGGAGTACAAACCCAATTGCGATGCCGGCCGCCTGCAGCCAGGCACCCACCCACTCACGCCATCGGCCGAAGCCGCTTGCTGTTGGGGCCGACGACGACCTACCCTGGTCGGTGATTGCCCGATTGTGCCGAAATAAGCCACAACTTGTCAGCAACCGGCCACGGCCCGCGTTGACGCCGGCGGCGCGACAGCCACAGAGGTGCAACGATGCTGGCGAAGTTCTGGACCATCCTGAAGCAGACCGTCATGGGGTTCATTGACGACGATTGCCTGAGCAAGGGCGCTGCGATCGCCTACTTCACGATCTTCTCGCTCGCGCCGATGCTGGTGATCGCCGTCGCTATTGCCGGGTTGGTATTCGGCAACGAAGCGGCAAGTGGTGCTGTCTCGGCCCAACTTGGCGGGATCATGGGCGAGCAGGGCGCCAAAGCCGTCGAGGCCATGGTTGCGGGCGCCAGCAACCGCGGCTCGGGCATCCTCGCCACCGTCGTCGGCCTGGGCACCTTGCTTCTGACGGCCACTGGGGTGTTCAGCGAGTTGCAAAGCTCGCTCAACGCCATATGGCGGGTCGAGGCGCCTTCCGGCATCAGCGGCCTGATACGCGCCCGCATCGCGGGCCTGGGTATGGTTGCAGCGCTGGGCTTCCTGCTGCTGACATCGCTGGTCGCGAGCGCTGCCATCTCGGCGCTCGGCGGCTATGCCACGGGCATGCTGCCCGGCGGCGAACTGCTGCTACAGGTCGTGAACTTCGCGGTCTCCTTCGCGATTGTCTCGCTGCTGTTTGCGGCCGTGTACAAGATCCTGCCGTCCAAGCCGATCTCCTACCGCGACGTCGCAGTAGGTGCAGTCGCGACGGCGTTCATGTTCACCGTCGGTAAGACGCTGATTGGCCTCTACCTCGGCAGCAGTGCCATCGCCTCTAGCTACGGTGCTGCGGGCGCGTTTGTCATAGTGCTGCTCTGGATCTACTATTCCTCACTGATGTTCCTGCTCGGCGCCGAGTTCACCAAAGCCTGGGCCACCTACCATGGTAGTGAGGCAGCCGAGGGCACCGATCAGCCTGCGACCTCACCCATCGTCGTGAGTGCAGGCGCCCAAGTGGAAGTTGCCCGGAACGCTGCCGCGAGCACCGGCACACGCTGGATCGACGTCGTGGCCGTGGCCGGCGTGCTCTACTCAGTGATGCGCAGCGAGCGCCGACCCCGCTGATGACCTCGCGTCTGCAAGATGCCAGGCGGTCAGTTTGTCGATCAGGGCTGTTCAACGCTGCTGGGTCGGCTGCACTAGGTGGGACCATAAGCTCGACTTTGGCCAATTGCGGCTGAGCTGATGTGTGTTGGGTGGCGGAGTGAACCGCGCCGGGTTTGCCGGAGGCGTGTTGGCTTGAGTGCTACGCGGCCATGGGCGTGTCGTCCAGCGCGGCATAGTAGTTGGTTTCGGCCTCGGCCGGAGGGATGTCGCCGATGAGTTCGAGCAGGCGGCGGTTGTTGAACCAGTCGACCCATTCCAGCGTGGCGAACTCGACGGCTTCCAGGCTGCGCCACGGCCCACGTCGATGGATCACCTCGGCCTTGTAGAGGCCGTTGATCGTCTCGGCCAAGGCGTTATCATAGCTGTCGCCGACGCTGCCCACCGACGGCTCGATGCCAGCCTCCGCCAGGCGCTCGGAATACTTTATGGACACGTATTGCGACCCCCTGTCCGAATGATGAACGAGCTTGCCGCTTACCGGCCGCCGCTCGTGCAGCGCCTGCTCGAGCGCATCCAGCACAAAGCCGGCGTGCGCCGAACGGCTCGCCCGCCAGCCGACGATGCGCCGGGCGAACACGTCAACGACGAACGCCACGTAAACAAAGCCGGACCAGGTACTCACATACGTGAAGTCCGACACCCAAAGCATGTTCGGGGCCGGCGCCCGGAACTGGCGGTTGACGCGGTCAAGCGGGCAAGGTGCGGCCTTGTCGCTCATGGTGGTCCGCACCGGCTTGCCGCGGATGACGCCAGCAAGCCCCATGTCGCGCATCAGCCTGGCCACCGTGCAGCGGGCAACGGGGACGCCCTCCCGCTGCAGCTGGCGCCATACCTTGCGCACGCCGTAGACGTTGAGATTCTCGGCGAACACGCGCTGGACCTTCTCACGCAACTCGGCATCGCGTTGGGCGCGTGGGGGCAGCCGGGACGGATCGGCACGCCGGGCCGCATGCTCGTGGTAAGTCGAAGGGGCGATCGGCAGCACTCTGCAGATCGGCTCGACCCCATACACCTCGCGGTGCTCGTCGATGACGGCGATCATCGCTTGAATGGGCGGTCGAGCTCCGCCTGGGCAAAATACGCCGACGCCTTGCGCAGGATCTCGTTGACTTGCCTCAGCTCGCGGTTCTCGCGCTCCAGCGCACGCAGCTTCTCGGCCATGTCACTGGGCACGCCGGCGCGCGTGCCGCGGTCAACCTCGGCCTTCTTTGTCCAGTCGTACAGCGTTTGCGCGGCACAGCCGATCTTGGCCGCAATCGACTCCACCGCCGCCCAGCGCGTCGGATACTCACCCAGATGCTCCAGCACCATCCGCACCGCGCGCTCGCGCACCTCGGGCGAAAACTTGTTCGTTGTTGCTCTCGTTGTCATGGCTCCACCTTCTCAGGAGTTGGAGCCTCCGGCAAACCCGGCGCGGTTTAGTTGGGCGCCCTCGAACAAAAGGCAAGCGCCTGGCGAACCTGTCTGAGGTGCTGACCGACCCGGCCACGACCTGGCAGCGCCTCACCGTGCCGAGCTGGCATGGCGGCGGCGAGCGCGACATCGAAGTCAGCACCAACACCGGCGTCTGGCGCTGCTGGGCCAACTGCGCCTCATGCCGCTTCTTCTCGGCAAGCAGAACCGTTTCCACGTAGTTTGGCACGGACCGGTTCTGCTCGTCGGCTGCCTCCTTTACGAAGCGCAGCAGTGTGGGCTTGAGCCTCAAGGTGAATGCATCACGTTCGGACACGCTGACTTCCAGGTGTCATGTGATGGCGTGTAGCTTTGTATCAGACCGAACGAGCACGCGGCAACTTTGCACCGATACGCTCGGCGTACCACGAATAATGAGCACAACGCCTCCAATTGTATGCATATGCATCATCTGGTGCGCCTAAGACCATCATTGATGCGCCCCGGTTCGCCTCCCGCATACCCTATGACGCTACAAACGGACGTTTGTAACGGGTGGACCAACGAGGGCAGGCGGGGTAGGGTTGGGATTGTAGTCCAGACTGGGAGCATGGTCCTGTGAGCCGCGCCTTCGTCGCCTACTACCGCGTCGGCACCGACAAGCAGGGTCAGTCCGGCCTCGGCCTCGACGCGCAGCGCGCCGCGGTCGAACTGCACGCGCGTTCGGTTGGAGCCGAGGTAATCGCCGAGTTCCAGGACGTAGAGAGCGGGCGCAAGGCGGACCGGGTCGGGCTGGCTGCCGCGCTGGCCATGTGCCGCACCAAGCGCGCGATCCTGCTAATCGCCAAGCTCGACCGGCTGGCGCGCAGCGTGGCCTTCATCTTCAACCTAATGGAAGGCGGCGTGGACTTCGTAGCTGCCGACATGCCCAGCGTGAATCGGCTGACGGTGCATGTGCTGGCCGCCGTCGCTGAGCACGAGCACGAGCGCGAGATGATCTCGCAACGGACCAAGGCGGCGCTGGCCGCAGCCAAGGTTCGTGGCACGCGGCTGGGCAACCCGCGCCTGCCGGCGACCGGCACCCTGGCGCCAGTGCCGGTGCCGGCCACGCCTGGAGGCAGAACCCGGGCCGCTGCGGCGCAGGCCCGCGCGGTCTCGGCATACGGGCCAGTGATTGAGAAGGCGCGTGCCGAGGGCGCCCTTTCGCTGGGCGACTACGCCCAGGCGCTGCAGGCGGCGCGGCTGCCGGCGCCTCAGGGCAGCGACCGTTGGTCGCGGCCGTCCGTGGCCCGCGTTCTGCGCT
>JAABUK010004966.1_pt1 | contig 21197 bp, 15 predicted proteins | sample 5559141 | NCBI WGS metagenome assembly JAABUK01 (sample SAMN10711869, study PRJNA513367) | rock metagenome | isolation source: Antarctica rocks | place: Antarctica: Victoria Land, Pudding Butte nord | collected 2016-01-03
GCCTGCGCCTCAGGCTGTCCATCGGCCCAATTGAGCCAATCTCCGGCCTATCTTGGCCCAATTTCCTTCATATTAAGGCCCATTCTCAGGGGCATTCTAGATACTTGCTAGACAGTCAATTCTATCATTTTGATTGTACTCAATTCGATTCTACACAGACAAAAAGAGCTATTTCAGCCATTTGTCTGACATGTAGGCACGAAAGGGGACCGCTATGTCCCCACTGAGGCTTCATTCTAGGATCAAGACTTATCGTTATTGAATGATTCTAGGGGCCTCCCAGTATTTGAAGAATTACCAAGCCCCCTTTTTGTCTTAGCCGGCGGCACATTTCGGATATGGGTTTTGCCGTTTTGGAGGGAGTTACGCGGTTGATAATATAATTCAGACGGTTGCCTAGCCCAAAATGGCCGGAAGTGTTCGAATTATATATTGTCAAACTTGTGGGGGATTCAACGGAGTAAAGAAGGGTAGCGAGGGAGCTTAGGAGAGCATACGAGGAGAGTTGGTGCTCTAAGTGACGTGAGTGCGGAAATAGGCTCTCATGTGTTGAACAAAAATGAAGAATTGGCAGTGCAATGATCATTAGATTAAATATTTTATCTCTGTCCGTGAAGAGTCGCGATATCGAAAACCCCCAACAATAGAGAAGCTGGTAGAGACTTTGGCGCCGACGAGGAAGATCTGACCAGCGTGACCCCTGAGAAATGGTTGATGTTCTGTTGCTCCTTCCGGATTCAGAGCTAGTCATCGCCATCGGAGCTATTCCTCTGCCCAAAGATTTTCCGGAATAGATGCTTCGATCTTGAAGGTTGTGTACCGTACTTGCTTTCCTTGCTCTTTTAACAATTTTCTCAAGCGTTGTTTGAGAACAGATTTACGCAATATTTTCAACGCCTCGTTCAAGGCCACAACAGCGGAAGTGCTTCCTTCTCGAGCCACAGCGCCTAGGTATTCCGCGCAGGATTGTCGAGAGAATCGGGATTGAGTGCAACATGTACCCAATTTAGGCCATACAGAGTCGACCTCTGGCAAGACTGATGGATCTGAGCATATCAGTGTTCCACCAAGTTGGAAGATGTCGCGTATGAATTGGTCCAGAAGCCATAGAGAATCACCTTTTCGCAAAGGTAGCCCTTCTCGTACCATTTAAACGGCGGATGCAGCCACTGTCCTATTTTGGTAAGGCATTGTGAATAGATTTTGTAGCCCTGCAAAGTATGACACCGGCAGCATGTGTTCTTTGGAGACAATGGAGACTGTTCTGCTCGCAATTATCTGCTTTTGAGGGTCAGTAACCATCACTCGCCGACTTGTGACGGGAATTTTTGACACGCCACTTATTTGCAATAGTCTTCTGGACTGCCACATTCTTCCACAAGACCTTTGAGGCATCCCTTTCTGCCAGGCTTTTCCAGCGTGTCTCGTTATTGACCTGGCTAATTTCGTCCCTAGTCCTTTTGAATTGGGCATAAAAGTCAGTCTCTTCGTTAAGCCGCCGCTCGACAGTGCCAATAATCTGCTCGCAAAGTGAAAGTCCGTTGAGTGTTGAATCAGAGTACTTCAATGCTTCTGATGCAGTGAGCCAGGCTTTGAACATGGTCATATCAAAGACGCGTTGCATCGGCCGCTGTGAAACTCCATAAGACAGCGCACCTGGGTGGTACGATGTGATTTGGATCAAGTAGCAATCATCATGATCCAAAGGCGTGATTTCATCGGCATAACATTGTATGCTAAGGGACCCCACGCTGTGAGAGAAATTTCGACGAGAAAGTCCGTGACTTGGCTGAGTTGAAAAGTTTCTAAATCCAATATCCGATACCTGGAACTACCGGTCAACGAGTGAGCTCAAAGGAGTTCTGAAGCTGAGATTCTGAGACAGACCTGATAGCCCATGGAAACGACGATGAGTGGTCGTACCACTTGCAGATACGACCTTAGAACATTGAGTGCAGGCTTAAAGCCGGTCTCATCTGCCTCACCCATGGGGTAAAGATTCACAAATGGCAAAAGGCCTTTCTCCACGATATTTTCTGCGCTGGTCTGCCGAATCTCGCTTAAATCTTCCTCCCATTGACCAAGATGGTTGCTCAGCAATTATATTAACCCAGTCTTGAGAAGCTATGGTTCCCATCTCTGGTCCCACTTGGCGCGCTTGTGCATCAAGCTGGACTATCCGTGCGTAGTTTTGGATTGCAAGCCTCATATAATTGGAAGCTTCCTTGGTGGCTGCATATCGGTTGGAGATCAAATTGGTCCTGAGACTTTGAAATAGTGCCTTGTCTCTCGTGTCAAGGGTTGAGGAGGTGGTCCCGCCAATAGCCACGTTCAACGCACCACGCTCGATTAAGCAAATTATAAGCTGCTCTCTAATGGACACTGGCGGATGACCGAGATCCATCACGACTTCTGGATGGGGGATCTCTTGTACTAGGCAGTTCGACACGACTTCTGGATAAGTGTCAATTAGTATGTGAAGCATCTGCGCCAGAGAGCCTCGTCTCTGACGATAAAGTATATCGCTTTGGTGCCTCCTAAAGGCATTTCCGCTTTGTGAAGTACCCCCATAGCGAAGATAAACAAGTGAGTCTTCTGGAACGCTAGCGATTTTTGCCTGCCACTCGAAGACTCTACTCGCAAAAAGGATCTTCGCGCTAATCAAAGTATGTAAAACATATTGCAGCTGAGCTACAGTCAGGGTGAATGTCCTGATATAGAAAATAGTGACGTGACCAGAGGATGGCAGTGAAATAGCAGTTGAATCCCTAAGCTTTAGCAAATTTTGAAGGGTACTAGGTAATAAGAAATGAGGATCTCGTAAAAATATTGCACCAGCCGTCGTAATCAGTCGCCGAGAAAGAGGATGAAGTGGTCAACAGCATTCTTCAGTCGACAAGATCTGCTTTCAGGCTCTTGTCTGCTAGAATACCTTTGAATGCATCAAGGATGTTAGCACCGAACGCATCATCGAGCGGATCGATCGTAGCATCTGTAGAGTCTCGAGTCATTATTCTGGACTCCACAAAGGACTTGGAAAGTATGCTACGAACGAGATGGTGGGTAAGAAAGGCCTCGAGTCATGATATAGACTATGTTAAAGACGCGCAAGGGTGGGGAACAGAAGTCGCTAGACAAATCTGCAGATCATCCGCCATAAGTCGTCAACTTCAGCAAGGTGTAGCTCCGGCAACCCAAATCAGATATCATTGAAACAATGCAAATTGTAGAGAACCACTGAATGTTTTAGATAGTGAAGTTTCAGAGCTTTCGAAAAGGGGGCCAGTGGTAAAGTTGTGGGGAAGTAAAAACTTCCCATAGGGCTGATTTGTCCAGCGACTTCTGTCCCCCACCCTTGGTGGAGATAATACCCTCTGCGACAGCCATCGCGACCTGGCTACAGTAGGGTCACATAAAATTCACCAAGTAATCCTCTTGGCCAACTAGGCACCTAACTTTGACCAGCATATATATTCTTGGTCAATTTTGCAGTTCTGATGTACTGTATATGCCTATCCCTTGTGCCACTGAATTGGTTGCATTACGCTGTTGGGAAAGACTATTACCAACAGCTTAATGCAATCAATTCAGTGGCACAAGGGATGAGAAAGATTTCGATTCTACCTGATATACGAAGTGCCTACCTAGATCGCGTATAAAGGAAAAGAGTTCGAAAAAAAAGGAATGGTGCAATCTCCCTGACGGGGAATCGAACCCCGGCCATCTGCGTGACAAGCAGATATCTATTTAAATTAGCGAATACTTCCGTCTTCATAGAGTTGTGTGATAATACCATAACCACTAGACTATCAAGGATTTCAATGTGAAGATTTTGTTCTGAGATAATATGAATGATAGAAAAGCTTGAATTTCAAATGGGAGAACTCTATCCCAGCTTCAAATAGCATTGACTTATAAGTGCTTTGGACTTTCAAAGCACTAAAACCACCGGTAGCTTAAGCAACCGTAATCCCTCGAGAAGAAACGCGCTACCTCTATATAGAGGCCAGTCTAGCTAGCCCTACGCTATCTAGCACTACGGTATCGTATTGCTGCCTTAGAGAGCGCGTCATTGTTAAAACTTGACGATTTTTGCATCTGTGGTGAAGGACGGAGGAGAGGTGGGATTCTGTTCACCCATGGCTCACCCCGCCAAGGTGAACCGGGGTAAGTGCACGTGACGCGACTCACCCCCAAAGCGGCGAGCTCACTTGCTTTGAGCGGATCAGGGCAAAGGGCCTGCGCACGTACAGCTTCGGGTTCAATCTGGAGAAAACGATTTAACGTCCAAAAGCAGTTCAGCATTCAGCAAGCAATTTTAAAGTGTGCTTCTCTTGAACATGCTGCACCGCCGCCACACCTAGTCTGCTGCTCAGAGCGGTGTCTGCGCACAATGGCGATACAGAAGAAACATGGTAAAGGCCGTCTCGATAAATGGTACAAACTAGCCAAAGAGAAGGGCTATAGGGCTAGAGCGGCATTCAAGCTCATCCAGCTGAACAAGAAATATGGATTCCTGGAGAAGAGCAAAGTCCTCCTGGACCTGTGCGCTGCACCTGGATCCTGGTGTCAAGTGGCTGCGGAGGTGATGCCAGCACAAAGTATTCTCGTAGGAGTGGACCTTGCGCCTATCAAGCCCATACCTCGAGCGATTACCTTTCAGAGCGACATAACGACTGATAAATGCCGGGCTACTATACGGCAACACTTGAAGACTTGGAAAGCTGACACGGTCCTACATGATGGAGCTCCAAATGTTGGTGTCGCATGGGTTCAAGATGCATACTCCCAGGCAGAATTGGTCCTACAGGCTCTCAAACTGGCAACAGACTTTCTCATTGACGGCGGAACGTTTGTCACTAAAGTATTCAGATCAAAGGACTATAACGCACTGCTGTGGGTCTTCAAACAGCTGTTCAGCTTTGTGGAAGCGACAAAGCCGCCATCGTCGAGAAACGTGTCTGCCGAGATTTTCGTCGTTTGTCGTGGGTTCAAGGCACCGAAGCGTATAGATCCTAAGTTCCTGGACCCCCGACACGTTTTTGCGGAGGTACAGGAGCCCACCCCCAACAATGAAGCTAAGGTGTTTAATCCGGAAAAGAAGAAGAGAAAGCGAGAAGGTTATGAAGAAGGAGAATATACCCAGCATAAAGAGATAGCCGTTACCGAGTTCATTCACACGACAGATCCTATTGCGATTCTCGGCTCCATAAATCAGTTGAGCTTTCAACAACGCCCGAACGGAGACTTGGCTTTGGCGACTTTAGACCGACTTCCCGAGACAACGGACGAGATCCGTACCTGCTGTTCGGATTTGAAAGTTCTGGGCCGGAAAGAGTTTCGGAATCTGCTCAGATGGAGGTTGAAGGTACGGGACAAGTTTGGGTTGACCGGGAAGCAAAAGAAGGAGGAAGCCGCCGAAGGAGAAGAGGTCGCAGAAGTAGCATCAATGGACGAAGAAATGAAAATTCAGGAAGAGATGCAAAGGCTGCGGGACCAGGATAACTCGAAGAAGAAAAAAGAACGCCGCAAAGAGAACGAACGGAAGCAGAAGGAATTGATCCGTTTGCAAATGCATATGACTACTCCGCATGACATTGGCCTGGAGCAGGTTGGACCAAATGGTGATGGTGCGATGTTCAATCTCAAATCAGCCAACAGAGCTGAGTCAGCCACCAAAATCGCATCTGGAAAGATGAACGTTGCGGGCGAAGAGTCTGAAACTTCTGAGGATTCTCTTTTGGAACCTGATTCCGACGACGGAGACGGAGATAGACTCGACAGGGAGCTTGATTCGCTTTATGAGAGCTACCAGCAGCGCAAAGAGGATAATGACGCAAAGCAAAGAGCGAAGAGGGCGCGGAAGGAAAGAGAAGCAGATGATTTTGAAGGCTTCTCGGGCTCAGAATCTGGGGATGTGTCCGATAACGACACGGACATCGAGAAGATACTGCCGCTACGTCCAGCTACTGCCGCAGAGGGACTGTCAAATAGAGCTGCAATGTTCTTTGATCAGGATATCTTTCATAACCTGGGAATCTCTGGCGCAGTTGATGCTGATGATAGCGCAATAGAAATGGATGACGAAGAGGATGGTAAGGACGAAACACCGGGGCAAGCCCATGATAGAGCAGGAAACGAGAAACGCAATGTCGAATCGAAGCACCCCAATGTACTTCAAGCAACCACCAAGTTGTCCTCATCGCCCACATGGAAAGAGTATACACAGAGTAAAAAGCAGGCACTAGATACGCCAAAATCACAACCAAACAAAACCGACAACAAAGTGGAACAAGTCGTTGCATCATCGCAAAACGACGACCCCAGGAAAAAAAACGGTCAAGTAGACATCGACATCATAACAGCCGAAGCCATGGCCCTTGCGCAAAGCATCGCTACCGGCGAAAAAACCAGCACGGACCTCATAGACGACGGCTTCAACAAATACGCCTTCCGTGACGTCGACGGCCTGCCCGACTGGTTCCTCGACGACGAAGGCAAGCACAGCAAGCTACAACGCCCTATCACCGCTGCGGCAGCAGCAGCTATTCGCGAGAAGCTGCGCGCCTTGAACGCCAGACCGATCAAGAAGGTACGTGAAGCAAGGAGTCGGAAGAAATTCAAGGCGGCGCAGAAATTGGAGAAATTGAGGAAGAAGAGTGCACTGCTGGTTGATGATGATGGGATTAGTGAGAAGGATAAGGCGTCTACGATAGCCAAGTTGATGAGTAAGGCGAGTAAGAGGAAGCCGAAGGAGAAGGTCAAGCTGGTTGTTGCAACGGGTGGGAATAGGGGCATTTCTGGGAGGCCGAGGGGCGTGAAGGGCAAGTACAAGATTGTGGATAAGAGGTTGAAGAAGGATGTGAGGGCGGAGAAAAGGTTGGCTAAGAAGAGGAAGTAGTCTTTGCATTGAATAGACGCTGTCATAGTCTTACATTCCAAGACCAGCGTGCATAATATGAGACGGTGACCTTTGCCAGTAAGTCTTATAATTCCTCCTTCCTATACAGCCACCAAGCCACAAACGGTAACTTCCAATCTGGTCTTCGTAGCCTAGCATCGAAAACATCGAAATCACATTTCTGCAACCTACCTAGCCACAGTTGCGTCGACACAGCTGGGCCCATTATGATTCCATATCCCTGCTCATACTCTTTTCTCTTTGTGTCACCACTGAGTCGAGCACCAGTGTGCGTACCATAATCATGCCCTTCGTCATGTTCGTGCTCATATGCATGATCAACGTCTTCGTACCGTTGAACACTTCTCGACATGGTTCGTGCTGTGATGAGATGATCTGACGCCCGCGTTGCGACTTCGAATACTGCGTCCTTTAGGCCCGGTGCGTTGCCGCCCTGTCGGTAAATGTCCTCTTCGCGGACACCGGTTTTGGCCATGATGTCAAGGGGAAGGGTGATAACTCCACGGCGTGAGCCTGGGGGTGAAATGCCCAGGCCGCCTGTATGACTCGGGTGGTGACTGGGAGGTGGTGGAAAGGCGAGCAGTGGAAAGCCGCGAAGAATGGCGCATATACCGGCCGCTTTGCCAATGTGGGAAGCAAGATGGTCCATTGTGACAGATTTGAGAGGGTAGGCGCTTAAAGTCAAGTATAAAAGGGTCGAGTATGTGTTCTCGGCGTAGGATTCTAGATCGGGAAGGTTGGTGTATGGAGGGTTCGTCAAATATCTCTCCCGGGTATTGATGACACGCAGGAACCAAGACTTGTTCAAGTGATAATTCTGGAGAACAGAGGCTAATAGAACGGCGACTGGTTCAGCGGGCGGCTGAGCATCGAAAGAGGAGTTGATCGTATCCCTCCAAAATTGCATTCGGATAGCGCCAACTGTGGGATTTGAGACAAGATCCGCGATTCGCGCTACTTCGATGTTGAAAGCCCGAATTGCTAGATATGCTGACAGCACGTGCGGTGGGATGAACCTTTGCAGGGTGTAAGAGGGTGAGTCATATTTTCTAAAACGTGTCAGCTCGCCATAAAGAGCGATATCACAGTAATTTTGCCTGCTCTGATATGGTCTTCGTATTTGGGTTGTCGAGGATCACAACACAGACGGAGCAACAGGGTAAGTAGAGCGATCTAGCATACCTTACCAGCTCCGAGCAATATTCTCGGGCAGATCTGACATCTCGTGCGCGGTCCTCTGAGTGTGCATCTCTCTTTGAGCCCGAGGAAAAGGGCCGACGTGCTCGTAGGAAATAGTTCCGTGCTTGAAGAGGATTTCGTCGAGCGGTAGGTTTGGATGGCATGGCAAGATAGCCACATGCCATGTCAAAAGCGCCTACAGATTGCAGTTGCTTTGCCATGGTGGAATTGCAGCACCCGTGAAGTATGTATTTCCACCTGCGTAAGGACGGATGGGGTTGTGCCTCTTCATCTGTCCATGGGACTTGGTCTAGGCGCAGTCGATCCACCTGAAGGCCCCATCGCTGTAAAACAGCCCGGCGGTGGAGAATGAAGGATGGGCCTGAGTGCCAACAGGAGGTATACTCCTTCTCTCCGAATGATGACTGATGCACCAATACTTCCTACTTCCGTGACGTGGGAAGAATCCGGTTGAAATTTCTGATCACGTGCGGACGCGACGCGGTAGTTCTTGGCACTCTGCATATCTGCCTCTGCATATCTGCCTCTGCGCACTGTTGTACGGAGAATGCTCGCCACGTCGCGGCAACAGGCTCATCAATCATGAGCGCTGCGAGCCTGGACCACAGACCGACTAGGAAGAGGCGCTTCTTTGCCGACGACCCAGAAGATGTCCCTCAGGATGCACCCAGCGCCACTTCTGCAACTGGCTCCAGTCGACCATCGTCTTCGAGCTCCACAAATGATCCCTTGAAGTCGGGCGAGACTGGTGCTGCAGATGCGAAAACACTTGGAGGGAACGCCACGTCCGCAGGATTTGATCACAAGACTTTTGCAGCTTTTGTGGGCGAAGATATTCCACCAGGCAAGCTGCAGAAAATTCGTGCAGCCGCTGGAGACAACATGGAACGAGCAATAAACATGTACTTAGATGGTTCATGGAGAGCCGCTCCCTGTTCTGTGAAGGCTTCGCCAAAGAACCTGTTTGCTGGCGGCCGCCCCGCAGCTAGCATGTCAACATCTGAATGCCCTAGTCTAATTGTGAGACGGGACAACTCTCTTGGTGAGGCACAACACGGTGGATCGCCTTCTATGGCTTCTCTCAAAGTGATGCCAAAGGAGCGCTATGTTGGGGCGTTTGGTGTGGAGGCCTGGTCTACGAAAAGTGGCACAGGCTTGATCTCCCATGGAGAGAAAGTTCGAGTTGAAAGATCAAAAATTGCCCCCAAGACAAAACTTGGACGAGGCGGAAAAGCTGTGCAGGTCGTCTCCAGGAATCAGAAATCCGATGTTGTGACTAGGTTTACGAATTCTCGAGGAGAAGAGGTCGGTAGGCTGCCAGAGGAGACAGCAAAATGGGTCTCTACACTCCTCGATCAGAAGCTATGCAGGCTGGATGGTACTTGTGTCTATGCGCCTGACAGACTCCGGGTAAACGACTCAATCTATCTGCAGCTAAAGTGTTATTTCTTACGAACAGCATTCGAAGGCGGAGCTTTTATGCGTCCGAACGATGACAACCGAGTCACAGGGATATTCGAGGAGAAGGAAAGTCGCGAGGAAAAGGATTTGCGTCAACGGCAAGTTGCGCTTGTCAAACTCTTTGACGAGGTCAATCTTCACCCAACGACCACGAACGAGATGATGTCACGGCATAAGAAAGACGGCATTCTTAAAGCAGCAGAAATGGCAGAGCATTACGACAATGAGAAGCCGAAGAAACCCAGAGAAGACAGCGGTTCGTCCCCGCCATCGGAGGAAGAAGATGGCCAGGAGCTTGAAGAAGATCAACTGAACACGCTGTACCAAAAAGCGCAGTCTTTCGATTTCGGCATGCCAGAAGCGGAGCCTGCCGATACTTTTGCTTTGAGCCTGCGCAAATATCAGAAACAAGCACTACACTGGATGTTAAGCAAAGAAAGGGACACAAAGTCTTCACGGCAACACTCTATGCATCCACTATGGGAAGAGTATCAGTGGCCTTCTAAGGATGTCGATGACAAAGATCTTCCTGCTGTAGAAGGTCAGGCCAACTTTTACGTCAATCCATACTCTGGCGAGATCAGTCTCGATTTCCCCATGCAGGACCAGAATTGTCTCGGTGGCATTCTGGCCGACGAAATGGGATTAGGCAAAACCATCGAGATGTTTAGTTTGATGCACACCCATCGATCAGAGCTCGCAGTGGCTTCAAGTGGAGCAGCAATGACAAGTGTTAACAGCCTGCCGCGACTTCCACAAACGTCTTCAGCTGTCGAACCTGCTCTTTGTACCACCTTGGTCGTAGCTCCCATGTCACTCTTGGCTCAATGGGAAAGCGAAGCTGTCAAGGCGTCCAGAGGAGGCTCTATGAAGAGTCTTGTTTACTATGGCAACGATAAAACAGCGAACCTGCAGAACCTTTGCTGCGCAGCAAATGCTGCCTCCGCACCAAATGTAATCATCACAAGCTATGGGATCGTGCTGTCTGAGTTCAACCAGGTCGCAGATATGGCTGGCAATAGGGGGTCACATGGAGGCCTTTTTTCTGTTGACTTCTTCCGCGTCATCCTCGACGAAGCGCATACGATCAAGAACCGGCAATCCAAAACCGCGAAGGCTTGCTATGAGATTCAGGCAAAACACCGCTGGGTTCTCACAGGTACGCCGATTGTGAATCGCCTAGAAGATCTCTTCAGCCTTGTCCGTTTCCTGAAGGTCCAACCCTGGAGCAACTTCTCTTTCTGGAAGACTTTCATCACCGTCCCGTTCGAGCAGAAAGAAGTTGCGCGGGCCATCAACGTCGTGCAAACAGTACTTGAGCCATTAGTTTTGCGACGCACAAAAGACATGAAGACACCGGAAGGCGAGGCGCTTGTGCCTTTGCCTCCTCGTATAATCACGGTTGAAGAGATTGAGCTGTCCAAAGCAGAGAGAGAAGTCTACGATTTCGTCTTCATGCGTGCGAAGCGTGCTTTCAACGCGTCGCTGGAGGCAGGTACACTGCTCAAATCGTATACTACGATTTTTGCGCAGATTTTGAGACTGAGGCAGTCTTGCTGTCACCCAATCTTGACTCGAAATCAGGCAATTGTCGCGGATGAGGAGGATGCGGCAGCAGCAGCAGCAGAGAACGCGAATGGGTTCAGTGATGATATGGATTTGCAGGAATTAATAGATCGCTTCACGGCTACAACAAATTCTGCAGAGAAGGAGGGGGGGCCCGACAATCAAGACTCGTCCTTGAATTTTACGAAACATGCTCTTCACCAGATCCAAACAGAATCTAGTGGAGAATGCCCTATATGCGCTGAAGAACCAATGATGGATCCCGCAGTCACTGCTTGCTGGCATAGCGCGTGCAAGAAGTGCCTGGAGGACTATATCGCGCATCAAACAGAGAAGGGCGAGAAGCCCCGATGCTTCTCGTGTCGAGAAGGAATCAATGCTCGCGACGTCTTCGAAGTCGTGCGTTATGGCTCTCGTCCTTCGCAAAGCGCATCTCCAGAATCTTCCCCGGCTTCACCCGCTACAGACGATCTCTATGGCTCGACACCGCCAGTCCAGGATTCATCAGCGTCGAAAACGCGGATCTCTCTTCGCCGTCTCAATCCACTATCACCATCAGCAAGCACATCTGCAAAAATTGCCGCTCTTGTCAAGCACCTATTGGCGTTGCCCCGCGCTTCAAAGTCGGTCGTGTTCTCACAATTTACGTCCTTCCTTGATCTTATCGCGCCTCAGCTCTCGCGACACAATCTGACACATCTCCGTTTTGACGGCTCCTTGAGTCAAAAACAACGTGCACAAGTGCTGCGGGCATTCACAGCCGAGGACGCCGGGGCACCCAGGATCCTTCTCCTCAGCCTGCGTGCTGGAGGCGTGGGACTGAATCTCACGGCAGCGAGCCGTGTCTTTATGATGGATCCATGGTGGAGTTTTGCCGTAGAGGCACAAGCTATTGATCGCGTACATCGAATGGGACAAACCAATGAAGTTAAGGTGATACGGTTTGTGGTCAAGGAGAGCATTGAGGGCAGAATGTTGAGGGTGCAGGACCGGAAGATGGCCGTCGCAGGAAGCCTTGGGGTAGGACAATCACAGGGAGAGTCGGGCGAGGAAGAAAAGAAGAGGAGAAGGATCGAGGAGCTGGAGATGCTGCTGGGCTGAGTGTATTAAGTTAAGTAGCCATAGGAGAAATATAGACATATTCCCAGCATCCACTCTTTCAAACCACAGCGCAAACCCTGCCGAAACGGCAACTTGGCATGCAATAGCCAAACCGCAACACAGCTCGGGGCATAATCTTTGCTCACGGCAGTAACTAGTAGATCAATCACTGTCGCACGCTGCTAGCTTCATACAAAAACTCTCGCTCTCTGTCTGTTTTCTCCTTTCCTTACATCATCTTGCTCGGATTTTGGTGCATCAAGAAGGCAGTAGCGGCGGCGGCGGCGGTGGCGGTGTGTGCATTCATTCTCGGCCATGGTGTCCAGCATCTCAAACACCTGGCCATGCCACTTGACGGACTTTCACAGATTGAGGATATTCTGTCCCGGAGGCGGTCGAGCTTGCTCGAGCTAATTAGCTCCTCCCATGGATTCAAAACAACGGGAGGTCCCTCGCATCCAAATCCTTCGTGATGAGGTCTATTACGGAGAGTGCGCAAGGAGTTTTTCTCAAAAACCCCCCCAAAAAAGGGAAGAGGTTCTTGTTTGGATGATAGAGCTTGAGAAGGCGCGAAAATTCATTCGAGATCAAAATAAAAGGAATTCGACTAGTTAGTTAGGACTAGTTGGCTCAGAGACACGGGCGCTGAGTACTGGTACTGTCACTGTTGTTTGACAGATTCGCGACTTCATAAATTGTGGCTTCCACTGCTGCATGGGCTATGACTTAATGTAAGGCATGATACGCCGAGCCTCATCTCAGGTCAGATCAACAAAGTATTAGAGGTCTGTTCTCGTATCCGTTGCTGATCTCCAGCTCCTTCAGTTTGGCTGCTGCGCATGCCCAGCATAGCTTCTCTGGTGCAACGATCAAGGACATCTCTTGCTGTATCACAACTGCAGCGAGGGCAAGCCGTGCGAGCCAATTACCGCAGGCTCGTACTACAGATATGGTGATGGGTGGGTCTCTGAGCTCGTGCCAATTGTCGACGGTCACGATATGAGGTAGAGCGCTGAAGTCTGCCCGATCTTCCTCGCTATGGGTACAAGAACGGGGGAGGCTATGCCATGGAGTGGTGGGTGTTCCGGAACCAGTTCGCGATGCCATAAACACGGGCAGATCAATGTCAGCCGCCCATATTCCCTGATCATAAGTTGAGATGATAGTTTGGTAATATTTGACCACTTCATCTCGGACGCCGTGCTCCCTCGTTGCCAGGGGTTGTTCGTAGCCAGTCAGGTGGAGATGTAAGGATGTCCCACGGAAGTTGTCTTCGAGCTGCCCATCAAAGGGTGAGTGGTGTATAAGGTTCGAGGTGTCCAGATCAGGCTCTCGGACCAGGGCATCACTCGCGGATACCAACAGGCAGAGGCCGGGTTTGCCTATGTTTCCAACGAGACGCCGGATTGCATGGCCCGTAGGCTCAGTGCAAGGATCGCGGAGAAGTAACTCCACGATGTAGATTGAGTTGCTGGTTGAGATTGCAAATACGTTCGCGAGATCCCCTTGGCTTAGGTCCACATGACCAGTGTCGAACAAGGCAATACATGCAAATAGCATGGTGTAATGACCTGAAGAGGTTATCCCTAAGTGCTGACTCTCTTTCCCTAATTTCTCATCAACGCGCTGAATGGCGGACTTCTCCAGTGTCCCAGAGTCGTCGATTCTGATCTCGACTTGTCTCGTCCATTTCATGAGCTCCCTTGTTGTCAACTCCCTGTGCTCGACCCGATCTGATTTAAAGTGAACACGCCGCAAATGCGCGGCTGCATTGTAGTTAACAGCGTACGTTTGCCGGTTAAGACATGATTCGCAGTTAGAAAGCACATTCTTTCCTGGTGAGATATCAACACACATCCAAACCATACGAACGGTCCCGTGCAATCGTTCGTTATGACGGCGTAAACCGGCATTGCCAGTAACATTGGACATGCCCTTCTTATGAGCTGTCGCCATTGATCCAAATTGGGTTGAGAAGAGGGGTCTATCGGCAATTGAAAGACTGATCTCAGCTTCGGCTAACCCTCGGTAGGCTTCACTGGCGATATAGAGAGCTTGCAGGGATTCGAAGTAAGCGACATAACGACGATCAGATACCAAAGAGAAAAGGTAGCTCTCAAGTTTAGAGGAATCAACTGTCGCTAAATCTAGGCTTCGTAACAACGAATCCACATTCAAGAGACCAGGAGCGCCGTTCGGGGTATAGACTGGTGCCAAATATTCGTTAATAGCGGGCCAGGCATTAGTTCTCATAATCCTACGAAACGAGGTAGGCCCCGAAAGGCCATAAAACGGTGGTGGACGATATTGTGGCCAGCAAAGAAAATTCGTGTATCGTCGGCGTCCGAGTTGGACGAATCGAGTCAAGTCTTCCTGCCTGGGAAGACTGGCATCGAGAAAAGATTTCGCATGTTGGGCCAAGAGATGAAACCAGCCAAGATGCCATTCATAGACAGCTTGCCTGCGTGCCGTGACAGCAGGTATGCAGTTCTGAAGTGCCACCAGAAATCTTAAAGCACTGGTGATGTTGAGAGTGCCATCTCCCCAGTCGCTGAGCATACTTCCAATGGCAACATACACGATTTTATCGAACGAGACCTTTGTCGATGTTGCACCAATCGAACCTCTGGACTCAACAGGCCGGCCGTAGTATTTCAAGTGAGCTAATGACATCGACCAGGAGACGCCGTCTAGCCTTTCCGAGTGACTCATGCCGATGGTTGTTAGGCCACCAGGACTGATGAGGCCGTCATTCTGTTGTACATGGGTAGTTTCACGGCCTAAAAACACCATGTCTGGATAAAGGTGCCAGGCTGAAAGCCCGAGAAGGACTCCACCACTGCAGATGTTCTGAGCAACACCTCCCACTACGTTATTCATTGTGACCAAAGCTGACATCCAGGCGCTCATTACGTTCTCGTACACGTCTGGCTTCGATTCAATTGGTAGTCCTGTGTTCTCCAAGATTAACATAAGCTGAGTCTGCTGTAATTTCATGGCAGTATCAGCCGTATAGAGCCACTGGAAGACAAAGATTAGCATTGGAAACCAGTAATCCCGGGTAAAGCGAACTTTTTCGCTTGTTTCAACATTGTTTGTCGTAGCATGTGTAGAGATCGACCTTTCAACAAGAAGTATCAACATACCGCTCGTGCACTAGCATCCCATTCTCTGAGATTCTCACGACTCAGCTCGATTTGAGTGCCAGTAACAGTACTGATCGAGTATTCCTCGTCCTTGGCTATGCGCCTCTCCAACACCTTTTTTCTCGTAGCCACCATCTCACTCCAGATAGAAGTAGCTTCAGCAGGAGACCAGATGCGAGCGAGCATGCACGCTAAGAGATGAAGAGCCAATGCACCCTTTCCAGACGTCGCAGCAGCCCAGATCGAGGTTCCATCAGCACCAACATACTCTGCGAATGGCCCGTCACGCGAAGAACTTTTCGGATTGACTCTACGATTCTCTGCAATTTCAGAAGCTCGTAAACCGTAGGCCTTTCCCAGTTTTGGTGTTTTCGGCAGGCCATCAGCAAACAACAGTCCAAGTTTGCGCGCCGTGCGATGTGTGGAGCCATCCTCGGCCTCTCTTTTCCTTTTCTTCGACAAAGAGTTTCCAAGGCCGCAGAACTCGGCGGGGCTCTCCAATTTGATCATGGAGAAGTCGAGGTTGATGTTGGCGAGAGCGAGAGTGGTCTTTTGCGGGCCTTGGACGCCCGAGATGACGACTTTTCCTATGGAGGCCATGGCATTGAAAGTCAAGCTCCCTCTTTATTGAGCCAGCAGTGGCAGTATCCTTGGACTCCGACCCCGAATGTGCTTTTTGAGAAGCCGTAGGAGAATGGAGCTCAACAGTGTCTTTTCTCAGATGAAAAGGCCAACCTCGAAACATCCACTAATTGCTTTTCGTCCGCAGCCTTGCAGCCTTGCAGCCTCGCAGCCACGCAGCCACGCAGCCACGCAGGAAACCATGTTGAGATGACAACAAAGGATGATTGGTGCATTGACTCGAACCTTTGAGCTTAGGGTGTTCAGGTGGTACTAGTACTCCGTAAGCCTTCAGGAGCTAGAGATGCTACTAACTAACTAAGTTGAATTGTCTCAGCGAAACGCAGAACATGAATTCTTTCATCAGCCATGCACTCTTCCAACTTCCGGCGCAACCAGTGCTGGAAAGTGCACCTCAGCACGCTCACAAAGCTGGTTCAACAGTTCTTTCAAGTGGGAATGGGGGAAAAAGGTCAAGCGAGGAAGGTCGATCCAGGTCGTACTGTTCAGAATCAGCCAGATGAGATGTGTAGGAATTATAGGAGCTAGAAGCCGTTGTCCTATACAAAGATGTAGCACGAGTATGCACAGCTGCTACGCTGTGAGGTTTGATCAGTCTTTCAGGACCCCCCCTAGCTGGCTTTAATTATTGGCTCTTTGAAGCAAAATTCTCCCAACGCAGATCTATCAAATTGTTCAGTACAGTCCACACTCCGAAAGTTTTGCGAAGGGGAAAAAGTTTCTCGGCTCTCTGTACCTTGTTCAAGATGCGATTGCGCCAAATCAAACAAGACACGGATAAGCAGAGCTTCCAACGTACAATGCTGTGCTCTCCTCCCTCTCAACCCTACCGTTAAGTACAATAACCTGAAAACTTAATCCCAACCCCCCTATTTCTTCGACCTGAATTTATCCTTCAACCTATCCCTAAATCCACCCGTCTTCTCGCCGTTACCTGCCGTGTTCTTCCTCCCAAAATGATGTCCTTGCGGCATACCTTCGGCAATGGATTTCCTGTGCGTGCCATCTGGCATCTCGCCGGGGCTGATCTCACGACCTAGACTGTTTTTCTTGTCGAATGACCCTGTCGAGAGACGAAGTATTAGCAGGAATCAATATCTACAGAATGCCTGGGTATTCAAGCGTACTTGGATCCCTCTCCTCTTCCTCCTCTACTACTGCTGGTGCTGACAAAGCCTTGCCTTCGGCAGCACCACCATTTCTCCTCTTCTCCTCCTCTTCCATGGCTGCCTTCTTCAACCCAACGTACCCCCCCGTATCGTCCTCACTTGCCCCTCTCTTCTCCATCTCAGCCTGTTTCCCCATCTCCTCACCCGCTTCTTGTATCGTGCCCCCGAGCTCCCTGGAACTCTTCGGCGGGTGGATCACATTTTCTCTTTCGGCCTCGGCCCCTAGCCCGAAGAGGGCGGAGTGCGAGCCGGGCTGAGCTGTGCCAGTTTTCTTCGGTTTTGACTCTGTCTCGAAGGAGGTGTTACTGGTTACTTTGCTGACGGTGTTGGCAGTCTCGTTGGATGCTACTGCGGATTTCATTTCTGATGGGGCTGAGGGATCAGGATTGTCGATTTTGCTGGCTGGCGTGGTGTTATTACCAGGGTCGTAGGGGATCTCTCTCGTGCCTTTGCCTGGAGCGTCGGCGGCAGGAGGTTCCGTGCCTGATTGTGTGGTTATAGCGCTTTCGCCGAAGACGGAGTTTCGGGCTGCGGCGGCTATGTTGCCGATTGTTTCCATAGTGAAGGGCTCTTTTGGACTGTGGCTCAAGCCAGATGCGACCTGTTGCCCAATCGATCGAGGTAATGCCGCTGAGCACAAAGGCTTTATTGACCGCCGAGGGGCAGGGGACCTTTGGTGAGTAGAGGTAGATAATGTAATCGGCGGCCGCTGGGTTAGCGCTGAAAAGGTTCTCGATGTGGAAAGCAACACATCGGTCGTCCGTCGTCGACTTGCGAGCCGGCTAACGAAGACGTTGAGGGGCACAAATGCTGATAACGAAGGGGAATTCGTCCTTCGATAGCAGGTATTATGGCGCGGGAAAACGGTTATCAATTGAGGACGATCTCGAGATACGTCAGAGTGCGCATGATACGGTTAAAGCTCGAGATCGGAGGGCCCAGGTTATGCTAGGGCCCAGCACTAGTACGGTAGGAGGCATAAGTATTCATAGCTCGACGCTAGTATTAATGTCCTGAAACGCTCATCTTACAGCTACCCTGCTGATATCTTACAACGCCCTTACCGCAGACGTAGTCGATACTAGCCTCTAAATAGGCAAGCGTATGGATCAAGCGTTTTGGCGCTGTATCTATCACAAGCGCATACTAGCATCGAGCTATGAATACTTATGCCTGCTACCGTAGTACGAGTGGGGCCTCAATTGGGGGCCATATGGGGGCCGGCATTGTATTTTCTGGTATCCCGTATTGCATCTTCTTGGGCAAGCCCCCTCCAACTCGAAGGCCTGTATTGTACCTTGATATCGTATTAGGATTACAACACTGATCTTACGCTGTGGGACTTGGGATGAACCCCTCCGCGCAACACCAATCATCCTCAAAACGTGGCTTGAACACCCTCAAACAAGGCTCTCTCTGCAGGATGCCTGGCGACGGTGCATGGCTGTGCACTAAAGCACCAATCCGCGACTAGACGCCTTAATGCGCCAGATGGGCTTTCTTCTACACCACCACCAATATATCGGATACCAAATCTGAGTAATTTCCAATGTCAGAGAGGTACCCCGGCTGTCTTCTCCACGATTGTGCGGACGCAATCTGATATTTCATGTCATTTCTTTATGCTATGTTCTTTTGAGACCCGGTTCGTTCTTTGGAGCGTCAGTTAGAGGATGGAGCATTTGTGGACATGAAAACTTTCAAGCACAGAACTTGTCAAGGGCTTCTGTACGGATCACACGTGTGTTTCCCTGCCCGTTATTTCCTCGCTTCGCGTGAGAACGATGCCTGGCGTCGAAATCTTGGGCATGGCGGCCTCCGTGCTGCAAATTGCCGATCTGGGAGCCAGGGTGTCAGCCAAATTGTTCGGCTTCGCACAAAAGGTGAGAGGCGCGGCCGAGAAGATCGACCTCATCTCTAAGGAGATTGCGGCAACAGGAGCTCTTCTTCAGCAACTGAGTGAACAGCTTGACAAAGACAGTCAAGCACAGCTCCTGAAATGAGAACTCGTAGACTCCGCGAATGAATTGGTCCTGGAATGCAAAAAGATCTTCAAGAACATCAATAAAGCTATCGATGGCAACTTGGGCAGCAAGATCATGTTGAGCCTAAAGCAAAAAATCCATTACACTTATCTTGAGTCGGAGATTGATGCTTTGTGGATGAATCTCGAGAATCTGAAGAGCTCTGTTGGCATCATGCAGAATATCCTGATTTACGCCGAGCAGTTGAGGAATCGAGAACAGTTTCCAGTGCTGAAGGAACAACAAGACCTACTGAAAGCTCTTGGCGAGGAGAAGCTTGCTAGATCGCCTTCTCCAGGGTTGATGCCTGCTCAAATGATGAATGCGAATGTGGCACTCGGAGCACGCTCGCCTCACGGAATAGAAGATCGTCAACCTGAGTCTCCCACACCTTCACCAACATCGTCGAATGTCAGACTTGATCTGGATGACCGTGAGTTGCGAGAGTATATATCCCTTGTGGCCCATATGCTCGAAGAAGTTCATTCAAAGCGGCACAACTTGGGAAGAACCATGCGTGGGCGTGTCCATGACGGCGTGCTAGACCTACACTGGCGGGAATGGTCTCCTTTCAGGCAGTACTACAAAGACGAGGTTCTGATGGAGAAGTTCAATCAACTGCCCGAGCTCCCCAAATTCTGGGCGATGAAAATCAAGGAACCCGAACAATTTCGGCACAAAGAACGGGTTCCCAACATGGAAAAAAGGAAATTGGCCGCTCCGGAGGATAGGAAAACTATGCCGCCACCAAAGGAGATGCACAAGTTTAGAATACTACCAGATTCGGACGAGACTGAAATGGAAGCCAAATTCCGGCAAGAGATGGAAATGAAGCACCAATACGAACGACAAAAGGTGAAACCAGAATTCAAACTTAGAGCGGAGGCGGAGGAGGAGGAATCGAGAAAGCAGACTGGGACTGCTCCCAGTCGTAATGAGATGCGCCTCGTACGCCCGACATACATCAAAGTCGAGAGAAGGTACTTGTCCAAGGGCACGTTAGACCTGTACGGCCTACCCTGGTCAGTAGACACAGTACGTACAATCTCCCCTCTGCCCTGCCCCAGCCAGGGGCTTTCCAGAAACCCACTAATACTGTTTATGAAGAATGATCCAAAATACCTCCTGATCTTGGAATATGTAGATGAAGATTTGATGGACGACCTCTTCAGAGACACGCGGAGACGCCGCGCCCGGGCCGAGGAGCAGGATCGGGCAGAGCAGCCGGCGCCATCGAAACCATCTACAAGTCCTGTCCAAGACTTGACGTGGTCGGGACTGCGACCTCGAATGAGTTTAATCGAAGGACTATCCCAATTCCAGTCGACAAGGAACGAGGCTGCGCTACCACCACTACCGCAAGAACAACGGCTATCATCATCCAGCAGTGTGCAATACCATACGCGTCACGAAGTAGAGGCGGACATCCAAGCACAATTGCACGAACACGCGAGAGATCAAGAGCAGGCGCCAAAGGCACCAAAGGCCATGAATATCCATTCCCTGCTTTCGGAATGGACGACTCTCTCACCACGGGAGATCGCTCGAGGGCGTGATACGAACAAATAGAAGAAGCCGCCGCCGCCGCCGATCTCTGAGTCCGAAGCTCTAATTACCACCAAGCACTGCCCCCAACTCCTATATTATATTATATCAAACGAAGCCTGACCACCCACTCCTCGCCAGCTCCGCCCGCCACCCTTCCAAGCAAAGAGCACGAGGAAATTGGAAAACCAAAACCGGGCCCCCAAATCTCCTCACATCCTCAAATGTACGTACGTCTATAGAATCATCTACAATTAACGGACCGGCCCGCCCAACCACCTTGTTCATGGGAGGACCCATGGTAGAGCAGGCCAGCGCACCCAACGAGGTTCTGCGATAATACCGTACGTATCTCGCCGGGGCGCTGGAACAATTGTCAGCGCCCAAACCACTGTTTTAGTACTGGCATCGTTACTTTTTT
>JAABUK010004967.1_pt1 | contig 21195 bp, 20 predicted proteins | sample 5559141 | NCBI WGS metagenome assembly JAABUK01 (sample SAMN10711869, study PRJNA513367) | rock metagenome | isolation source: Antarctica rocks | place: Antarctica: Victoria Land, Pudding Butte nord | collected 2016-01-03
AGGCAATCCAAAATTTCTTTGAACAAATTAATCAAAACTTTAAGCAACAACTATCCTCATTACTTACCCTCAAATTCCAATTCTTTGATGATGAAAATTCACTAATTTACCCCTTGTGAAGTATAATACTTATTGATTATGGACATGCGGATTACAGGCCATACTTTTTAAAAAAAGTTACACGTATCTTCAAAAAATGATTTCAAACCGGCACTGCTTTTCATCCTTATTGACAGTTGATTTATTGGAAACACGTCAAAAACTAAAAGATACTATTCCAGCACCGCCGCAAATCCGCCGTTTCTTACCATCTTAATGGCTATTTTATCTTCCGCTTTCACCTGCATGGTCTTGCGGCGGTAATCCATTGCCTGCCGGTCAGCGTTTATGCCATCCTCAAAGTAAGTCATGTTATAGGTTTTTCCTTTTTCTAAAAAGTCAAAGCTTAGTTCCATTTCTCTTGTCTTTTCTTTGCCGTTTGTAATACCGCCGATAAACCACTTTTCGCCTTTACGTTTGGCAACTACAGCTACCTCGCCAACGTGGGCTGCCAGTGCTTTAGTTTCGTCCCAGGTAGTTGGTACGGAAGTTATAAACTCGGTACAATCCGGGTTACGGTAATAAAGGGTAGGATTATCAGCCAGTGCCTGTATACCGCTTTCAAAAACAACATATAAAGCAAGCTGGTTAACCCTGGTGCCTATTGCTGCCGCGTTTGGCCGTGCTGCCCTGTAAACTTCAGGCTGCATATTGATCATTGCCCCTGGGGTAAAATCCATAGGGCCAACGGCATTGCGCATAAACGGAAGATAGATGCTGTTATCCGGATAGCAGCCGCCCATTTGTTCCAATCCCCTTACACCTTCATACGAGATCAGGTTTGGAAATTTGTACTCTAAACCTGCGGGCTTAAATGCGCCATGAAAATCAACAAATACTTGGTACTTGGCGGCCTCTTTTACTACGTCTTCATAATAGTTAACCATCCATTGATCAGTGCGCTCCATAAAGTCTATCTTAACGCCCTTTATGCCCCATTCATGAAAAGTCTTAAACACATCCATTCTATGTTGTATTTATATGTATCCAGGTTATAGCCCGATACAAAATTCACGTCTGGCCCGTTTACTATGTGGATGTTTTTAAACCCGCCAAGCGATGCAGTTCCAAACTTAATTCCGCTGGCCTCTGTGGTCATGCTGTTGTTTTGTATCCATATATTTTGATTAAGCATATCAGGATCTAATGATTTTAAGCAGATGCCATCATCACTGCTGTTAAAATAAGAATTGCTTACCTTAAAATTAGTACAATCAACAATATCAATACCATCGTTGTTCCAAAACGCGCGGCTTTCTACGCGTATACTGTCCACTACCACGTTTTTACATTGGTTATAACACTCCACCCAACAGGCTGAATTTTTCAAGATGATATTTTTAACCGCCACATTTTCACATCCAAAAAGGTTAATGATCATGGGTCTTTTATCTTCGTCGGGGCGGCTTACGGATTTATCCTTAATCAACCCTTTTTTTACCATTTCGCCTATGGAGGCGGCAAGCTCTTTTCCCTGGCCGTCAATAGTACCTTTGCCGGTTATGCCAATATTATGCTGGTTAAGCCCCAGTATAAGGGCAAGGGAGGTATTAAAGTTATGATCAAAAGGCGTGTTTTGCCTGTCGTAATCAAAAGGGTTTATCGAACCTAACAGAACCGCGCCCTCATCCAACTGAATGGTAACATCCGATTTAAAATGAATACAACCGGTTAAATATTTCCCGAGAGGAAAAACCAACCTGCCACCACCGTTCTCGCTTATGTAATCAATACCAAACTGTATGGCCCTCGTATTAAGCGCAGTACCGACATCTTGAATACCAAAAAAGCCGCCGTATAATCTTTAGCCGATGCGGAAAAAGCGTTAATAGTTAAAATTGCTGCTGCAAAACATCTGTAATAAAATTCTATTTTCATAATTTATTTTTCGCTTTTCTGCCTTATAATTCCTTTTTATCAATCTCCGCTAATTTAGTATTCGGTAGCTGATCACTGTGTCCATAATCCTGGTAAATTTCATTTTCACCTTTTTCGGGCAGGTCATATTGTACGCCTTCACCGGTAGTGGCTGCAACGATAGTAGTGCCCTGGTCGAGGAATAATGCCACGTTACTTTTCAGGTGAATAGTAACCCATAAATAATCCCCTGCCGGGAAATAAACCGTTCCGCCGCCTGCGGCTCTGGCTGCATCAATGGCCTTGTCAATGGCTTTGGTGTCTGTATTTTTTCCATCACCCTTTGCACCGAATTTTTTTACGTTGTAAACAGGGGCCTGCGCTGAGGCAATGCTAACTATTGAAAATAGCAGGATAAATACTCCTGTTAAGTTGCGGTAGATTGATGCCATAGTTTATAAATTGGGTATACTTAAAAGATTTATCAATGTTCAGATTGTCCCAGAATTTCGGGCATGCCTGGATCGTCCAATATTTGCACGGCGGTAGCATCGCCAATATTTTTCCAATCTTGTAGCACCCAAACCACCTTCTTGTCCTTGGTAACTTCGATAAGCTGCGGGCCTTTGCCTCCCTGGCCGCGCGAGGCGAAAATGGTATTGCCGTTGACCAGCCTTGTACAGCTTTGGGGTGCCGAGGTGAACTGGTATTCAGCCGGCAAATCGTTTTTGCAATTAAACTCCCATACCGTTTCTCCCTTGGTATTAACTTCGCGAGTTAGGTTTTCCGTCTCGTCGGTTATCAACGTGTTACCGTTCTTTAATCTTATAGCGGCCCATGGCTTCGTGCTTTTGTAACTCCAAATTTCTTTGAAATCTTTATTGTATTCTACAACCCGCCCCATGTTAAGCAAAGAAACAAGGTAGGTTCCCTGCGCCGTAACACGGGCACGCCTAAGCTGCGGATGGATATTATTAGGATTTGCCGGCTGAATAGAAGGCAACTCGTGTTCTACTTCAACCTTCCCGGTTTTGATGTTAACGACAAACAATTTGGGTGGCAGTCCGCTTACCACAAACATAACCTTGTCTAATCCGATAGGCTGACAGGCATGCACTTCGGTATGGTCGGGGCCTTTAGAGTTATTGCAATCGTAGCGCCAAAGTACTTTTTTATCAGGCGTGATCAAGGCAACGTATTGCATGCGTGTAAACAGGATATTGCCGTTCGACAGCATCCATATGTCATCATATTCTGGTCCCTTTCCGGTAGAATAGCTCCAGATAGTTTTGCCATCCTTCACCAGGTACATTTTGTTGCAGTTTTCACCAACATACAGCATCGGGTGTTGGGCCAAACCTTTTCCGGGCAGATTAGCCGGCATTACTGCATTCGGGTTTCCGCATGGGGCTAATTCCTCTTCAGACGCCATAGCCGGCACATTAGCGGCGGTGAAAAGGTTGAGCACGTTCATGCAAGGTGTTGCCTTAGACCCGTTTTTAATTTTACCTTTCTTTTGTGCGAAAAGACAACTTGCAGAAACTGTTAGAAATAGGGTAAGAAGAAAGCTGTTTTTATTGATTTTCATAATTATTAAATTAAGTCTTACTATATATAGCTATTCTTTTCTAAAGACGCAGGTTCAAAGTCGTCCTGCTGTGACTTTACCTTTATGCTTGAATTGTGCTTTCGCTCATATCTTGGTTTAATTTTAAAAATATTTCCAGCTGTAGGAAATAGCTAAAAGTTTTTAATTTAATTATTACAAAAATTTTATTTTAAATGCTGTAAAAAGAGGGAATTCATTAAGAGTGACACAGCAGTAGAAGATCCGAATTCTGATTTGGGTTTTATTTCACTTGTTCGGGTTCCCCATTTTGTGTGTATAATATATTGTGAATTTCTGTTATTGTAAGCAACCTTTGCATTCATTTGCAGCCACGCATTTATATCTGACTTACTACCTTCAACAGCGTACTTACGTGCATAACGTGCAAATATACCCTTGAAACCCGGCAGGTCATTACCACCATCTTCATTATTCATTACTTTGTTGGCGTACATACTGTCTCTGGTGTATTGCGCAATTTTTTCCGCTTCTGCCAAATAGCTACCTTGCTTAGTGTAGTTGTAAAGCATAACTGCAGCACCTAAGTAGGTTCCTTGATTATAAGTTGAGCTCCAGGTGCTCATTTTCATTTTACCTTCTTTGTCAACATCAACATTGTCATTTACTTTACCTGTAGCAGCATTGAGCAAGTATAATTTAGACCAGTTGTATAATGTAATTGCTTTATCGTAATAAGTTTTATCCCCGGTTGCCTTGGCCAAATAACAGCATGCTACCATCGCTGGTCCATTAATGCAGGCATTTTTAGATGTTTTTGTCTCATACCAAATCAACCCGCCTCCAAAAGTGTTTGTAGATGCGCGGGCATACATTTTATCAAATTGCTCTTTCCCTTTTTCAAGATAGGTTTTATTGCCGGTAAGCAGATACCCCCGCACACTAAAAAGTACTGCCCAGGTAATATCATCATTGTATTTGTTGTACATCCAATCAGGTTTATTAGTTGTAATAAAGTTGTTGTACATCGTATTAAACCTGGTTATGTACTTAGTATCTTTTGTAACTTCAAAAGCATCCAGAAGAATTTCCATCATCTCGGCCCTGTCCCAAAAGCCTTTGCCTGTTTCTACTTTATACCGGGTATACCATGCCTCAAACACCTTATCTGCTATTGCGGAAGATGGTGCAGCCTCTTGTGCAGTTTCCCGCTGAAATAACCATTTTGGTGAATTCCGATTAGAAGAGGGGGATAAATTAACATTAGTTCCTTCAGAAGTATCTCGAGCATTTAAATTCAGGGAAAAATTTGTGTTAGCAGCTGATTGTAAATAATAATATCCATTGCCTGCCTTTTTAATAATCCATTCAACATCTTTACTGTTAGTATTGGAGTACTGATCTACATTCACCGAATCAGCTGCTGCAGCAGCTATATGCAAAAGTTTACCACTTGCCACATTCTTTAATGTATAAATACCCTTACCAACAGTTGTCACTACCCATCTTTGAGCATCTGATTTAGTGTTTGTCCAGCCATTAACATTAGCACCATTGTCCATTGAAGAATTACTTACATTCAGGCACTTATTATCCAAGTTTGATTTCAATGTGTAGATTGCCCCTGAAGTAATACCAGATGTTTGAGCAAAGCTAAAATCTGCCATTACAAAAAGAAATAGAAGTAAAATAAGAGGTAAATAGAATGTTTTCATGTTCAGACAAATTAAATTTAAAGACGTAGCTGTTTTTATAATATTTAGTATCAATACTGTTTTATGCTATTATTTTGACAAGACCCTTTGGTGTGTTAATTTCTATTATTTTTTGAAATCTATTCAGACTTTCCTAATTTATACAGTAGCTCCATTATACTTAAAAACCTTTATCCTATTTTGTATAAATATCCAGTTCTTTGCCGTTGGCCATGTCGTCATAATTAAGGAACCATCCTTTGAGTGGCTCTCCGCCCATAGTGATTTTGTCAATATTCTTCCCATTACCTTGTTTGACTATAGTAAATGTCTTACCGGCACCAAGCTGCATTTCGATTTTGTCGAATATAGGCACTGACACAATGTATTTGGGATCTGCAGGTGAATACGGGAATATGCCCATTGCATTAAATACATACCATCCGGTCAAGGAACCCTGGTCGTCCATCCCTGCCAATGCCAAGCCTTCAGGACCCATTCCAAAGTAATCTGACAAAAGTTTAGTAAGGATAGCTTGTGACTTTTCCGGTTTGTTTACAAAATAATAAAGATAAGGATAGTTGAAGTCAGGCTGGTTACCCATGCAAAACTGTCCGAGGAAGCATGAAAGATTATCTACTGCATATCCTCCCCAGGGAATCGAGAAGAGTGAGTCTACTTTCAATTCGAAGTCCGCGGGGCTCTTGTATAGGGCGATAAGTCCCTGGGTATCCTGTGGTACGAAGAAAGATGCCTGCCAGGCGTTTGCCTCACGGTACATGAATTCGTAGTAAGGATAGAGAGGATAGAACGGTGAATACCATGTTCCGTCGGCAAGACGGCCTCTCATAAGTTCCGTTTGAGGATCGAATACGTTCTTGTAATTCTTGCTGCGCTTCATCATCGTGTTGTATGTATCCATATCCCCCAGCGCTTTGGCTAATAGTGCAATTGAGTAATCGGAATATGCGAATTCCAACGTTTTGGAGGTTCCCGCCGTGGATACAGTTTCTGTTACAGGTTGCGGAAAATATATTTCTGGAACGTAACCGAGTTCAAGATATTCACTGTTGTGAGGTCTTGGGCCCCTTACGCCACTGCTGGTTGGGGTGTTGGCGTTGTTGAGCATAAGCTGGTATGCTTTCCGGATGTCGTAGTCTTTTAGCCCACGTAGATATGAACCGGTAATATAAGACGAAGCAAAGTCCCCGTGAAACGAAGTGGGCAGGAATCCCGAACGCTCGCTATTGAGTAGTATGGATTTGATGATGTTGTTGCTCACATCAGGTAGAAGCATACCGAGAAGAACGAGATTTGATCGGAAAGTATCCCAAAATGCAGGATCTGAATACGTTTCGAAGCCTGGGTTAGCAATTGTGGGCGCGGATGCGGGAGCCGGATTTTCGCCGCGAACTCTTGTTCTTGCTGCCGAAACTGCTATATCGCCATTAACGTCGCAGGTAACGTTCGGAAACCAAAACTGTCTGTAAAGGCATGAGTAAAACATCTCTTTCTGCTTTTCTGTTCCTCCTGTAACCCGGATTTTGTCGAGTAGTTTTTCCCAGTTGTCGTCGGCTTCGTTGTAAACCTGTTTAAAGTTTTTGGATGCTATTTCGGTATCGTAGTTGAGTTTTGCACCATTCAGGCTTATGTTGGAAATGCCAATTTTAACTTCCAAAGGTTTGTTTGAATTTTCGAAACTGAGGACGGGAACATCTATGTTGCCGGTGATCTTTCTTTGACCGCCTGCCCCCTGACCTGAAGGGGGAATCTCGGGCTGATTGGGATTACGTTTATACATATTAATGCTCTTGATTTTGTGATTCGTTACGGCGTAGAAATATAAATTGCCCTGTTTTCCCGTAACTATATTATTACCGGCCTGATGAAGTTCCCAAGAGCTACTACCACCACCTGAATGTACAAGGTCGAATGCCAGCTTTTTGTTCTGACCGCCCACATAGGTATATTTATGATAGGCGCATCTTTTGGTAGCAGTAACTTCTGCTTTTATGTTGTAACGTTCCAGTAGAACCCGGTAGTACCCGGGATGTGCCGCTTCGTTTGAGTGGCTGTAGGTCGAAGCAAAATCATCGGCCGTGAATTTATTCCCTTCCAGAGGCATGATGGGAATATTGAGTTTTCCCCACTGCGTTCCGCTCGTCTGGGCGATAGCTTTAATTGTATTGACTTCGTACTCGTAGCCGCTACCGCTGCCATAAGTAGTTACGGGAACTACTTGTACCATTGAGAACGGTACGGTGGCTGCCGGCCCTAAAAGGCCGTTCCAGGTACGCCAAGGCGCATTATAGCCCAAGTCTGCAGAATCGGTCAAAACCGTTGTCCCTATAAACGGGTTAACGTATTTCGTAAGATTAAGTTTAGCCTGGCCGAAGCTGAAAGCAGGCAACATCACTCCTGCTAAAAATAAACTCCTAATTTTTTCCATAATTAAATATTTAAATCTTTTACAATTAGGTACTTTATATCATTACACTATCTCTACTTTAAGTTACTGGTTAATTTCAACAACTTTGATATAAAGTATAGAAGATCCTACCAAAATTATCGTAATCATTTCTTTGATACCGTAGAAAGTGAAGAATTAGGCTCTGATAAATTATACTTATTTTCGATCCATGCATAACGAGCCAGTATTTCTAACATACCTCCATGCTCCACCAAATTTTGTACACCTTCTTTTCCCACGAATAATCCATCTTCATTTTTGTTGTTCTTCAAGGCATCATCTAAACATTTTTTATCCCATCCCGGAAGGTTTGGTGGAGATAGAATAAGACCTTTTTTACTGCTTAAAGGACCACCACAACTAATGCCAATACCGGTTATATTTTAATTTAAAACAGAATGTTTCTGTAACAATTGTTCTGCTGTATCAAATACCAGTTCTATCATATCATATCATATCATATCATATCATATCATATCATATCATATCATATACAGGTTTGTTTGTAGGCAACACTATTTTGTCAATAATGTCAATCCCCTCTCTTTCGTTCGTGCTTCCTAATATGACTGCGCATTTCCTACCGCCAATGTCAAAGCCTAATAACATACCTGTTTCTATTTGGTGTTTTCTTTAATAGGATATACCCTGATTGATTTGAATTTTACTTTGCCATGTTTTGCATAAAGCCATAAAAAACTTCCTTTTTGTTCCGGTGTACGGTTCACAATACATCTCCTGTTATCCACACAAACATCAATAATATCGCCTTTTAATATCATATCAACCTTAATGGAATTGTTCAAGCCGTTTACTGCCTTAATACTTGTATTACCCAGGCTAACTGTTTGATTTTCGGCAGAGAAATTGAGCCGGTAACCCGAAGAAGCATTTTGATCAGATCGCAAGTATAAGCCATATTCTTCATTTGGTCCCTGAGGTTCTATTTCCATAGTTATCCGGCATTGCAAAGGAATATTTTCAAAATGAGCAGCACCAACGCCATTGGGAGAATTGATGATAAAATTATTATTGTCAGTCACTGTTGTTTGTAAATCGGGGTTAAGTTTTAACTGTAATGGCGCATTTGTTTCAGGCACCATTTCTGTTGGAAACTTTGTATCCAAAGTACCATCTGATTGTTGTGCTACTTCGCGAAAAACAGAATTACCACCGAACATTTCATGGCCATTATCCTGGTTATCTTGTCTTGAAGGTATCCATGCTGCGGCTATTCGCCGGCCGTTTGTAAATTCTGCAGTTTTTACCACATTTGCCCAGTCTTCATTTAAAGCCTGATATCTCGGCTCCTGCCATGGACCATATGGACTTTTTGATTTTACATAATAAGTATTGCTGTAGTCACTGTAAACTAAATAATACCAGCCTTTCCATAAGAAATAATCAGGACATTCAGGGGTTGATCCCTGACCGGTGAGAATCGGTTCATGAACGGTCCAGTTTTTTAAATCTTTCGAACTGAGATGTACGAGGCAACCTGCCGCATGTTTTAAAACAGAATTTTCCTGTTCGCTGGAAACAAACAAATGAAATTCTCCATTTGCATCTACAATTACTTTTGGATCTCTGAAATTCCTTTTACTATATCCCGGCGCTGAGGTGTAAAATGGATTCGGCTTTTGTTTATCGAAATGAATTCCGTCATTACTGATAGCATAGCTCAACTGCTCATTAACTTTTCCATCATTAACTAACCTTGTAGCATAAAATGCATAATATTTATTATTATAATAAACAACAGAACCGGTACAAATAGATTTCTCCCATTCTTCGTCAATTCCTAAAACTATAGGATATTGTTTCCAGGTTTTAAGGTCTTTTGTTGTACTCAATACCCATTGATGCCCACCCAATCCATTTAAGCTCTTATGATGTGCCGAATCCAATAACCAGTAATAGTAATAAGTGCCGTTACGGGAAAAGGGAATACAATCGCCTATAAATAAATTTGTTCCTGTAGGCTTAAAATACTGCAGATTGGTAGTTGACTGTATCCTAGGGTCATATCTAACTCCTAATTGCGCATTACTGCGTATAAGTATCGCCGTTAGTAAACATAAGAGAATATTTTTTCTCATCATTATTTTTTAAATTTAAAAATCATATTGCTTCGTCAATTCGCTTCGATAATATTGTGGCGAACTGTTAATAGTAGATTAAGCCAAAAAAAGTAATATCATAGTTCACGATAGATCCTTCATGTCCTTTTTGATCCTTGGCATTAAATACACCTAAACGGGCATCGCCGTTAATTCATAAGTGCTGCAGGATGGATTATTAAATGAGTTATTAATTGTCATAATTGGTGATGATTATTTGTTTGGAAGGAGGCGTAAGTAACAGATCACATTTAATGCCGCCGTTGCAAAGAGATGCTAGCGACCAGGGCGTCTCCCAAACGCGATTCACCTACCGTTTTTTTATTAGTGACAAGCTAATTACTTTATATCACCAAAATGAACTTTTTCTGAAATGCCTCCGCGATTATCAAGTAATTGAATGGTGGTTGATGGCCCAAGGTTTATTGGATCTGCCCATGACCGTAAAGCCCAGACAACTTTTTTTTCGGGCGTAATTTCTATAGCCTGCACGGGAAAGTTGTTAGGGTCAGTCTTACTTCCCCATTGATTGAACCATTCATTAATAAGAGTATTGCCGTTAACAAGACGAAGGGCTATCTGCGGCGATGAAACCTTATAGTCAGGTATATCACCCCTTGTACAAGCCCATACAACTTCTCCTTTGCGGTTAATTTCCTGAACATAGTTTTTATTACCTGCTACGAGTATATTTCCATTTTTTAATGGTTCTGCTGACCAAACACCGGGAACGTCAATTGACCACAACTCTTTACCGTTTATATCATATTCGCTAACCTTTCCCATATCCATGTGGGCAACCATGATAGTACCGGACGTGGTTAACCTGGCATGACGAAATTGCCCATGAACCGAAGTGGGATTCTTAACCGGTACCACAAATTCCTTCTCGGTTTTGCCGGTTTTAATATTCATAACAAACAGTTTAGCGGGATTACCATTTTGAATAAAAACCACGTGATTGCTACCAATAGGTTGGGCTGTATGCGTTTCGGAGCCAGTAGGAGCATCATAATTCCATAGTACTTTTTTATTGGGGCTAATTAAAGTAACCCCAAACTGATGAGCAAAAAGGATGTTTCCATTCGTCATTAAAACCGCATCGCTGATTTCACCCTTACCAACTGTATCTATGTATGACCATGTTATTTTACCATTGCGCACAATATACATGTTGCGTGCTTTTGCTTCGCCGGCATAAAAAAAATCAAATTGCGCGAGCCCTTTTCCGGGCAATACCAGTGGAGCCACCAGTTTATCTTCAACAGGGGATGCTACCTGTTGGGCCAAGCCGGGCTGACTACTGCTTAACAACAGCAATAGCAAAAAAAATAATCCATAACCAGAATGAGGTGATCCATTTAGATTGGCGTTAATTAAATTCCAGGTTTGTTTCATATTTCTCCGATTAGATAATTTAGCAGGTTAATTATTCCTAAAATTGAGCCATAAGGTTGCCTTTACGGGTGCATCCAGCGCCAGGTTTTTCTGGCTTTGCGGCTCCATTTCCTGGGTAAAGATCAGGAGCTTTTGCAGCAAAAAATTGCTTTGTTAGAAAAGCAGCTAGCATGGGAAAAACTACGTGCCGAAGCACTGGATACGATGATTAATATTGCAGAAAAGCAACTGGATATTTCTATCAGAAAAAAGCCTGGATCCCAACAATCCGCGAAGTAAAAAAGGCACATACAGATTGTACGGTAAAAAGTATCTGCCGTCTGTTGAGTTATATGCCACAGGCTTATCACAAACAAACAAAAATTGCGCTGCAAAAACAGGTAAATGAAGACCTGGTTTTGCAGCAAGCACAACTCATGCGCAAAGAGCAGCCGAGGTGCGGAATACGCAAACTTCTCCTCATGCTTCAACCTTTTTACTCATCCGCCTGAATAGTTACCGGACGTTTATAGATGATCAGAAAGGAAAAGAACCGATTGCATCAGTTTTATTGCATATCGCCCCGGGTGACCCCATTTTCGCCAAACGCATCTATAGCAAACCAGTATTTCTGATCTTTATTTAAACTGCGGATAGTCAGCTTGGTATCGCCATAAACCTGGTAAATATGGTTCAATTCCTCCTTTTGAACGCCGAACCTAATGTTATAACCAATGGCATTTGGTTGCTTTTTCCAGCTTAGTATAACATTACGCGGATCGCTTACATCTCTGATCGCTTCAAACGAGTTCACCTTTGCAGGTTTTTTGCCCGTACCTGTTCCAAAAACCCGGAAACCTGAAATGGCAAAAGTTCCGCCAGGCACCCGATAGTTAGTTACTTTAAGGTAACGCGCCTTAACCGGAATTTTAAATACGTGGTATTGATGGGTCAGATCCTCTTGATTGGTGGTTTTGTCTACCAATTTTTTCCAGTTCTTTTTATCGGTAGAATATTCCAAAAGATATTGTTGCGCCAATATGCCTTCACGCCCAAAAAGTTGCGTGTTGTTTTCCGCAAAATTAAGTTGTACAGCCTTTACCGTTGATACAGTACCCAAGTCCACACTTATCCATTCGCCTTTATCGCCGGTTTTGGCACTCCAATAATCACGCACTTCTTCATTAAACGCAAGTGTTGGGGGATTTGCGTCCAGGCTTGATGAAGCTTCCGCTGATTTTTTATAGGATAACATCATCCAGCCTGGAAAAAGCTCACTAACGTCGTTGATCTTATGATCGGGCATTACCATCGGATAATCGCCGAATTCGGTGTGTGCAACCATGTTATCGTCTTTATCAAATGTTACCGGGAATAAGCCCAGCCTGCGTTCAAATATATGTTTTACCGAAATTACCATGGTGACTATACGCCAGTAATTACCATATTTATCCGCAAACGTTGCTGCATGCCCGGCGCCATCAATAAAGCCTTCGGGTTTAGCTGAAAACGGGCTACTTTGCGCATACGTGAACGGGCCTAGCGGCTTATCGGAAACGTAATAGCCATCAGCATAGCTTTTATACTGAGTACCGGGCGCCGAATATTGGTAATAGTATTTGCCGTTATGCTTATTTACCCAAGGCGCTTCGGTCCATGGGTTATCGGTTTGTGTGTTGTAGTCACCAGGCCGTTCCCAGCCGTGAATTGCAGGGTTACCCTTAAATACATTCACCGGTTTACCGATAGGATTAAGTTTGTTGTTAACATCCAGTTCAACAGCCTGCAGGTAGCCGTTATTGGTGCAGCCGAAATACATATACACCTTGCCGTCAGTATCCTGAAACAGGTCGGGATCGCCTATCGATAACGGAAAGGTATTATTATATATTTCCCACTTCCCGCTTACCGGGTCATCTGTTTTGTAAATGAGGTGACTATTCAAAGGCATATAATATAAAGAGCCATTAATCACAGCAGCAGCGGGCGCATCTTTTTCAAACGGCAGGTCTTTAGTGGTAACAAAAGTCCAATTAAGCAAATCTTTGGAATACCAATAACCACCCGAAGCCGTTGCAAACAAATAATAATTGTCTTTAAATAAAACGATAACCGGGTCTGCAGCCGTACGCCGGGATGGTTTATCTAAGGTAAACCGGTAACTTATATTCAGCGGGTTGCAAAAGGTTTGCTGGCTCTTAGCTGATGTGGGTATTAACAGGATACAGCCAAATGAACAGATAATAAAAAATCGGCAAAAGTAAAGTTTAAAATTCATCATAATTACTTAAAGGTAACTATTCAGGCCCAAAAACTTCGTTCACATCTTCTTCGGTCACCTATCAAATTCTCCATTACACAAAATACCTACGCTATTCACTAAAAAGTCAAAATCAGTACGATTCCAACGTGAAAGTATTTCCTGAAAATCAGCCGCCAAACGGTCAAGTTTAGAAGTTCCGGTAAGATTTACCTGAATGCTCGCTGCCCGAACGCCTTTGGCTTCAAGTTCGGCAACCATGTTTTTAGCAGCATCTTTATTCTTTTCATAAGTGATAACAACATGAGCTCCGTAATCTGCCAACGCTAAAGCTGTGACGTGTTCGATGCCATGACTGCCACCTGACCAATGCAATTTTACCGTTTAGTTTTTTAGTTAAGGAATAGCTATTTTTAGCCCCAGACGATTCCATCCTATTTTCTTTAAGCAGCTGAAGTTCAGCATGCTGGTCTTCTTTAAAGGACTTGTGCGTTTGCAAGGGACCCCGGCATAAAGCGCAGGGTCTCATGCTAACACACCAAGCCATACGATGAAGACCACACTCGAACTAAGAAAACGACAAGTGCTTCAGATCCTCCCAGAGAGTGCGTCAGAAACTGGTTAACCAGCCTTCCAGCATCATACGTGGTATGTCCATACCTTTACTAGAGATTACCGAAGGAGCGTAAGGCCGCCTGTGTAACCGGCTCGCCCCACTCTTGCACAAAGTGTCCTGCTTCTGTGACAACCAGCGGTTCCGGACAACCCCGGATCTGGTTGCGTAGCGCTTTCATCGTTTCCACATCCGGATCCTTCGCTCCAATAGCCATGAAAGACTGACCCGACCATTCTTCTGTCCAGAACCTGAGAGCTGCCTTAGATTCGGCGACTCCTCCCATCTCAGGCTCAACCATAGCCAGATCGGGAAACGTTCGGGCTCCGGCCTGGAAGCGACTGTCGGGAAAAGGAGCATCGTAGGCAGCCATCTCCTGATCAGTAAGCTGTGCCCCTGAGTCGCGCATCCATTGCCCCACCGGCAAATCAAGTGTGTTGCGAACCAGTGATCTCCACTCATAGAAATGCGGACCGAGCGGCTTGCCGACGGGCAGAACTGTGTTCATCACGAATAGTCTGTCCAATTTGGAACGGAAGCCAGGATCCACAGGTAAGGTGAGTCCCAGCGTCCCTCCCCAATCCTGAACGACCAGGGTGATATTCCGAAGAGCGACGTGCTCAACGAAACGCAGAAGAAACTCTCGATGAAAGTGAAAAGTGTATGTAGAGTTCTGCACGGGCTTATCGGAACGACCGAAGCCGAAGAAGTCTGGGGCGATAACCCGCGCGCCGCTTTCCAGGAACACAGGAATCATTTTGCGATAAAGATAGCTCCAGGCCGGTTCACCATGCAGACATAAGAATGTACGTTCGGCGTTCCCCGGACCCAAGTCCAGATAGTGCGCTCGAAGTCCTTCATACCCGGGCAACGAATCAACGTAATGAGGCTCATACCGATAACCAGGCAGATCCCGGAAGCGTACGTCGGGAGTTCGTAAAACTTATATTGGTTTCATAAATTTTCGTATTTGTATTGGTTGAACCGTCCGGGTACTTCATCACCAGCGCTTTACCCGACTGTTACGCCCCCTCCCGTCTCGTTCCTAAGCAATTCCGATCTGCTGGTTCATGACGAGGAATCCCAGAACACCCATTCTTCGACGAGCAACGATCCCTCCCACCGCGCGGTCGTAGAGAAGGTGAGATCGAACGACTTGCCTGTGCCTGGGATCACCTTTCCGTCGGGGAGAACCATCTCCCCGCTGAAGGTTCCGGTGGCGGTAGTGACCACAGTCATCCAGTCGCCATCACCAAACCAGATCGGATAGGGATCGTTATGGATGTGGACATCGGGAAACGCCCGGAACATGCCTGCCATTGCAGCCGCATGTGCGTCCCGCCCGTAGATCGGCTTCTCGTTTCCGGTAACTTGGGCGATCATGTCCGGGTGATGCGTGGCGTTCATCGCAGCAATGTCTTGACGGTTAAACGCGTCGTCGCCCATCTTCATAAGCGACAGAACGTGGGCCAGGCGGTTAGAGGATTGGGTTGGGGAAGCCGTAGAGCCGTTCGACAGTACGCGGACGACAGTTCTTGAGCATCTTTGGGTAAATTTACGAGCCTATGGGAGTGCCGGACGCATGTCGGAGAATCGAATTGATGATGCGCTCGAACATCTGCATGTTTTGCGGTTCCTGGATGCCGCCTCCGATGAGGATGCAGTTATACGTGGCCTGACCGAGTTGTGCTGTGACTGGTGCCTCGGCAGAACCGTCTGGCTTGATCTTGCAGTTGTCCAGGTGATCCCCTTGATCCGCGAAATGCTTCTGCACGTCCGCTATAGTTGCCAAAAGCTTTTCTGCGGTCCTGCCCGCCGGGACGCCGGGAGTGGAGTAGTCGATGCTTTCGGGATCGAGGCCAATGAGTAAGAACTTTTTCATAGTTAGAGTCTGTCTCTAATGTCTTATAAAAATAATTAGTTTCACATCAAATTAAATAAATGTTTAATTCGTTGCACTTTTTATCATCAGTCATGCCCATAATATTAAATTTAAGATTTGGATAACCTGATTTGAGTTGATTTTCTCAAGAAAGGTAATATTTTATACTCTAACGGGCATGACTATCCCAATAACTTATTCTTTATATCATTTTTCAGGCTACTTTCAATTGTGACAACACTGCTGCTGTCATCACCCGGATATTATATCCGATCACACTCCACTTAACTTTAGATTCAAAGTGTGCCTGACCTTTCCAATTGCAGCGCAATAAACCAAATCCTCTTTTTATATTAGAAATATTTGCTTCTATCCCACTTCTCCATTTCTTTAATCTTGTTTCCATATTTAAACTGCTCACCGTATTGTTCAAACTGGCCGTGATCTTGTTGAATACTATATTTATGACGCCCTCATTTTGAGCATGTTTCAAATTATCGGCAGATGCATACCCGCCATCTGTCACACAATCCCTGGGCACAATTTTATAATCAGCTATTATTTTATCCAGCGCTTTTTTATACAGGGTCGAATCTGATGGATTACCCTGTAAAACTTCACAATTCAATACCAGGTTACTCTTGCCTGTTGTCAGGTTGATTTTATGGCCAAATTGAACTTCCCTGCTCCCTTTAACAATGATATCGGTGTGTTGCTCATAGATAGAAAAAATCTTATCTTCATTTGGTACGGTTTGCTTGTTGATTTCTCTACGTTCTGTCATGCTATATACCTGTTCCATTATTGGTAACAGGCGTTCCAATTCCAGCAATACTATTACCGCTTTGAGAGGAAGGCTACAATCTGACTTTTTTTTTATAGCATTGGATACCTGGTTGATGCATTTGGTAAAGATGATTAATTGTTTTTGGAACAAGTCTGCACGCTTATCTCCACTCCTGGTAACATTGATCTTATAAAACGTTCTCTTTGCGCCGTGCGTGTAATCGCGAATATTTAATTCATTTATTGCCTGTTTGAGTTGTGAGAGCAGGCGATGGCTCTCCTTAATACAATCCCACACCAAAGCATTATTGGTAGGATAATGAATATTTGTTTGGACCACTGTTGAATCCTGCCTTATTTTTTCGATGTCTTCCAGGCCTTCAGAAATGGCGATTTCACCAGAGGTTCACCAGTAGCTTATCTAAACTATGCGCTTTTATTCTGGAGATGTATTTTTGATACATCTGAAAACTGTACAAGCGTCCATTATCAATCTTTACAAACTGCTCACATATCCTGGAATCTATCTGATGATATTCAAGCTCGCGATAATCTAATTGCTTGAGCTCTTTATATATCGCCGCACGTGCTATTTGTTCTACACTTGGAATATCTTTCCTTCCAAAATCACTTAGTTTGTTTCCACAAACAATATCCTGATGTATATGGGTGAACAATTCGGGATGTTTTTCCAATATGGTATCCATCAATCCAAACTCTGGATTCTTTGACCAATTGGCTTGCTCGAATTTCAATCTCAGGGGTTCAAAAAGTTGCATTCTCATTAAACAAATATATCACATAATATACTAATATTCAAATAGTTATGAACACCTTTTCAACACTTCCTAAATTTATTTATTCTGGTTATTTCTTCCATACAAAAAATAATACTCGTAAAATTATTATAGACATAAAAAATTAATATCTCATAAAATGCTAAAAGAGAAATACGAGAATTCCATTGCAAAACCTTACTAGCTTTGATTTTATACATTAAAGACAGACTCTAACTAGTATGATGCAGCGCATATTGACTTTAATATCGCAATTAAAATAAATTAATAAAAAACAGGAATTGGTAATATATTGACTTACATTAAAATTATTGGATGAATAAATACAAAAAGCCTTTAAAATTAGGAATTGTGCTTACTTTATTGTTTCTTATAAATTATTTAATTATAATAGTAACCAATAAATACAATTAGGGAATCTTTTTATTCAATTGTTCTAAAATTCTGAAATTCTTTTTTGCAATTTTTAAAAAGCGGTATCCCTTAAGAAAAGACCAATAAGAAATACCTTTTTTATGATTGTAGCAACTGATATCATACAATATTTCCCAATGCCTTACAATTTCCTTATATGCCTGAAATAAAGTATAGCCACCTGCATAGATATGATTAGGAATGGAGCCGGCGCCATTAAATTCAAGAATGGAAAAATTAATCCCTTCTTTCATTTCTTCTATTGAAAAACATTTGATATCGTAACGGCCATAATAAAATTTACTTTTATGACTAATACTGTCAAATACGGCAAGTAATTTTTTATTAACTTCTTTATTTAAGTTGATGAATTGAGCCCCATGGTAACGGTTACCTATATAAGATAAATAAAAAGTTTCACCTTGTGGCAATATTTTTTGGAATACCACATCATGTTGATTTTTCATTTCCCTAAACCAGCTATTTGTTATTGGATGTTCTAAAATTAATTGCATTAAAGTGGAACACCCATCTCCTTTTACCTGAAGTAGATTCTTTTGTATCAATGCGGTTATACATCCTTGTTCACTGTTTGGGTAACGAAAATAAAATACACTTACTTCTATGGGCATCTCAATTAATTCCTGCACAATGTATTTAACCGGCATGTTCCTGTGGTACGTTTCCAAATGCTCTTTATTATCAATTTTCCGAAATAAAATACCCTTCATCCCAATATCGGGCTTTACAATAAAAGGATAATTAAAACGATGTTCTTTTATTTGTTGAACCACATCAGAAAATACGATTAGAGGGGTGATATAAATAGTATGTGGGTAAAGTTCTTTTTGTAATTGATCATACATTTCGCTTTTAGTTTCCCCTTCAAACCCGCCAAACGTTAATGAGGGGTTAGAAGTACTGAAAAACCACATCGAACGACTCTTTATACAATACCAGGCCCAGGCAAAAAATAAGGGGAAATAAAAAACACTAAAAGGCCAGTGCTTCCAATCTGTTACCCGATTTACTATTTTTTTCAACAAACATTTTTTTATGAAAAGGTGTACGTTTTAACTTCAATAAGGTTATTGTCTGTGTCCGCATAGATAATTTTAGGTTCATGCTCAATAACATTCTGCTCCGTAAAATAAGCATATGATAATACATGTATTTTATCCCCTTTAATAAAGTGCTTGGACGCTGCACCATTTAAAGAAACATAACCTTTCTTTTTACTTCGAACCACATAAGTAATAATCCTATTGCCATTGTTGACGTTATTAACATGAACTAATTCAAAAAGTTTTAACCCCGAAGCTTCTATTAATTCATCCGGCAAGGCAATACTTCCGGGATAACATTCTGAGCTTTCTGATACTATAAGTTGTTGAATCTTGACGCGTAATAATTGTATAAGCATACTTTTAAAATTAAATTGACAAACTGTCTGCAAGTAAACCAACAATATTGTTTTTTACATAACAGTATAAATACTAGATACCGAGTGTGAATTTATCTTTAAATATTGTAAATTTTATATTGTTTACAAATTATATAGCTAATTAAAATAGGATCAGCTTAATGCCCATGAAATCACCACGTTACTGTTAGTGACTTATACTTTGAATGATGCATCCATTTATTAACCTCATAAGTAATCATCGCAGATGCGGAGCCTACCAGTGCACCAGCAATAACATCACTTGGATAATGAACTCCTAAGTACATTCTTGAATATCCTACAGAAGAAGCATAGACCAAGGATGGAACTATCACATACCACTTGGGATATGCGATACTAAGAGATGTTGCCATGCTAAATGCAAAGCTTGCATGCCCTGATGGAAAGGAAGGGGAGCCTCCTGAAGATTTCTGTACAATAAACGGATAGGTAACATAGGGCCTTGCACGATTAAAAGAATACTTTAAGGCATAAGTGATTCCCTCAGATACAACCAGGCTTTCAAGCATATAAACAGCTTTGAGTTTCATTTTCCGGTTGTCTTCTATAAAGCCGGTTGTCAGTAAAGCTATTGGAATTGCTACATTTATTTCTGTAGTAGAATTAGTAATAAAACGCATGCTTTTGTAAGTGCCTGATGAGACGTCTGAATTGTTTATTCTCTTTAAAATATTAATATCAGCATTTTGGGCTAAAGCGCTTGCGTGGGTACTTAAGAAGAAAGTTAATATTATGATTATTCGGGGAAATAAGGTAATAACAGATCTATCTACCGGATCTAATTGATTTATCATTTGCAGGTTAAATATTTGAAGTCAAAAATAATTGTGAATTCTGTTTTATTTCTGTAGTGATAGAAAAGGCGATTTCATTAAAGTGTTAAAGTATTTTTATTTTAAGATTGTAATATAAATTTTAATCTATACAATTGTAATTCATTGACGTTTACTTAAGACAAGAATTACATGAAATTCTTAAACCTTTCTTGTTTTTATCTCTATGCTGTAAGATGAATAGATTACAGATTAAAAGTTATAATGCATGCCTGTTCCAGACTTTATTCTGGATTTGTTCATTAGAAGTAACATTATGAATCTAAACAAACGATGTATAAAATATTAAAAAATATGATATTTAATATTGGCCGGGATTATAGGAAAATGACCCTTGTTCTAATAATAATTTCCACGTTAATGAGGCTTATTATTGCATCATCTTTAGAATTAAGCACTGCTGAAGTTTACTATTGGGCGTATTCCTTAAAACTTCAATTAAATTATTTTGATCATCCTCCAATCGTTGCATGGTTGATAAGATTAACTACCGCTAATCTTTTACTTCATAGTGAAATTTTTGTACGTCTTGGTGCCATAGCAGCCGCGGCGGGATCAACGTGGCTGATTTTTAAAATTGGAACTGCTGTATATAACCACCAAACAGGATGGTTTGCAGCATTGCTTTACACATCATCGTTGTATGGTAGTTTCATTGCAGGAGCTTTCATCTTACCTGACAGCCCTCAGATGTTTTTTTGGCTCGCCAGCTTATTAATCCTGATAAAAATTTCGCATCGCTCATCAGTTGACGCGAAAGTAACTAAACTATGGTGTTTGTTTGGCTTAATGGCTGGTTTATGAATAATGAGTAAGATTCATGAAGTTTTTTTATGGTTTGGAGTGGCTTTGTTGCATGAATATAGCAAAGAAATAACAGTGGAGATGGGAGAAAATAAGAAGGACGGTCGGAATTTTGAGATATGAAGCAACAAAAAACAAACCGTCCAAAAGCTACGAA
>JAABUK010004969.1_pt1 | contig 21192 bp, 17 predicted proteins | sample 5559141 | NCBI WGS metagenome assembly JAABUK01 (sample SAMN10711869, study PRJNA513367) | rock metagenome | isolation source: Antarctica rocks | place: Antarctica: Victoria Land, Pudding Butte nord | collected 2016-01-03
CACCGACATGATCACTTCAACACGGGGATGGGGGGCATCCGAGTTCGTCGTCATAGTCGTATTCATAGGCCTACGCCTATGCCTTATCGAGCTATGCCAGACTGTCCGATCCAAACAGGGTGCAGTTCACGGGCTCCCCCGTACCTCGCTTCCAACTCCGCCATTGCGGCAATGCCTTCTGGGCTGTTGTTTGCAACTTGCACACTGTCGAGGGCATCTGATGGGCGAGCACGATCTTCTCGACCAATGTCGCCGATGGGGGCCGGAGTCGGCGTCGTGACGGCGTTGGGCGCGACAGCTTCGACATGATCGTCGTTTGTCGAGACCGATGCGGTCCTATCCAACGGGCGCGTTTCCTGCGGCGGCTGGCGGGAGGCAACCTGGATGGATCGCAGTGGAAGCACTGCGATGACCGGCGTGTCCAGAAGCATCGGCCGAGGAACCGGAAGGGGTACGCTTGCCATGACGCGCGTGGAAAGACGCCGCAGCGGAAGGGCAGGCTTCTTCGTCGGACCCTCATCACCGCTAGCCGTCATTGAAGCCTCCGACGGTAGAGGTTCGGCTTGTTTCCGTTTAGTCGAGACAGCTTTTCTGTTCAGCACCGTGGATGAGACTGGTTGATCTAGATATTTGGAATTCGGGTCTGCTGCGGCAGGCTGCGCAACAACCGCCTCTGTCCTATCCTCTACATAATGCGATCCGAGCCAAGCTCGGCAGAGGTCGTTGCAAGGAAGCGGCTTATGCTACTCATCATAAATTGTTGCAGCCCGCGCATTCATAGCCATTCCAGCCGGCACAAGCGGCAGTCCGACAAGACCGATACATAGCTGTGATATCGCTTTGCGCCTCATCGTCCTCATAAGCGCGTGCTCCTGATTCTGGAGAGAAAGTATCGACGGCGGAGCGTGGACGGCCTCCCACCCTGTGCTAACGCATCCGACGTCACGCCTGATTCGAACAGGTAGATTGGCCTTAACCGCATAAATGACCAAGGCAGAGATCGAATCCTACTTCGCCGACGCGATCAGCCCGACAGCGCGCCGCCCGGCATGAACCGGGGGAGCTGTCGCGCGCCGCCCTCCTTGAAGCCCAGCCATGCGCGGCAGCATACCCTCCCTGAATCGAGCACCATTTAGCACCCCCGCGGTCCAGATCCAGCGCCTATGCACTGCGGACCTCCTCAACCGGCCGGGTCCATGCGACGTTCAACTCGGCTTCGTCCTCCATGAGGCGGACGGTGTTCTCATGCGCGTGGACAGGACGGGTGTTCACGATAGCCTTGGCTCGGTCAATGGCCTCAATGAGGCTGTCCGCGTAGAGCTTTTCGGAGTACGCCGGCTTCGCGATCTCACCGTCGACCTCGTTGCCGATTTGGCAGGTGTACGCCTTCATCCGATGTTCCTCATGCTTGCCACTTAGCATAGCACGAGACGGGTGTCGGCCGTGAACGGGGTCAGGCCTAGATGCCGTCCGCTGCGGTCCGTCACCTGGACCCCTGCCCAGATTTCACATGCCCATGCCGCGGTCGAACACCTTGCGGCAGGCAGGGCTGAGACTGGCCTTCTTGGCCTTCATGCAGGCCCTCACCTTAGCCTCGTCCGGGACCGCGTCGGGGCACAGCTTCTGCGCATCGTCGTAGCAGACGTGTTCGGCTGAACCGCGCCGGGTTCCCGGAGGCCATTTGGTTTGGGTCACGCGGCCAAGGCTTGTAGCTTGGTTTGGGCATAATAGCGTGCTTCGGCTCGGCGGCGTTCATTTCGATCATGTAAGCCTCTCCGGAAGAGAAGCCCGACATTATCCGACGAGCGGACAGGACTGTGACGGGAGGGGGTCCCTCAAGCTCCTATGAAGTCACGTCTCGGCAGCGTGCCAGGCGCCGCCCGGCAGGCCGACATGTCAACGCTAGGACACAGCGGTCAATCGTAAGCATGGGTCAGGCTCGCCGGACGGCCCCGATAATCTCACAGTCGTAGCTATCTCCGACGCTGCCGACTGACGGCTCGACGCCCGCCTGGGCGAGCCGCTCGGTGTAGCGGATCGAGACGTATTGGGCGGATTCAAACGATCGTCGCAACACGGTTTTTGTCGGCCTATGAAAGCCACAGGTCAAGCACCTCCGCGGGGGTCTTCCAGTCGAGCGTCTTCCGAGGCCTAGCGTTGAGGGCAGAGGCCACGTAGACAAATCCGGCCCAGGTCGCGACGTAGGTGAAGTAGCTGACCCACAAGGCGTTCGGACGCGGCGCCTTGAAGCGCCGGTTGATCCGGTCGAGCGGGCAAGCCGCTGCCGGATCGGGGATCGTCGTCCGGACTTTGATGATCACCGTGAGGCGTATGGGGTCGAGCCGATCTGCAGGGTGCTGCCGGTTGCCCGTCGACCTACGACGCCCATGCCGCGCGGCGCGCCGATCCCGGCAGGCTGTCGGCACGCGCTCGCAGTGACGCGGCGTTGATGGTCGAGATCTGGCGCGTCGATCGCGCAGATAAGATCGCACGACAGCGGGCCAGGGGTCCGTCGGTTGACGGTCACGCGACGAAGGCGCCCAGGTGCAGGCGGGACACGCGGCGGTGCCGCTCTGGAGAGATGTTATAACCGGCTGTGTCCTTGCCCGTGCCTACACGTTCCCTAAGTTGGTCCTGCTCGCGATGGATGGGCCCGGTGGTGGTAAACCCAGTCGAAGAGGTGAGGAGCACGACCAGCATGAGGGGGAAGGCGTGGATCATGCTGGCGACGAGCTCGGTTCCAGAGCGAGCGTCACGCAGCGGTCGGGGGGTACTGCGAAGGCGATCGCCTGGCCGGCGGGCACTCGGGCCGGCCAGTCGACCTGGATGAGCTGGCCGCCGATCTCGACCGACACGCGCCAGCAGCGACCCATGAAGACCGAGGCCGTGACCGATCCTTCAAGCCGGTTGCCATCGAAGCTGCCGGCCGAAACGATGTCTTCCGGCCGGAACACGAGGTCGCTCGGCCCGGGCGCGTCGGCGTCGGCGAGGCGCATGCGGCAGGATCCCGCGACGAACTCGGGCACGCCCCCGGTGAGCGCCACGGTGCCCCGCAGCACATTGGCGCCTCCGAGGAAGTTCGCCACGAACAGGGAGGCCGGCCGGCGATAGAGATCCTCGGGCGCGCCCGTCTGCAGGATGCGTCCGTCGTGCATCACGGCCAGCCGGTCGCACAGCGCCATGGCCTCGCTCTGGTCGTGGGTGATGTAGATCGCGGTCGCACCCTGCGCATGCACTGCCTGCAGGATCTCGGTCCGCAGTTGCTCGCGAAGCGCCGCGTCCACGTTGCTCAGCGGCTCATCCATCAGGATCAACTGCGGGCGCGCCGCGAGGCTGCGGGCCAGCGCGAGGCGTTGCTGTTGCCCACCGGAGAGCTGGTCCGGGTAGCGCTCGCCGAGTTCGGCGATGTGCACGGCCTCGAGCGCCTGACGCACGCGGCGGTCCCGGTCGGCCCGGGGCATGCCGGCCATCTGGAGCCCGAAGCCGACATTGCCGGCCACCGTCATATGGGGCCACACCGCGTAATCCTGGAACACGAAACCGACACCGCGATGTTCGATGGGCACGTTGGTGCCGCGGTTCCAGATCGTGCGCCCGGCAATCGCGATGTCGCCGGCGTCCGGGTCGGCCAAGCCTGCGATCAGGCGGATGAGCGTGGTCTTGCCCGACCCGCTCGGCCCCAGGATCGACAGGACCTCGCCGCGCTCGACCGCGAGGTCCAGTCCGTGCAGGACCTGCTTGCTTCCGAGCCGCTTAACGAGCCCGCGACATGCCAACCATGGCGTCAAGCCCGGTCCTCCCGAAAGAACGCAAGGCCCGCGCCGCCACGAGCCACAGCGCGCCGGCCGACAGCGCCGTGCCGAGGATCGCGACGAGCGACAGAGCCGAGCCGATGCCATCGTCGTCGTTGCCGAAGAGGCGCACGATGAGCGCCGGCGCGGGAGGCCCGTCGGCCGGCTGCAGCACTTCCGACATGGGCAGTTCGAACACCGTGCGCACGAAGACGAACAGCACGGCCGTGAGGAGGCTCAGCGCGATCAGCGGCACGATGATGCGGGTGAGACGAGCCATCTCGCCAGCCCCGTGGAGCCGCGCCGCGTCGAGCAGGTTGGGGGAAATCTGACCGATGGCCGAGAGCACGATCACTAGCCCGTAGGGCAGGCCTGCCGCCACATAGCCCATCACCAGGAGCGGCCAGCTGCCGTAGAGCGGCAGGTCGCGAAAGCCCGGCAACCGGTCCCAGACCAGGATGTAGCCGAGCCCGAGGACGACGCCCGGAATCGCGATCGTGCCCACGGCCACGAGCAGCACCGACTGGCGCAGAAGCTTGCCGCCCTGCTCGATGCGCCAGGCCAGCAGCAGCGCAACCACCCCGGCGAACAGCGCCGTCAGGCCCGCGAAGCCCAGGCTGCGCAGCAGGGCCGTGTTGGCGGCATGGTCGGGCGTGACGGCCTGGAGGAGGAAACGCCAGGTCAGGTTGCCTGGCACGAGCCCCTGGCCGAGCGTGCGGCAGGCGGCCCGCAGCACGATCGCGACGAGCGGCAGGTAGACCGCCAGGGCGCCGATCAGCAGGGCCGCCGCCGCCACGGGCCATCGGGCCGCACCGAGGCGCATCCGCCGGGCCGGCCGCGAGCGGCCCGCGATCAGCCGGAGACTGCGTTGCCGCCTGAGCAGCCGGTCGCCCGCCAGCACCAGCGCCAGCATCGACAGGAGCACGAGCGACTGGCTCCCCGCGAGCGCGAAATCGACCGGGAAATCGCTGGTCGCCGTGAAGATGCTGTAGGTCAGGAGGCCGAAGTTGATGGTGCGGGCGATGGTGGCCGCCATGCCGAAATCGGCTACCACCTCGGCGAAGATGGCCAGGAAAGCGAGCGCGACCGCCGGGCCGAGCAGGGGCAGGTTGATGCGCAGCCAAGCCTGCCACGGGGAGGCGCCCACCGTGCGGGCGGCGTCCTCGAACTCGCCGCCGAGCCCCGTCATGGCGCTGGCGGCAATGAAATAGGCCAGCGGGAACAGGTTCAGCGTGTGCACGAAGACGAGGCCCGGCAAGCCGAAGAAAGCGTGCTGAAGCCAGACCGGCACGAGGCCGAACTGGGCGAGGTATCCGCGCGGCGCCATGAGCAGCACCCAGGCCAGCGCCTTCAGATATCCGGGCGTCAGGAAGACCAGCCACGGCGCCAGGGCGAGCGCCGGCCGCCAGGGCACGTCCGTGCGCTGCATGACCAGCGCATAGAGGAAGCCGAGCGCCGTGGCGCTCGCGGCCGCGATGCAGGCGAGCAGCAGCGAGTGCACGATGGCCAGCACGCTGCGCGGGTCGCCGAGGCTGTGGGCCAGCGCCGCCAGACTGAAACTGCCCGGCCCGGCCTCCGCATCGAACAAGGCCGGCATGAACACCTGCGCCAGGACGAGGCCGAGCGGCAGCGCGATCAGCAGCACGAAAGCGCCGCCGATCGCGGCCGTGAACGCATGCCGGCCGAGCGCGCCGGCGGACGGCATCGCCCAACCTGCTGCGCCGGGCCGGAGCGGTGTGAAGATCTCGGTCAGGGAACGAAGCTTTCCCGGAACCACTTCTTCCACTCGACCTCATGCGCGCTGGCGAGCTTGTCGTCGAGGTAGATGAAGGCGATGTCGGTCTTGCGCCCCGGCTTGGCGCTCACGCCCTGGATGACGGGGACGAAGTAGAAGTCCGCGTCCTCACCGTCCATCATCGCGGCCTGACCCTCGGGACTGAGGACGAATTCGATGAACTGCCGCGCCGCGTCGAGGTTCTTCGACTGGGCGCTGGCCCCGATGGTCGAGGGCAGGGCCACCACGCCCTCGGTGGGATACAAGGCGGTGAGGGGCTCGCCCGCGGCGATCTTGCTGAAGGTCGCACTGTCCTGCGCGATCCCGACCTTCGCGTCGCCGGTCAGTAGTTGCTTGTTCACGGCGCCGCCGCTCGGCAAGCCGGAGAGCGCTTTGTTGGTGAGGATCTTGGACAGGAGGGCCTTGCCTTGCTCCACCCCAACGGTCTGGAACAACCCAGCGAGCCATTGAAAGGCCGGACCGGACAGGTTCGGGTCCTTGGCCGCGACGGAGCCGGCGAAGGCGGGTTTGGCGAGGTCCGCCCACGAGGCCGGCATGTCGGCGGTCGCGATCTTGGCGGTATTGACCGCGATCCCGGTCGCGCTGACGTTGGTCGGGAAGAAGAAGCCCGAAGCGGGCGCAAGCTTGCGGCCGACGTCGGTATAAGCGGCTTTCTGGACGAGGTCGGGGAACGCGTGCAGTACTTTCGCCTGGCTGAGCCGCTCGGCCACGGCCGAGCCCTCGATCCACACGAGGTCGAATTGGGGATGGTCGCCCTCGGCCGAAATCTTGCCCAGCACCAGGCCGGTGCTGTCCTGCTCGACGAGCTTGACCGGGATCCCGGTCTTGGCCGTGAACGCCTTCGACGCCGTTCCGACGAAATCGATGGCATGATAGATCACGAGGGGCGGAGGGGCGGCGCTTGCACGGCCCACGGCGCCCGAGGCCGCAAGCGCGGCGGCACCCGCCAGGGCGTCGCGACGCGATAGCATGGTCATCGGAAATCTCCTGTTGGCGATAGGGACGGGATCGTGAAGTCGGCGGGCCGGCCCGAGGGCGGTGGTGATCTCAACCCCTTGATTAAGGCCCGCGCTCGTAGGTCGAGCGTTGTTCCAATTTCTCGTGGGCAATTTTTCAAATTCACCGAAGTCGAGAGTTGCTCACTGCCCGTGCGTTCCCGGAAAGCAACCGCAGCAAATCGACATATTGTTGGCGTCGATCACGGGCCGCATGACTGCCCCGACTATGCTGACCATGCGGTGTTGCCCCAGCCTTTCAGCAGCGGGTTTCCGCTTTGCTCGTCATGGTCGAGGCCGAGCCTTCCAGTAAGCGTTGCTGCGGTCCAGATTTGTCTTTCATTGATTCCCGTGGGTCGCATCTCGGCTGGCTTGCTGCCCCAGAGGCGTGGGCGAAGTCATGCAGCTTCCATGTGAAGCTATGATGATAGCCGGACGAACCGCCAACCACGGCGCGCCTAGCCGCGCCGTTGGTGTCACGTGGGCCAGATCGCGCGCGACCACAGTTTAGCCGTCTCTTAGGCATGAGGTGACCTCAAGGCCACGCTGGTGGCCATCGTGGCCGTGGTGCTATCACGCCGGCCTCGTCCCAAGGTGCCGGCTTGATCGCGCGCTCGCCTTGCTGACCCGCACGACCGCCACCGATACGGCTGTCGCGGAGCTCGCCCGTTCTGCACGCCGCACGGCCGATGGAGCCCCAGCCAGTATCCTCGGAGAGAACTTCTGATAGGCGAAGCCGATACTTCGAAGGTGACTCTCAGCGCAGCACCACGCTCGCCGACTCGGCATCACTGGGCCGGTCTCCGTACGGGCAGGAAATGCCCTCTGGGCATGAAGTCGCGCCCATTCCGGAGCATCAGAACGAAAGAGCCGAAACCTGACTTCACCAACTGAACTGGAGGCGCCCGATGAAGGCGTCGCTGTCGATGGTGCTGACTTTCAAGGCCGTCGGGGCCGGATCGGCATGGGAGTGGACGTAATCGGCCACCACCCTGATGTTCCGGTCCGGATACCAGTTGACGCCGGCCGTCACGTCTTCAAGCCGGCCGCCATTGGTCAGACCATCCTGGAGATCGAGCGCGCTGTAGCGCGCCGCCACCTCGAACACCCCGTAGCCCCCGCGCGAGATGCGCTGCGCGTCGTCGATCTCCACGCCCTGCAACACCGCGAACTCGGAGCCGTAGGTCGGAGCGAGACGATAAGGCCGCCCGTAGCCGTTCACCACCCAGGCACCTTCGACGTAGCCGGACTGGAAGAAACGGTCGCCCCGGTTAGCGACGGTCGCGGTCGGCGTCACACCGCCGACATCCGCGAAGGCATATTCGCCCGTAATCCGATAAGACTTGTACTGGTAGATGGCTTCCAGGCCGAGGCGGCCCGTCTCCTGCGCGTTCCTGAGCGTGCCGGTGCTGACCAAGGTCCGCGCGAACAACTGGTTTTCCGGGCGGCTGCTAAAGGACAGGTTCGTGTTGGCCGGATCCTGCGACCTGTACGAGCCCGCGATGCCGAGGTGCAGCAGCTGGTCCTGGGTGAGGATGGGCGCGTAGGTGACGCGGGCGGTGCCGGCTACGCCGTTGTCCTCGATCATCGTGTTGCCGGTCGTGGTGCTGGTGTTGGCGTTGCCGCCGAACACGCCGGCCGTGACAGTCCACCTGTCGCCGTAGGTTCCGATGGCTCCGCCGAAGTTCCGCGCCGGGAAGAGCGCATTCGTCAGCGAACGCTCGGCGAAGGTGGTCGTGTTGTCGCTCCGCAGTTGGTCCAGCCCAAACGGCTCCTTGAAGTTGCCGGCCGAGAGGATGACGTGGTTCAGGCCGCGGTAGGCCAGCACGGCATCCTGGATGGGTTGCGTCGCGTTCGCGAAATCGTACTGGAACGCCACTTCGATCGAATCGTAGAGCGTGAGATAGCTCTCGAAATAGGCCCGGCGGATCAGAAAGTTGTCCCCATCGGCGCCGATGATGGCCGGTCCGAGCGATTTAGGGCTGAGGCTTCCGGCGCTGGTGTCGAGCTGCAACCGGCCGCCGATGCGAAACTTCACCGCATTGTCGACGGTCTGCAAAGTAATGCCCTTGCTGTCGACCGAGAACGTGCCCCCTCCCGGGAGCTTGCTCGAATAGGCCGCGAGGAACGGAAGTGGCCCGTCAGCGGGCTTCTTCGCCGTGGCTTGGCCGAGGGTCTGCGGTGCCCCGTTGCCGAGCGGCTGTTTCGCGCCGGCCTTTCCCGGGCTGGCCGGGGTTTCCGACCCGCCGGACCCGCCGCCGCCCGACTGAGTGCTCTGTGCAAGGGATGGCGTAGCCGTCGCCACAACGGCGGCGGCGAGCGAACCCATGAGGATGATGCGAGCGGATGTCCAGTTTTGACGGTACATATGCAGTCCCATGCCCAACGAGCAAAGATCAGTTCGGCGTACCTTAGCCTGGATCAGATGACATAATCTCGTCACAAACGTTGCAGAGGCGCAACAGTTGATTATGTTTGACGGCCGCGCTGACATTGGTACGGGGAGGCGCAACCGAACTTGATACGACTCAGAGGAGACCACGGCGGTATTAGATTGCCACGGTCTACGCAGGCTGTTCCAACGTGTCCATCGCCGTCGCGAGATCGATTTCAACAGCCCCCGCAACTCCTTGATGGTCTCAGGTTTCGCCTAATCTGCAAAATCCATCGAAGCATCTTCGGCTAGTTGCATTCGCCTCGGCCTCCGAGCGTGCGCGATATTACCTTATCGCGGCCCTGACTGCTGCACGCGAGCGGCGTCCACATAGTGGCAGGCTGGATGCCCGCCCCGATCCACCATCGTCCCGGTGATGCAGCCCGTCTCGACGTGGGTGGTGCTGATCGGATAGCTCGAGAAGCCCGCCGCGACGATCTCGGCCGCGGCGCCCTGGGCGGGGCCAGATGCTGCAGGGCTTTACGCCGGTCAGTTTCATCTTCCGCGGCAGGTGAGCCACCTCTTCGTGCGCCGCTCAAGAAGGCGCTGATGGAGCGAGCCCTTCGAGCGAAGCTGACGCATTATCTCTGCTAGCCAGCTGATGCGAGAATCCTCCACCCCGATGTCGCATAGCGTTCTAGGGTGCAGCATAGCTCGGGAGAACTACTCCAATCGGCGCTGAAGGTTACAAGGTTCGTTTGTCACTTAATCGCTCGTTTGCGTGACATGGTTTGCATCGGCCGTAAGCGGGCCAAGGGAGGGGAACGGTGCTGATCGGCTACATCCGGGTATCCAAGGCTGATGGTTCTCAGGCCACCGATCTCCAGCGTGATGCCCTTGAGGCAGCGGGCATCGGCGAGAACCGGTTCTACGAAGACCATGCATCGGGCAAGCGCGACAACCGACCAGGGCTCGATGCCTGTTTAAAAGCGCTCCGGGAGAGCGACACGCTCGTGATCTGGAAGCTTGATCGGCTCGGGCGCGACCTCCGCCATCTCGTCAACACCGTCCACGATCTCACGAAGCGCGGTGTTGGTTTGAAGGTCTTGGCAGGGCAGGGGGCCAACATAGACACGACGACCGCAAACGGTCGCCTCGTGTTCGGGATTTTCGCCGCTCTCGCGGAGTTCGAGCGTGAGCTTATTATAGAACGCACCAAAGCGGGGCTTGCCTCAGCTCGGGCGCGAGGCCGCAATGGCGGGCGCAAGCCAAAAATGACACAGGCCACGCTGCGCCTCGCCCAGGCCGCAATGGGCAAGCCAGAAACGAAGGTCGCCGAACTCTGCGCCGAGCTCGGCTTCACGCGTCAGACCTTGTACCGCCACGTCGACGCTAAAGGCGAACTCCGTCCAGATGGATTGAAGCTGCTAGCGCGTTGACGAGGCTAACATAGAACGATATTTCTCTATGTACATGAATGTTCGTGTTTGTGTACGGGCGGTGGTCGACGACCGTGTCCGGATTCTCCGCTATGACCCTCGTGGCCCGGCTTGGCGCCGCCGGGGCGGGACTTGCTCGCACCGCCCCTTGCGATTGGTCCAGGGCAGCTGGAAGGACGTGTTGCGGATGCGAACAGACCCCCGGCCTTACTCATCAGTGGATCTCTCGGTTCAGGTTGGTGTTCGCAACCCGATCCTAGCCGACAACCGCCGGTGGCCACCCCGCGAAGACGCCCTGCCGCTACAGCGCTGTGGGGGCGCGCGGCAGGGCGTCTCCGCTACCGTCCAGCTACACCACCAGCCGGGATACGACCGCGGCGACCTGCTCCGGACCTGATAGGGGCTTTTCAGGCGAGCACCATTCCGCTAGGTCAATCGGCTGTTCGAGCCCAGTCGAGAAGGTTTGCGTGCAGAGCTATCCGTCGAAGGTCCCGACCGGCGCGTTTCCGAACCGCCCTTCGCCGGTGGTGAGGCGCGGCAGCGGACGCTCGAGGCTGCTCCTCGGCGTTAAGCTCGCTCTCGGAGCCATCCTCTTGAGCTTCGTGCTCTGGCAGGTCAACCTGGTCCATGTTTCCGCGATCCTTGCCGCGGCCCGGCCGCTCGACGTGGCGCTGGCCTTTTTCTGTCTCGCCGCCAGTGTCCTGGTAAACGCCCACCGATGGTACAGGGTAGCGGCGGGGATCGGGCGGCCGATCAGCCTGCGAACCTCTGTGATCGGCTATTTCGAATCGATGCTCTTCAACCAGGTGTTGCCGACCAGCGTAGGGGGGGATGCGTCCCGCGTGTTGAGGGCCATCGACGCCGGCGTCGGTTATGGCTGGGCGATCTGTGGCGTGCTCATCGACCGGGCTCTCGGGCTCTGGGCCGTCGCTTTCTGTCTCGCGACCAGCTACCTCGTGGCCGGCCCGGGCCTGATCCACACGCCCGCTTTCCTGATCCTCAGCGCGGCTTCGGCCGTCATCCTGGCCGGTTCGGTCGGCGCCGCGGTGGCGGGAGAATGGCTGAAGCCGAACCATCTCCCGATCTGGGCCAGCGCCGCCGTCACGCTGACGAACGGCTTCCGACGATGCGTTTCCATGCCGGGCGTCTTCGTACTGCTCGCGGATCTCGCACTGACCACGGGCTTCGTGGTGACGTCCTTCGCCCTGTGCGCCCATGGGTTGGGATTGCAGCTCGGCTGGATGGATGCGACCATCATCGTTCAGGGCGTCACGCTCGCCTCCATCCTGCCCGCGTCGATCGGCGGCTGGGGCTTGCGCGAAGGCGCCGCGGTCATCCTCATGGCTCCGCTCGGCTTCGATGCGAGCCAGGCAACGGCGCTGTCGGTCCTCTTCGGTTTGATCATCACCGCTTTAGGCCTCGTTGGCGCCCTTGTCTGGATCGTGTCCAGCTACCGGCGGCGCTCCCGCGCGGCGGGCCGGCGAGTCCTGTCGGTGCGAGCCCTCTGGAGAACGTCATGACCGTCCAGGATCTAATCCGTCCGCCGACCGCGGAGGCACGTAAGGCTGACTTGACCCCACAAAAGCATGCATTTCTGGCCAATGCGGAGGCAAATGCTCGACATCGCGACGCTTGGACGGTCAAGAATGCCGCGTATTACGAGGACGATCTCCGCTACATGCGGTTCCTGGTGCGTGAATATGCGCGCGTGCTCGACCTTGGTTGCGGCACTGGCCGCCTGTTGGCGGCTCTGAAGCCGGCCTACGGAGTCGGCGTCGACCTATCTCCCGCCATGGTGGCAGAGGCCGAAGCAAAGCATCCTGATCTCCATTTCCTGGTGGGGGACGCCGAAGACCCGATCTGCCTTTCGCAGCTTGAGAGCCCGTTCGATTACATCATTCTCTCCGATACGATCGGAATGCTCGACGACATCGAAACGGCCATGAAGGGATTGCATCACCTCTGCAATTCGGATACGCGCATCATCTTGTCCTATTTTTCGACTTACTGGGAACCGGCGCTCAACTTGGCGACCAAGATCGGTTGGCGAATGCCGCAACCCGAGATGAATCACCTGACCACCTCGGACTTCGTCAACATACTACGGCTATCCGATTTTGAAACGATCCGTATGGAATGGCGCCAAATCATGCCGGCGCGTCTTCTAGGGCTCGGGCGACTCCTCAATCGTTTTGTTGCGCCCCTGCCGCTCATTCGCAACTTCTGCCTTCGCACATACGTCGTTGCCCGCTCGCGGCGAGCGCAGACGCCCTCTAAGCCTTCGACCACTATTTTGATCCCGTGTCGCAACGAAGAAGGCAATATCGAGCGCGCCATTCGCGAAATGCCTCGCTTTGGCGGCCATCAGGAGATCATCTTCGTAGAAGGTAACTCGAAAGATCGAACCTTGGAAGAATGCCTGCGCGTTCAGCAGGCTTACGCTGGTCAGTGGGATATCAAGGTCCTGAAGCAGGACGGTAAGGGCAAGGGCGATGCAGTACGCAAGGGGTTCGAAGCTGCGACCGCCGACATCCTCATGATCCTGGACGCCGATCTTACTGTTCCGCCAGCCGCTCTGCCTAGGTTTTACGATGCGATCGCAACCGGGAAAGGTGAGTTCATCAACGGAACCCGCCTTGTCTACCCGATGGAAGGCGACGCTATGAGATTTCTCAACCACATTGCGAACCGAGTCTTTGCCATACTCTTCTCTTATTTGTTAAATCAACGGTTCACTGACACTCTATGCGGGACGAAGGTTCTCAAGCGCGACGCGTACCTTCGGATCGTCAATGCGAGGTCATATTTCGGGGACTTCGATCCATTCGGTGACTACGATCTGATCTTCGGCGCCGTAAAGCAAAATCTTTGCATAGCAGAAGTAGCAGTGCGTTACAAGGCGCGCACCTACGGAGAGACCCAGATCTCACGATTTCGGGATGGGATGCTGTTGATCCGCATGGTGATCTTCGCCTTTCGCAAGTTGAAGGCGATCTGAGGCATGGGGCAGGTCGAAGATGATCGCGCCGGCAGTCAACGCCGGGTTTGGGACGCCAAGCCAACGCTGCGCAATATTTACGCAGACTATCACAGGCGATTGGAGCAAGCATGTCCGCCCGGACGGCTGCTCGACATAGGCGGGGGTTCGGCCCACTTCAAAGATTATCGACCGGATGTCGTGTCTCTCGACATCCTTCCCTTCACCGGGATCGACGTGGTTGCGGACGCCCACGTCATGCCGTTTGCCTCTGGCACGTTCAACGGCATCGTGATGCTGGACGTCCTACATCACCTGCAGCGACCGGTGACGTTCCTGCGTGAGGCGGCGCGCGTGCTCCAGTTCGGGGGCCGGATCGCGATGGTCGAACCAGGAATGAGCACGGTTTCAAAAGTGTTCTACGATCGCTTCCATCATGAGCCCGTCGAAATGATGGCCGATCCGTTCTCGGAAGCAGTCGCCCAGTCGGGCGTTGACCCCTGGGACTCGAACCAAGCCATCCCGACATTAATGTTCGGACGCGCCCAGGGCCGCGAACGTTTGACCCGCGTCCTGCCCAACCTGCGCCTTGTCTCGGCATCCTGGCTGAGCTTGTTCGCCTACCCTTTGTCCGGCGGGTTCAAGCGTTGGTGCCTCGTCCCCCACGCTCTGACCAAGCCTTTGATCGCAGTGGAGAGAATTCTCCTGCCACTTGTTGGTTCGGCGCTCGCGTTTCGGCTGTTCGTCGTTCTGGAAAGGGTTCCAGATGAATGAGGGGGTGCGCGCCGCGGGCGATATGGACCTTGGGGGCACGAACCGATCACTCCTAACGGAGGCGGGTAAGGTCCCCGCGGGTGTCGGGGAACGCACGACGCCTTTCCGCCGCCACCTAGTCCCGAGCGTCCTGTTGGCTAGTTTCGCACTCCCGAACCTCGCTTGGGTTCTCCTCGACCGCCGCGTGTGGCCCTGGGATCAGGCCTGGTACGGCGAAGTCACGGCCGACCTGTACTTCCTGCTGCTCCATAGTCCGGAACACTGGTACGGCAGCATGATCTCCATGATGCCGAGCAAGCCGCCGTTGTTGACGTGGCTCGGGCAATTCGTCGTGCCGCTCGGTTTGGCGGTCGGCAGCGTGGATGTGGCGCTGCTGGGTCTTCTTGTCGTCGTGCAGACTGTGACGCTGGGCCTGACCTGGGCAGCCTGCCGGACTGCGGCGCCGCAGAATATCTGGGCCTCCACGGCGGCCCTGTTGTTCGCCGCGGGCGCGCCGCTGTTTGTCGGACTCACTCACCAATACCTCGTCGAGCCGTTCCAGGTTCTCGATGTGGCGGCAAGTCTCCTGCTTGCTCTATGGGCACCGCGCCTCCCCGCGCTGCGGTCGTTCGCGGCTCTCGCCTTGCTTGTGGTCGTGGCGTTCGGGTCGAAGACCACCAGTTTCATTTATTGCGGCCTGTTCTGGATGATTGCGGCGTGGTTCATCGCGCGAGATGTCCAGCGCGGAAGATGGGCCGCAAGGGATCCGCTGGCGTGGGCGATGCTGGCTGCGGCTCTCCTGCTCGGCGTTTTCACCCTGCAATGGTATCTCGCCAATATGGGCGACATGCTGGCCCATGTCCGGGCAGCGACGAGTGGTCCCGAGGCCGATCTCTATGGGCACCGCGCCGCTCTGTTGGCCAAGCTGATTTTCTGGTACCAAGCGGGGGTAAGCAGCATCTTTGTCAAATGGGATGGTTGGGCCGCACTGCTCTTCGCGCCTATGATGATTGCGGCCGTGCTCGCTGGCGCCTTGAAGACGGTGCAGAGGCGCCTGACGCCAGCCGATGTGGTTGCGGCCGCCGCCGTCGGCCATGTTGTTGTGACGGGCCTGCTGCTGGCCAGCCAGCCCAATGAGGAAACCCGTTTCCTCGTACCGCTCGTGCCGGACTTCGCCTTTTTGGTCGCTTGGTCGCTTGGCCCCCGCCTGTTCCGCCGCGGGGCCGCCCTGGCCACAGCCGTGCTGTTCGCTCAGTTCGCCACGGTCACGGGGGAATCCTTAGGCGCGCCTGTGGCCGTCTCTGGATCGGCTTGGCTCCTGCCCCTCAAGCCGAACCGCTCCGACAGGATCGCACTGCAGGATCTAATGGTTGCGACCTGTCCAGCGTCGGACGCCGGGCGGATCAACGTTGTCGGCACCGATTATCCGCAGATGAACGCGAACTCGATGGCGTTCTTCGCCGCCAAGGGGCGGCTGCTGCGTGGGTTCCGATGTTACTACACAAGCCTCGGCTACACCGAAACCGACGTCGACCGCGCGCTGGCGCGGGTCAGGGATCTCCGCGCCGACTACATCATCTTCCCGCAGCCGACCTCGCTTCCGACCGAACCGGACGCGTTCAATCAGACCCTGGTCGCCGCCGAACACGCAGTCGCGATGTCGTCCGAATTTACCAATGTCGGGCAGATCGGAGCCTATGACGTGTTCAAGCAGGCCGAGCGGCAATAACTTGGGCTTACGGCCAGAATGGTCAAAGGACGCGCTCAGGCGACGCTTCGTAGCTAGCGCGGGAGGTCGTGGGTGAGCGGTTCAAGCTCGCAGTAATCTTGTGTCCCAAAGTGACGAGCGGTCGCTCGACTGCACGGTAGAACAAAAGTCCGAACAGGACGCATATGCCCATGTTTACGGCCACTCCGCCGGCGGTGTGATGGGGATTGGGAAAAGACGTATTTTCCCAAAGGGTTCGTAACGCGTCGATGATCTGACTGTGAATCAGATACAGTGAATACGAGATCGTTCCGAGTAGCTGAAACAGCTGATTGGCAACACGCACACCAGACCTCTCTAATAGTAAGGCAGCGGCTACGATCGCGAGCGATGCTCCACCTGCGAGGTAATCTGAGTAGCGCTGCCCCGAGAGGGCGACCTGAGACAGAACGAGGTACACGTAAACGGAAGCGGAGACAGCAGCCATCAGCAAGAATATAACCCTCCCGACCTTCAACTGTGCAATTACGTGCTTCCAAAGATAGAAGGCGATAAGGCCGGAGGCGAACGGCGGCAGGTAGACGAAGTTTTGCCAGAGTTGTTGATCAGGCGAGATTAATGTCGATCCGATGAGGAACGTAGCGCTCACGCTACAGAAAGCGATGATGATACCGTACTTTCGGCTGAGCCAGATACTGGCGCCAAAGACGACATAGCAGACCATCTCGATGGTCAGAGTCCAACCCACACCGATTATAGGCGTGAACGACACTGTTTTTGGCCAGAGAAAGCCGGTGAAAACTGCTCGTTGCACCATCTGTGGATTGAGAGAGGCGACAAGGTTGTTGAAAATAAATGGCGCAACGTGTCCGGGATCGCTCTGAATCATATGCGCCAGAGTAGGTACGGTGTAGAACGGATTTGCCAGGCCGGTCCCGTACCATAGCAATGTGACCGGAATTGCAACCCAGTAGACAGGTAGGACCCTAAGAACTCGCTTAAGCATAAATTTATCTACAGTCTTCTCCGTCGTGAGACACATCAGGAAGCCGCTGATCGTGAAGAAAATCGCCACACCGAACAGATCCGTGTGGTTGCCCCCCGGAAGTGGAATGTCGAGGTGGTAAAAGACCACGGCGAGGGAAGCGAAACCCCTGAGGACATGCAAGGTCTTAATCACGAAAACGCCCTTATGCTACCCATGCAGGGTCGACACGCGTTTGTTCTGTGGTCCCAAGCGCAGCGGAGCAGTGTCTAACTGCTAACAACCATACCGGTCGAGCGCGAGCTGAGATCAAGCTGATGTTCATGTGGTCGGCCCGCCACTCGGCGTAACCATGATGTTGTCGGGCGGTGATGCCGGTCCGAGAGGCTGATCCTCTCGGTACTGCCCGGTCCCGCTGGTCTCGAACACGTTCCAGTGTCCCGGCCGTGGGCATGTTGCGAGTGGACTCCGAGATGTGCGACATCTGTCTATGGCGACGGGAATCGTCCCGTGCGTAGGGCGTTTCCAGGGATCCGACGATGTCCATGTCTAACTTGCACGGCCTAGCCAAACAGGTGGGTGACGATTGGGTCGGTGGTGTGTACTACGAAGCTGCCGAGAAGGACATGGGGCAGCAGTGGGATCGGGTCATTTGGCCGATCATCAAGGGTGCTGATTTTTCCGAGACACTGGACCTTGCGGCAGGTCATGGCCGCAACACAGCTCGCCTTCTGGAACATGCCGTTCGGATCATTGCAGTTGATATCAATAAGGAAAACATCGATGTACTGTCGACGAGATTTCGGGGCAATGACAAGGTTGTGGTCCTGAAGAACAGCGGTTCTGATTTGCGGGATGTAGCCGGAAGCAGCATCACTTTTCTTTATAGCTTTGACGCCATGGTTCATTTCGATAGTGAAATTGTTCACGCCTACCTCAGGGAATTTCGGCGGGTGATGAAACCCGGTGCCCGAGGTTTCTGTCATTATAGCAACAACTATCAGAACCCAACCGGAAGCTATCAGACACATCCTGGTTGGCGGAATTTCATGAGCCGCCAACTCTTCGAGCACTGGCTGACCAGGCTGGGGTTTCGGGTTGTTAGATCTTTGTACATCAAGGGCGTCGTGGACATTACTGAAACAGAAGTCCGGGAGTGCGACGCAATTACCCTGTTCCAACTTCCTGCAGATGCCGAGCCCCTTGATGATTTCCTGGTTCGCCAGGGCGATCTGACGAAGGCAAGCGATCATCAGACGATGCAGGTTTATACGGAACTCGACCGGCTCAACGGCGTCGTTCGACAGGTGACCCAGGAGCATGATGAGCTCAAGGTTAAATTCAAGTGGCTGCAAAACGAAAATCTCGTGGCCAACAAGCATCGTCGAGATCTTGAAGCTGTGAATGAGGAGCTTCGGAAAGAAATACGATCGCTCTCTGAATATCGTGACTACCTTGTTACTCAGATATCTGGTCTTAATAAACACGCTGAGGGTTTGGAAGGTTATTACGCCGAAACGAAAACTGCTCTCCTCGCTATTGAGGAGTATAAGAACATTCTTCTTGCCGAGAAAGCGTCTCTGACACAAAGTCGCAGCGCTCTCCCCGAGGCTAATGCGGAGACCTCGATAGACGATCAAAGGGACGATTGAGGTGGGTCACAGGCCGGGTACATCAAATACCAAGAAGAAATGCTGCAAGCGATCTTTGCTTGTCAGATGGGCTAAGCGGGTCCGCAGCAATCGGGGGATGCGCCCGGCCGGCTGTTCACACGTAGCGCCGGGGCTGCCGTTGCATGTCGTCCGCGCTGTCGGGCGAAACCCTTCCCGCCATCATGGCGTGCTCACGACCCTCAACACGCAGTTCTTTCGCCAGATGCCATCCTGACCAGACTCCGCTCGATCCCCGTGAGAAGGTCGACCCGCGACTTCCAGCCGGCGAAAGCGCGGAGGCGTGACGGGTCGCCGCTGAAGTAAGCCACCTCATCGGGTCGCACGGGCAGGTCGCCGAAGCCGAGCAAGCCCCGGTCTGCGCCGAGCACGTCCGCGACTGTCTCGGCAAAGTGGCGGACTGAAGCCGGGTTGCCGCTCCCGATGTTCAGGATCTGCGCCGTGGGGCTTCGTTCGAGCGCGCTCAGTACGCTCAGGACTGCCTCCACGATATCATCGACGTGGACGAAGTCACGCCGTTGGCGGCCGGCGCTCAACGCAACCCGCTCACCGAGTCGCAAGCGGGAGACCAGGGATGGAAGGAGCCGGTGCGGCGCCTCCCCGGCGCCGTAGACGCCGAACAGCCGTCCGGCGACGAGGGGCAGCCCTGTGGCGGCCGCGACGGCAACGGCCGACAATGTGCCGGCTGCCTTCGACGCTGCGTAAAGCTTGTGGGCCTCAAGCGGCGACGTCTCGACCAGAGGGAGAGACTCGGCCGAGGGCGCATATTCCGATCCCGATCCCGCCATGAAAACGGCTCGGGCGGGCCACCCAGCCGCGAGTTCCGCAAGCACGCGCGTGACCTCCGCATTGACCCGGAACAGCGTCTCGACGTCGCGGTTGGCGGGGTGCGTGCCTGCCCCGGCCAAGTGGATCAGCCAATCGAAGCGTCGGCCCCGTAGCGCATTGCGCGCTCCGGCGGAGCTCAGGTCGGAGACGCGCAGGATCTCTCCGGCACCTTCGGGTGCCTGCGCAGACCGCTGCAGCGACGTCACGCTATGGCCGTCGCCGGCGAGGCGGCGCACCATGTGCCGACCGATGAAGCCGCTTCCCCCGGTCACCAGGACGGAGCGGCGCGCGGTCATTCGGCCAGGTCCGCTCCGGCCGCGGCGATCAGATCTGCGAAGGCGCCGATCTGCCCGCGCGTGAGGGCGCGAGCGCCGCCAGGATCGCGGTTCACCTCGCGATACCAATCCGCCGTCCAGGCCAGCGCTTCGGCAACGCGGAGCCGCGGGCGCCAGCCGAGCTGCGCCACGGCCTTGGCGTTGTCGAGCCGCAGCAGCTGCGCCTCGTGAAGGGGCGAGGGCGACAGCACCACGGGGTGGTCCGGATGACCCATGATGCGCAGCAAGGTCCGGGTGATCTCGCCGACCGGCAATTCGTCGGCGGGCCAGGGTCCGAAGTTCCAGGCCTGCTCGGCCCGTTCCTCGCCTGCGAGCAGGCGAGCGCCGAGGGTCAGATAGGCCTCGCAGAGCTCGAGCACGTGCTGCCACGGGCGCACCGCACCGGGGTTGCGCAGCGAAATGGGCGCACCAGAGCCGACGGCCCGCACGATGTCGGGCACGATGCGGTCAGCCGACCAGTCGCCGCCGCCGATGACGTTGCCGCCGCGCGCGGTCGCGATGTGGATCCGGCGCTCGCCACGGCAGATGTTCTTCTGATAGACGCCTGCGATGATTTCGGCGCAAGCCTTGCTGGCGCTGTAGGGATCGAGCCCCCCGAGCGGATCGTTCTCCCGATAGGGCCAAGCCCACTCGCGGTTCTCGTAGACCTTGTCGGTCGTCACGATCACGACGGCGCGCACGGAGGGCACCGCCCGGCAGGCCTCGAGGAGGTTGGCCGTGCCGAGGATGTTGGTCGAGAAGGTCTCGAGCGGATCGGCGTAGGACTGCCGCACCAGGGGTTGGGCGGCCAGGTGGAACACCACCTCGGGCGTCGCGCGGCCAAGGTGCTTCGTCAGGGCCGCGGCATCGCGAATATCGACGAAGTAGGAACCGACCGTGCGTTCCAGTCCCAGAAGGGCGAAGAGGTTGGGCTCGCTGGACGGCGGCAGCGAAATGCCGGTGACCTTGGCGCCGAGGTTTTCGAGCCAGCAGGACAGCCAGCCACCCTTGAACCCAGTATGCCCCGTGACGGTCACGCGCCTGTCGCGAAAGGAACCTTCCAAATCCAATGCCGAGATCCGTTCGTCAGCGTGGGGGCGAAGCCTTGCTCTACTATAAACGGAGGGCGAGGCCAGCCGAAAACCCGGAAGTGGCCGCGCCCAACCCTGCACGAAGCAGTCCGAGCACTCAACTTCAGACGTAAGAACGCCGCTCAGATCAGCTTGGTTGCGCTGTCCCACTTTTCGGCCAAGGGGGACAGTCGATAAGCCTCTGACCTCAGACGGTCCGCCAGGGCCATGTTCTCGCTAGATTCCGTGCAGGCCGCCAAAATCACAAGCCATTTCCAGTTTTCGAAGCAGTCAGAGCAGGCGATGCCGCTTGAATCGTTCATCGAAGATGCCGGCAGATCCTCGATGGCGAGCGAATAGCGTGCAAGGGGGTTCCGAGGGATTCTCTGCAGCCTTGTACGCTAAGGAAAGACGAAGCTCTTTGGATTGAAGCGATTGGCTCGGATGGGACGGAAGCGTTCGAGGGGTTGGTCAATTTCGTTCCAGAGGTAAT